>Ga0179593_1405293_pt1 | contig 23186 bp, 32 predicted proteins | sample CZODoug2_1_08_16_FD_185931 | JGI IMG/M metagenome (GOLD analysis project Ga0179593, IMG submission 185931) | Vadose zone soil fungal communities from Angelo Coast Range Reserve, California, USA - CZODoug2_1_08_16fungal (PacBio error correction) | ecosystem: Environmental > Terrestrial > Soil >...
AAAATACCGTTCGCAGGGGCTAAGGTTTTTTTAATGAGAGGACTACGGCTAAGGAAAACGCACGCACACGCCACACCGGATCCGTGACGATGCAGGTCTTCCCCATCGATTAATCAAGTATTCGGGAATCTTAGAGAAGACGAGCCAGCAAAGAAAAAAAAAAACAAAGGGCTGTAGCCGATCGCGCCCTCGGTGTTAATGGGGCGCTTCCGCAAGAAAAGGGGCGGGGTCCATACAGGAAGCCGCGATCTTAGATGATTCTCTTGACTGGGGTCGCGCCGGGAGGTAAAGAGGAATCGCGTTGCAGTTCCTAGCAAGTGTCGTACAGGTGCGCAAAAGCGAGAACCCTACTAACAGTAAAAAAAGGCCAGGCTGTAGGAGAGTTGTGCATTAGAAGACAAACATCAAAGGACGTATCACGCATAGGCGGCGGAAATTGCTGGACAGGTTCTAAAAGGGCACGGCTAGGGAGAAAGCTGGCCCGTGGCTCCAGACCCAGACGTGGTTTCGGACACCAGACATCTTCAGTCTAAAACATTTCGGCATACGCTTTCGGAAAAGGAAAAGGAACAGGGGGAAATCAGTTCAAAAGGGGGAGGGTTGGTGGCGAAGAGGCGTCCGTGTCCATCTTGACGACCGCGTGGGCGAAACCCATTCCGGCAGGCGCTCCTAAGGGCCAAGGGAGGACGGAAGTTAGCAGGAGAGAGGATCAGGGGTTTACCACCTAGAACCTTCACGGACTGCAAAAAATGGATTGAACAACTAAACGTCTAAAGATTGGAAAGATACAGGGCGGCACACGCGTTTCTGGGAGGACCCGCTGAAAGGTTCGAGAAGTCCTCATCAAGCGAAAACAGTGGACCCCGGGCGGGTGCCGGTTAAAATGAAAAGAGGGTGGGGATCAGGCTGAAATATGGGCGGTCGTTGCGAATACTTGAGATCTCAGCTTACCAGATCTCAAGCGTCTTTGGGGGGGAAAAAAAGACAGAGGTTCAGAAAGAGAGACACCTGCAGGGAAGGGACCTACTCCGGAAGCTAAAGGGGAGGTGGCCAGTCTCGGGCGGCTTTCTGGGAGGAAACGCGGAGGACTTTCCGAAACCGAGATTCCTGGGGGCTGATTTGCAACGCGCCGTGTCCCAACGGGCAATGCAACTTACGCTCCATCCCGCCCAGGGGTCAATCAGAGGGGAGGACGCGATTTCAGAAAATATCCAGATGCGGCTGAAATCTCACAACGGTCCATGAATTCCAGCTGGGGGGAGGAAGAAAAGTGGCAAAAGGCGGTCTCCAGACCTAAGGCAGCATGCCGACAGGACCAAGATCTGCAATTCCCACGTAGAACGTAAGAAAATACAGACCGGTGGGGCGTTTCCAAGTGCAACAGTAGAAGAACGGCGTCTTGAAGAAAACCGTTCCTTTTGGGTCAAACCATTAAAATCGGAAAAAGACGGGAACAACCCTAAGCCGGGGGGAGGGTGCGGAGCAGCCTGCGCAATGGCCTGGGTTCGCAGCGACCCGCGCGACGACGTGCAGCCGTAGAAAGTCATGTCTAAAAAAAGCCGAAACCCTAAAGAAGCGGGGGCCAAGAAAAAAAAAAAAGCGGGAGATCGGGACCGCCTCAGAATGAATTAGCGTCTCAACTCGGGGTGCGACGGGAGTGATGTCCCCGCCCAAGCGCGCGGTAGTACCTGATTCTGAAGAAAACAGAGCGGGAATCTGGGAGATAACATCGCCAAGCCTCCTGAAATTAGCTTTTTCAACGAAGGGCGGTTCGAAAAGAGGTTGTGATCATTTAAGGGGGAAGAGAGTAAAAGGAAGGGAAATGCAGAGTAATATCGGAGCGGGTTACACAGCGGCTGCGCGGCTGCCCTCGCCCAAACGGCATAACCGAAAGACATGCGCTCAATCAAAAAAAAAAGAGGCGATCGTTTGGAATATAGTATTGCACCTGCTCGTCACTCGGGGGGAAAAGGAAAAAGAGAGGGGGTCTCAAGCATGATTCGTTCCAAATTTCTAGCGGTCTTATCCCGGGGGGATGGCTCCCGCGACTACGTCGAAAGGGGCGTCAAGAAAGGGGGGTTCCAGACTCGGAGGAAACGCGGCCATGTGCGCGCGCTTGGGTGTTAGCAGAGAAACGCAGGAAATACCGTGTAGACCGAACATGCCGGAGGGTGGTAACTAGAATTTGAAAGGCCGGTGCACACGCAGGGACATTCGGGGAGAGAGCTCCAACTAATTCTTTACAACTGCTGAAGCCGTTTCGCGGCAGGACCAGTGTAAACCTGGGGGAAAAAGCAACAGACTTAGGGAAACCCATGCGATCGAATCCGCGGAAAAAGGCGAAGCCATATCGGCTCAGAGGGTGGTCGGGGGAAAGACAAAAGGAGAGAGAGGAGGCTAGGGGGGAAGACATACGTCCCGCCCCTGAGCGGAGCAAAACATCGTGAGCGGGAGCCTTGATCTTGAACAGGGTGAAAAGGTGAAAAGGTGTAAGGAGGACCCTAATTCAAGGCGAAGTGGCCTCTAATGAAAGGGAAAAGGGGAGCGCAGGGAAGGAGAAGAAACAAAACGACATGAATCTCAAATCTCCCTCGAAGGACGAGAAGAAACAGAAATTGGTAAAAATGGCGGCGGGTCATGGAGGGGGGGATACCGGGGTCTCGATGACATCCACCACACAGCCGACTAATCTCGGGGCCGCGCCCTCGGGGAAAATCGGTTCGCAAAAACGAAGGAAGAGGCAGAAAAGACAACCGAAAAAACTCTCTCGTTTCAAAGGCGGGTGATCTGAAGACGGACGACGTCAGCTCGACAGGGTGGGAGAAAAGTCATCCAGGGGGGAGAGGAGTTGGAAAGAATCAAGAAGGAACGAAGAAAAGGGATGGGGCGGGGGGGGAGCAGGAGGGGGTGGGAGAACACTAATAGCTTTGGGCGAAAGTAGCAGATGACGGCAACCGAGTTGGTGGTGGGGGGGCGAAGGGACGGGGCCGCCACGAGCAAAGGGCCAGACACCATCAGGCAGGCGGTGGTGGCACCCCTAACAGAGTGAGACGAACGATTTTGTTTAGGGGATGTGGAGGGAGGGGAAGTCCAGAAAAAGTCAGGTCAGGAAACAAAGGGCGATGGGGAGGACCCACCCCCAACGCACAAAACGGGAAGGTTGTTAGCCGTAGGGTAACTTTAAGTCAGGAGGAGCTCCTCCAGAAAGGGAAGCAAATCTTGGGGGCCTTACTGTTTCTTTACCCAAGAGTCCCCTCCAACGCGCTAAACGGGCAAGGGAAATGAATGATCGAATAGGAAAGGGAAAAGGGAAATGAAAGTCTATTCGGGTATCTCCGGTTGGGACTGCATCTCTTCGTTAGGGGGGGAAAACGGGAAATCCAAGGAGCGAGTTTCTAATGGCAGGTTGTCAAAAGGAAATTATGTAGTGTGGGTTTCAAGAGGAGACACGGAAGGGACGCTTGTTCTATCCTTCCTGGTATATTTTTACTCGGGTAGTGTTCGGGACGCCACGACATTATGTTTCTCTTCTGAAAACGCGAGAACCGTTCTCACTGGTCGGGCGCAAAAGCGCATGGGCGACTTGCATCGGGGGCACTTGGGAAAAAAGGCAGAAAGGGGAAGCATAAGAAAGGAAGAGAACATAACCTCACTCTGCTACGTACTGGGAAACATAGATTCAGTTAACCTACTGGAGGAACTGGGGGGGAGAATAAAATATTGAAAAGAAAGATCGGGACGATGACGATCTATTAAGGGGGTTCTCGGGAGGTGGCGGGGGGTGGAAATCGCCGGACCTCAGAATATATCAGAAAGGGGAATTCAGTGGTGGAAGGGAATCTTCCTACTAGAACTTTATCTTCCACAAGGAGATTGAAGGGGGAAAGGGAGCAGGCGTGATAGTTGGAGAGGGAAACGAGTCCTCGTCCGCATGACTGAGGGTGGATCCCACCCCTCGTCAGGGCTTTCTCAAAGGTGTACAGGGCCTAAGGAAAGGGAGAGTGGAAATTGAGGGAGGGAAGGTCCCAAGATCTCTATGCCCTAGTACAATAATCCATGGGCGCGAGTCGGGGAAAAAAATCTACTACTGGGCGAAAATTTCCGGAAAGGAAGGGGGGTTCAGGGCTGACCAGAATGAGAAATGGGGGCTAAGGGTGATCTCTCCGTAACACGTCGTTATTTGGACAAGGGTGCGCGGCCTGGTTCACCCACCCTGGAAGGGCCGCAACGCTAATGCGCAATCTCACACAAAGGGGGGGGGTTTAGGGGAGAAGGGTTTATGGGGGAAGAGAACTCGCATTCGGAGCCTACTAGCAGGGTTGAGAAAAAAAAGGTGCGGCAAGGAGACTTGATTCCTTTGGCGCAAGCTTCCTGTCCAAAGGGTATTCCATCTGGGGGGGGGTAGAAGGAGGGAAGCCCGTAGGGGGTGTCCATGCATGACTCTCAAGTGCATTTACGCAGACAAAGCGTGATGGAGCCGTACGAAATGGAAGGGGGAAAGCCGCAAAAGGGGCAAATAATCTCCTCGCTCGACCGAAACGGATACCAGTCCCGGATGAATGCTTCTAAAGCAGGAACCTGATAGCCTAGGCCGTGCGCGGGGACTCGAAAAGCTACAAAAAGGGAAGGCGCGGAGTGATAGTACGAGACGATTGCCGACCGAAGGATCTTGAGGAGAATGGAGAAGGTTCCCGCTGCCATTGGTACAGTCACCACTCCCGAATTGGGGGAACCGGGAGGGAGCAGGAAAGTTCATCTGTTATCTCACAACCGGGTTAATAGGTCCTACCGCCACGACGGACTAAAGTAGACTTCTCACACCTAATGTTGGACGCGCCATTTGTAGGGAACTTCCCTCTTGGGCTCGGTAAATGTAGGAGGTAAGATGTGTGAAAAAAAATATTACGGCGTAACAGATACTGCTTAATCGAAGAGAATGATTCTTAGGAATGCGACTACCGTCGGGGGGAGGCTCTTGAAAGAAGGCAATCATTTAAACAGGAAGCTAAAGCTGGCTTTAACTTAAATATTTAGAAGGAGAGGGGGGGGAGTAGGGAGGTGGAAGGCGGGTTAGTAAGAGGGGGTAAGGATAAGTCGAAGAGGGCGGCGTGTCGCGGGTGGGGGTGGAGGTAGAGTGTTGGAGTAAAATGGGGGTGGGGAGGGAAGAGATTGTGAGAGACGCTGGGAGGTTGGAAATGGTAGGAGAGGGGGTATCATGGAGTGAGGCTGAGGGGGTGGGGGGGGAAAAACCAAGTGAGGGAAGGTGGGGTGGTGGTGAATGAGAGTAGGGGGGGGGAGGGAAGATGGAAAGAGATGAGGGTGAAGATTAGACAGGGTGGGAGGAAGCTGGAGTATAGGGGGAGGGGTGAGGAGCCGGGTGAGGGGCAGGAGGGATAAGGGGCGAACCATTGAGAGGACCAAGAGAGAGGGGGGAAGAGGGAAGGTGGGGGGGGAGTGGTGGAGAGGGAAATGGGGGGGCGAAGAGAATGGAAGTCCGAGGGCCGGGCATGGTAAGGGGGGGGGTTAGGAGGGGGTGCTCGAGAGGTGGGGCGGGGATGGGGGAGGAAGAGAGGGAAGAAAATAGAGGGGGGAGGTCGTGAGGGGGGAAGATATGGATGAGATGAGAGAATGGAGAGAGTGCGAAGGGGGGAAGGGAAATTGTGGGGAAGTGGGGGGGGGAATGATATAGGCAGGCAGTGGGTGATCTGTAGAAGCGGTAGAGCTTGGGAGCAGGGCGAGGAAGCGCAGTCGTGAAGGGACGGGTGGAAATGAAATAGGGATGGGGGGGGGCAGGAGAATGTAGGGAGGGTGAATGGGGGGGTTGAGGGGTGAGGGAGTGGAGGTGTAGGGCTGGGGGGGGTAGGATGTGAGGGAGGGTAGCGGGAGGGGGGGAGAAGGAAGGGGGAAGAGAGGGGTGGAGAGGGGGGCGATGGGATGTAAGGACGAGGTAGGGAGGGGGCGGGGGGAGTGCAGGTGGTGTTGGTGGAGGCTTGGTGGGAGGGGGGCCATGCTGTGGGGAGGAGCAAGCAGGATGGGAGAGAGGGGGGTAAGGTAGGGGGGAGGGGGGTGGAGGGGGGGATATGAGAATGGTGTCTGTAGGGCGGGGGGGGAGAACGAGGAGGGGGTAGAGCAAAGGGAGAGGAGAGGTTGAGATGCATGGGAGAAGGTGGGGGAGAGGGGTAAGCGTGGGGGGGGGGCGGGGGACAGAAGGGGGCAGAGAGGACGAGGGATAAGTGGGATCGGCTCGTTTGATCTCTTTCCTCCGAAAGCAGGGGGGTTGACTCCCCTAATGAAAAGGCGGAAGATGAACTAGCAGACGTACCTTAAACAACCAGGTTGGAGAAAGAGGGGCGAGGTCTGTCAAGGAAAAAGAGACAACTTAGAACCTTCTCAAGGCCCCCTCGGGGGGGGGGGTGCAAAGCTTAATTTTGAATACCCAGGGAAAAAGTCGGTCAAGGGAGGGAGAAAGGGAGTGAAAACCGTTAGTTCCATCATAGACCGGAACCTGTTCGTTATCTTGGGGGAAGAACGGGGAGCTTAAGTAAAAATGCCAGTCCTAACGGAGGAGGGGGGAAGGGGAATAAGGAAAGACCCCGAGGACTGGGAAAAAATGCTAACTGGGATGAAAGGCTGTACCGGGAAGCGGCCACCCTACAGGGGTGACTGACGCGGCACCTTTTGTGGGCTTGATCCTCGTTCAAAACAAAAGGAGGGAAGAAGGATATTAAGCGGGGGGAAGACAAAGGAATCTGCCACAGGGGTTATCTTAGTGCACGACATGATCGATCGAAAACCCTCGGTTCAAAACCTGGCAAACGGTAAGAGGCTCACCACAACAAAAAGAATTCATAGCAAAGAGACATGCCTTGCTTGATCAGGGGGGGAGAAAGAGGGGGTTTGGGGAGAGTAAGTTCACGTCACCAACTCCACACCATGTTGAGCCTGGCGATGCGTCCATTAATCGAAAATGATTAAATGTCTTCTCCATCAGCTGAATAAAAAAAGATGAAGACGCTGAAGAGACCCAAATAGGGCTAAGGGGCCATACACAGGGCGCGGAGCACTTAGTGGGCAGGTTCTAAAGAAAGAAAGAGAGTGTCTGAAGGGAAAGGGGATGCCGCGTGATCTTACCGTCGTTCGCCACACCGCAGGGACAAACAAAGACACTAAAAGTAAAATAAGGGGGGGTTGAAATAAAACGGAGCGAGGGGGCATGTGATCACGACGCTGATCAGGTTAACCAATTGGGGGAGGGGACTGTGACGGCATAAACTGCTTACCACGTGTCTCCAAAGAAACCGTAAGGTTTACCAGAGTGACGCTCTTGCTAGTATGCAGGGAAGGAAGAAGGGATGGAGGAATTTAGAGGAGAGGAATAACCCGTGGGGAACGATAACAGTTGTTCGGAGCGTTTCCCCATGCCTTAATGCGGACGCTTTTTCGCCCAGGGAAAGGCGGAGCCTTCCCGAACTCATGGAAAGGGCTATCAAAAAGAGGGGTCGCCAGAAGGAGCTGGAAAATGAAAGTGGGCGTAGTCGGTTACCAAGTACCCTCGGACGTACTGGAGGATAGGGACTCTGCTCAAAACCTGCTAGGGGAAGGGGGGGGGAAGGGGATAAAGGCTGGACAAAAAAGAGTAGGGGGGGGGGTCAAGAAGAAGGAGGGTTTGAAGAAATTAACTTACTTAAAGCCAGCAACGGCAATAGGGTGGCCCTGGGGAAAACTGTAGAGTGGGGGGGGAGAGACTAAGGACTCGCTCTCAGTCAATACGGTGGGGTCGTGACGGCTGGGGATGGGACAAGAAGGCAAAGAAAAAGGAAAAAGACTGAAGCTGGGGGTCGAAGGCGACTAAAGGCGAGTAGCAAGTTACTGCCCAGGACGCGACTGAGGGGGGGATAGCTCTGGAGGAGGAGTGATTCGGGAAAAGAGTATGGGAACCATACCTTCCGGTGGCGTGCACTCCCGCGCTTGGGTGTCTTCAAGGTCGGTCGAAGGCCAAGAACAAGAAGAAATAACGAAACGTCGCTTAGTTATAGCCACTGCGTTTGACGCGTAAGCTAAGTGGGCTCAACGTCAGGGTGTGTCAAAGGGTTAAAGGGAGGAATACTATTAAAGACCACAAGGGGAGTCAGTCCCCGCTGAAACCTCCGAAAGGAAAAAAAAGGAGCACCTACGACTTTTCCTTCCTGGAACTTTCGGCATAGAGTCTGAAAACGTAGTGCAGTCCCTGTAGGGGGGAGGAAAACAAGCCTCAGGAAGAGTTCCTTGTCATATATCTGCTTCTCATGAAAAACTCATGCCTTGGGCACCATATAAGAGGGGGAGGTAATAAGGTCTGAAAGAAGGCAGACTCACAAAAATGGCTCTAGGATGCAACAGCGACGATATAGCCCCGAAATCCTCGTCGGTGCACCCACAGGGGGCATTGGTATTCAGAAAAAGGGGAAGAAGGGGGGATATAGAAAAAGAGATGCTTCTCCAAGGAAACGATCAATCCGGGAGGATGGGTCTCAGTTCCTTTCGAATGAAGGGTGGAGGGTCTTAAATGGTCCTGGGTCCTCCGGCAACAGGTTAATCTCGGTGAAAAGAACGAGGGATAGGGGGTGTAGCACTGGAGGGACAAAAATAGCCAAGCTCACCGTCAACATTCGAAATCGGCACCACGGATCGATAGTTTCCAGGAGGATAGAGGGGGGTCCTCTGGTCTCGTTTCCCTCCAAAGGAAGGCCAAGGCGATGGTGGGGGTCTCCTGTCGAAAGCGTCTAAGGAGGGAACAAGAGATGAGGCGAGGCCGGTAGTGAGGGTTCATCGGAAACGACATCCGCTGTGGGTGCAAAGCAACAATCAGAAGGAATAAAAAGGGGGAGGGGAGTAAAAACATTACCTGAGTAAACAGAAAGAAGGTAAAGGGGGACGAAGCGGTCCAGAGGGAGACAGTAATACCGAATAAAACCTGAAGTCTAGAAAAAATAAGAGGGGGAGGGGGAAAAAAAGCACATACCAAGCCCTCGAATTCGCCGGGGTCAAAAGGCTAGGACGCGGGAACTAAATCAGTGGGAGGGGCAAAGGACGCGCTGGGAGAGGCTGAAACTTGTGGGGGGGGGAAGACAAGATTGAAGCCTCGTCCCAATCCCTCAGTCAGGGGAGAAACAAGGGGTAGCTTTAAAAGGGAAAGGGTGGCTTACCATCGGCATGGCGACCGTGGACAGGGGGGAATGAAAGGCACGCCTGGGGAAGGGAGGAGCACCACGAAAAGGAAGGCCTAACCCAACTCGGGTGGAAAGCCGGGGGTAACAGACCGCCTCTCGGGGAAAGGGGGAGGTTTAAAGGGGGGGGGGACTCGAGGGAAAAAGGAGACGAAACACTCCAACTCGGCCCGCATAAGCGCACATCTCGGGTGGGCTCCCAAAGCAAAACAACAGAAAAGAAGTGAGGGAAGGAAGGTAGGGAGCCTGCTCTCCGCCATATTCTAGAACAAAAACTAAAGGGAGAGAGAGGATAGTCTTCTATCCTTATCAGGACTACGAAGCTGGGGGAGGGGGTTGGGGAGTTTGATCGAGAGTGGGCGGCAACACTCCCTCGGTTGGGACTCTGGGGGCATTAAAAATGATCGGCCCAAAAAAGTAGATGGGATGGGTTACGATTCTTTCGACAATATACAAAAAGAACGAATAACAGGGAGGATTAGGTCTGAAAAGTCCACTAGGTGTCTATCAGCAGGCTATTGCGGGTCTTTGGGTTTCTGAAGGGGGGGGAATGACCATGTAGAGGGACTGAAAACGGTTCTCTTACTGATTGGGACACAATTAAAACGTACTGCCACCGCCTACCGTCTATCTGGAGGGGGGGGTTTGAAAAAAGAAAAAGGAGGAGGGGGGTCTTACGGAGGGGAAAAAGGACTTCTCCGCAATCTTCCTTTTTGGTTTGCTGCAACTCAAAGATCTCTTGAAAAACTACCTCTTGGGATGGAGGAACTGGGTTTACGAGAAGGATGATGCTTTTCTTTGGGACACTTAATAGTGGTATGCGAAGGCGAAGAGGGTGTGAAACTGTTAACGGGCGAGCTCGGGACAGGGGAAGGGGAGGGGGGGGAACGGGCGGCGGTACCCTACATGGTTTCTGGGAAAGAGAAATGGTTGTCGATATGAACAAAAAGAAAGAATACAGGAGAGGTAACGAATAGTAGCAATTAGAGAAAAAAAAAAAAAAAAAAAAAAAAAAAAAAAAAAAAAAAAAAAATAAAAAAAAAAAATATGAGGGAAGGATGGTTTGGGAAGGAGGAGGGAGAGTGGTGAAGAGTAAGAAGAGAAAATTGAGGGAGAGAGGAGCGTTAAAGAAAGGAGTTAGAGGTCACTGGGGAAAGACGGGGAGGCAAAGGAAATGAAAGAGGGGGGGGGGGCAAAAGTGAGAGGATCAAGAAGGTAAACCTTTAATAGCTCAGTATAAAGCATAGTACATACACTTCACCTTTGCTGACCTGTATGAGAGGGAAACGAGGACTTTGCAGAGAAAATATAGGTCAGGGGAATAATCCATGAAACGAAGAATACTTTTTCGAATCTTTAGTCAAGGGGGGGGGAATGTCGGGGGAACAGAAGCAAACAACGCTGGTTAACAGTACGGGGAAGAGAGGAAGGTCGGAAGAGCAGAGCGAACAAAGGCTGGATACCAACAAAGGTCGAGAAGAAAAAAGGACTTAGAGGGAAACAAGACGAAGTGACTAGGTGGAGAAGATCCAGCGATGCCGCTCAAGCCTCTGGGAGGGGGTAAGAAGTAAACTGAAGTTTACGACAAAGTATTAACCTCATCTACGGAAAGGGTTCGGAGGAGGAAACGGATCTAGCTTGTTTACTTCTGTGTCTAACACTTCGGGGGTGAGGAGAAAGGAAGTAAGACTAAGGAAAAGGAAGGAAACGGGATTGACTGTTATGACTGACATCATGAATGAGCAGTCGGGTTTAGAGAGTCTGGAACTACACGGAAGGGAAGGTGGGTAAAGTGCCTTCGGAAAATGGGGAGGCAAAAGAGACGAAGGAAGGGAGAAAGTGAGAAAACTGAAAAAGAAGCAACAATGTTCTTGGTATTTCTTACTGAGCTGGTTAGTGGGGGGACAAGAAGAAATGTCACGGACGGCTCATGAGGGAGGGGGAAGGAGAACGAGTAGGCTAAAATGCCTGCTTGTTCGGGGGAAGGGAGAAAAATTAAGGCAGCTAAAAGAGGTCCTAAATGTCAGCTAGGCTTTACGTTCGGGTGTACGAAAGATCAGGGAGGGACTCAAGGGATACGAGGGCGGACTTTCAAGAGAAATCAGTACTTCTCTTTAATCAGAATCAAAGAAAAAAAAATATCAGTTCTCTCTTCTACAAAAATGCGTAAGGTAGACGTCCATGGTCAGTAGGTTCTCAGTATTCATGAGGAGGAAGTTGGGAGAATGACCAACAATCATCTTCAGGATCTTCCTTAGATCAAGTCATGAGGAGGAAGACCGGGGGAAAGGGGGAGCGAGAGGGATTCCGTTTAGAGAACATCCCTAATAACCGACGGACAACTGGAGGGGGGAAGTATGTCGGAAGACGGTAAAAGCTTATCATCCCAGGTCAATCTTGAATTACCAAAAAAACCTGAATCGTTAAAAAATAATGTAGGAAAAAAGGGATCCCATTTGGAACTGACCTCTTCCAGACGGATGAGATTGGGTAAACCTATAGGAAAGTTTAGACTCCTTCTTCGAACAACGGGATGACTGATGAGGAGGAGGGATAGGAGGAGGGGCGTGTAAAAAAGAGGAAAGAATTGTCAAAGCATTGTTAGGGGCTACACCAGGGAAAAAAGTGACTGCCAGGGGTCAAGGGTAGGGGAGAGGAGAGAAGGGTTTGGACCCTCTACTGAGGGGGTTCCTGGAAAAAAGAAAAGTGAAGGGTGTGAGGAGACACAAATTTCAACTGAAAACTTTGGAAACGGAAGGCAAACTTAGAGACGAAGGAGGAAAAGCGTCCGGTTTTGTAGCAATCTTAAAGGGGGAAAGGACGGAAGCTGAATCCCACAGTCGGTCGGAGGGGGGAGAAAGAAAAAGACTGGAGGGGCTGGTGTGTGGGGACTTTAAGAAGGATTAGGAACTGGGGACATGCAGAAAGCGAGAGAAGTTTCTCTGACGAAAAGACGAAGGACGAGGGGAAGGAGAAAGGGGAGGGAGAAATAGGAACCCTTAAAAGAAAAACTATCAACATCTCTTTACCAAAGGGCGGCTAGGAGCAGCACGGGGGCTTGGGGAGCCGCGAATCAAAGTACGCCAAAGGAGAGAAAAAGGACTCCAGGGTGTAAAAAAGGTGGCTGCGGCCGAAACCCCTCGGGCTTCAAAACCGGAGGGCGCAGGCTGGAAAGAGATCTAAAAAACAGAGGGGAGGGAAAAAAAAGGGGAATCAGCGGAAATAACAGTGGAAGGGGGAGAATGGGTTGAATCCAAAGGGGGGGGGTAGATTACGGGAAACACATAGGCCCAGTTAATCCGGGAGGGTTAGGTTTCTTGGAACAATCTCACCTTGTATGTCTCAGAAGCAATCAAAAAAAAAGGAGTGGCGTAAGAGCAGTCCGAGTATTGAAAGAAAAAAGGAAAAGTGAAGAGTTGAAATACCAAGGAGGCCTCTGCCTGAGCGTTGAGAAGCCTGGGAGGGAAAAGCGGCCAGCGATCGAAGGTCGTACCTTTCAAAGTGCTGTGACGGACCTCCGCGGGAACTGAAGAAACACACTAAGAATGAATCTATTCAACGAAGGGGGGAAACACAATGCGCAGAAGGTCGTGCGGGGCAAGGGGGGGAAAGGATGGGAATATATCCAGAGCGGGGAAGTGAGGGGGTAAGTGATCGGGAGGGGGGGGAATTATGGGAGGAGGAATCCAACTGGCTCCCGACACCTTAAGGTATTTTAGGGAACCCAGTAAAAGGGAGGGGGGGGAACGGGAGGAAAAAAAAGCAGGGTCTTTTGACTGAGCTTCTTGGGAACGATAAGGTCAACGGTCAAACAGGCTTCCGGGGGGAAATCCATGAACATGAGGGGGGGGAAAGAGTTGAGAAACTAGAAAACGCAGAATCAAGGAAGGGGGCCGCCTGAGGGTCGGAAATAAGTAGCTTAGAGAAGCAGGGGGGAAAAACAAGTACTAGGCTTGGTCAGGGAGAGGGGCTTCTAAACGGGGGGGCAAACTACAGATGTAGAAAAAGAAGGAATGTCTGGGGGAACTTGGGTTGAATGAAACGAGGAAGGGGTAGAAATTAAATAAAAGAAGGAGAGCAAGCCAAAAGGAGCGTTATTTTACACGGAAGTGTCTAAAGTGAAAACCGTAACGGATGCCGGGGAGTGCATAATAGGAAAGAGCAAGAAGAGAAAGGAAGGGTCCTGGTTTCAATTCAGAAGAGAAGAACTAATGGAGAAGCAGGTCGCCTTAACGCCCTTGAAAAATCTAGGGCGAAAGACTAAAGAGGAGACGGGCGGCCAGGAAGTAGGAAGACTCTTAGGGACTTTGGGATGGCCTAAGGTTCCGGTAAGTGAAGGGCCGGCTTAAGTAGGTCAAAGAAAAACGAAAAGCCACATCGCGAACGAATCGAAGGGACTGGGGACTTTATATCATTGGCCAAGTCAATGAATTAAAGGGGGAAATAGGGGTCGGGAAATTCGATTAGCAGCAAGATAATGCCGAATCACGAGGGAAAACCATAATCAGTCTCTTGAAGAAAAAAAACAAGAAGAAGCAGAAACTACGGACATTGTTGGAACTGGGACTTTTCCAGGGTCGCATCGGAGACTTGGCCTTTAGCTGAAGTGAAATTGTGGGGTGGGTGTCGAACTCATTGGGTCAAACGACTGCAGAGGTCACCAATATTGGGGGCGAAAAGTATCCAATCCTTCGAAAAAGTAGCAGAGGAGTGAACCAAAGACGACTCTACCTAGGAAGTCTTCGGAGAAGGAGGAAAACCCTGAGAAAGGGGCTGATGGGAAAAAAGGGGACAACATAAGAAGAACTACCAATCCTCGGTTCTCTGCGGGACGGCAAAATGAAAAGGTCTGTGGGTGGAACGGGCGCCCACCCCGAGACAAAACTTCGAATGTAAAGGAAGAGGATAGGGGGGGGATCTCTTCAAAGGGGTCAATAACGTAGAGATACTCCTGATTTGGTTCGTGTCAGATATTGGGTAAAGGGATCGGGTTGTCTTACTTGTTTGAGGAAAAACGGGGGGACAAATGAGAAACGTACTCAGAAAGTTGTCACGCTTGGCAGAAGGGGTGGTAGTTAGGGAAGGGAAAACAAAAATCTCTAAGATATCACAAGGGAAAGGAAGGACTCATCATTCGCTATCTTTCTGGCAAAGAAAGAGTAGTGGGAAACCCAAACTAGATATCGCAGTCAAGAGGGGAAAGGGAAGACAGAGGGGGGAGAAAAGTAAGGAGGAATAGAAGTCTTCATGTTGAGGGATCGGGCTTAGTACAATGGTGAAGCATTTCTCCTTAAGGCGATTGAAGAAGGACAGGGGAGCACCTGTTCTCTCTTGAACTAGGGGGTCCAGAGCAGGAGGGGGTAGAATCACTTCGTAAATACCCCCTGTGGCGAGGAAAAGAACAATTGGACAAGGAAATGTGTAACGGCAATTGGGTAGAGGCCTCAATCTCTCTTCGAAAAGGGGGGAAGACCGATCAGGGGGGAAAACTGAATTCTATTCTAAAGAAAAGACGTATCACTGAAGGAATGAGTTTGAAGGAAGCCGAGGGGGCTATGAACAAAACAATTCAGGGCTAAAAAGGGGGGTAGTTGGTTCAATCCTTTCCCGCTATCAGTGAAAATTTTGAATGAAAAAAACGGAGGAAATGGGTGGGGCTAAAGTGGGGGTGTAGACTACCTCACCCCAGCGAAAAAAACATGAAAAATAGTGAAAGAGTAGTAGATTAGATTTACTGGGGTGTTAATTTTTAAAGGAGGTAAAACCATCCTATTGAGGGTTCAAGAGCAGAAATGGTAAAAGGCCCTTCTCGGGGAAAAAGAATAAAATGTCCTCAAAAAAAGGGGAAAAGGGAGACGGAAGAACCTCCGGCTCCTCGAAAACCGAGTTGGACCGGGAGGACAGAATAGAGTAGGGAGTGGAATTTGGGAAAGAAGGGGGACTCTTCTACGTTATACCTCCACTAAGAACTCCAATATAGTTTCTGGGGCGCGGAAATCGCAATAGCGGGAGCTTGAACACTGACAAAACGCACCTCACACTCCTGAGTTATGAAGCTTTATCAGAGGTAAGGCGATCATTCAAAACAAAAAAAAGGAGAAGAAAATAGGAAGGATCATCGTTTGCGGGATATGGCAGATACTACTAAAAGGACGGTTCCGGGGAGTGTGATGAAAGAGGGGTGCACCCCATCTTGCTCGTCAGAAAGCTGGAAAAAAAGGAGAAGGTCTGGGTGGAGGAGTGACTGAGATCCCAACCACGCCAAAAACAGAAAGGGATGACTTTTACAGGAAAACCGAAGTGAAAGTCAGAGCTGGGGGTCTTCCATCTTGAGGTTGGCTCAGGAAGGAAGGAGGCTATCATAGAAAAGGGGGGTTGACTGTATATGACGGGGGGTGGCCTCAGGGGAGGTAACCGTGGCATGTGTTTGTGGTGAGGGAAGAGGGCCGTGAGCGGGTACCAGGAAGGTAAAAAAGGGGAGAAGGGAAAGAGAAAAAAAAGGGGGTGGGGCGGAAAAACTCAACTGGGCGATTTATTTAGTCTTCTTACAACTAGTTCGAGAGCAGGTTTGGAGAAGAGAGGCTTAACTGGTATGGGGAAAAGGAAAAGAGAGGGGGGTGATATAAATGAAAGAAAGGTTGGGAACTCGGATGGTTAACTGGTTTGGCTATCTAAGAATAAGTACTTTTACCTTGGAACGCTGAAAACTGGTAACCCGGGAGGGGGAATCCTACACGGGTCTTGCCTGAGGATGAAGAACCATATCGAAGAAGAATGGGGGCTTTACGAGAAGAAGAGAAGAAGTCACACAGCGAGGCTTGACTAAGGAATTGACCAGGTGGGGGGAGACCTGAAAAATAGCCCTTCAAAGAAGAAGGGGGGGACCTGAGGTCTTAAGGGTACTTTAAGGAATGGAAATACGGTCACAAGCAAGGGTATTTGGGCATGGAGGGAAGGTAAGCCGGAGGGGGGGGAGAAGGGGGGTTCTTGGAAAGACAGACCAGACCAGAGGTACGGCGACTCAAGCCTGGAAATGGAAAGAGGAACGTAACTTGTAGACCTCAAATATAGGAAGAAAAAGGGGCACTGATGGGCAAAAAGACCTCCGACTTGGGGGCTCCATCATTGAGAAGAGGATGAACCCCAATTTGGATGCCAGGTCTCTTGAACTGACCTAAAAAACTGCCTTTAACTCCTAGAAAAGGAATCAGATAAAGGTTCTGAAAGGAGTGCTTTGTGCGGAAACCGCAGGGGGGGAAAAGGGGAAATGGGGGGAAGGGAGGGGGTGAAAGAAATGACGTTTTACTACTACTTCAAGCTAAACTATTGCCAGGCGCGCTGAAGAACAATCAGGCGAGCGTGATATGAAACGATCAGAGGGGGGAAGAGGGAAACGGAAACATGGTTCGACAAAACCACTAAACAGGAAGGCTAAACCCTCGGTACTTTCTCAAGGAAACCTAACAGGGGACTGAGGAAAGGTGGAGTCAGGCTGCACATTATGTAGAGCGAAGGAAAAGGGAGGTCTGGGACTGCATCTAAGCCGGGAGCAACCTTCTTCCCTGCCCAAGAATTGCATGGAGCGGTCAAGCGGCCAAAAACGCAAGACGAAGAAGGCGGGAAAGGGTGGCTGCTGAACCAGGTGCCTTCGAAAGCAACCTATGGGGGGAAATGGAAAAACTGCAGGGCGGAGCCTCAAAACACAGAATTAGAGCACGAAGCGTAGCTTAGGAAGACCAGACTCCTGATTCCATGAAACTGAAGGTAAAGGAGAAGGAGGAAAAGTTGGACTTTGAGTTGCGATTAGAAATCAGGAAAGAAAAGAGGAGGCCTTATCTGGGTAAGAGAGCTCCATGACAGACTTAGCGAGCTTGAAGAGGACTTTAGAGGAAAACTTACATTACGTAACCAGAGGGATGAAAGAAGGGGCAGAGGGGGGGAAGAAACATTCGGGGGGACACAAGTCTTTCGACTGTAGAAAGGCGAACCGAAAATAGGGGGGAATTCTCATCATAAAACCGAAGTGACCTAAGGGAGGACAGGGAGCAGTATTGAAGGATGGGGAACCGCGCTGAAGCCCTTCTGAAAGAAAAAGGGGAGAGAATCTCGGAAGGAGTTTCTACTGCTCTGTTCGCAAAGGGGGGACAAGGAAAGAGGGGAAGGGCGACCCTAAAAGGGGAAGTGAAAGTCGAGGGTATAATACAAGTGACATCCTAGACTACACCGAAAATAGAAGGAGGGCTGCAAGAGAGGAAAGGGGGGGTCCGAAACGTTCAAATGGGTAGGAGACGGGGGCAGGAAGGGTCGGAAAAAAGACTGAAGGTCACCGAAGGAACGCCTAGTCGGAAGAGAAGGAGAGGGATGGTTGGGGATCTCCAGGAAGGATATTCAAAACTCAAGCCTTCTAACTCGTGCCCACCTCATGGAGAGGACTGCGTAGCCGGTTGTGCAAGGGGTCAACGTGGAAAGAAAAAGAGAGGGGCAGAACTGGGACAGTGATAACAGATTATAGGAAGGGGAAACCCTAAAATTTATCTCTACTGACCACGTCAGGGTCTCTTGAAAGGGAAAAAGAGGTAAACAGGGGGGTTTTGGCTTCATAGGGGGAAGAGAGGGAGACATCAGGGTGGGGGGGGAGCGGATCGGGGGAAAAAAAAAGCGAAGAAAAGTAGAATGAAGATCCTATCTAACAACCTCAACAGGTGCTTTCTGGGAGGTGAGTAAACTTTCCCAGAGGTACCCTCTTGAGCAAAACCGAGGAAAAGGGTATTTAGGACCACTAAACAAAAAAAAGGGGGAGGGAAAGATAGAGAAAGGCGCACCATAACGTTCCGTCATGTGTTAAAATCAATTGGGCGTATCGGGTACATGGAAGCAAACTTAACAGAAAAAAAAGCACACCGAGGGTGAGATCAGGGGGTGAAATCGAAGGGGGGGAGGAACTGCTCTCAAAGAGAAACTAAAGCCAACAACAAGAGTTAGATGTTATAGGGGGGGGAAGATCTGATCCGATGTTCAAGAAAACATCGCTGGGGAGGAGGGCATGTGAGACAGGGGGGGAAAAGGGCGATAGGGAAGTGTCTGACTGTCAATGGTTCCTATCCTGTGAGCGACAACCGGGATCAAAAAGACCGGACGGGCCGGCGAAGAAGGGGGGTGAACCCATTCGGAAAAGAAAGAAAACTTTTTCTTTGATAGGGTTGGGGATAGGATCCAAACAAACGGCATCGAAGGAGGGAATGTCTTTCCAGTGGGGAAAGGAAGGAGAGGTTCTGAAAAGACGCCAAGTGGGCTAAAAAAATTGGTTGGACGTAAAACCGGCACTACAGACTAGAGCGCTAGGGCTGGAGAAGTCTGAGAATTGAAAGAGATTCACCCTGGAAACCGCTCAGGGAAAAAAGAAAGGGTGCAGACATAAAAAGGAGGGGAAAAGGTGAAATTCGGGTATAGGGAACCCTCGGTCAGAACAGGGAATGAGGGAGAATGACTTCATTACTCGATGTTGTTAAGGGGATTAAGGACTCTGATGATTTGGGGACCAAAACCGTAAGGTAGTAGAGAAGGAAAAAATGGGGGAGGGGGAGAACTTCCGAAGTGGTGAGAGGCGAACGGCGGAAAAAGGAAAGGGGGAACTTACAAGAAAGAGGGAAGGTGGGGGTATAATCAAATATAAACACTTTCATCCATCTCAATGGCAGGGTTGTCAAGGAGGTGCTGAAAATAATAGGCGGGCCGAAGGCTATCAGGGGAGGAAGTCCGGGGACAGAAAGGATATAATCACGGGGTTGATCCACTAGTACTACGCAAGGGATACTAAAAGAAAAATGGATAGTAGCTCGACTGAAAAGATAGGTTCGACCGGGAAAGGATCGTAGGGGGGGGGGGGAGGGGATGAAAGTGGTATAATTCTTACCAGTCCTTGGCCTAATTGTTCCTAGGGCAAAGAGACTTCGAGACGAAAGGGGCACACGCAGACTGAAATACGAGCGATTTCAAAAAAAATGAGTTTTTCCGGGTGGAGAAAGGACGCAACTTCAATTAAAAAAAAAATAAAAGAGAAACGGTCCACTCTGAGACAGAAAACACAAAAGATAAAAACTAATCAGGATCCCGGAGAAAGAGAAAACTTAAAAGACACAATACAATTGTGCCAGGGGGAATTTGACCTGAGAGAACGGAGGATTGGAAAGAAGAAAGCCCTTTAAGTTGTAACGCTGGCAGAACAAGAGTTGCTTCACGGGAGGGAAAGAACGCATCTCAGGGCAGGACGGAGAAAAGCGCGAACGGAGAGGGGGGAGTTCAGAGTTACCAATGATAAGAAAAAATCAAAAACAATTTACTCGGTGAAAGAGACAACATCTAGAAAAGAAAATCTAAGAAGAGGCTGCTGTACAAAGGGGGGAGGGGTACGAACAGGCAGGGATGCTCCAAAAAGAACTGCACTACCGAACCGGGTCAGAGAAGGAAAGATATCTGAAGAGGGGTTCAGCTCACGCAGCAAACCGACTTCTTCCGTGTGGCAATAGATTTGCCTTACCGGAGGGTGAGGTAATAAGGGAGATTAAAAGTACATCGTCAACGTAAAAATTTACATGACTAAAAGGAGCTGGTATTCTGGGGGGGAAAAAATCTTGGGTTGGGGGGATCAGGAGGATGCCCATTAACAAGAGGAACAGAAAAGAGAACCGGATAAAAGGGGGCGCACGAGGCATTAAGGGTCCAGAGTGGTGAAAGAAAAAATCTCAACGCTCTTGCATGGGTTCCTAGGTCTCAACTAGGAACAATGCGAGAGGGGGAGAGGCCGTTCTACTAGGAAATTGATGGAAATGAGGGGGGAGCCGCGGGGGGAAAATCGAACCCGCCTAGAGGGAGGGAGGGTGAGCGACCATTTTTTCTTCTCTCTTAAGAAAAGTAGGCATGAAAGGGGTCGGCGTCCGAGAGGCTGCGTGGATAATTAAATACCTGCCACCCGGCGAGAAAATAGCAACGGTGAAAAAGACCTGCTGCCAAAATCGACCCCGGGGATTCCTTTTGGAACCACAGCAATAACCCTAAAAAAGAAAACTATGGCTCGTCAAACAGGCGAGGTGACGGAATTGCCCAGAGAAGGTCATCATTCCCCAACATAAAAAAAAAATAGCTTAAGGGGGGGGGGCAACAGAGAAAGAACAGCGAGGGGAGCGAGCACGTTAGATCAAAAACCTGATCCGTCTCACCAAAAATCATAAATGGAATGCAACAAAGATACTGGCATGCAGGAAGAACGCCCTGGGAATTCGAAGCAACAAACTACTCCATCTAAACAACGAGAAGCTCAGAGGGTAAGGTAGACTGCGCGGAGGAAAGTGGCGGGGGTGCTCGTGGATCTATATGGACAGGATTCAGAGCAGGAAAAAAAAGACCCATGGCAGTCTGGGGGGGCCGGGGGGGGGGGAGACATGCTTCCCATCTGGGGAAAAAAAAGCATTGGGGAACCACCTCAGATAAAAAAATCAACTAACAACACCCCTCGCATTGATCCGAAGAAGTACCGAAGAATATCTCAACAACTATTATGAAAAGAGAGAGATCATATAAAAAAAGGGCTAGAAACGGGTATCACGACTTAGAAGAAAACGGAGTGGCTGTGGAAACTTGTGAAAGAAAACTGGGCTCAAGAACGCGGTGCGACAAAATGAGCCGGCACCTGGGTAGGCGGTGGCGCGAGGGGGGGGTTTGGGGGTAGCTAGAGAAAGAAAACACACCGACAAGGAGGTCTGTGTACAAGACCGCTCACCTAGAAGGGCGCGCTCTGGGATCAAGAAAATTTTGGGATCAAAAAAAAAATACAAAGGCAAAAACCCAAAGGCGAGCAGAAGGAAACTGTCGTCGAAAGGAAAAAAAGGCAAAGTATTTGGGGCCCGCGAAACGGAGAAAAAAATTGCAACGAACTGAACCAGATGTCACATCAGGGAGTTTCGAGGGGAGGGGAAAAAACAAGGAAACCGTGGAAAACCTCGGCTCGGAAGTTCGGAAAAATGATTGAGACTCGAGGGAATCTGATTCCCTTAGAAGATAGGGGAAAAAAATGGGTACGAGGAAACTAGCGAAACCGTTGTCTTAAATTATCTATTGAAACGAGGCGAAGTGTTCACAATAAAAAAGTCATGTGGCGATCAACGGGAAAGTAAGCCGAGTCCCCTTAGTCTTACCAAATTTACATGGTCGCCAAAAGGGGGTTTGGGAAAGGGTTGAAGGTTAAGGCCTCTAAACGCGGACAAAGGAGAGGGAAACACCCTCCTGTAGCGGGAAAAAGGAAAAGTTGGGACGTATCCATGTAAACCCTGGAACAAACCGAAAGACTAAAGAAAACGAAAAGAGGAGACCGAGGAAAGACGGGCGGACGTAAGAAGGGCGAAAGGGCAATACTATCAATTCCACTCCCTATAAGGAAGGGGTTATATGCCTGGCAGTGACCAAGTGATGGAAGGGGCTCCAGAACCTATGAAAAGCTACGAGAATAGGGAGAAGGTGGGGTTCCTGTGCGAAACGGGGAATTCCGAAGATTGGGGAAAACGTTCCTTCACGCCAAGGAAACCATGAGTATGAAAAAAGGCGGAAGGAGCACCCCCGATAAAAAGAGGCGCTCTCCATATATCCCTCTCGTGTAGGTAAGCGAAAAAGGATGCCACAGGAAGGGGTCGAAAAAAATCAGTGTTGGGGTGAAGCTGCCTCAAGGGGGAGGAGGGGGAGTGAGCAAGGGAGCGACTACGGCCAACGTTCCTGCAAAAAAAGTAAAGCTTCATGACAAAAGGCATGGACAACCCTCTGAAAGAATACTAGAAGGGGGGGGGACAGATGGAGCGTCCCTGAAGAAAACGGTACACTGGAAGAAGCGTTCACGACGTGAGCAACGGAAAGGGAGACAAATTTCGGGTCTGAGGGGTACATTTGGGTACTTATGAAGGATTTAGTGTTTCAAGAGGATCTGGTAGGAGGGCTCAACGTAGGAAAACAGTCTACCTAGACGGCTAGCAAAAGGGGAATTCAAAGAGCTCCGGGAAAAGGAACTCCTTTAAAAAATCGGAGCGTAGGCCGGCGGTCGGAAAGACAGGGGCAATTGACGACCGACGCAAGTCGCGGAAATCGGAAGAAAAAAACACGGCAGGGGGGGGAAAAACGGAGAATAAGAGGGGCTCAAAAAACAGCCAGAAAGCGCGGACCAAAACTTGAGTGACGCAAAAGAGGGGAGGACGCCTAGGCATGTGGAGCTGTCGTCGAATTTATAGTAGAAAAACAGGCTTAGAGGGCAAACCTACGCGAGAACCGAAGTAGAGCCGTCAAGGAAATCTCCAAGGGTCCCACGCCTCTCGGCTGAATGAAAAAGGTATCTGGGTATGCTCAAAAAAAAGAGGAGCAGGGCCGCAAAAAGGCAGAAGTAGCCAAGCAAATGATCCCGAGGAGAAAAATCAAAGCACTACACATGAAACAGTCCCGTCGCCAGGGTACTCTTGAAATAAGCAGAAATTAACTAAGGGCGGAAGAAGTAGGCAGCGGAGTCCTGAGGCTGCGGGAAAGGCAGGATTCCCCAGGGGCAAGGGCATCGAAGCCGAAGCGAGGCGAGACAATCATGTGAACGAACGTTCAGGGAGACAAGGAACGCAGAAACATTGAGTCCCGCAACTATAAACGAATGGCGTTCGTTGTAACAGGGGTAAAACAAGGGCAGCGGGCAGAAGCGACTCCCGTGCACCGGACAAAGCGGGGAAACAAAAACTATTGTCTATGGTATTCCAGGCTTTGTGTTGGGCAATGACGGCAATCGCCCTCAGAGGGGAACAAAGGTTAGTTTATTAGAAGAATGAAGTCGTGCGTGATGCGTGGGAAGCGAAAAAGAACGCGGCGGGGCAGAACTGGCAGGCAGACAAAGAGCCGGGAAAAAACCCAAAAAAAAAAGGGCTCCTCGGCAAAAAAATCGACGCGGGAGGATAAACCGATCAC
>Ga0179593_1626466_pt1 | contig 23186 bp, 30 predicted proteins | sample CZODoug2_1_08_16_FD_185931 | JGI IMG/M metagenome (GOLD analysis project Ga0179593, IMG submission 185931) | Vadose zone soil fungal communities from Angelo Coast Range Reserve, California, USA - CZODoug2_1_08_16fungal (PacBio error correction) | ecosystem: Environmental > Terrestrial > Soil >...
TCTCAATAAAAATACGAAAGAGGGGGAGGTGTAACCCAACAACCACCCCACTTTCTTGTCACGGGCAAGCACAGAAGAGGTATCTTCGACAAGGAGCAAAAGCGGGATCTTCAAACACCCTGTGAATACGTATAGCGGGAGAGAATGGACGACAGAAAAAAACATGGGGATCTTCGTCCCAGTGGGGAATCACCAGTGATTGCAGGAAAAGAGCCGCCCAAAACCGAAAGCGCCGAAGATGAATACGTTGCCGTGTTTAAAGGAAAGGGAAAGAGAGCTGAAAGGGTCATTCACAACGGGAAACACGGGTCCACTTTAGCGTGTCCCAGAAGAGGGAGGGTCTTGGGAACGAAGGGTGGCTGCGGCGTATGCAAAAAAAAAGTTAAAAAAAGGGGGGGGGGGAGGAAATGAACCAAAAACGCGTGGAAGAAAAGAACAACCTCCTCCAGGCCCCGCTGACCGGCAAGAAGAGGTGCCAACAAAAGACCAAAGAATGAAGCGAGAGTAGAAGGTTGGAGAGACGCTTTTTTGAGAAATCGCGAGTTTTTGACTCAGCGAAGTGGGAAGGTCGAAAAAAAAGCAAAAATCAAAAAAGGGGGCCAAGCAAAGAGCAAAAAGGCTTGGATCTCCCAGCAGGTGAGCTTTCGGAGGGGAAGAAATCCTTTCTTCAACGGGAGAGTTCAACAAGACCGTGGAAAACCGAAGGACCATTGAAAGTTAAGAAGGGAAGGGAAACCTCGCCGTGACGGAACGCCCAATATCGTGCGGTGGTCAGCGAGGAAGAAACACAGAAAAAAGAAAAAAAAAGTCAAGGACCAAGGAGACCCAGGGAGGGGGGAAGGACCGGTCATCTAGGACTCGACTCGATCGCCGGCGGGGAAAAAAGGAGGGACGGTCAAAAAGTCAACTTGGAGATCATAACTTTATCCGAAGGGTAGGAAAAAAAAACACCGTTCGGGATCCAAGACCCTTTTCAGGGTCGCAGCCAACCAAAAAAGACTTTAACAAGCACTGAATCAAGAAGAACCAAAGGGGGGGATCCGGCATCACCCTCCAAAGGAAAGTTGATGGCCTAGGACAAAGACTGATCCAAAACACGGTTCCGTACCGAAGAAAGAAAAAAGGTCCGGTCAAGCCGCAAGGTTCTGGATGAACCGCTCAAACAACTACGGTATCCCCATGACCAGGAATCAAGCACCCAGGGGGAACATATAAAGTGTTCAAATGGGAAATACCTTTATGGAAGGGAAAGGGGGGGGGGCGAAGCGGGGTGGGGCTGAAACAAGTAAAAAAAAAAACATCTGTGAGGCAGGGCTGCGTGTAAAGATACACCGTACTGGGTCCACAACGGGGGGGGCGACGGTCCGACAGAAAGGTCCCCAAAAGGGCCCGAAAAAGAAAAGACTGCAGCGGTCGGCGCCGCCGGATGGGAAAGATGCTGGATTGCCCTTATGATCCGGAGGAGGGGACGGGAGGGGGGACATGAAAAAGTTGGCTTCCATACGGTTTATCGAATCTTTTCGACAGCCGTCAAACCAGAAGCGCACGCCGATCAGGGGAGAAAGCAAAGGGTCCGACTAGGAAACCCCAGCAAACTGCGAGTGGAAATCAACTTTAGAAAAAAAACAAAGACCGGGACTTGAGGGTAAAAAACGCCGGGCATTGAAGAGAACCGAACGCCCCTGTTGGTCAGGCAAGGGTTGGGGAAAAAATGGTTGGAGAACGGTCCGAGTGATCAAACACGGAAACCCTCAGAGAGGAGGGTGAAAAAAAAAAAATGAGGTTCGTCCCAATAAAAGGCCCGCTAAGCTCTCCAGCAACAACAACAAAAAAAAACAACTTAAAGAGAGGGGAAGCTTGGACGAATTTGGTTTTTTGTGGTCTCTAGAGGGACGAATGAAAACACAAGACCCACCATCCCCACTGGGAGGGTGCAAAAGCATCGGTCCAAAGGGGATCAAAAAAATTCCAGGGGCTCGCCAAGTGACTACTAGTGAAAACCGCCAAGAAAATGGCGTTCCGTAAGCATGGGCGGCCAACACGGGGAAAAGGGTCAGTCCCTGTTGGGAAGGAAAGGGGGGAAAAGGACGACCTCAAGAGGAGGGGGGACTGGAAAAAAAGTGGCAACTCTGGGGTTTCAGGGCTCGAAACAATCCTACGCCTTGAACCGGATTCGTCACAAAAAAGCGGTGACTCTTTTCGACAGAGAGAAAAAAGAACAAAAGAGTTTTTGTTGAAAAACCGTAGTCAAGAAAAAAAAACGGGGATCTTCACGGGAAAGGAAAAAAGGGGCGCGCCAAAAGTCACCTTCCCAGAAAAACGGGGAAGGAAGGCTTTTTTCCCACAACTCCAGTCGGCCGGAAAGGGCAGAGACGTCAAAACGCGACCGGCCTGCCAAGGCCACCGGTCAGGTCCCGCTTAAAAAAGGGGGGGGGTCCTGCGGGGCACAGCAGGCGGCAACATCCGTAATTGATTGACCGGCGAATACACCGGGGGTTGAAAACCTTATAGGGACGTTCCATCTTCGGCGCGATCGGAAATAACGGGCCTCACGAACCCGCGGGCGGGGAATTCATCAAAAAAAAGACCAAAACGGAGAAAAGAAACCACACGCCGGGTCTTTCGGGGGTTCGAAAAAGGAACCTGTGGAAGTCACGAGGACGCCAGGAAAAAATGTCAAGCCCAAGGGTGTGGACAGGCTAAAACACCGACTTCCAGCAACGGCGCACCAAGACGGCTGGCTAAGCAAAACGGCGCAAGGGGGGGCCGGGAAAGACCGGGTTTGTCATGGGGAAGCACGGGGTGCGCTAAGAGATTTTTTTAGGAAGAACCTGCGGGTAGAAAGAAAGAGAGTGCCGCCGTGCCGAGGTTCATCGGAAGGGAAATTCCCCAGTGCGAAAAAGGTTGGTCTGCCGGATGGGCCGGAAGGGTCGCCAGTCTGGATTGAACTTGGTCTCAGACGTCCAGCGGAGGGGAAAAAATCGCAATCCGAAAAAACAACTCATCTCAAAACGGGGAGAACTATTTGTGGGACGGACAAGTGACGGACCGCCAGAGTTGGCAACAAAAAAAGGTGCCGGGGAAAACACCCTACACTCTATAGCCCGTGAAAAGAGTCCGTGCCAGACGACAAAACCGATGGAAATAGGACAAGGGGACTGGCTGCTGGACAAAAAAAAAGGAAAAACCGGGGGAAAAGAGGGGGGTAACAAGCAGGAAACTGTCCATCGGAAAAGGTACAGAGACCGGTAGAAGACGCCGATAAGAAAGACTAAGAAAAAACTGACAGGAACGTGTTACCGTGGCAAGACAAGTTGGTGCACCATGAGGAAAAAAACGTTAGTTTGTGCGCCAAAGAAAATGGGGCATACCTGCTCGTAAAAACTCAAAAGATGAGGGGTGGGGACAAAGTCGCACAAAAAACCACAAAAACAGGGGGCCCCAAAACCATCAGGCGCGACCCCAAGCCGGCCAGAAAAGGCTCCAGGCCAAAGCTATCCCCGGCATGACGGAGGGGGACAAAGAAAAAATGGGAAAAACTCCTCTCTTGGGAAAGAGGTGAAAACGGGGAAGATTGACGGGCGCGGGAAATGCCTAAAAGAAAAAGAAACAATGTCAAGACTGGGGAGACCAAACAAGTTGGCGGCGGAGGTACAAACGTGTTTAGGGTCAATCTAATACCAGAGAAAGAAAAGAAAAAAAAAGTAAAAACACCGGGGGGGGGGGGGAGACCAAGAACCAGATCCGTGTTGCATCATACCCAAGAAACCATCGGGCCCAGATGGATGGACCAGAAGACACAGTGTGCAGTGGGTGGGTGTAGCGCAACCCACCGGAAGGGAGGGGGAAAAAAGAATCACTCAAAGGCAGAGGAGGAGAATATTTGAGACAAGGAAGATCTGGGGGCAGACTGGGGACCCTCATGGGCGGCAAGCCAGACGTATGCAAGTGCGGAACTGCGAACAAACAGGAAACGCCGTTGGGGCAACCCGTGTGCAAAAAAAAGACTTATAGGGGTGGGGAGATGAAAAAAATGGGGGGGTCGAGGCCACGGGTGGTGTCAAAAGTGACATGGGGAAGTACCTCGAGGAAAAGAGGGGGAAGGGGTTTTGGCAAGTTCCTCATCGGGCAGGGACTTAAGTTATAAAGGTAGCAGGGGAAAAGAGGGTCAACGTTGATCGGTCAGGGGAAAGGGGACTCCAATCAGCAAAAATGAGGACCTGAGGGCGGGGGTAAGAAAGAGGGGGGTGAAGAGCTGGCGAAAACAGGAAAACCCTAGGTTGAGACCGCTCTCCTGGAACAAGGGGGGGTCATTCCAACAAGAGAAACCACAAGGGGTGATTGAAAGGAAAAAAAAAAAGAAGAAAGGAAGGGAAGGCCCCACGTAGGGACCTCTTTTGGTAGGAACGGTTGACGAGTAACTTCATAGGGGGGGGAGGGACCCAAGGGAAAAAGGAAAAAGGGGGAGAAGAACCGACTTGGGGAATCGTCCACTCCCACAGAGTTCGAGGAGGTTGGGCGAGGAGGGAGTAAGGCGGTACTAAAGGGGGCCATGAAGAAAAAACCAACATCGCGTACGAAAGGTGTGAACAACCTCAACTCAGGCAACCATCCAAAAAGGGGGTGAGGGTCGAGCCGTAAAATAAATGAGAGGAAAGAAGAAAAGAGGGACAGCAATAAAACAAACCAGAAGGGCTGGGAGTGTACGTTCCTCACGGGCACGGGGGTGAACACATAGAGAAGGAGCAAAAAGGGGAAGGAAAGGGACGATGTTCCCTTGGGAAAAAAAAAATCAAAGACCCCTTTGGAACAAGAGGACGTTAAAGCACGAGAAATACAGGATTCAAGCAGAAGGACCGAGGGACCGCGGGGGTCATCTCACTGGGTGGGAATCCGCCCCAGTCAGGCTTTTAGTAATCGCACCGTGCTAGCAAGCAAACCAAACGGTCCGTCGAACGCCAAGAAAAACTACGGGGGGGAAGGAAAAGTTCTCTGGGGGCGGGGGGTAGTAAACACCACATCGAGGGGGGAAAAGTAGCCCCCCGAAAAGGAGCAAAACCAAGGGTGGGGGAACAGTCAGCCATTCTCAGGGTGACAACCGGAACACGCGGGAAAAGGGGGCGCCCGAAGCTTGGGGGACTTTGGACGGGGAACCAACACCGTTGCCAGGAGGGGAAAGAAGGAAAGGGCACCCCTTGTGCGGGAGAAAGGTGCCGGGTGAAACCCGCGGAGTCTCCACGAAAGCTTCTAACTGCCTGCCGCCGGGGGATCCGGCGGGAAAGGAGGGAGGGGGGAATGAAAGAGAGGAATAAGCGGCCACGGGCGACAGAAAACTGGCACAGCTTCGGGGGTGCCGAGGGAGGAAATTGGCCTAAGCGACAACAGGGAACCAGAAAAAACAGAAAGAGGGGGCGGGAGACAAAATTGACCAACAGTGCGCAAAAGGAAAAAAACGCACCTCCAAAAACTCCAACCAAAATAAGGCTGCTGTAAAAAAGAAAAAAAAGAAAAAAGCAATGCCGCAGGGAAAAAGGAAATTGGGGACGGGGAAGGGGGTTACGAGGTAGAATCACGGGGGGAGAGCGTTTCCGGTGGGAAAACAATCGTGGTCGTAAAAATTGCGGGGAAAAAGCCAGGCCGCGAACTGAATCTCGCGAAAAAAAAAAAAAAACAGGGGGGGAGAAAATCCGGGGATTCGGCTGGGGGGGAGAAGCGTGGACTAAAATACCCCACCCGGGGGCCTCCCGAAAGAGGGAAAAAAAAGGGGGACGGAAATTCACCTCCGGCACTCCCACCCGGGTTTACAATCCAAAAGCAACTCCGAAAACACAAGGCAAAAAGGCTTGCCGGGAAAAACCAATAGCAGGGGGGGGGGGACGGGGGGGGGGGGGGGAAACAAGGGGACCCGTGATCCGCCCTTTGAAAGGTTGATCGCGAAGACAGAACACTTCTTTGGCTGGAACGGCAGGTGCGGGAAAGAAGGTGACTGGACGGTCCAAGCCCCAGAATGTCGTAAAGAAGTCGGGTAAGGGGAAAAACGTGCACAAAGGGAAATTGACCAAAGCGAGAACACCAAGGGGGATAATCAAAAAAACCTTTCCATGGAAGCCCTGCCTGGAACGGCCGAAGCCACGGAAAGGACGCAAATCTAAAAATCCCGAAAGCCCGCATAAGAAGGCATTTTTCAGGGAAGGGGGGAGAGCGGGGGGGTTGTTGAAATCCAGTGAGCTCGCCTTTGAAGGACTAAACGATCCCGATAAATAACAGTCCAGCGCACGAAGCACTGGGGGGGGGGACAAGGGAAAAAGAACCAGCACAGAAATTTGAAAAGGTTCTTTGGGGCGGGCAAAAAGTGCCAATTCAAATTCATTCGGACTGCGACAAACAAAACGCAGAAGAAAAAAGATCAAAAAAAAAAATCGGGGGGGCACCGTGGGGAAAAAAGGGGAGACCACCGGATGTTACACGGCGGTGGGCGGTATAACTTGGGCCTGGAAACGAAGAAAAGAAATGCGCTGGAAATCAAAAAAAACCACGAAAACGAAAGGAGCCAAATTCCGTCTGCTTCCGAAAAAACTGACACATTTAGGAGGGGAAGGATGGAAGCATCAAACAGAAAAAGGAAGGGTGGCCAAAACACAACCTGGCTTTGATGCCCCTTCGGGGGACGAGATAGAAGGGAAGGCGAGTGCAATACCAGAGGAAGAAAAACAGTTGTTTGGGAAGCCACGGGGGGTTGTTAAAGTGTGAAAGGAAGGCCAAACGGGCAGGTCAAAGAGATGGTGTCAAAAAAAGGTGAGGAGGTAAATACGGACAAACGCGGGACAGAGAGGAAACGAAGAATGGCAAAGGACAAGGAAATAAGCAAAAAAAAACATGCAGGGGGGGGTATACATTATAAATGGGATGAAAAAAAGCCCCTAAACTGGAACCAGGAAGAATCAAACAAGAAAACATGCAAACACAACGAGAACACTGCAAGAAAAGGGGTGGGGGTGGGACCGGAAAAGTCAGGGACCCGAGTTGTAAAAGAGAACGGCAAGGGGCAAACACACGGCAAAAGACGAGCACAGTAAAAAAAAAGCAGGAAGTTTTCAAGGAGATAAAAAGGATGGAGAAAGAAGAAAGAAGTAGCCGGGGGGGGAGGGACAAAAAGGCCCCCGGGGGGGGGATCGGCTGGAGACCTCGAAAAAATTCAGGGACGTGGACAACTTCCCGATAAGAAAAAAAAAAAAAAAAAGGGTCAGAACTCAGGGAAAGCGATTTACCAGAACTTCAGAAGGGGGGACAACGAAAACCCTGGGGGGGGGGTGGCCGGGAGAAAAAAAAAAAAACGTAGGGTTGTATTCAATCAAAGACCAATCACGTAAGAAAACGAGAAGTTGGGAAGGGAATGAGGACAGAAAGAAACACACGACGAGTTGGGGGAATCAATTGGTGCAGCAGCCAATCCCCGCGGCCCCCACAAAAGCTCCGGCCATAAAAGTGGCGAGCAGGAAGCCGCTGCGAAGTTTCGGAGGGGAAAAAAGGCCGCTCGCTGAACCTCCCAACGGGGGGACAAAGGAAAAATTGGTCAGCTTGACTTCAAAGGCCAGAAATCTGGGGGAAATGGCCCCAACAAAGTTCCCCCAAGAGAAAGGGAGGGGTCAGCTAAATGAACCGCAAGTAAGGGATGGGAAACCTATGCGCGGCAGAAAACCCTCCAAAATGCAAAAAGGAGGTTTGGAGGAAGACAAAGACGGGGGGGATTTCTCTGTGGCGAAAAAAAAATACAGCATTGGGGGCAGTTCTGGGGGGGGGACATCGCGTTAAGTATCACCTGGGAGAAAAAAAACACAGACCTAGGAAGAAAGGGGCAAGGGAGGAGGTTGATAGCGACGACAGGGTGGGAAGTTTCACCCCCGGGAAGCAACCCAGGGGGAGGGTCCCAAAAAAGAACGGGCCCGGGGGGTCTGGACAGCAAAGAAAAAACGCGGTTTTCGTGGGCCCAGTTTTTGCAAAAAAAAGAAAGCTAGAGCGACCCAGAACAAAGGTTGGTCTCAGGGGGGGGCCACTGGTGGGGGGGAAAAATGGGGATGGGGATACCGTAAAAAAAAGGCGCCTTGGGGCGGGTTCGGTCAGTTACAGAAGAAAGAGTCCGTCCAGGTGGTGCATGGCAAACAGCACGTCCGGGGGTCTGGGAAAAGGAAAAGGGTATTTTGTAATCAAGGGAACCGCAATTGGACACCGTAGACCAGCGCAATTTTCAAAGAGACTGGTTAGAAGGTACAACCTTTGGGTAAGACCGTTGAAACAGGAATGAAGGGGAAGAGGGGGAAGGGGCACATCAAAAAAGCCAAAAAGAGGAACGCCCAGTTGAAAGGGGCAAAAGGAAAAACGCTTGAATAAATTCTTAGAGGACCTAAAGGGGGGTGGTCGTATGTAAAAGAACGGTTGCGACTTCAAATTCCATCTAAAGTGTGAGTTGAGACGCTATGGCAAAAAGGAAAGGGACGTGAGACAAAAAACTAAAAAAATCTTGGAAAACGGCACTCAAAAAACCGGGGGTGACGACAGGAATGAAAAAACTTAAAAAGGGCCGTGATAAAAAGGGGGCAGGAATCCAAAATTACCACAAACTCCCCCGGCGGAAAAAACTTCAAAAGAGGCTAGGCCCACGAACATCCAAAAACGAGTCGTGGGGTTTTAATCAAAAGGGGATCTCATAGGAACGCAAAGGGAAGGGGACTCCCAATGGGGGGGCAAAAACCCGGTACGGCAATGAAAGGAAAAACAGCATCCTTACGAGAACGGCCAAAAAGTTGAAGGACAGGAGGTGAGTTCAAAGAGAAAGGTTGAGCCTCAAAAACCAAAGGGGGGAAATCAAAAAAAACCGGGAAATCCAAACCAAAAATTTCTTCAGACAAGGAAAAACGCGGTTGCAAGCAAGGGGGAGGGAGGGGCCTCCGCCAGGGGTGGTGATACCGGCGAACCTCAAGGTTGCCGTTTGATCAACCTTTCAAGGAAGAAAAACTGGCACCCAGTTCAGGGAACCGCCACGAAGGGGGTGCCCCGAGAACAAGTGTGGTCAAATCGGGTGAGGGCCCCGGGAGAGGGTGACCCTAGCCCTCAATTTCAGCAGCCCAGACGACCGTGAACCAGACGCAAAGAAATCCAAATGAAAGGGGGCACAAAAAGAGCCTATATTAAAAAAGGAGAGCCTTTTGATTTGGCGGAACACCAAAAAATTACGCAGGTGCTATAATGGGGGGGGGAAAAAAAAAGGGGGAACCGACTTGTGGTGGGCGCGCAAAAGGAGGGTCGACGTTAGGGGAAACCCGACACAAAAGAAACGAAAATAGAAATGACCACCAGGAAGGAAGGCCTGCCTGAGAGGGGGGGGAAAAAAAAAAAGGCAGGAATGAACCACGAAAAGAAAGGGGAAAATAAAAACAACATCTCCAAGGAGGCAAGGTCAAAACGGGGGGTTTGAAGGGGGAATTTGTCCGGACACGGGAATGCCAACGACGAAGAAGAAGAGGAAAGCGGGGGTAACACAAAAAAAAAGGGGGCAAAAACGAGAAAACGGCCCAACGGCAACCACAGCACTGAAAAGAGGAGGCAGCACCGAGGGCACAAGGAAAAAGTAACGGGTAAACACAGAAAAGAAAGGAAGCACGAACGACAGGGGGTGAAAAAAAAATGGGTTCCCGTTGGATTCAACGTGAACAGAAAATTCATAGAAGGTCGAACAACCGGAAAAAAGGGAACGGGCGCGTTCAGGTGTATGGAGGCCACTAAAAGAAGACGCGAAGAGGAAGAGACGCGGAAACAAAGAAAGGGAAAAGGATCGAGTGAGCAACTTGTGGGGAGGAAAAGAGACGGCGCAAAGGAAGAACCACCCGAATTGAGGGGGCGAAAAGGGAGATCCCGGGAAAAGAGGACAAGGCACGGACGCAGGGAGAAAAAAACGAAAAAACCTCAGAACCGGCAGCAAGGGGAGGCCTCTCCGAAGGCGTCGTGGGGGGCAACGTACCACGGGGTATCCTGTCCAAGAGGGCACGTTGGCAGGGGGGAGGAAAAGAGCAAGCTGCTGAAAAAAAGACCGTTGAGCCCTAGGGGGGTTAAAGGATCGATCAATCGGCGTTGAAAGGAGGAGTGAACGTACAGAAGGGGTCGACAAGAGAAACAAAAACGAGCCTAAGCAAAATAAGGAGGGACCCTAAACCTACAGGAGGATCGGCAGGGAAAATCCACCAAAATGGGAAAATCTGCACCAGGCGCAGCAGAAAAAGAAAACTTGCAAAAATCCGGAAGGGAGGCTCTCAAAGGTCGGCGCGGACAGACCCTTCTGAAGGCAAAAAGAAATCGAGGTAAGCTGTGTTCAATGACCTAAAAAGGAGAACTAGCACGGCATGTTGGGTTGCTGGGTTGTCGAAAAACAAATTACAAAGGAAGGGGTCCTTCAACTACGGTAATAATAGAGCTCTCCCAAAGGTTAAATGAAGAGGGCCCGGAGTGGGACAAAAAAAATGGGCTGGTGAAGAGGATGGCTCACACCGGAAGGGGGGGGGAACACCAAGGGGGCTGTGAAGAACCCTCCACGAGAAACCAGGTCAAAAAAGCATGTGCGGGACGTTCTAGGATACTTCAAAAAGGGGGGGGAGGATACACAGCTAAAGTACCGAAGTGGGAACTGTTGAGAGGGGAATGGGAAACTATAAAGAAACAGGGACCGATGAAACTCCGACACGGAGGGGTAAAACGATGCCGGGGGATGGCAATCTGACGCAAAAAAACGGAAGGGGGTTTTACCCAGACATGGGTCATTTGGAGAACGAGGGGAAGAAAAAGAGGAAACCAGAAGGGAGGCGGTAAGGAACATGCGGGCAAAGGTCGCCGCGGCTTTTCAAGGAAACGGACTAATGAAAAGACAAAGACAGTGGGACCGGGTCGGGGACCAACGGGTGGGGGCCGAAGTTTTCTGGCGCGCAGACGCTGGTGGGGCCACTCGAAAAAAAAAACAAACAATCTGGGGCTTGGCAGTGGAAGAAGCGTTGGTGGGGCCAAGGCCCGTAAGAACTCCACCTTAGGGCAAAACCCCGTAGGAAAAAACTCCCCTTGAATCGACTATCGGGGGGGGGGAGGGTGACGACATTGGGTCATACTTAGAAAAGCATTTTAACGGAGGAACTTGGCAGCCGAGGGAACAAGAGACAACTGGTTGGAAAAAAAACTCTGAGAAAACACCCGAACTAGGACGTGGAAGTAAGAGAACCTGACGGGGGGAACATCCTAGGAAAGAAGTGAAGAGAAGAAAGGATACATCAGTTATCAGACCTTGAAACGAAAAAAAAAAAGTGGCGGGTCCGAAACCGGTAGGTTTACTGCAGAACGAAAAAAAAAAGGGGTGAAGGGGTGTCAGAAGAAGGTGGTAACAGCCTGCAAGAAAAAAGCATCCGAAACCAAAGGAAACGCATCACATCAGTCCGGGGGACGAAAGTATACGGGCTACAAAAAATAAAGGAGCCGTTGAATCTAATAAGAAAAAAAAGAAGACATCCTGGCAGGACGTGACCGGGAAAAAACCACTGGGGAGAGAAAAAAAGATAGACCCACTGGGCAACAACAACGAATTCATCAGTGTCATCTCTTCTTGGCCGGGCAAAGGGGAGGGAAGTAAATGAAATTGCAAAAATCCCAAAAAGGGCCGAAGAAAAAAAAGACAAAAAAGGGGGGGGGGTCCTCTAGCACCTCCCTAAAAACCGATAAAATAACTAGTAAAAAAAGGGGGGGGGGTTTAGAAGTAACTCCGGGATGCTAGGAAAAAGAAAGTAAAAACTCGGATCGGGGTCTTAGAACCCAGAAACAAAGTGGTTTTTGGGGGGGGTTTAAAAAAAAAAAGCCAGGTCAGGGGGTACAAAATCACTCTCACACAACAAAGTGGGGGTGGGGGATGGGGAAAAAAAGAAGCTAAAACTTTCTACATCACACGGTGGAGGGGACACAAAAGGGCAAGACAACAAGGGGGAGGTGCAAGCCAAGCCGCAAAAAAAGTTCAGTCGGCCTATGACCCGTAAAAAAGATCCCTCAATGGCCGACTCCCACCAACAATGGGGGAAAAAAAGGATAGGAGGGGGGGGAGCTGGACCCAAGAAAAATAGACGGAAGTTGGGGGAAACATAACAGCATAACGAGGGGAAAGCACTGTTAAGCCCCCAAAGAATGAGTCGGGTCCCGGTGGGTTGTCAAGGCGCGTTGAGGAGTAAAAGAGGGTGAAAAGCCGTGCCATAGCCTTCAGAACGTTCGTCGCGGGGAGGGGGGGGTGAGACCGCAAGGGAAAGGAACGGGAAAGAGACAGAAGAAGGTCAAGGTTCCCCCTCTCAGGGGGAGGAAAAAAAAAGAAGATAGAGGGTCACCCGTTAAAAAGAAAGAAGAAAGGTGGACCAGAAAAAACAGTGGGAAGTAATACCGCTTAACCGGCAGGGGGGGAAAGGGGAAAATCGGGTTCAGTGAAAAGGAGGGAACGACCGGGGGGGTCCAAAAAAAAAAAGGAAGGGGGGGGGGGGGGGAAACGCCGCGGTCCCCCACAAAAAACAACAGGGGGGTCGTTTGGTCACAAGAGAAAAACTTCCAAAAAAAGGGGAATCAAAAAAAGGGGCGTGTGAAAAAAAACGGAAAAGGGGGGAAGAGTCAAAAACCGGAACAAACACGTGAAAATGCCATGCAAAACGCAGCAGTTTTGGGAAAAAAAGCCGGCTAAGGGAACACAAATATCCGAGGGACGAAAAAGACACGTAGATGGTCGCTAAGAAAAGAAACGACCGAAGAAAGATTCCAAGAAACAAAAACCGCACCTATAAAAAGGAACGGCTTAGGGGGGGACAGGGGCGATGAAAACAGATCTCGAGCAAAAGAGGGGAAAAAAAAAAGAGGTCACCGAAAGAGTCTTGGGACATCCTCAAGTTTGGGAAAGGGAGTCATAAACCCGGAATCGAAAAAAAGGGGGGTATTTCAGAAAGACAGCATCATCCGGGTACGCCACGCAACAAAAGCAAGACAGGTGTGGTATAACGGCAACAGGTGGGAATTCCTTTCTGCCGTCCTCGCAAGGATAAAAATTCCTGTTGCCTAACAGAAAAAGACACTAAAAAGGGGGTGCCCGACACGGGAGGGTCGAAAAGCGGGGGGGGGAAAAAATGGAAGAGTAAAAGCACGGTGAGACAGGGTTTGGACCTCCAGGAAGTTCAAAAGCCCAAGTCAAGGAGGGGGGGGGAAAGAAACCATTTTCCCCGGAAATCTCAAGGGGGCACAGGTGGCAGGGGGATCCCGGATAAAATGGAAAAAAGTTGAGGGGGGGAGCAAGGGAAAAAGGGGACCGTAATGCGAACCAGACGTACAAAACATTTCTTGGTTGCGAACATTGAAAAACGGAGGAAAAAAAAGACTTAGGAAAGGCGACCGGTGTGTCGAAGGGCCGGCCCGCGAACATCTCGAAAAAGACAGAGGAATGAAAACAACGTTGACACAAAACAGCGGGACTATGCTTTCACCTCCTGAGAAAGAAAAGAGCCAGAGCTGCAGACGTCCGGATGGGCACCGGGTTCCTCGAATGATCCGGGACACACAGGGGGAAAGAGCTAGAAGCCATCACGCGATCGCGGCACCTTGTGGGGGCCTAAAAGGGAAGCAGCAATAAAAAAAAAATGACCGGTCCCGATAAGGAAAAAGGCCGTCGGAAGATTCCCGGAACACCCCAGAAAAGAACATGCCCGAACAGAAAATTTTCGGGAAACGTGGCGATGAGAGAAAGCACGAAGTCACGGGTAAGAAGGGGGGAAAAGACGGCTCGAGGGAAACCAAGCGGAGGGAGGGGGAAAAAGGGGGGGGGATGTCGCAGAGAATTCATCTTCAGAAGACGATTAGTCGAGAAACAAAACCCAGGATAAAAAGAGAATCTCGAAGAAAAAAGGTGCTGATCAAGGACGAAATACGAAAAAGAAAAATCAGATTTGGGGCATGGCCAAAAAAAAAAAAACGACGAAAAAGGGGAGAAAACCCTCAACGGGAAGGAAAAAGTTTGATCAAACTTAAAAAAACAAAGAAAAAAGACGTGGCTTCCAAGAGAGTGGGGGTTTGCCCTTAATTTCCTTCAAAATGGTTATTCGGTTATGGAACTACTCTCATAATTGTATTGGGAGGGGACCCCTGGGAGCAAACGAATGAGGAAAGGGCGAAGTAGCAATACCATTGCCGTATTCAAAGGACAGAGGACGGGAAAATGGTCTAGATAAAGAGAGAAACAAACAGGACATTTAAAAAAAGACAATGGAGCTCAATGCGTAGAATAAATTCTCACAAAATGACAAGAATAGACACCATGAATAGGAGGAAACAGTCAACAAGGGAGACGGTTCAGGAAAACAAAAACCTTACACCCGTCTTGGACATCCCGAACAGGACTCGTCGATCCACCCTGAAAAGGGGGGGGGGTCAAAGGGGGGAAAAAAGTAAGCCTGACAGACATTGGAGGGTGAAAAAATTCATGGGGTTGGTGGACGAAAAATTGGAAAGTCGGAGTAAATCAAGGGGACGTTAACCGGAAATCGGCCAAGGGTTGAACAAGGTGGGGGAGAAAAGGAAGCGAATGGAAACCAAGAGGAGGGGGGAGGTTATCAATGGGAGTGATACCTAACACACCTACGAAAAAAACTGTTCCAGAAGATGGACAAGAAAAGAGAGAAACGGCCGTCTGTGAGGCAAGGGAGGTGTTGTCAGGAGGGAAACTCAAATAAGGAAAGAGCGGCAAGGGTTGTGATTTCAATCAAATTGGAATCCAAAAGGGGAGCCCTAGGATCGGAGGGGGCAGGCGAACAACCCAAACAAGGGTCTTGAGACTACTTTTTCTTCTGCAAAAATTGAAAGGGGGAGGAAAAGATTTTCAAAGAACATCTTAGACAGAGGGGGCAAGAAGGGGGGACAGAATATGGAGTCACAGAAGTGCCAGAGACAAGAAGAAAAAGTGAAAACAAAAAAATCATGGGGGGGGAAATGAAGGGGAAAAGGGACGACAAGTAAGACGTGATGGATATAACCAAAAAAAAGCCTACCAAGGTCTTTAGGAATACCCAGGGTTGTTTTTTCAGTAGTACAAAGAAAAAAAGTTTGGGGGTAACACGGAGGGGTGCAATCCCGTGAAAAAAAAAAAAGACTAAGGAGGAGAATTTAATAAAAGCCGACAATTGAAAAAAAAAACAAAAAGATGGGGTTACGAAAGGGACGCTGGCTGTTGGAAATAAAACAAAACAAAAAGACCAAAATGTGTGGAAGTTAGCGGCGAAAAACCAAACGTCCAAAGCCCCGTCCGGGTGAATTGAGCGGAAAAAAGGGGGGGAAAAAACAAGAATCCACAGGAATAAAAGCATAGAAACTTCTAACGCGTTGTTCCTGGGGGAAGAAAAAAAGAAATGTAAGGGGGGTACGGGTGCACTGGGGGGGGGACGGGACGCCCGAAGAAAAACTGTCACAGGGGGGGGCCCACAACAACAAGAAAGTACGCTTTATTGTCGGCGGGAAGAGTTGACAAGAAAAGAAGACTACCGAAAAATGGGCGGGGCCTACAAAGCAAAGGTCCCTAATGAAGACCGCCGGGACGCTAAAAAAGGGCCGGGATGCACTCTGAATCCACTCGCCTGAAAAAACGCAAAAAAAAGAACGAGTCTCAGTTAACGGAACAACGGCGAAAGATTCACACGGGGATCCCCAAACGTGTCCAAAGGGAGAAAAAAGGGGTCTGGGTCAAGCGCCAGAAAACCAAAAGGGGGAAACAACCCAGGGGTGAAACGGCCAAAAAACAGGGCGGAAGGTTTGGGCGCAAGAAGAAAAAAAAGAACGCATCTTGGCGGGGTGGGGAAAAAACCAGTTGGGCCAGGGGGGAAAAGTTTGTTAAATCACCAGGAAAGAGGACGAAGGGGGGAAAAGGGCCAATGACTCCTCACAACAAAAACAACGATGAGAGAGAGAGAAGGGGGGACAAGCAAACCAGGCTAGGGTCGGTTGTGGACGGTGACACCCACTGTACAAAAAACCCCACAGGGTGCGGTTGCAAACATAAGGGGGCCTCCGGGGGAGGATGGGGACGCAAAACCGAAAAAAAAAAGTGAGTGGAAGAAGAAAAACTTGTGTCCAAAACGATACTGTTGACCAACTTTTTAAGAAAGCGGTACACACGGGGGGGGGGGAAAGTTACAAAGAACGTCCAGTCAGGGCAAGACAGAAAAACTAAGATGAAGGGGAAATGTGGTAAAAGGAGGAGGGCCTCGAAAGCAAATAGTCCCGGACAGGGCGGATTGATAGAGGGGCTACGAAAGGAAGACAAAAAAAAAAAAAAGGGACGTCTGTGGTAGGGGAAAGACGTGATGAGGGAAACGGAGAGAAAAACGGCCGGTAACGCACTACCCCAACGCGTGTGAAAGTAACCTCTCATACCTGTCCACGAAGGACAATCCAATAGAAACCTACAACAAAGGTGGTGCTTGCAGAACAGAAAGTAGATGAGGGAGGGAAAGAGGGGGTCTGTTCAGGGGGGAAAGAAGGGTTTCGTGACCTTACAACCACGGGGGTCAGAGGCAACGTTAACAGGAGGGGGTCACAAAGAAGAAAGGCAAAATCTTGAAATGACCTACCCAGCTTTGACCTAAAAGGGGGAGAAAGGGTATAAGACCAAAAGGGACGTCAACGATCGGAAACCGAAGGAAGTTAAAAAACCAAAAGGACGCTACTGGGAGGCCAAAAAACGACACCTAAAAAAACCGATGTTTGAGGGGTGAGGAGAGGGGAAATATCAAAAACAGAAAAGGGAAAAAAAAAACCACGTAACAGCGGGACATTCACGGGCATCTGGGGAAAGGGGGAAAAAAATCGAAAAACCAGATCTCCGGCACGAGGGACAGGAACGCAGTAGGGACTCGCCAACACAAGGGAAATACGTCAAAAAACCAAGATCCAGAACAGGGTGAAAGTTCGCAGCCAGCCTCCTAGTGGGAAGAAGCTAAGGGTTCACCGCCAAAGGGGTTGAAGACAGAAAAGGGTGCAGGTTGAATGTCAAGTACGGCAGGCAATCAAAAAAGCTGGGGATCCGAAAAAAGTTTAACCAGAAAAGCCACAAAAGTGCAGGAAGACTTGGGGAAGCGGGAGTGGTTGGAAAGAAATGTGGCGAACCGAGCACAGTCAAAGGAAACAAGCCCCCGCCGCTGGGTCATTACAGAAGGGGGGATCCTCAGTTTTCAAACTGGAGACGGAGAGGAAACTCCGGGGGACCGGACCAGGAAGGGGAGGAGGTCACGGGGAAAAAAAAACCAACTTGGTGCTTCAGGCAAATGTACATCATGAAAAAAGGAATGGGGGTGAATAAAAAGGGGGAGGACGTGTCAGACGTGAGGAAAGCAACAACGGCAAGAAAAGGAAAAAGATTCTTAAAGTAACCTGAGGACAGGTTACTCGGGGACAGCAATAAGGGTGAAAACTAGGGAAAGGGGGGGAATGCTACCTGACCAATCGAAAAAACTGGCGAAACCATGAAGGGGGGGACTTTCACCCGGCGGTGTCATAGGGAAAGGGAATTGTACACAGAACACTGAGCAACGGAAGAAAGGGGAATCAACCTCCACGGAGGAAGACAGAAACCAGGGAGAGTAGAAATTTCGCCAGAAACAGGTGAGAAAAAGGGGGGAAAGCCAACAAACAACGGCGAGGTGCAAACAATCGAATAACCATGGCCAACGAAGGACAGAAGGGGAATAGGGTAACCACCAGGGGAAGGAGACAAACCCCTTGAAGGAAGGGGTCCAGGGGTAGGATCAACGTTGGGCTAAGAAGGGGTCGTGATGGGTGAAAAAAAGCAAATTGTTCGTTGATATTACAGGAAAAAAGTCAAGCCAGAAAAACGCGAAACGACAGCTTCAACAAACACCACAAAAAAGGGGATGGGGGAAAAGAAGAAAAATCAGAGTGAGCTAAAAACATTTTTTCTCAGAGGGGAAGTTACACCGAACCCAGCTCCCTAGGTTTGTGGAGTGCAACGACCAAAGTCAGGACCGGAAACCGAGAACCGTAAACCCAACCCCCCGGAAAATCTAACGCGGGGGGAACAACCACTCTCAACAAAGGGACGTCGTGTACATAAAAGCCAAAGGGGCACCAGGGGGGGGTTAAACGGAAATGAAAGAAAAGCGTGGGGGGGGGAAAAAACGTTATCGGTGTCTCAGGCAGACGGTGTGGAACTTCCGTTGTCCCCACCTCGTTGGAAAAGGGCTCGGGAGGCCGAAAGGAGGGAAAGTTCTAGCTTTTAAGCTGTACTAGAGACCCGAGAACATCCTTTACAGGCACGTTTTCGGGCCAGGAGGCAATAGGGGAATCTTTCAAGCGGCAAAGGCAAAGCATCGTCAAAAAAACGGGACCAAGAAAACAAAACTCATCAGGGGGAAACATTTAAAAATTCAGACTCCCGCCCACCGGAGGAGGGAAAATTTCCCGACGGAAACGGGCTAAAAAAATAAACAAAAAAATGTGAGCCCAAACAACGGTACGGTTGAAAAATTTCCCTGACCTGACAGACAGTCGGTTGGGACGTCTGGTGGGAGCACAAAAAGTCCCACTAAAAAGCCATTCGCGGCAACCATACGGTAAAGGTGAAAAATACTGCGTCCTCAAAAATTGGGAAAAACCGTGAGATCCAAATGGGGGGGAAAAAGAACGGCTAGTCCGGATAAAGATTCAAAAAAAGACCGAATAGGACCGGTCTGCAAAGAAAAAAACTAACTACGGGGAGAGGGTCACCGAGGGTTCTGTCTGGTCGACGGAACCGGGTTGAGGATCAGAGGGGGGGGAGGCAAAGGACATAGAATTCCACGGGGTGATGGTGCTTCTTATTCCACCACGAAAAGAAACCAACGGGCCAGGGAACAAACGGCCGAAGGGTCTTGACAAACCATAGGCGGGGTCTGGGGAAGAACAGGCTAAATGGTGGTGGTCGGTAAAGAACCGAAGGGTCTGAAAAGGGGAACCGGGCCAAGAGGTGGAAAAACCAGCCAGGGGGGGGGAGGAATTCTGCCAGGGCGAGAGGAACGATGTTTTACTCGAGGACCGGTAAAAGAAAGAACGGGCCTGGGGGGGACCCGGCGGTGAGGGGCCGGGGAAGGTTGCGGGGCGCGAACATGGTGATCGCGCAAAATCCCCAACCCGACCAGAAAAGAATCTCGGAAAAAGAATCAGCGGGAGGTTGGGGGCACGGGGTTAAGGGAGTGGTTTAGAAACTAAAAACGCATTAGTGGCAAACACTGGGGGGGAAAGAAAAACCTAGACAAACGTGAAGCCTAAGATATCAAAACATCTGTTTTTACTATCACAAAAGTTTGGAGAGGACCGGGGTAAAAAAACCTGTCCTGTGTATCAGTCCTAACTACAAGAATTCGGAGGAAAGGTCGAGAACAGGGGCCAGCCGATATAACAAAGAGATCCCAGCATAAAGGAGAACGAGGTGTTACTGGGAAAAACAAGGGGGGGGGGGGGGGGGGGGGGCACCTTTTACCGAACAGGGCTTGGGGCTTCAGACACCTTGGTCCCTAGGGAGTTTTGACCTGCAAGAAAAAAAGATGTGGGGAAAACTGAGTTAAAAAAAGCTCAATCACAGGCCAAGGGCCCTCAAAAAGGGGGGCCCAGAAAAAAGCCCACCAGGAGGCGGCCCACAGCGACTCCCGGCAGACGATCAATGGAGACCCCTCTAAGGGGGAAAGGGAATAAGAAAAATCAGCGGACGACCCCTGACAAAAAGACCACGGCATCTTCAGGGCCGGCCCTTTTGAGGGGGGAAAGACAAAAATTCACGGACAAAACCCAGGGGGGGAAACAAGAAAAAAGGAAAACACAAAGGGTTGTCAGTGTCAAGAAAAATCAAGCAAAAGAATTTCACAAACAGGTGAACAGTTCAAAAAGAAAAACAAGGAGGCGTAGGGGGGTGGCCGGATACTCAAGAAAGAAAGAATGGGCTGACAACAGCAAGGGCTGGGGACCAGGGGTTTGCCAAAAAGAGAGTCGGGAGCAAAGAAGATAAACAAACAAAAACCTGAGAGGAGAAAAAGAGAGAGAGGTGATCCGACCCAACGGTAAAAACCACACCAAAAACAACTTGGAGGGGGGAAACAACCCACCAGTCGGGGAAAAGCGAAAAAAAAAAAACCAGAAGGGGGTCTTCTACAACAGGGTGGGGCAAAACTCCTATCTCGGGTATAGGAAAAAAAAGGAAACCACACTTTTTGGACTGGCGGGCCCCAAAGGGTGGGGGGGTATCAGGAAAACAGGGGAAAAAAAAAAAGACAAGACCACCCCAGACACGAAAGGATGTTGGCCATGGCGGGAGTTTCCGTAGGGGGGGGGGTGGAGTAAAAATATAAGTCCCGCGTAGGACGGGGGGGGAAGAGATTACGAGGAATCGAGCCCAGGGGGAGCCCCCAGGAAAAGGAAGGCTTCAACGGCCTGAAAGTGCAAAAGGGGATGGGTGACATGGCCGACATGCAAAAAAAAGAGGGACGGTTTAGAAGAACGCGGGAAAGGAAGGGACAAGAAAGCAAAAAGCCGAAAGAAAAAAAAAGGGGTCATGGAAAGTTATACGCATCGTTGTTTCGATCGGAAATACCGTTGGGGGAGCACTTCAAAAGAAAGACTGGGGGAGGTTAAAAAACAGGATCCACCACTGAGCAATTCTTGGGAAGCCCCCACTCTGCAGAGAGAACAAGCGAAAAAGCTCGGGGAAGGAGGCCCAGGCGGCAAAGAGTAAAAAAAAAAAAAAGGGAAAAAAAAAAAAACGAGAGGAGTGGGGAAAGAAGCGTGGGAAAAACTTTCTGGAAAGGGATCACGCCCAAGCCGTCAAAGGAAAGAGGAATCTTGGGACCGAATAAAGGCGAACCAGAAAGGGAACCGAAAAAAGAAAAAACATGGAAATGCTTTGGCTGGGAAGTTTTGACAGGGAACCTGAGCCCGAAGGAGAGCACTTCGGGGAAAAAGGGGTTACAGAACCAGAAAAAAAGGGGACTAAACCCTACCAAATGGGAAGCAAAGGGGGGGTTCGGTCAAATAAAAAAAAAACATAGGGGTCCATAAACCCCTGTCCCTGGGGCACACAAAAACAAAAAAAAACAGCCGTCATCGGGGACCAGAGTTGGGGGCATACCCGGAAAGGGGGTTAAGAAAGCTGCCAATCACCGGGAAGGGGGGGTCTGACATGAGAAAGTCGCTAAGCAACAAAGGGGGAACAATTCGAAGCCACGGAAACGGCCGGGACGGGTTAGTGTCAAGGGCAGGTTATTGAATCCGTAAACTAACCGATGGGCAGAGGTGGGAGCCTGAAAAAAAATCCTCCAAGAAGCCCGTGGGGACCATTCAAAAGGGTCAAGTTGAAAACGGGTGGGGGTAAGATGAAAAGGGAGGATGTTTCCGCCAATAACTGCCAGAAAATGGGGGGGAGGAACACCAGGAAAACCACTTTGCTGGGGAAGGAGAATGACGGCACCACTTGTTGGGGGCGGAGACCGGGCCAGGGTTTTCAAGGCGAGCCCACTCAAACAGAGGAGAGAAGGAATCGCGTCTCCCTGAATTGAGGGAAGTGAGGAGGACCCAAGGAGGGACTGAAGAAAGGGGCTGGGGAAGGAGCCTTTGGAAAAAAGAAACAGGAAGCGGCGGAAACCTAATGCTTCAAGCTGCACAGACGAGGATCTTGGACAACGACCGGAAAAAAGAAAAAAGGAAAAAGAAGACCCAACCGATCATTGGAACAAAAAAAAAAAACAAGAACAACGGGGGAAACGAAACGAGGACCAACTCAACATAGGTGCGTAAATCAATAGTGGAAAACGCGTCAAAATGAAGGTGTTAAACCCAACCAGCAAAGGACGAGGAAGCGCCCAAGGTAGTGACAAGGGTGGGGAAACATAGGGGATATGGGCTATCAGGGACAGAAGGGGGAAAGAAGCCCGTGTTTCAAAAAAAACCAGCGAAAAGAGGGGGGATGTCAGGTTATTGTCGTCCACCAGGATGAAAAAGGGGGGAAAAAAAAAAAAAGGAAAGACCAGAAGAATTCTAAAAAAAAAAACTTTGGGAGGGGGGGAAAAGAGATAGGCTCGTGCGACAAGGGGGGCTTCATAGAAAAAAAGAAATCACATACAAAAACCTAGGGGGGAAATGAGGGAAAACCACACTGTCATAACCCGAACTCGGGAAAAGAGCACCGGCCAAACTACACAAGAAAAAGAACCAGGTCGTAACGGTTCCGGCATAAAAGGGGGGGGTTTTACAAAATGCCGTCAGAAAGGGGAAAATTTATAGCGACAAGTGGAGTGGGGACCATCCGAGAGTTTCGGCAAGGTTCGGAACCCCAGAAAGAAAAGGAATAAAAGGAGTTTGCGGATTCCGGAATCAGCAGGACGGCAGGGGGAAAAGAGAATCGGAAAACAATCCGTGGTGAAGACAACGGGGGAATTTCCCAACGCCTGGAGGGGAGTGTCTGGGACGGGAGGAACACGGAAAAACAAGGGAATAGGGAGGATGGACCCGGAGAAAGGCTTCCTAGAGGTGTAGAATGACAGTTGCTACTTAGGAAAAGGGAGGACTTAAGAAGCGGGCACGGGAGGGTCAAAAGGAGACTGGGGCAAAAAAAAAGAGGGTGGTGGAAAAAAGGGGGACTGGGGGTTTCGCCAAAAATCAGCGACCGGCAAAGTACTTACGTAAGAATAGACGGATCGAAAAAAAAAAGGGGGGAAAAGGAGATCGGCATTTGTTGGAAAAAAAAAAAGCGGGGGGGGGGAGACGTAAGAAAGCAGGGTCTAAGGCTCAACCTCTCGTGGGAACCCGTAGGAAAAAAGAAACAAAAAAGAAAAAGACTACCCTGGCAAAAGTTCAGCCCTGGGGAGTGTTACCCGGGTTGAGGTGCACGTATGACGCGAAAAAGTTCATCATGCCACTGGAGGTCGGCGATCCACACACCACCTGGGGGGGGTCAGGGCCGAAGGGGTCACCTTTACTCCCCGTGAAAAAAGGGCTAAGGGGGGGGGGTTAATCAGAACTTGTGGGAAAAAAAGGGGGTAAATCAACCGTGGGACACTTCTAAAAAAAATATTCGACCAACAGGGGAAGGAAAAGGGCCTCCTCTGGGAAAT
>Ga0179593_1282462_pt1 | contig 23185 bp, 21 predicted proteins | sample CZODoug2_1_08_16_FD_185931 | JGI IMG/M metagenome (GOLD analysis project Ga0179593, IMG submission 185931) | Vadose zone soil fungal communities from Angelo Coast Range Reserve, California, USA - CZODoug2_1_08_16fungal (PacBio error correction) | ecosystem: Environmental > Terrestrial > Soil >...
AGAATTCGAGGGGGAAAATCACTCATAAGGCGGACGTAGGTGGAAATACTGAGGGGGAAACCTGTGAGGGACCGGAAAATGTGTGATAGGTCGGAAATCACCAACCGCGGAAGTCACCGTCGTAAAGGGCGGAGCAGAACAAGTCGCCAGGATCGATAGGGTAAACAAAGAACAGGTAACGAAACTTGCAAAAGGGGGTCTGCGTCGGAGGATGGGCTTGGGTGTCAAGGTTAGAAAGGGGGAAAGGGGGCGTGGCCGACTCACCCCTAGCTCGGGGAAGGGGACACCACGGGTTCTCATTCGCTGCCAGGAGAATAAACCTGTTCCTTGGGAAGCGGATCTCAACACGGAAAAGTCTAGTTGGCCCGGAAAGGGAAGGGTGGAAATTGGTCTTTGCTACATAAGGGAAGAGGAAGAAATGGCGGAAAAAAGCAGTGGCCTGCACGTTTACCGTCTTGGGAAATGTGGGAAAACGGGGGGCAGGCAAAGAAGATATAGACGGCCTTGGGAGGGGGTACGGGTTAAGAGCCCAATTACTAAAATGGAGGGAAAAGAGATCTTGAGGGGCAGGGGAAGGGTGGAAAGACCTTAAGGGCTCAAACCGGGGCAAGGTGGTGAGCTTCCTTGGAGTGGGGAGATAGCACCAACAAGAAGAGGGCGAATACCTGGGGCGCTGAACCAGGTTGGAAGAAACCTGTTCTTCCGGGGGCGGCGTAGCTGAAGAGAAAACCATCAAATGTTCTTTAGGTTCTCGGCAGAAAATCTTTGGGGAAGGAGGGAGATTGCAGCAGATGCGTCTAAGTTTTGGTGATATAGGGCCGGGGAAAAAAAAAGAAAGGGCAGGATGATAAACCCTTGGTCACGCGGGGAAAGGCGGCGTCTACCGGAGTCGGTGCAAAGGCAAAAAATAAGAAGCCAGACCGGGTCCTTGATGGGCGTCGGGACCGGGGAAAAAAAAGAGTGGGACGATCACCACACCCACCAAACAAAAAAGCAGCTCCCCAGCCTGGGAACTATCTGTGTTTGGGCAAGTTAAGGTGCCTCGGAACCCGATCTCTGTTAGGACGTGGGCGGACAGATAAGGCTTATTGGGATAGACAAAAAATAAGAGAAGGAGACCTAAAAAAGCCGCCAGAGGGCATATGCGGGACAATCCCGAAGAAAAAGGACTGGGAGAAAGGGGGGAGATGGGGACCAAGCTTTTCTTCCCCACACAAAATGTAAGGAAGCCGATGAAAAGGAGCTTTCCACTTTCCCGCAAGCCAAACTTGCAAAGCGGCCGGGGAAAGGGGGATAATTACCGTCAGGGTGTGAACTTCGACTCGCAGCTATGGCATAATTTCAGCGGGGGGAAGGGCAAATGGTCTCCGAAAAGGCCTTGAAAAACGTGAAGCCGCTAACTAAAAGTTCGAGGGAGGGAGGGGGGGTTGAAAAAAAAAGAACGCTGCCCAGGGGCGCAACGGAGGAAGCGGGGCCGCTCAATTGTTTATCAAGCGGGAACCTGACCTTCATGACAAGGACATTGGCGCGTCAAACCTACTAAAGGGAGCGTCAGGGATATGGACTGGGATTTTTCATCTGGAGAGCGTTGTTCGGAGAAGGGTCAGTGGAAAAGGGCACGAAAAGGGGAAAGAAGGGCGAATTATCAGAAGTAAAGCCCTTCCGCGTGGGGGTCGCGGGGTGAGCTTCAGGAGGGAGTTCATTAGCTTTAACTGCACCCAAGGAGCAGGCAAAACAGGGAAAGATTCAGAATGGGGGGATCCTGAAGTGTCGGGGCGAAAAATAGGCAAGGGGAACTATCGTTGAAGAGAGGGGGGGAGTCAACGTAATCATGTATTTATCAGTTTGAAAATGCGGTCAAAAAAGGTCAATCTGAGAAAAAAAAGTTAGGGAGTATCAGTCCCACAGAAGGCTGGGACACCATGAAAAGCAGACTAAAGAACAAGCAACTTTTCAAAGACGATTTCTCGTGGCGCTCAATGGACGGGGAAAAGCAGCGTAAGGGGCTAAAAAACCGAGGAGGTCAACTTCCTGGAAGCGCGGGGCAGGAACTCTTTCTTCGAGGCTGCAAGTTAAGCGGAGGTGGAGCAAGCGAGGGGACCTGCACCAGGGAGCAGGAGAAACATCCTAGGTCGCAAAAGGGAGCCCCTGGAAGCCGGACTTTGTGGGGGAGACGCATCCACAGGGAACACGCCTTTCAGGAAAGAGCAAAAAAACAGAAGAAGACAAAAATGCAAGTTTTTGAGGCAGGAGGAAAAGGAAGGAACTCGTGGGTAGAAGAGCAGACCAGCAACTGGTGCGGCATGCGGGCCCGGGGGGGTAAAAAAGAGAACGAAATTCACCGGCCATGGAACAAGTTGGGACGCTCAGCAATCAAAATAAAAAAAAGGAAAGGCTACTGGCCGGAAGCATATAGTTGAAGCGATGACCAGAAGTCCCGGCCGTACGGGGTGGTACAACAGCAAAATTCATCTAACAACAGACCGGGAGACAACAACCTTCTGTAAGCAGGCGAGTCCTCAAGGGGAATGGAAAGACGCGTTTGCCTGGGTCAAGGAATGTTCCGGGAAGCGATCGAAGAGTCAAAGAAAAAACCGAAAGCTGGGAAAAACGTAACATTTTCAAGCTTCTCTCAGGCGTCGAGACAGAGATATCACCAAAATGGATTAATCTTTAGGAGATTAAAGCGTAAGCGCGACGATGGAACAAAAGACGCGGTCGAAAGAAAGAGTCCTCCAGATGGTGGCTGCCGAATAAGCCTCCGGAGGATGGGACGGACACGCTAGAAGGAAGACCTGGCGGGGACCCCCAAACCGGTCAGAATATCTTGGGCGCGGCATAGAACGGATGCTGTGGAGGGTAGGTGGTTAAAAACCGGGAGCAGGGGGAGGAGGTCATAGCTTTAGAACTTGTAGGAAGAGGAAGTCAAGCAGTAAGAGGGTATTTTTGTTAAGGGGAGGAACTGTAAAACGCGGTCCATAGTCAGGGGCGCAACCCAGGGGGCCCTCAGCAGGGGGAGGCGGGGATCAGGATTCAAAACAAGAGGAAAGGAAGGAAGCAAAATCATCGGAAGGCTGTCACTGGTGAGACGACATGAAGGCGTTTCTGGCATGGCTACAAGTCAAGAAATGCGGAAGGGTTGGGCACGCAGGGGGGAGACGAGGAGGGTACCGCATAAACCTAAAGTTGCCCATGTAGGGAGAAATCCGCTTAAAAGTGAAGACAGAGAGAAAAGGAAAAAGGCCAAGCGCGCAGGGAGTGAAACGAAAAAAGGGAGCAACCCTGGGCAGACGGAAGTCCCGGGATGCGAAGGGAGAAAAGTCCAATGCCAGGCGGGTGGAGGGGGGGGGCGGGCAAGCCGGGGGAAGTAGAAGATAACGTGGCACGACATGGCCGACAGACTGCAGAGGGGCCACATAACTAGAACACAACCGAGCGAAAAAAGTCGGAAGGGGGGTAAACAGCGAACCAAATCAAAACTGCGTAAAATGATGGCCCTACCAGAGCACCACCTGAGGGGGCAAAACAATAGGTTTGAAAAGGGGGGAAAGAGACCGTAAACGATAAATTTCCAGCTTCACCGAAGCAAAGCAGGAACACGTCGAACCAGCCGCCAGGGAAGACTTCCACTCCTGTCCAAACTAAAGTCGACATTCTAACTGGAAGTCCAAGGCGGAAACCCTGCCGACGCCTGCTCAAAAACTGACGCCTGAAACACTTGGAGGAGTAGACTTCACCGGAAAAATAGCAGGCAGAAGAAACGAAAAAAGACAGGGGGCGGGGGAATCCTGCATGTGTCCTGCCACCGGGCTAAAAAAAACTAGGTTATCAAAAGAGACAGGACCCTTCAGGAAGTCGGGGAAGGGGGAGGGGGGACAAAACAAAGCCATGCCGAATATCCAAGTGGAAAAAAGGGAGGCTGAAGAAATGCAACTCTCAAATTCCGCCGAGGAGGAGCATCGGGGGGAAAGGGGGGAGTCGGTAGTACCAAAGGACGCGTGAAAATCCAAGCTGTGGGGGAAAATGTCGAGTGAGGGTGGTCAAGGAAAGCAACCTCATAATCGGGGACGATCAGGGGTTGTGGGGAAGAAGTCGTTGGCACAGTATCAAAGAAAGAAATTCCAGGTGGGAGTAAAGAATGTGGTCAGAAGGGAGAAGGAAGGGCTTCGATGATCAGGTTAGTCTTTTGTCCGGAGAACAGAAAACATCAGGGAAGGGACCGAGAACGAGATAGGAAGAGAAGAAGACCGCGTTCAAACCAGATCGGCAAATGTGGGGGCAGGCGTGTTCCTTTTTGTGGGTGATCGTGAAAAAGAATGCTGAATTAAACAGGACAAAACTACCCATCAAAACCCTGGCTGGATGCGGAGGGTGAACCGGAACGGGACTCCGTAATCAGGGAAGGAACGGCAAGGTCTCTCAACTTTGGAAAAAGAAGAAGGAGTAGTTCCCACCGGACCATCGAACAACCACTGGACAGCGCGGGAGCATCGACGCAAGTTCACTAGTGGAAGGCCGATTGACCAAGAAAGGTAGGGCACGTGGCAGAGAAAGCACTACAGACCCCCCGAACCAAGAACGCACAATGTGGGTCAGGGGCAACAGGGGGGGGAAACAGAGCTGAGGCTACAAGGGAGGGGGGGAGGAGGTCTTCGGAATCCGCCAAGACGGATTCAGGTCAAAAACAGAGCGGGCGAGAAGAGGGGTAACACCGTGCCAATCACGGACTCTTTTTGAGAGATTCCCAGTTGGGGGCCTAAACCAAAAGAAAAGAAACCGTCTCCCTCGCACGGCCGGCCTGGGAAACCGAAATCACAGGAAACAATCCACAAAAAGGGACTTCTTAAAAAGCCATACAGGGGAACGAAAGAAGAAAAGGGGAAGTATCAAGCCCTCCAAAGGATAATCAACGCAAGGGGAAAGAATCGGAGCATTCATGAAGGTGAGAGACTACGCAACGGGGTCCGCAGTCAGCGGAGCACGCTTGAAAAGGCCCAATTACTACGATTGGTGAGGAAAGGGCACAAACTTTAAAGGAGCACAACGTTGACAAAAGGAAAATCAGAAAACGCAAGCCCCCGCACTTTTCGGGGGGGCAGGGTCTGGTGGGCGTCAGTCGTGCCCGAGTTAGCACTTACAAAAGAGGATCTCCGCCTGGTCAACTCAAAAAAGTGACTCCCGCTCCTCTAGGTCGGGGAAAGTGGGCATCAGAAAGAAAGGAGAGGGCAGTGGCTCTTTACCCCAAGGCCTCGCGTCGGCAACCTAAGTGAAACGACCCGAAGGGGTTCGCGAGGAAATGAGACTACTACGGATCGAAAAAACAAACTGAGGGAGGGGGGGGGGGGAAAAGAAGGGAGAAGTCAATCGACATCCGCGAAAGAATTCTTGAGGGCAAGGAGAACCGAGCGAGAATGGGCGTTACAGTGCAACAAGATCAAAGTTTAGTGGCTTGCCGAAAAGTCCCCTGACCCGCGGGGGAGACAGATTCACAAACTTCTTGGGACCACGGCGAGAGAGTAAATTCAAAAAAGACTCAGGGGGGACAAAAGAACCGGTCCCGAACCAGTGGCCAGGGCGGCAAATGTGGGGGGGAAGGGGGGGTCAAGGGTTGGGAACTTCAGGGGAAGTTTCCTTTCCGTAAACAATCGGTCTCCTGGGGAAGTGGAAAACAGTGCTCGTCTAGGCCGGCGGGTCGGGGTAATAGTCTCGCACCCATAAAGGAGGAAGTCTTAAATTTTGCTTCGGGTGACGAAAAAGTGGAGGCTACCCGAAGTTCTATTGTAAGAAAAAGGACTGGGGCCGAAAGGTCACTGTTTGGGTATATTATTTGGGGAGTGGGGGGCAAAGGCCTTCGTCATAGAGAAGGTCCGGGGGGGAATTTAGGGTGACCCAAACAACTGGAAATACGCGCCCAATGTCTTTGAACTGGAAAAGGAACTAGATGGACCATAATCCGTAGAGAAAGCACAGCTCATTTTGGAAAGGGAAAAGCTGCTAGGGGGGGGTGCCGAAACCTCCCCAAAGACGAATCAAGGGAAGAGCCCTGCTTAAAACACCAGTTAAAAGGTGAGTGAACGCGCTGAGGGGGTCCCGGGGTCGGGATCTCGACCCTAAGAAATGTTTCCATGAAGGCTATTTTTCAATGCGGCAGGAGGTGGGGGCCGCGAGGAGAGTTGGGTTGGGGATAGGGGGGCCAGGGAACGACAACTCCTGAGACACCTAATAATGCCAACACTGCTTCTGATCTTTGATCAAGGCGGAGAAAAAAACGCTTCGGGAAGGGGGGGGTCCTGTCACATCCACAGAAGTTGCTTGGGTGGATTCGGACGAGACGCAGGTGGTTAAACTAACACGAACCTACACTTACTAGAACTCACCAAAGGACCGGGGGGGGGGGTGACACGTGTCAGTCTGAAAGAACTCGCTCCTCTCTCTTGGGGACGTGTCACCCAGACAAAAGTGAATCAGGTTTATGGGTAAGCTAAACCGGTCCTTAGAAGATCAAAAAAGTCCGGTCTGGCATTCTTCTTTCAGTCCATTCAACGGGAATGGCGGGCAGGTTCCACCTTGGGATAACTGTTGCATCTTGGGGCGGGAACCCAAAAGATCGAAAAACACGGGGAAGAGGTCCTGGGAACAAGGAAAAAGTTTAAAAAGCTTTCCGGGGAGGGGATCAGGAACGTACTGTTAACGAGGTCTAGATAGGGTCATTCTGAGGAATGGAGAGTAAGAAAGGACCATTACTTGGTCCTTTCAAACATGCACGAAGAACTGAGAGGATGCTGGGTTTTTACAAACACAGGGGACACTTCCGGCCCGGAACTAAAGGGCGTTGAAGGCTCCCAAAAAAATGTTGTCTACCACACTTCAAGGAGGAAAGACAGGTTCTCACACAACCGGATGGGGGACAGGGATCGGAAGGGATAATGCCTGTGAGGAAATAAGGGGCTTATCTGGTGGGGACGGGAACAGGGTTGCAAAATTGGTTTTCTCCGCCGGCGTCCCGTCCTAATGGGGGGAGAATTCAACGGGGAAAAGGAAAATGAGGAACCGGGGGTAAAGGAGGGGGAGGTTACGGAGGTTGAACTGTCGGCGGCACGATTACTTCGCCAGGAGCGAAGAAGAAAAAACAAGATAGAAGGGGGGGAGAACTGCCGGGGGCTCGGGGGGTTACCATAAGGTGGTCCAAGTCCCGTGGTCCTTTATCGTCCTTAAGAGGGGATCAGAGTGTGAAGTATGGGGAATAAATTGAAAGAAGGAAGTATATGCGAAACGGGGGAGGTTCTTAAGGCTAACCCAAGAATTCTGGAAAAAAGCCAACCCAAAGAGAAAAACCCGCAATTTTAATCTATGGGCAAGCGCGTCAAAAGTGACTCGGGAACAACGGGTCCGGTTCTTAAAAAAGCGGGGAGCACTTCAAACTTCAGGCGGAGGCTTGGGAATATGTCTTCTCGTATGGGGGGCGCAGCTGTATTTGGCTCAAAGCCGCAGTCCTGAAACCAGGGATTCCGGGGAAGAAACTCGTAAACTGGGGGGGGTGCACTACAACTGCCGCTTCTTGTTGGGAAGAACGGACGACTCTCCACGAAAGACTTAACTAAAGAAAAATACGAAAAGACAGATTTTTTGGTCTGGAACTTTATCAAAAAGGGACCAATCAAACTAGGGGGGGATGAATGGCACGACAGAACGCAACTGGGGGGTCTCGGAGGCCCGAGTGTGGGGAAAAGGGAAGAGGACTTGCCCATCCCTTGACGGGCCGGGCATAAAAAACACTTCCCACACATCCAAAGGAGGGACTCCTAGGGGAACACACTGCTGAACTAACGAGTGGAAAGCTTATTACCTAAAAAGCCTCCGGGGGTAAGAAGACCGTCAGCGAAAAAGCAAGCGGTCAGTCTGAAAACTGATAGTCGTTGCAGCGAAATCCCAAGGGATGGTGAACGAAACAAAGGCCATTTTCAACCATAAACAGGGCAGGAAGAATCGGCCACCAAGCTGGAGGTAACCCTATCTCGAGCTTGCTGTCGTTGAAGCAGCATAAGGGGACGGGATAATCTCAGACAAAAACCAACGAGAGGCGGAAAAGATTACGCTTATCCGAAAAAGCTGGTAACGTAGGAAAAAAAAATAGATCCTCTCTTTGTGGGCACTGGGGCAAAAGGGTAACGAAGGCCTGATCTGAACCAACGGGCCCTTCCACAATAGGATCGACTGAAAAGAGCGTGAAGCTCTGAGGAAAAGAGCGGGTTTGGGGCGCTGCTGTCATTTGAAAAAATGTGGGATGAAAGGCGGCGTTCAGGGAAAGGAAAATCAATATTGAGAGAAAAGGGGGAAAACGCTAAAAAGCGGCAAACGTGGGGTGGGTTGGAAGTGCTGACGGGAAAACCGGAAAGAAGAGGAAAGCGTTCGAAAAAGACGGTACGCAAGGCCATTTCGTTCGTCGGGGGAAGGACAAGATTAACCTTGCATGTTTGAAAAACAAAAAAAAGAGGGGGGGGCAAGGGTGACTGGCAGGCTGGGGATTGGACCGACTTCTGTGCGGGATCAAGAACAAGATAGATGAGTCGGAGGGAACAAAAAAGGGGACGTACAGAGGGGACGCATCCCGGCCGAAAACGTACTGTCAAGAGATGGGGAGTCACAGTCCTCTGCGTGCCTCAAATAAAGGAAGGGGACCATCGCTGCGGACGGACGGGACCAATAATTTGTAGCCAAAATTCACGAAACGAAGGCCTAAGTAAGGGACGTAAGAAAAGAGGAAAAGGGCAAAGGGAGGTGTCGGGGGGGGTGCAAATTCTTTTTTTCGTATCAAACTAAGGTTAGGTACCTACTAAACACAAAAAAAAAGCTATCAGCCGATAAACAGATTGCTCCAGTCGCGACACAAAAAAGGCAACTTGGAAAACCCGGGGTAGTAAAATTCCCTATAAAGAAACCACGGGGGAAAAAAATAAACACGATGACTTGGTCCGGGTTGTGGCCCGCAAGCCCTGGAGCAGTCCTCGTACAGGGGGTGGTTCAGCTCTGAAACCGAGACAACCACAAAGGAAACCGGTGATAACTTGCCTTGAGGCCGGAGTCTAAATTCACCTTCTGCCAGGAGCCGGAAAAGGGAGCCAACCTGCGAAGAAAAACGCACAGGATGACTTCAAACTGCCACAACAATCCATCCCAGAACCTTCCTAGCCTTGTGAGGGAACCTGAATGTTGTCCGCAAAAAAAGGTGGTGACGAGAACATGGAGACAGGAAAAAATCGGTGCGTCCCGGCCGGACGCTGGGAAGTTTCTTTCCCCCGCAGCATAAGGGAGACTATCTTATTGGAGGGTAAAAGGGAAAAAAGGACCAAAAAATTACCGCTGGGAAAGTCCCCGAAAGGAAGACCACAGCGAGGACTCGGGCGTACACCAGAGGACCTCAGATAACGCTTGGGGGGGCAATGTCTTCGGACTTTCAAGGGGGAAGCTTCACTCATCGAGGCGGCGAGGAGTGGAGGGGTGGGGGGGGGGGGGGGGGGGGGGGGGGGGGGGGGGGGGGGGGGGTGGGTGGGGGGGGGGGGGTGGGGGGGGGGGGGGGGGGGGGTGGTGGGGGGGGGGGGGGGGGGGGGGGGGGGGGGGGGGGGGGGGGGGGGGGGGGGGGGGGGGGGGGGAGGGGGGGGGGGGGGGGGGGGGGGGGGGGGGGGGGGGGGGGGGGGGGGGGGGGGGGGGGGGGGGGGGGGGGGGGGGGGGGGGGGGGGTGGTGGGGGGGGAGGGGGGGGGGGGGGGGGGGGGAGGGGGGGGGGGGGGGGGGTGGTGGGGGGGGGGGGGGGTGGGGGGGTGGGGGGGGGGGGGGGGGGGGGGGGGGGGGGGGGGGGGGGGGGGGGGTGGGGGGGGGGGGGGGGGGGGGGGGGGGGGGGGGGGGGGGGGGGGGGGGGGGGGGGGGGGGGGGGGGGGTGGGGGGGGGGGGGGGGGGGGGGGGGGGGGGGGGGGGGGGGGGTGGGAGGGGAACGGGGGGGGGGTGGGTTTGGACGCAGAGGGAACAGGTCATCTCAAAGGTGTAACAATGCCACAAAACCGTTGTGTCAAATGGGGTAAGAAGGACGTCCTTCTTGCGAGCCGGGCTCCGTGGAGCTTTTTCCTGAAATTCCTACATAATCTCTTACCGGGAAAAAACATAATATGATCGTAAAGGAAAAGTGAAAAGATGAGGAAGGGGGGGTAAAGCTGCACGAACGTTCAATGGGCAACTGGTGGGCCGGGGTATCGAGCACCAAGATGAACCGGGCACGAACAAAAGCACAATACACATTTCTGAGAGGAGGAGAACCCGGAAACTCACTTGAAAGCGACGGGCAAAAATACGCCGGTGGGGGGCAATGGGGACTTGGGTCCTCCATTTAATCGGGGTCGAACGCTGGCCAAGAAACCAAACCCCGAAATCGAAAAGTTCGGAAATCGCAGGCAGTGACACGCCTGAAGTTACCCTACTTGCCAGGGAAGGGGGGAGAGAAAACGAAGAACACCGATACGAAGGTGGCCGCCAAAAGTTTTTTTCAGTAAATGGGGGAAAAGTCAGGACGCTTAGGGGGAGTGGGTCATAGCAACCTATGTAACGTCAACATAGGAGGGGGGAGGAGCACGAAAGAGAGGGAACCTACAACTGGCCGAATCCATCGTCAGACTAGGTCTCGATTGGTGGGTTTGGAATCCCAAAAAAAAAAGGAACCTCTCCCAAGAAGCGGTAGGGGACATGGAAAAGGACTCAGAAGGAAAAAAACAATCCCAAGGGACTACTGGGAAAGCCCAAGAAAAAATGGGAGCTATCAGACACTAAAAAAAAACCAACATTCGTACGCCGAAAAATTCCGGACCGAAGAAGAAGGAATGGGTGAGAGAACAAAAAACGACTTCCCCGAACCATCCAGACGGAAAATAATTGGGGAAAAAATAGCCAAGGACTCGAGTTGTCTTCACGGAAAAGAAAAAACAGGCACACCACTGTTTAAACACAAAGCACATAATCAACGAAAGACGAGGACGGGGGTTAGTGAAAGGGTCTGGTTGAGACTAGTCCCTATTAAGGGAAGACCTTTGCAAATCATACGAAAAGGCTGGGAAAATCAGGAATCCTGTCTCTCAAGGAGGGGGAAGGGTGCTGGTCCAGAACTAAAAGAACTTGGAAGAGCTTTGCTCGTACCGCCAGCACAGAGGAAGGGAGGGAACAACCGGAGCGGGGACACCACCCGCCTACCGGTCGGCGGTTGCTCAGGAATCTCGCAGCAACACACAACTGATTAAGAAAGATCGGAGTCGTCGAGAAGAAGAAAGGAAGGGGAGGTTAATGGAACTGGGGCCCGAAAAAAGAGAACTATCCAAAAATCAAGTTGAGGTAGTCTTAATCCCGACAACTCCGTTAGGTCCAAGGATCACCCAGTCTGTGTTTACGAAAGCTTCAGGGATACCCGGACTAAGGACTAAATAAAAAAAAATAAAAAGTCAGCAATTTCCTGGAGGAACGCGGACTTAGGAGGGGGGGGTTAAAGTTGGCAGAATGGGCCAGTGTGTGGTGTCGTGGTTGAAGGGTTCAAAGCACCAGAGTCGCGTCCTTTGAGTCCGGGTAAAAACAATCCTCCAGCTTCAAGTGGGTTCACTGGCAAAAGGGGAGGAAAAAAGTGATAGAAACAAATTCCTGAAACAGGAACGGCGGGGGAGGGATTAACCTTTGCTAAATACAGCTTGCGAGGGACAAAAAAATTCGGGACAGCAGGGTCCCGGCGTGGAGGGGGAACTATGAGGGCGGGGGAGAAAGACGTCTTCAAAGATATGTGGGTTCCTGTGGACTTTGGTGAGACCCAACGTCAGTCTCCCTTCTAGAGGAGGGGAGAGGCAAGTAGGTACAGAGACTGAGCGAAAAAAGCGAATGGGTTTACTTGATAGGCGGCGGGGGATACCTAAGAAGTCAAAGATAGGCGAAGACAAGCAAAGTTGACAACCCCGTTGGGTGACAGAAAAAAGGGGGGAAGGGGGGGAAGGGAGCTGAGGTTCGGGGTCGGAGGCCCGTAAGGGAAGAAAAAGGTAGGAAAAAAAATTAGGAAATCTTTAATATGAAGGAGTGGCGAAGAAAAAACAAGTATAAAGGGGTTTGGAGAGAGGGGCAGGTGGGAACAGAAAGCGGAGGAAACCGGCCCGTCTGCAAACCACTTCGGCTCAGGGCCCGAAGAGAACCGGCAGGAGGGGTTCCGGGAGACATCCGCGCCGCCATTTTTTTCAGGGGAGGGGAAATTCGGGAGGGTGTAACGGCACAGAACTTTGGTGACAGAAGAACAAAAACGCACAGGCGTGACGAGCAACTCAAAAGGCCGAAGGGGAACACTGGTACATATTCAAAAGGCCTCTAGCAGGAAAAGTCGGAAGGGTTGAAGACAGATATGAAGGAGGGAGGTAGCAGTTCAAGCGAAAAAGGAAAGGGGGATAGACGTCCAGTTCAAATGATTGAAAATGAGGCTTCAAGAAAAGAAAGTGATTCTTCGGACACCTTGGGAAAAAATAAAAAAGGGGTCCCCAAGATCACCAAATAGAAGAGAACGATGACCGCGGTTCCCTTGAAAAGGAAAGCGACATGTAAAACAATCTTTCCGAGGGAGGCCTGGGAAGGGCCGGGGGGACGTACATCGCTCGACTCGTTCTAATTAAGGACTGACCGGAAGGAGGGGAATGGGGGGCTGAATTAGAAAGGACGGTTCGGGGAAAAAGATAAATTCTTACATGTCGAGCTGGCGGGTTGTACAACATAAAAAAAAAAGAAAAGAAGCAATTCCTGCCCGGGCGAAAAACGAGAGCGGGTCCTTCTAAATATTTTGGAAGAAAACACAGGCAAAAAAGGGTCATGACAACATTGCGTCCTAAACGGGCACACGGATGTTTCAGGTGAGAAGCAATATGGCCTTCATTGGGAAATAGCCGGGAGGAAGAGGGGTTGTGCGGGAAAGGGGGAGGTGGGCAAAAAATTGTTAACTAAGGCAGAGAATTGGACAGAAGAGAGGTAAAATCTTCAAGGAAAGTCCTGTAACCTTTTGCAGGAGGGAGCGGGGGCCTTCGGGTGAAAAAATCAGCGGGCTCAGAGGGAACTAGAGGCTCGGGGTCTGGAAAATTCAAAAAAAACCGCAACAGGGGAGAGGGGGGGGGCCGGAAGTGTCAGCTCGTAGCCACAGAAAGCTTAAAACCGTTTCCTTATCTGTTGACGGAATAATGGAGAGAGGGGTTGAGCATTAGGGAATCGGGGGGCTAAGTTGAGGCACAGGGGAGACAGTAAAGGAGGTATCAAGAATGAGGGAACAAAGCACACCACTCGACAAACAAAATCCTTGGCAGGAACGGATGTGGGAGGACTCTCCCGTAAGTTCGGGAACAAAAAGGTCCCAGGTCAGATGGGAGGGGGAGGAAACGCGAAGGCAGCGGAAGGCGTTAAAAAGAACTTTCAGTCTCAAAAGGAGGGTGGGGAGAAGAGGCCTGAACGGGGTTCGGGATGAGGAAACTCACTCGTCAGAAAATGAGGGACACACCCATGCAATCAGTCGGGGGGGGGGGTTGAAGCACGAGGAAGACACAAAGTGGGAATGGAATCAAAAGCCTCCATAATACTTCCGATGGGTTCTTTGAGGACAACTTCATTAAGCAGGGGGAAAATAACTAGAACCTGAAGAAAGCCTTGTCGCTGAGTCCCCGAGGGTGGCTCTAGATGGCACAAATCTGGGAAAAAATGCCCCTTCCTTGACAGTGGACTCGTCAAAGGGAAACCAAATCCCTGCAGAATCCAAAATTCGAAAAAAAGGCGAAAAAAACAAGAGGGAAGATGTATGGACCGCCGGGCCCGGAAAAATGTGTAACACAACTCAGAGACCAACAGAGCCATTATGGGGGAAAAGAGAGCAGGGTTGGAAGAGAAGGGCCGCAGTGAATGAGCGGACTTGCCTGTTCATAGGTCCGTTCTTCCTCTAGGAGGGGGAAAAAATGAGGCAAACCAGATCGGCCGTTTCCTTCACGGTTTCAAGAGGCAGAAGGGGGGCGGTACTCCTCTCTCAACCACAACAAAGAGATAAAGAGAAAGAGGGAAATGAGCGGTAAGCCGATCAGAACAGTACACAGCTCCTATCTGGTGAGCAGACTGTGTGCCCAAGAGAGCCCGGAACGGGTTTGACCGAACAAAGAGGCAAGAACATGACCATGCAGATAGGCACTACGTCAGGAGCGAAGACGAAAACGGTTGGGTGCCTGCCGGGGGTGTAACGGGGAGGCAGGTGCGGCAAGGTCATCAGGTCAATGAGAGGGGAGCCGTGGCAAGGAAATGCGTTAAAGACTGGAGGTGGTGAAGTGCAGAACCATGAAGTTGCACGGAAGGAAATGAGAGAGGAGAACCCATTTACCGACAATCCAATTGGTTCTGGGAAACGGGGAGAGAAGTTGAACAGAGGGAAGGGAAGTGGTAAAACACCAACTAGAATGAGGGAAGGCTGTTTTCTAGGTAAATCAGAGTTACGGTGCTGGCCAAACATAAAAAACGGGTCTTGGGGAAGCAGTGGAACGAGTATTTGTCCTACATACCAAAAAAAAAGTGCCGTCAAAGTAGGAGCAAAACGAAGAGGGCCTAAAAAACAGAAAGAAAGACCTATCACTAAACCCGCGGCCTTGACGTGACAGCCTACCTAATTTTTAAGCAACCGAACAAAAAAAGTTCACCGAAGTAAGGACGACGAATAACTACGGAAAAAGAGGGGGGTCAGAGTTTGGGGGCGGTCCGCGTCGTTGTACTTATCCTACTCTCGTGGGGGCTCCGCTGCCTCCACGCTGACCAGATGCAAAGCTGGCGAAAAAAACGGCAGGAAAAGCCGTGGACACGATAAAGGAAAAAGGGCCGAAACGGCTGAGGACAGGCCCACCAAAAACAACCCGAGAAAAACCATAGGAAAGGTGTGCCTGGTGTTGGGAAGGCGCCGCCGGCATTGTCAAAAAAAAGTCAGTATTGGAAAGAAGGAACCGCTAAACACCCGCCGACAAGGTTCCGCGGGCAAGTCGGAAGAAAGGAACCTGGCTCAAAAGAAGGGAGGAAAACCCTGAACACGATCTCAGGAGGCTCTTAAAACTGCCGGAATACCGGGAAGAACACCGGCACCTATCCGTGTGCTGGGGAAAAAGCGGTCTGTTGGGAACCCTTCAAAAGGGATAAACACTGAGGAGCAAGGGAAACAAAAATCGGGGTTGAGAACCTTTCCATAGTGAAAACCTGGGGAGGGAAAAAACGAAAAGACCGAGGACTGGTAAAGGAAAAGCGGCTACGGGGACCGGAAGTGTCGAAAAAAAAAAAATCCCCGCCTCCGCTGAACTTAGAAAAGATGCGAGGGAAATAAAACTACTTGAAGGGAAATCCCCTAACAAGAGGGGGGGGAACTTCGCTGGGAATGGTCGGGAAAGCGGCCTCAGAGGGGAAGTCGCGATCATGTGGGTGTTGGGGGGGGCGCGGGTGGCATAAGGGTGTTACACTGAAAGCCCAGTCAACGGTTTGAGAGAAAGAAGAATGTTACGTAGGAGGAGATCCGGTACCGGGGAAGGGTGAAACCTGAAGGAAAAAGAAAAGAATGGCCATCTGTCCGGAAACCAGACATAGAGGGATAGGGATGGGACAACACACTAGTCTGACTTTGGGGGGGAAGCTGGGCTCGTGAATGTGGGATGTGGAGTGGGGGATCGGCACAAATATTAGGGGGTCTTTCCCCCCCACGACGCCCCAGAAAAAAAAGGCGCTGTGTGCCCCCTGCCGACGCAAAACGTTGAGAAGCTAAGCCGGGAACTCCCTTCGAAAGAAGTGGGAAGAGTGAAACAATCTGGGTCAAACAAACAATGAGAAAAAACCCGGGGATCACGTGCTCCGGCAAAAATCCCGGCATGGGCAATGGAGGAAGCCTAGGTCAAGAGACGTCCTTGACGGGGAAGAAGAGAAACACAAACAGAACAAGAAGATAGTCAACGCCTGTTGTGGGTTCTGAAACTGTTAAAAAAGGTCAGGAGGGACGGCTGCCGAGCGGGGGAGGAAAATAGAACCTCCGAGAGGCACGTAAAAAACGGTCTGGGAGTGAGAGAAGTATAGGACGAGACCCTTGGACACCCCACCACGTCTACGAAAATGGGACTCTGGATTACATTTTTGGGGGGGCGCAGAACGCCAAAAGGAAAGCTCAAAAAAATAGGGAAGAAGGAGTTTGACGGCAAAGAAAGAAGAAGGGAAAAAATCCACGAAGACCCGGAGGCATCATGTTCCTGATCTTACCGAGGAACATGAGGGATCATCAAGAAAAGGGAGTAAAGCTAACCAAGAAAAAAAGTCTCCCGAAGGGGGGTATAGAAGAGTACAAAAGTGGAGAAGCAGGGAAGGACAGAGCCGGAAAACCAAGAACAAAAGGGCTAACTATTTTTTTTCGAACGAGAAAGAATCAATTCGGTCACCCCTTTGAAACAAAAACCAGATCAGATCACGGAAAAATCTGGTAAGGGAAAAGGGGGGGTCAAGGTGCAGTAGGATCTGATGTCAATAATAAAAAAACGGGGGCCGATATCCTCTTTCCGGGACTCCTGGCGACTACCCGGAGGGTCTGGGAAGGGGAAGGACAAGTACAAGAAAAAAAAGGGAGGCTTGTGAAGTTAAAGAAATGAGAGAGGACTGGCAAAAGGTGAAAAAAAAGCCGTAGTCAAGGAGGGAAGAAGCCCGATCTCCTCAAACAAATAAAATGAAAAGAGAAATCGTAGTAACCCGAACAAAAAGGGCGTGAAGGGGCCCGACGAGCGAGGAGGGAGCTATCAATTTCTTGGGGGGTCGGAAAGAAAACGACACGCAGGGAAAAGAAGCCAGGAGGTAACGCGGGTGGGGAACTGGAGATAGGAGAAATAACATACAAAAAAAAGATCATGCACCAACCCGGGCAAAAAAAAGGCCAGGGCGGCGCGTAGGAGAGGGCGGGGGGTGTAACATACGATTTGAACCTTGTTAAAGTTGAAGGGGGGAAGCCCAATCAGCAAGTCACTTGGGGATCTGGGGAACCAAACTTTCGAAAGTCTCTGCCGGAAGGAAAAAGGTAAAGGGGAGAGGAGAGAACCTGTAGTTTCAATGGAAAAGGGGGAGGGTAAGAAGGGGGGAGGGAGGGAGACCCAGTCTTGACGAGGCAAGAGCGTAACATGCTTGGTTCGGCCTCGTGGGAGGGGGGTCCGATGAGGAGTTGTCCTTCACTACGGAGGCAAGTAAGACAAACTTTGGACGTTCAAGGGGGTTAGAGAAGCAAAAGGGGAAAAGAGCACCAATGGAGTAGACGAGGAGAAGGAATCAAAATACCTGTAGCGAAACCAAATCCGGTGGTGGAAGAGTACTTATTTAATATCCTAAATAAAGCCACCAAAGGAGAGGCCGCAGACCCTGAGGAACCCCAGGTGGGGGAAAAAAACAAAATATTACTGCTAGTAACGGGTCGGGAAAAACTTATCGTCGACCCCGGCAAGGAGCAATGGGGGGGGAAGGACCTGCACAGGAAAAATAGGTTGAAAGGAAGGGAGATTGCAAGCGAAGGATCCAGGGGGAAGAAGATGGGAGGGGGTTAACTACTCTTAAAAACGGAAAGTCCAAGTCGGCCACAAGGATTATCCGGATGGACAAAGGGGCGGAACCGGAGGAGGGAAAAGGGGGGCAAGGGGAAAAAATCCTCCTCGAAAATGGGTAGGGATGGAAGGGTAAAGGGGGGTCAGGTAAAAACTCATCTTTGGACAAAAAAAATGAAAACAGTAACTAGCGGACACAACCAGGAAGGGAACGTTTTAACGGTCCTTCTTACTATCTCCTCGTCAGAAGGGATCAGAGTTAACGGAGATGGTCTGATAATAAACGAGCCAAGACCGTCAAGGGGGGAGAAATGAGGAGGAGTTATTGAGAGAAGAAAAAAAGGACTGGCGGGAAGGTCACCTTGAGCAGTGGTGACCAACAGGGGGAAAGAAAAAAACACCAAGGAGACGGGCCGACGAAGGGGGTACGGGGTATTGAAAGCATTGAAAAAAAGAAGGGAGGGAGATGACCGGCAGGGGGACGACGAGGGAACTGCGAAGTCTGGGGGGAAGGAAATTTCTTATGCTGAGGGGAAGATTGGGGGGAGGCGACATTCCGGGCGTATCAGCAAGTTAATGATGGGGGGGAAACAGGCATGAATAGGAAAGGGCGAAACGGGAGCGGGGAAAAATCATTTTTGAAGCACTGCAGAATACAAGGAGGGTTCTCCCCGAAAAGGAGGGTGAGGGTATAAAGGGGGGAGGGGGAATGGGGATGTTCAGCACAAGAGCGTTTTGACTGCAATGGTAAAGGGAAAAAAATTGGTTCCGAAGCGCATGGAAGGAAAAAAGATCATAGGAGGTACATAGGAAAAGGGGGGGGAGCGGGGGGAGATTGGGAAGGATGGAAGAAGGCGCTGACCGGGAATAAAACATGGAGGGGGCGAATCAAAAAAACAGCAAAGGGAATAGGGAGAGAAGTGGCTAGAAAAGGGACTCAGCAATGGGTAGGGGAGCAAGTGTGGAAACGTGGAGGGGGCGCGATGTCTGGACTCGTTGAGCAGTGTAGGCTCTGGCCAGTTAGGAAGCGAGAAAAGGAGTGCTTCATGAAAAAAACGGTCAAGAACAACCACTCGACACGAGCAAGGTACTAGGGTAGACGGTAGCTAAATGACTTAGGGGAATCACGTACTTTCCCATGGCTGCAAAAAAAAGTCGGGGTCTCACGGAACCAGAGAGTGGAGAATAGGTGAGTACTCTAGACAGTCTAGAGGAGGGATATCTCTGACGCAAAAAGAAGTTGTCAGGGGATGAGGACGACGAAGCAACTTCAAAGGTGCAAATCCGTCTTTATCTGGGAGCAAGAAAGCCACGAAGAAATGACCGGGGGGGCAAACCATCTCATAACAAATGCAGAAAAGGGGGGGGGTCTGGCGGACTCACCTGCCAGCACAAGCCTGACACAAGACCAGCAATGGATCTGGGCTTTCGTGGCAGGCCGAAATGAAAAGGCACTGCCTGGAAAAGGGGGACACACGCGTCGGAAAAGGAACACACACCAAGGAAGAGGAACGCCCTGCTTGAAACCGGAGATCAAGACAGGGCATGAACCGACCGAAGCAAAAGGTGTAAAACATCAAATTCAGCGAAGGCGACGCGAACCATAACTCTAAGTTGACTTCGATCATGAAGGGAAAAAGGAGTTGGGGTTGTCAAAAAGAGCCGGCGAAAATCTTCAAAACAGGGTCACACAGAAAACGCGTGAAAAGATCGGAGAGAGGGGGCAGTTGGGAAGGTCTATCTCGGGACATAAGAGAGATAAAACCAACGGAGGGGGAGGAAAAAAGGATGATCGCCAGGGAGCTATACTCTGTTAAGAGTCCGATCGCCTATCTTGGCCGAGCTGGGATAAAAATTCCTATGATTGCCTGCAGAGGCACCTTACATTGAAAGTCTGAGGAAGTAAACGGACGAGTCTGGACGGGATCGGACCGTCTTGTTGCGAGTCAGGGGGTGAATGTGGTAAACCGGAGGTCAGGAACTTTCTAAGATCCAATTCGTAGGAAATAGCAGGGAAAAGAAAAAAGTTGGAAGAGAGGGAAAGTTTTGGTAAAAGTGCTGACGCGGGAAAAAAGGTCAAGGCTGGGATATTAATATCGGCGAACACAAAAGAGGGGACAATCTGAAAGTTAGGCGGGCGGTTCTGACAATATTATGAATTGAAAGTGAAAAATAAAAGAAAAAAAAGCGTCAGGGGGGGCTGGCCTTAGGGCGCAGTGACATATAGGCCAGTGGTCACGAAAGATAAGAACAGTCAGGGCGGGAAAGCTTGCGACTGATTCAAGAAGACCTCGATACCCTTTCCGTTCGGGTAAAAAAAAAAATATTAATGAAAGAAGAATAGAAAACCGCCGGAAACGTGCAAGGGAAACACATGGGTTCATCAAACAGTGGGACCCCGATATTCCCTATCAAAGGTTCACTATATGAGATTGGCAAAGGAATGGTTATGGGGGTCCAGCCGTAGGTGGGGACTGAAAAGAAGAAGTTGCGGGAAGAGGAAATCAAAAGGGCTAGGTCATATTCAAACCTGACTCAAAAGAAGAGCAAAAAGACTGGGAAGACTAACTGAACTTGTCCGACCTTGATCGGACAGTAATGAACAGGGCAGGAGCCCAAACCACAGAGTCCTGTTTCCTGTGTTGGGGTGACCGCACACGAGCCGAATTGAAAAAAAGATATATCCTCAAAAGTCACAGGATGGAAAAACAGATCAAACCCCAAAGCACCCTGTTTCGCGGCCACGGAAAGCAAGTCTAAGATTGCACCTAGGCTGCATGAGGGTCCCGGCGAAACCCGGCTGAAAAGAAAAAAAAAGCCTGGGACTCAAAAGGCCAAGAAAAAAGGCCCGTGCAAGACCTTCACTCATACTGGGGGGCGGTGAACCTCATGTTTAACTAACCGTCATTGAAACTGAGGGGGCGACACGAGAAGAAGGGTGAGGAGGGAAGGACGTCCATTACGGGGCTGTCACCACAAGCAAACCTAGAAGGGAGACTGATCGCTGAAGAAAACTGAAAAAACAAGGCCACCAACAAATCAAAGGGTGGAAAGCCACGAGAGAGAGAAAGGTACTTAAAAAAAGGAAAAAGGGAAGTAGAAACAACTCCCTGCCTAGGGGGGGGGAATGTAGCTGAAGGGGGAGAAGGACTACATTCTTTTATACATGGGGGGGGGTGGAGAAACGTTGGCAACAGTATATAAGGCGCCCAAACGGCCCTTGTGATTCGTATGGAAATGGGGAGAAAGGGGAGGAGGCTACTGACGGAGAAGGGGAAAGTCTTCCTGATCCCAAGCAGGAAGGAGGGCCGTGAAACAAAAAGATAAGTCGAAGAAGAAGGGAACAAACTATCGCCTGGGGTAACATGAAGGGGCATGGGGCTTGGTGAGAGATCTGCATAATCACCGGAAAACAGGAAAAAAGGAACAGCCGCCTGAAGGGGGATGTGACATTGCACGGACAATACGACGTTAGCGTCAGCTCGAAAGTTTTGCAATAAGGAATTTGTCCTAGAAAGGAGGACACCGTCCATCGCCCAAACCCGGGAGACAAAGAGGTAAGAAAAGCTCCGTATTGCAAATAGTCCTGCCGATGGAACCCACAAGGTCCTCCTGGAAATCGGAAAAAAGGAAAAAATCGGAGGCGAAAAGGGTGTCGGAAAACACTGGTCCTAATTTTCAAGTCTGGACTCAAGGGGGGAGGGGGGGTTGTTTTTTGGATGAAGGGGGAGACAATCAAAAACGATTCCGTCCAAACCGAACGGGGGGAGGGGGAGAGAAGAGAAAGGGAAACAGAAAGACGCCTCCATCTACAGAGTCTCTAGTCCATTTGGGGGGGAAAGAAACCAACCGGCAACAATGGACCAGGTAGTCCTCTTGAATTAACAGAAGGAAGAAAGAAGAAAGCGTCAAACCAAAAAGCAGGGGAAGGGGGGGGGAGAGACCATAAAGGGGACAAAAGCCCCTGCCACAGCGAAAAGGAAGACCTTGGTCCTCAACTACGCAAGTAAAGGGGGAATGGGGGAGCGAAGAGGAAACGGCCCAAGTCCTAGTCAGCGGACTATCAGGTTGGCCAAAAAGAAAAGACAAGAAAAACGAAGTGTGGAGGAAAAACGGAAGAAAGGGGTCTGCACAAGAAACCCAAGAAAGACTCTAAAAAATGAAATGAAGGGTGGGCGGACCGGGAGGGGGGGGTCTGCTAGGCCCTATAAGGATCCATTTAATCTATCTCCTGGGTACAAAGGTGACTACTGGCTATAACCGGTCGGAAGGGTAAAAGACAAGAACTGGGAGAGAAAGAAGCTGTCAATCAGGCAGAAGGGGAAAGCACGTGTCCACAAGCCAGTCTTAGGAAAAAAAGTTGTATAACCACTTCAAGATAACAAAAAAACGGAGAGGGAAGGAGGAGATCGATTCACTATAAATGCAGCGGCCGGGAAAGGTGCGGGGGACACGACGGCGAGCCTGGTACCGAATCGGGTCAAGTATTCGTAAAAGAGGACCCGAAAACGAAAGGGAAAAGGAGGTTTGAACATTCATAAGATGCCGGGCAAAAAGAACACTACCCCCAAGGGAAGGGAAAAATCTCCCCAAACCCGAAAGAAAATCGGAAGGGCGGGGGAAAGATTCTTGGGGGGAGGATGTGAACTAATTTGCACAGGGGGGGGAGAAGGACAGCAGTAGATTCCTTGGGGAAGACATTTTTCCAACCTTCAAAAGCAGAAGCGGCTTAACATCCTTGAAAAGAGTGGAATGCAAACTAGCAACCCATTCACGGAAGGCGACCTTGGCACGTAAAAGGGGGTGGGCTGAGGTTACATGGTGGATTGCTGAAAAATTTGGGGCCGAGGAAAGATAGAGTCAACAAAAGGAGGGGGAGCCTTGGGAAAGAGGGGCTTTGGTCCAAAAAGAAGAGGGCGGGAGTAAACCTACTTCGCTATCGGGAAAGGGGGGGTTTAGGCGGGGTTGGAGAAGTACTAACAACTCCTCACAAAAGGAGGAGAAATGGAAAGGGTTAAAGGGGGACCCTCTCCTTTGAAGGAAAACTCTAATTTTTTTACGATCTTAGGGGGGGCTGGAGTGTGATATAAGACCAAAAGCTGTCAAGCATCGCACTCAACATGTGAATACACACCTGGTGTAATGCCAGAGATGAGGTGGCGGTAATCTTCGACACGTGGGAGGATGTTCTTTAAAAAAGAATTACGATGGAAATGAAGGCGGTCATGGCAAAGGAGAAAGTGTGTGGGGAAGGGGAATGGAACATACGCCTTCACCAAGATTCTCAAAAAAAGAGGGCGATTATTCTTCTAGACCTGGAGGGGGGGGACTGGGGAAATGTACAAGGTCCTCCTCCAGGAAGGGTCGGAAGATGGGGGCACGGGGGCGCATTTTCCCTTCGCTCTGGAAAAGGACCCACCAGGCAAGGACGAAAGAAAGACTACAGTCGATAGTGGTTGCATTCACGGGTGCAGTCATGAAAGAGACTAGAAGGAGGGGGCAAGAAGAGGTTGTAAGGCATCAGTTCAAAACAGAAAGAAGCCGAATCCGGAAGGGGACAGGAGAGAAC
>Ga0179593_1714990_pt1 | contig 23183 bp, 42 predicted proteins | sample CZODoug2_1_08_16_FD_185931 | JGI IMG/M metagenome (GOLD analysis project Ga0179593, IMG submission 185931) | Vadose zone soil fungal communities from Angelo Coast Range Reserve, California, USA - CZODoug2_1_08_16fungal (PacBio error correction) | ecosystem: Environmental > Terrestrial > Soil >...
CGGGTTGGTCTCAAAAAATAAAGAGGGAATCAGGAAGGGAAAAGGGGCTCAAAAGAGCCGAAAAAAAAAAGGAAGGTCTAGTGGAAACCGAGGCTGAAAAGCGTTCTTAAGTGTCACATCGGGGAGACATTGGAGGAAAAGTCAAAACAGCGCTTTGCGAAGATCATGGAGCCGACCGGCGAAAAAGCCGCTCGTTAAAAGTTTCGGCCTTCTCAGGGGGGGTAAGAAAGGCAACGAGCCCACAAGAGAAGACGCGCTTACCAGGGCGGTCAGTAGCGCCGGTCAGTTCTGCAAAACAAAAAACGCCACAACAAAAAACCTCAAATAAGGGGAAGACACGATAGACACCACTGCCGAGGGGGTTTAAAACAAAAAAAAAAAAGGCCATCCTTGGCTTGACTGTTCAAAAAAGTCCAGAAAAAATACAAGTGGAGGGGGGAAATTGGGAAATAGCGCAAAAAGTATCCAAGTGTAGAAGTAAAAGTGCGCAAATAAGCAGACACGTCAATGTGTAAGAAAGGTATTTCAAATTAGGGGATTTGAACAAGTAGTTTGCCCCGGAAGCCGTCCAGAAGTCTACAAAGGTGAAAACGACTTCAGAGGACCCAGGCTAAAAACCCCCCTCTTGAGGCCCTCGCCGTTTAGGGGGGTAGGTGAAGAAGTCAAAAAAAAAGAAGAAATTTGTCAGGCCTGGGCCAAAGACAATAAATGGTGTCACAAAAGGGCAAGGCAAAAAGAGGAAGGATAACTAGGGGAAATTGAGATCCAGGGAAAAAGAAAAACCATAAAAACAGTTCAGGAAATTGTTGGGGCGACGAACCCGCATAGAAAGAAAACAGAGATTTGTAAGGAAAAAGTACCGGACCATCTGGGGACTATTAAAGGGGTTGAGGGAGAGGCCAAAAAACTCCTCGAAAACAGTCTGGACAACAGTTTTAGATAACATGGTTAGGGAAGAACACAAAGAAGAAAGTCTAAGGATTAAAAGAAAACCAGAGACTCTGCTAGAAAGGAATGAAGAATCATAAGCTCAAAAATGTGAAGGTCCTAAAAAAAAAAACATCAGGGAACTCACAGATGAAACGGGGTGAAAAAAAATGGGGGAAAAAAAGTAAAAAAAAAAAGGACCACTAAAAAATTTCAAAACACGCCATTGAAACGAAGAAAAGGTTGCAAAGGACACGAAGGCCAAAAAAAAGGCTGAGCAAAAAACTTAGTAAGAGTAAAACATTACTGGAAAGGTCAAAAATTGTAGGCCTTTAGATTCCAAAGAGGAAAGAAGAGGAGGTAAGGCCGAACTCCTCTGGGGATGGGTGTACCATGTTTTTCTCGTGGTCCTCTGTGACCAAGGAAAAAAAAAAAAAAACAACAAAAGCTCTTGGAAGATGGTAAAAAAGCAGGACACGAACCAGGCGCCGGGGGTGCGACAGAACAAGCTGAAAAAGCTGTCACAAACAAAAAAAAAAAAGAGTGGAGCAGCCACGCGAAGGGCCCGTTTTAAAAAAAACCGAATTTGGAAAGGAAACAAACGACCCTGGAAAACGTGAGAGTCCAAAAAAAAGGAGGGGGAAAAAAACCAAAAAACCATGGACTTCCCCAAGATGTTTGCTAACGCGCAGACAAAGGGGGGGGAATGTGGAGGGAAAAGCCGGGCTCCCAAAAAAAAAAAAAAAACTACAACGACTACCTAGGGAGAAAGGGGGGCACGGAAAGCGTGCAGCCCCGCCAAAAAAAAAAAAAGAGGGACAAATCAGGTTTGAGGGGGGGCTTGGAAGGGATTGAGTACAGGGGGCAAGGTCTAGAACGAAGTAAAGACCCTCCGTTGCGGGGGTGACGGCTAAGTTTACTGAGATGCGGCGGAAGGGGAATCTGGGTTTGACTTTGAACGGAATTTTTGGCCGCTGGTAGGTTCACGGAAAGGAAAAGGGGGGCAGGCTCCAGGGTGCAGGGCCGAATTCAAAAAATTGAAAGAAAATCACCAGAAAAAGTGAAAGTGAACGAATGCAATCCTCACATTCTTAAAAAGAAAAAGGTAGGGGACACGCAGCTGCTGGGGCCTGACATGAGGTTGGAAAAAAAAAAACAAAATTTTTTCAAAAACACGGGGGGGACCCCAAAACTAGCCCGAGCGGGGGAGCCCGTATGTTTGTGGGCCGGACTGAGGAAAAAACTAAAGGGCGTCGAAAAATCGAAACTTGGTCAACCCACCAATGGGAACCAACAAAAAACCAGAAAAACGGGGAATAAAAAGCTTAAAACGTCAGAACGAGTAGAAAAAAGAAAAAAATGGAAGGACATCCAGGCGATCGTACTAAGAATATAGAGACCCTTCAAAGGAAAAAAGGACAAAGGAAAAAAATTTGGTACGTCCCAGAAAGTGGTACTACTTGTAGGTTCCAACAGATTAAAAATTTTTCCGCCTCCTAAAAAAAGAGGAGGGGGGGAAGTCGTTGGGGGGAAGATTTGACTATGGAAAGTGGGGGGGTTGCTGTGCTTGTTCTGGGAAAGGGGGGGGGTCGGAATCGGATTAGGAAAGATGAAGGTTCGCAAAATCAAACGGAGAAAGACCTAAAAAGTCATCAAGAAAAACCTCATCTAAAAAGAAGAACCTAGGCCAAAAATCAGAGAAACAAAAAGGGAAAATGTAAGGAAAATGTGTGGAACCCACAAATAAAAGAGGTAAAAAAAAAAGACTCCACCAAGACAACGGGGAGTAGAAAAGATAAAAAATTCCTAACCAAAGGGGAAGAATGAGAAGGGAATCTGGGGGGAAGGTATCGGAAACGGGGTTCGAGTTGTTGAGGAAAAAAGAAAGGGGGGGAACCTTGGAGAGGTGCTGAAAAAAAGAATTAAGGGAAACTCTGATGATCTGACCCAGAGGAAGACAAAAAGGAATTAAACCTCAAGATGCGGTGAAAAAGGACCAAGTGGGAAAAAAAAACAAGAAAGGAAAAAAAAAAACTTCGGCAAATCAGAAGGGTCGGTCAGGATCATGGAAGAGAAAAGAAGAAGAACGTCACAGGGAAGGACCAGAAAAAGCAAAAAACAGCTGAGGAAGGGAAAAAGAAAAGTTGGGGGGGGTTGAGTTCACATGAGATGGAAAAAAAAGGTTCGGAGGGGGGGGACGCAAAGTTCGGGCAAGAAAACCTCGGGCCGTAAAAAAAAGCCTGAGAAAAAAGGGGGGAAAAGTCTTATAAAAAAAAAAAGGGTTAAAAAAACGAAAAGCCCTTTTGGACACTAGGGAGTGGAAATTCAAAAGATGAGGAAGGACAGTGGTGATCAGGGGGGAAGAAAAAAGGTAAAAAATGCTGGGAGGAAAGGGCCAAAAAAAAAGGCCGAGGGACCGAAAAAAATGCAGGTACCATTTCAAAAAAAAAAACGTAAAAACCAGAAAAAAAGACCATGGAGCTCAACAAGCAGAAGGGAAGTGCCCTAAGAACATCTCCGAGAAGAAATTCTAGACACGGGGGGGGACAGCTAAAAATAAGGGAAACTCCGGAAGACGGGGCAACTAAGGGGGTTGCAAAGGATTAAAAATAAAAAAAAAAGCCTTCGAAATTACTAGAGAGAAAAGAAACCGTGGTTTCGGGCTGGCAAAGATAACCACAACCGCAAAACTTTGGGAAGAAGGGCAAAAAGAAGGGTGAACGGGGGGACTATCAGGGTTTGTGAGAAAACCCCCACCCAAAAGGGACGTTGAAAACCACCTCCCCGCCGTTGAAAACCTCTCAAATAAAAGGGTTGGGCAACCGTAAAGGGGGGCTTTGCCGAATGGACTTCAAGGGGGAACCGCAAAACTCGCTTCCTGCAAAAAAAAAAAGGGGGGGTTTTCGGAGGAAATTTAGTCAAAAATAGAAAAAATGCCAAAAACGAGGGAACTGAGGGAAAACACACAACTCAAAGTGTAAACTGAAGGAGGGGGAGGTAAGAAGAGAAACCAATACGGACAATCTCCTGTCATAAAAACACAGAAAGGAAACGGGAAAGGGATTTGGGAAAAGACAGGATAGAAAAAGGGAGGGGGGTCTTGGGGCAAAGGCCGCCCTGTAGGTGAAACCACTGTGGGGGATTTTCCAGGGAAGAATGCAGAGGGGCAACGAAAGTTTTTGAGGGCCGGGGGCCAAGGGGTGGGAAAAAACGCGGGGTGAAAAAAGGGCGTGGAAGGGGAAATCAGAAAAAAGAAAAAAAAAACGCCAGAAGAAAATCAAAAAAGATCATAGGAAGCCCACGTCTAAAGGCACTCGGAAAAGGGAAAAAACGGGGAAGCGCCGAAGAAAAGGTTGAAGAAAAAAAAAAAAAAAAGGGGGGGTGACAGAGGTGGAGACCAAAAAGCAAGGGTTACCATCCTGAAAAGAGGGAAAGTCTCAAGGAACAGGGGGGGGAGCAAAAGAAAAAAGTTTTAAAAGAAAAAGGAAATTCTCACAAGCCTAGCCAGGGGGTCGAGGGGGGGAGGGTCCACCAATCAAAAAGGGGACCTGGGGAGGAAGGGGAAGAGGAGGGGGGAAGTTTCCCTTAAAGGGGAAAAAAAGAGAAATTCTCAAACTTGGGCAGTTTATTTAAAAGGATAGACAGGGGGAAAATGAACGGGGGGGGGGCCCTGAGAAAGTAGGGGGAGGGTTAAGAAAAATCAAGGGGAAGGAAAACCAGACAGCATCACAGAAAAGGAACGGAGAAAAGGGTAAAAAGGAAAGGGGGATAAAAAAGCCGGCTACCGGGGGGAGGTAGAACAGAAAAAAAAAAAATGAGGGGGTAAGAGGGGGGGGACCTTAATTTTTGAAGCTGGGAGCGAACCGGAAAAGAAAAATCTGGGGTGGGGGGAAAAAAAGAACACTGCCTGGGAAGAAAAGTTTTAAAAAAAAAGGGAGGGAGGTGATAAAGAAAGGGTTTGGACATGGGGAAAAAAAAGACTGCGAACTCTAAAGTCAGCAGGAAGGGGGGCACAAGAGGGGGGGCTGAGAAACTGAGAAAGCTCAGGAAGACTCCTCGAACCTTGACGTGGAAAAGGAGGTTGGGGGTTTAAGGGGAAAAAAAAAAATTCCCAAATGAGATGAAAAAAGACCGGGGGGGGAATCCTAGTCAAGGTAACCAGGGATAATGGGAGAAAACACCGAGGAAAAGAAGAACCTCTACGAATTTAGGAAAAAAAGAGCTGAACAAAAAACACCAAACGAAAAGAGAGAGGGAGAAAGGGGCACCAAAGAAATCTTCTGTCCAAAATAAAATATCGGGGGAGGTCCAGGTCAAAAGCCCAAAACGCAAAGCCGAGGGGTTTAAGAAAAAACCTGTAAGGGCATATAGGCCTGAAAAGTTTTTCCGGCTAGAGGAAAAGAGTCCTGGGAAATAAGAAAAGAAGCAGAAATGAGAAGAAAAGGGGTCACATCGGGTTACACTTTAAAGGGAGGAAACTAGGGAAAAACGCAGTGGGGGAAGGACTCGATGCGAAAAAGAACCAGAAACACCCTCGGGGGACTGCTTAAAAAGGGGGGGATGGAACAGCGCTAAAAAGAGAAGACAAAAGAGGAAAGAAAAACTCAAAGAGAACAACCAACTCAAAACTTCCAATCACACAGAGCCCAAAGAGACCAAAGGAAAAAAGCTGGGGGGGGGGGGAAAAAAAAAACAGAGATTGACAAATCCTTGAGGGCCACCAAACCAAATAAAAAAAAGAGAGGGAAAAGGGAGGGGAAATGTCCAGAAAGAGGGACCAAGAGGTGGTCTAAAAAGAAAAAAATTCAGGGAAAAACGCCCAGATCAAAAAAAAATTTTAGGGGAATCGAAAGTTAAAATAATGTTTTAAAGGAAAAAAAGGATCGGACCACAATGAAAGCAGCCCGAAGGAAGTCGAAAAAAAAGAAGGAGTGAGAAAAAAAAAAATCAGGGATATGGTCTAGAGGGGCATGTCAAACCAGAAGAAAAACAAAGAGGGGAAGGGGAAGAAGCGGTTGGAGATCCGAAGGGGGGTATGTGAAGATCCTAAAAGGGGGTCCCGAGAAAAGGGAAGAAATGGTGTCGGAAGATAGCGATTGAAAAACAACCGGAGGGAGGTGAAAGTGAGGAGGTGTCGGATATACAGAAGAAAAAAGTGTGGTGAGACTCCATACCAGGGGGATCACCGAAAAATAAATAGGGGAAGAAGATTCTGGAAAGGTGTGGGAGGGGGGTTGACTGCCAGACCGAGAAGATGGGAAAAAAAGCTAGGGACTGAAATCATGAAAAAAAAGGGACCTTTCTGAAAAAAGGATCCTGGGAGCGATTCGAAAATTTTTATGGGGGAATCGACGTTTGTACTAAACAGAAACAAATCTGGAGGTCAAACCCATTCGGGACAAGGTTGAAAGAGAAAAGGGAAGGAGGGAAAAACCTGCAAAAAAAAAAAAGAAACCAAAGAAAAGGGGGGACACAAGACTTTTTGGAAAAAGGCTGGGAAAAATAAAGAGCTGAAAAAATTGGGGAAAAAAGCAAAAAAAAGGCTCCTAGAAAAAAAAAAATGAATTCATTAATTTGATACGAAAAGATCAAAAGGGGCTGAGACCCTGAATCCATCGAAAGGAAGCATTGGAGGGGGGGAGAAGAGATGTTGAAGGGTTTTGAAAAGAGGGGGGAAGCCTGAAAAAAAATCCCTCACGACGTAAAACGCTCACGAGAGAATGGCTCCTGAAAAAGAGGTTTTTGGGGAAGAAAGGGGAAGTTGAAATCGAAAAAAAAAAGACAGAGTCGGGGGTTTCGGCGTCAGGAGTGGGGCAAAAACGAAAAAGAGGGAGGAGGGCACACTAAACGAAGAGGAAAGTTTTCAAAGACCAAATTAAGGGGAAACACCGGAAGAAAAAAGACGTGTGGGGTAGATAAAAGCCAGGTCATAAGAACGAAAAGGTAAAAAAGAATGAGGAGGTCAAAGGAGCCAGTATATTCGGAAAAAAACCAAGGAGAAGGTTTAGGTCGGGACGTCTGGAGAAGAAAGCTAAGGCACGAAATTCGGCAGGGGGGAACGAATGGTGTTGAAGGGGTTTGGATGGAAGGCCACGTGGAAAGAAAGGGCAGGGGGGGGGAAAATGCAAGTCTGGTGAGACAAAATAGGACATCAGGTAAGGGGCGGGAGACCTAGTTGAAAGGGTGAAAAGCATGTGAAAAAAAAGAGGGGGACACAAAAACTCAGGGGAAAAGACTCGAAAAAAAAAGGAAGAGTGGAAAAGGTCCAAGGAAAAAAAGGGATAGGGAAGGGAGAAAAAAAAAACGTTGATGAGGAAGGACTTCTTTCCGCTAAAAGTTTGGAAAAAAAAAAAAAAGCTCAGACAAACCACAGTCGGGGGGGGGAAAAAAGAGGCTGAAGAGAAAAAATTGAAGGGAAGTCCTGCTCCAAGTGGGGGAAGACAAGAAAAGTCAAAGACCAGAGAGGTTGGGGAGGGGAAGGGGGGAAAAAAGACAAAGGGAGTTACCACAGGCAAAAAAGGGAAAGGGGAAAGACCCTATGGCGTAGGAAAGTGCGGAGGAGGGGGAACGACCTCGCATTCGTGGGGGGGTTCTAGAGATAAAAAACAAAAAAGGGTTCAAAAAAGGGGCAAAATCCTCCAATGGGAAGAACTGACAGAAAAAAAGGTCACAGAGAAAAAATCGAGGAATTCATCGACAAAGGTAACAAGTTTGGGAAGAATGAAAAGTCGAGAAAAAAAAATGGTGCTCGAAAAAAGGGGTATAACGGAGATCGATATACCCGTGGGACTTCCTGCAAAAGAATGACGTGGGGAACATTGAAGGAGAAGGAGTGAGCAAAGGACAACTCTGGCCGGGGGGGGGGGGGAGTCGAGACATGGGGGGGAAAAGCTGAAACTCAAAAAAAAAGGAGGGGAACCTTTGGAGAAAAAAAAAAGTTCAAAGGAGGGGTCGAAGAAAAAAAAAAAAAAAAAAAAACTGGTGTCGCAAAAATATGCTTTGGGAAAAAAAATTCAGGAAAAAGGAGTCAAATTGGGAAAAAAAAAACGAGAAAAGAAACGGGAAGAAAACATCGGAAGGGGTGGGGTCTGAGTGAAAATTTTTGTGGAAGAACAGGGGAAGGGATCCGGAAAAAACTAACGTCCAAAAAAGAAGTCAGGGGGGACAGTCCTGGGGACCGAAAACCTCTAAAAAAGGGTGAATTGGGGAATGAAAAGAGGGAGAAAAAAAAAATCCAATCTGAAGCGTACAGAAAAATAACGCATGGTCCGTTAAAAGAAGCGTATCGGCCGTAGAAATAAGAAAGAAAAAAGGGAGTGCGGAAAGGCTCGTGGACAGTTCAGCATGGCTACGAAGGTACAGAAACCTCCTGGACTTCAAAAAAAAACTGGAAAAAGGAAAAAAATCCAAGCCTGAAAAAGGGAAAAAATTGAAAAGAGGGCCGAAAACCAAAAAGAAACATAAGTCTCCTCAAAAACATTCAAAACATGGAAGGGACAGAAAAGATTGGAGCTGGAGAATGGAAAGGAAAAGGTGGGACGGAGGAAATTAAGACTACTGAAAAAGCTTGCGATTGGACTTCCAAAAAACTCACCGGATCCGGAGAAAAAACTATCCAACGGAAAAGTTAGAGCAGATTGGGGTCTGAGGGCAAACCTCTGTGGGGGAAAAAGGCAAAGGGACCGCAGAAGAAAAAGAAAAAAGCAAGGAGGGAAAACTGCTTGGGTTAAAAGAACCCAGAGGAAAAGAAAAAGGTTTCCAAGGGACTTAACTAATTTGGGAAAGCTATGCAAAGGGAAGGAATGGCAAGCGGAAAAAAGAAACATTTGGGCCAAGGGGAGGAAAACTGATTGGGATAAATAACAAGGGCACCCAGAAAAGATGGAGTGGGAAAAAATCCTCGGAAAAGCGAAGGGTTAGAAGAAAAACCTTTGGAGGGAAAACCGGATCCGAAAAAGGCGACCGGGGAAGATTTGGGAAAGAAAAAAAGTGGGGGTTCAAAGGAAGTTTTTTTTGGGAACCTTTGGGGTACTTGAAGTGAACCCGTCGGGGGCAGGGGGGGGGCATCGCCGGGGGGGGGGGGGGGGGAATTTTACACACGGGGGTGAAAAAGGAGAGAATAGGGTTAGTGTTTCGGGAGCCCCGGGAGACAGAAGATCGCGAAAATTAAGCACTCAATATGCAGAGTGCCATGGGGGATCCAGGACCCTCGCCAGTTGGGGAACTCCAGGAAAGCTGGAGACGAAAGGAGAGAAAATATTTAGGGAAAAAAAAACTCGAAGAAACGGGAAAAACCCAGTTCACTAGAAGGAGCCAATCAAAGAAAATTTCTTAGGGGGGGGGGGGGGGGGTGTATTAAAGGAATCGAGAAAAGGCATTAATTTTTCCTTACTTCCGGGAACCAATATGGGAAAAAAAAAAAATTCAATGAAAAAGTTTGGTAAGGGAACGGCAAAGCGAGAAAAAAAAGTCTAGGAAAACTGGGGGGGAAAGGGGACGTGACAAAAAAACCTGGGGAAAGGACCAAAAAAAAAAAGAAGCACAATGACCGTAAAAAACTCTTCTGGTAGACAATCCGTGGAGGAACTAAGAAGAAAAGGAGTACCTTGGGGAGGAGTTTGACGGGGGGGGGGGGGGGAATATGAGCGTAGTGGGGGGGGAAAAAAAAACACGGAAAAGTGGAGGGGGAACGGCAGGGGGGTAAGGGGGGTATCAAGGGGGGGGGAAAGGGAAGACGCCTCAAGCCCGGGGGAAAGAGCGCTTTGAAAGAAGGTTCTGAAAGAAGACGAGTTTACGGAAAAGAAAAAAATCGCTCATAGGTGGGTTCCTGGGAAAAACGTAAAATGTACCGGAGGATGTGCCTACCTGATGTGGATTCCAACAGGGGGAAGGGAAAAATAAGTAAAGAAAGGTCCTGAAAAAAAGGGGGGGGGTATAAAACTGGATCGACAGACTTGCAAAACCAAAAATAGAAAAAAAAAAGAGGACTCAAGGGAAGAAAGGTCAAGTTTTAGAGACCGTAGAAAACGTAAAAAAAAAGTGTGAAAGGTCTGGTATTCCAAAAAATCAAAAAACATAGAGAAAAAGGGTCCGGAAAAAACAGAGAACCTAGGGACAAAAGGGAAGGACTCTGATTTCTCGAAGGTTAAATTAACCAATGGGTAACACTCCTGATATTGCGCTTGGGGCCCTCGGAAAGGGACTACTGCTAAAGGAAAAACCCTTTTAACACCTAAAAAGGGAAAATGGAGAAGATCCGAGGGGGCTTTGGGGGGGAAAAGACGCCGCACTTGGAGGGGGGGGGAAAAAAAAAGTGCAAGGAAACCTCAATTAAAATAACAAAAAAAAAAATAGTCCCAAGGAAAGCCCCCAGGAGAAGCAGCAAAAAGAAAATATAAAACCAGGTCCGTAGGCTGGGAAGTCAATGTTTGAAGGCCTGATCTACGAGAAAAGCCCAAAAGAAAAAAAACTAAGAAAATGGGAAAGGCCAGACCAGGGCTCATCAGAACCCGCCATAAAAAAAACTTTCACAACCACAAGAAAGGATGAACGCATTCTGGACTTCTCGAAAATAATGGTGAAGATACTGGCCGAAAAAAGCCCCGAATCGAGGGACCTCTCAGGAAACAAAACCAAAGGCGAGAAGCTTGGAAAGATCGGGAAAGAGCAAGATGGGTCGACCGCTCACATGTGACGAAAGAAAGGTTCCCGAGTTGTAGGGTGGGTGTTTCGGCCAACCTCGGACTGGTGTGAAGATAACGGGCTACAAAGAACTTCAAAGGCCGAAAAAAAATGCGAGAGAAGATGAGAAGGCTGGCAAACACATCTCCGGGTTAAAGAGGAATCAAAGTCCAAAAAAAAAATGTCAAAGGGCCTTACCAGAAACAAGAAAAAAGGAGGGAAATCAAAAGGGGATCACGTCAAAAGATGAAACACTAGAAACTGGAAAAACGGACAAGTCGAAAGGATCAAAAAAAGCGTGCCGAAAAAAAGGGTGGGATTCTCGTACTGAGAGACCAAAAGGTCCGGGTTCAGAACTTTGATCTTGGGTTGGGGGGGGCCTCGGGAAAGAGGTCAGATCAAAGCAAAAAAAAAAAAAAGAGGAAAGAAGAACGCACCAGCGCTGGGGGGCCAAAAAAAATACTGGAAAAGATTACTGAAAAAGTTAAAAACATATCGAGTGGGGGGGAAGCTCTGTGGAAGTTGAGAGATTCAGGGTTTTAGACTCTGACCTCAAAAAAAAAAAAGGAAAAAGAGGTCTAAAAAAATTTAGGCACATCATGTTCTAAAAAGACCTAAAAAGTTTTAGAAAGGTGCATAAGGAAAAAAACACGAAAGCTCTGCACGACGTGCATCCCGGGGGAAAAACCTCGAAAACTCAAAAAGGGGGGGGGGTCCGGGATTTAACCTTCTCGAAATTCTAAAGGAAGAAAAACTTCAAGTGCTGGGCTGTTAAAAGCTGGCGGGAAAAAAACGGGAAAAAGCCCATGCAGGGAAGTTGGAAGGTTGAAAAAAAAAAAAAAGGGTTCAGAAAAGATTGGGAAAAAAAACGCGTGCGCAAGTTTGGGAAAAAAATGAAGAGGAGATGAAAAGCAAAAGTCACGGGGAAAGGTTCAAAGAAAAAAAAAAGACGGACAGATCCACTTTAAGGGACGGCCTGATAAACCCGAGGGGGTATGGAGCCCAACAAAATCACGGCAGGGTGCAAAAGAAGGTCGCACAGCGTTCGCACTCCCCGGGAAGCATCATTTGAAACCACAACAGAAGACGGAGTATAAAAACAGGGTTTCAAGAAAACAAAATCGTGCGATAGGAAAAGAAGCCGTGGGGGGTTTAAAAAAACCAGCTTTGGGACCGGTGGCTCGAAAAGAACTGCGTACATGGGGTCAAAGGGGAAAGGTGCCAATCAACGGTGGAGGAACACATTCATCAAGGAAACCGCATGACGGGACAGATCGTGAGGCCAGGTCTGTAAGAAGGACATTGAAAATCGCCAGTCCAGAAAGTTTTAAGTTCGAGAAAATGTCGCCAAAAAAAACACCAGGGCCTAAAAATAAGACAATCGACACCCCCGGGAAAAAGAGACTTTACAAATTGTTAGAAAAAAGATCAAAGGGCGTAGAAGCAAACTCCGAAGAAACAAAACCCTTGAGATCTAATATCCCTAATGAAGCAATGAAAAACCAAATATTGAAGAATTGATAAAAAGAGAAACCTGGAATTTTCAAAACTTGGAGTAAAAGACTTGCATACCGAGGCAAAAATATCAAAAAATTTAGGAATCGTGACACAAGCGGCAAAACTCAGGGAATCAAGGGATGAGCATGTGGGGGGAAACCCAACAGACATGTGGGGCCACTGCGAAAACGGCAGGGGGCACTAGCAGGAAGGTGTGGAGGTCCACAAGAAAAAATCTAAGAGGGGAAAAAGGGGAAATGAAAAACCAAGTCGAGCAGCGTAAACAAAAGATTGGGGTGGAACCGGAAAGAGAGGAAAAAAGAAAAAAACAAAAGTCGGCAAAAAATCGCGGCAGGAAGAAGAGACGTAATCTGAAGTAAAAAAAGAAAGGTCCAGGGGCTCGAAGGGAAAAAGGAACAAGGGAAGTGTGGGGAACGAAATTCCCAGAACCCGGAACCAACGAAGCGATGGCGAAAGAAAGGGAACGAGAAAGCAGCGAGAAACAAGCCAAAATCCCGAGTCGGCCCGAAACATCAGGCCGAGAAGAGAGAAAAAAGGTAGTTAGGCGAAAACTGGATTAAATCGACGTTTCAACGCGGAATCAACCAAAGTAAAAGGGCAGGGGGAAAAAATAAAAAGGAGAAGTCAACGAAAGGGGGGTCAGAACAATCTCCAAAACATGGTCGGTGAGATAAGTACGGTCCTGGTTTAAAAAAAAAAAAAAATGGGGGCCAAGTTGCAGCCTTCGGCCAAAAAAAACTGTTTGGCAGGAAAAAAACAAATTTGGGGGAAACCGCCCTTGGGACGTTGAGGGAGCTCGGGTAACGAGGGAACCACGAAGAAAAAAGCAGGGAGTCGTCGGGGAAGGGGACCACCATCCTGCTAAATAAAAAATGCCGTTTTTGGAAAATATACACGAAAACAAAATAAGGTCCAAAACTCCTTGAAAAGTTTCTCAGGGTAAGGAAAAAGAAGCCAATGGAATTGGATCATCCCAAGGGTATATATTTGGAAAAGAGTTGGGGCAAGGTGTAGGGGAAAAAGAGGGACCGCCCTGGAACCCAGGGCTTTGTCACGGGGGGATTGAAAAGGAAAAGGTTAAGGGCATTGGGATGTGCACCAACCCAGGTTTTCACCGAGGTATAAAAAATATGGGGGGAAAAAACGAAGGAAAGAGGGAAAAAAAAACTACAGGAGTATACAGACTTCAAGATCCAAAATCCAAAGGGTACACCTCCATCGACCGAGGTAACCCCCAAATCGCCCGCAAGGAAAAGGACCGAAATATGGTAGAATCCTTGAAGGAAATCACCCGGGCCAAAACTAACCCGATGCCAAAAGGACCAAACCTTTGGAGGTCGTTGGGTAAGAAAACGGCAATCAACGGACTTGGTGACCCAAGGGGTTGTGCAACAAAGGGGCCGCCCTGGAAGATGAGGAAAAAAAGCTTTAATAGGCCCTAAAGCGAAGGTAAGCGTAGATGTTGTGCGTCTTTCCCATTGAAAAAAGAATCACAGAAGGAAAGGGCGAAAACTTAAAAACCTGGGTGCTCGAAAGGTAGATAATAGAATACAAGAAATTGATGACCTTGGCAGGCCCAGGGAGTTTAGCAAGATACCTGCGAAGGTGGAGAAGTAAAGCGAGAAAAAATTGTGAAAAAGGCAGGGGTGAGGTTTGAGATGTTTTGCACAGGGGCTTCTTGGAAAAAACCGCGTTGAAAAAACCTCAGAGGAGGTCAGGCGAAAAAAGGCGGCAAACGCAGAAGGGACCACCCGGGGAACCGTGATGCAGAAACGGAGGTGGTTGAAAAGAGAGTGTTCAGACGGCAGAAGTCAAGACCGCACAAGGAGGGACCAAAATAGTCCTGGGGGGCGACGGAGGGACAAGGAAAATAAGACGACAGGGTTGAGATCTAAACAAAAACGGAGAAGAAAAACAAGCCCAAACCACAAAAGTGGATATCGTCGTACGGGAGATGGAAAGGCCAGGGGGCGTGGAGGCGAGACAGTCAAAGGAATCTCCCATACATAGGAAAACTTCAACAGCTCTGCTGACCAACAAAAAAAAGGATGACACAAAAAAACGAAAAAAAGAGAAAAAAAGGAGGCGAGAACTCGTTGTTGGTTATAGGGCTAGAAAAAACACCGGACTCTGAAAGCGCTGATCGTGCAGTAGAAGATAAAACAAACTGAAGTATTACAGGGGTTTCGACCCCTGGAAAAGAACAAGTCTACACGGAAACGCAGGTGTTAAAAAAACAAAAGACGGAGTACGGGCCATGCCAATGGAAAAGGGGGGCCATCAATCACCACACACCAGTCCAAATAATTGTCGAAGAAAAACAAGGGTTGATCCAAAGAAAGAATCCGTGGGATTTGATCATGTTTTTGGACACAAAAGAAAGAGTCTACGAAACCCAGAATGGAACTCTCGAAACGGTTCAGTCATGGGCGAAAGAAACTGCAAAAAAAACAAATCAGAGAAGGACAGACGCCAAAAAAGCCTCTCACAGATGACGGAGGATTTCCAGTCGACAATCACAAAAAACAGAGAGGGAGGGGGGGACCTCAAAAAAAAAAGTGAATGATTTAAGAAATAGACTCAAGAACCCGAAAAAAGGCCTGATTTCGAAAGCCGAACGGTGCGGTCACCAGGGGAAAAACACAAAAGCCAGAAATTTGCGAAAAAAAATGAAGCTCAGAAAAGAAGGGGTTAAGCGTCAATCAGCCTTCTGATTCAACTCGGAGAAAAAAACCGAATCCAAAAAAGCGTCCAGGGGGGGGGGGTGACAGGCCACTAAAAAAGAGGAGGGAGAACTGAAAGAAAATACAATGGCAAGTTCACAAATGTTGACTGGAAAAAAAGATACACAAAAAAAAAGGGGACGACGCACCAAAAAGGACCAGGCGTCAACGCGGGGGGTGAGGACAAGTGAAAGAAAGGAAGAAAAAAAAAAGGGGGCATGTCACAGATCCCCAGGGGGCCAGGGTCTTGTTTGGGCTCTGGCTGAGATCAAAAAAACTCAGGGGGGTACAGAGGTCATGCTAGATGGAACCGCCGAGGTGTTGGGAAAAAATCAGACCAGGGGAAGAAAAGAGGTGAGTCAAGGGAGCGGAATTCAAGGGTGCGTCAGGGAGTCGCGGGGGCCACAAGCCCCAAAAGGAAAGTTCGAAACCTGAGGCCCATCCTAGAAGAGACGGGCAAAACTCAACTTTAGGTTCTAGGGGTCCGGTCCCCCGTGGGGAAATAAGAAACGAGTGCCTAAAAAGACGCTTTTGGGTAAAAGGGGAAAAAAAGTGAATTAAACAAAAAAAACACGATCAACGAAATATAGGAAAAAAATCAAAAAAAAGAAGAGGCGCGGGGGGACACTAAAAAAAAATTGGAGTTTTGTGCTGGGGGTCGTGTTCGTGAGAGTGCCACGGCCGTGGGGGAAGAGAATCTCCAGAGGGTCCGGCACAAAAAAAAATTGCGGGGGACCTAAAATCTTAAAGGGGGAAAAAGCAATTGGAAAAGGGGCAAGCCAGCACAGTAAAAAAGCGGATGCAAACGCCAACGGTGCAACAAAACTCTTGGTAAAAAATAATAACGAAAAATCAAGCAAAAGGGCGAGAAAGTGGGAAATTGCAAACGCTGATACCTCAACAAAAAATTGGAACCGAAAAAAAAGTTCCCTGGGAAAAAATGTCGTAGAAGGCGTCGAAGTTTAAAAAAGTAAAAATTCCTAATTTTTCCGACCCTGGAATGGTGACGAGAGCGAGCTTCGTTCCCCCTGTGGGGAAAGGGGAAGAGATAAGAGAAGCCACCGGCCGACACCCAGGCGTGGGTCAGATGGTTCGGAGGGGAACATTAGGGAAACTGGGGTCAGTGCTCAAGGGGCGTGTCCCGCGGTTAAAAAAAAAAAGGCACTGTGAAAAGAAGCTCCGGGCTGGGACAAGAAAAAGTCAGGAATAAAGCACCCCGAAGAATCCAGATGGTGCCAAGGTAGGACTACTAAGGGGGAAAGAAAATTGAAGGAATGAGATGACCACACAGCAATCTAAGGGGAGGGGGGGGGAGAGGTGAAGAATCGAAAGGTTCATTGGAATGAGACTTCCAAAGAGATCCACGGAAGACCATCTAAAAAACATGAACAACTTAAAGAAAGAAAAAAAGCTTCTGTAAAGCTCCAAAAAATTGGGGAGAGGGCAATGAGAAATCTCAAATCAAGAAAGAAAGTATTAGCAAGGCCCCAGGGGAGATTGCGCTTAGACGGTATAACACCTTTGGGGGTTTAGGGGCTAAAAAAACTGTCAAGGGGCCCAAAGAAACGCAAAAAAGGCCAAAGGCTTAGTCTGACAACGATGGGGGAAAATCCTCGAGGTAATGAAAGGAAAAAAAATAAGGGGAACTAGATTGGGGGGGGGGGCAAAAACCCTTTGGTTCGAAGGGGTCACCAGTATCTCGAAGAGGAAAAAGGAGCAATTTGCGGGGAAACGAAGAAAAAAATCCTTCGGAGCAGTCGTGAAAAAAACGGAGGTGGGGATACCCAGTGGGGGGGAAAAAAAACAGAAAGGGGGGGGCACCCCGTCCAAAGTCGTTCCGCCACGATCAGGCGCAATAAAAGTTTGAAGGGGTAAGCCAGATCCTGCGGAGACGGATAAACGGTGTGTGAGGGAAAGGACGCGGGCGGATTGGGGATGTGAAAAAGTTCAAGGGGACATCTAAGAGACCAGGAAAAATCCGGGGACGGAAAAAAGCTCAAAAGGGGAAAACTAAAAAAAAAACTCCTGGTAGGCCTAATAAAGCTGCCGAAAACTAACAGTCAAAATTCTAATAAAAGCAAAGACCGGAAAACACTTACGGTGGAAATCCTGACTCAGGGAGAAGGGTAAGACGGACGAAAAAAGGTTTGCGGAGGGGAAAGGTACGGCGACTCGGCCTGAAAAAACTTGAAAGGAAAATCGGGGGAGGGCTATCTCAAAAAGTAAAAAAAAAAAACCGTGGGGTTGGAAAGAAAAAAGAAGCTCGGGGGGGTGGAAATGTCGCGGCAAATTTTTTCTGCCTGGAAAAAAGCCCTCCACTGGAAAAACAGCTTTGTAGGGGGAAAAGTCAATTCTGGGTCGACGGGGAGTGCATTGCTAAAAACAAACAAAGAAAAAAAAACTGTGGGGCCCGTGAAAACATTTGGGAAAAGGGGAAAAAAAAAATACCCACCTATTCAAAAAGGCCCCCAAGGGAAACTGCAAAAGAGCGGGTTGCAGAGGGAAAAATTATGAAAGTTCAAAAAAAGGGGAAACAAACAGAAAGATTAGAATTACAAATCAGATCTGAGAACTCGGGATCTGGGTGTAATGAAGAACCTGGGGGGGAGGCTTTTTACTAGGAACGGCAAAACGTAGAATCAAGAGTCCTGTTGGTGTGGGTGCCGGGGGGGAAACCTTTTTCGCGTGGGGGAAACAGAAAAAAAAGGTTCAGGGGGGGAAAAAGGCGTTGTCCAATGGCGTGGGGCAGGATTTTATTTTAAAAAAAATCCTGGGGGGCCAAAACGGTAAAAAACGTGGAAATCTCCCTGGTGGGTCAAAAAGGAAATCAGAAAAAGAAGACGAGAAAAAAAAGGGATCATGAAGGACTTCAGCAAGATCAAGCGGGCTCTCTGGGCGGGGATCAAGAACTACGGGAAAAAAGTCAAAGAAAAACCCCGAGTCACTGAATTTCGGAAAAAAAGGGGGAGAGGGAAAGTGGGGTTGCAGACATGTTGAGAGAAAAACCAAAAAAAAGAGAAGGTCTTCATTTAAAAGAAGCAAAAGGGGGCCGATGGAAAAAAAAACCTGTTGAAAAGGATTGGAACGGAAGAAAAGGGCATGCACCGGGAGGGAGTTAGGAGCGGCGCACCATAGGGCCGGGGAAAAAGCCGACATGATGGGGGAAACGTCGGTTGAATGGGGATGAAGAGTGGCTAGAAGGAGGGATAAAAGAAAGGTTCTGAGGAGGGATGTGGAAAGGGATCGGTCCACACATACGAAAAGGGTCTTCGGCGTATCGTAAAAAAACCTTGAAAGAAGGAAAACAAAAAAGGACTTGAACAAGAAGGAGTATGAAAACTGTCCTTCATGGGAGGGAACCCCTTGATGGGGCTGGGTTGGTTTTAACGCCCTCAGAGAAACGGTGGGGAAGAAACATGGGAGGGGGATTGAGGTGGGGGAGGTAGCGAAAAACTTTTAAAACCTCGTGGTAAAAAGCTAGGTTTTAGCTCGAAAAGGGCGAAACGGACTTCAAAAAAAAAAAAGAGGAAAGAAAAAAAAATAGGCAGCTCAAGAGGGGAAGTTGTCAGGGAGGTTGCGATTTTGAGCAAAAAAAAACGAAACGAATGGAAAGAAAAAAAGACCAAGAAAAGTCCCTGGGGACCAAAATTTGGAAAACCGGATGCAAAAGATGCAAATGACTCTCGAAACAAGAGCTTAAAAAAGGGGGAAAAGAGTATATAGGGGAAGGAGACATCCGTAAGCGAAAGTCAATTCTACTGATGTTTCTAAAAGGGGAAAAGATGTGCAAGAACACGCGAGGTCAAGGGAAGCAAATCCCGGAAAAAATCGCCGAAAATTTCCGGAAAAACAAAAAGGCAAAAGAGTCAGGAAAAACGACAAGAAAATTGCTACAGAATCGCCAAGTCTCGAGAAAAAGGATGAAAAATGCCTCCACAAAAAAAACGCTGAAAAAGTTAAGTGGCGGAGTGCAAGGGAAAGAAGGCTCCCCTTCTGCAAGACGAAAAAAAAAAAAGGTCCAACCAAAAGTCAACAGGACTTGACCAAAAAGAACTCCCAAAGGGAGAATACGGACTCGGAGGGGGGGGAAGCCCTCCAAAGCCAATCCTTTGGAGGCCCACGGCCCAAGAACCTCAGTGTCTACAAAAGCGGTTAGACCATTGGAAGGGAAAAGAGCAAAGAGCATCACTTGGTTCAAGGGGGGGGGGAAAAAGAGTTCTCACAAGGTAAAAGAATTCCCAGGTGCCAGAAATAACGAAAAGAGCAAATCTCAGGGCGAAAAAGAAAGAACCTCTAAGGAAAAAAAGACTCGAAACATAGAAAAGCAAAAAAACATGGGGAACTAAAAGGGGGAAGGGGGTGGGGCCCCTCTAAATCCGGAAAAGCGCTGAATCGCTCAGGGGGGACAAAAAAAAAAGAGAAGATGCCCGTTTTGTGCAATCTTCGCGCCGGGAAAGGAAAAAAAAAAAAGATAACACACGAAAACTTGGAGGAGGCCTTTCCTGAAAAAGACGCCAAAATGGGAGGGGAAAGGAAAAGGCGGGGGCCAAAAAAAAAAAAAAAAAAGACTCAGGACAGAGACCAAAGGGTGGAAACCAAAAGATCTGAAGCTCATAAAAAAAAAAAAAATCTGCGGAAGATCCGCGGGGGGGGGAACGGAAACGCTAAGCCTCAAACAACCGTGGGTGGGGACACAAAAAGAATTGAAGCGGGAAAAAAGGAAAAAAACCAGAAGCAGTTGTCAACGATAAAAGGGCAAAGGGTACAACAATGAACCCAACAAAAAAACGTCCACCAGAGGGGAAGAAGTAATCCCGCTGGGATGATTGAAAAGGGCGAAGAAATGTGCAAGGGAACTGGGAACAAGGGGTCCAAAAACATAAAAAAGGGGGGGGGGGCAGTTTTGCCGACACCTCTGGGGGCCAAAAACTTGGGGGGTGGGGGGGAGAAGTGGGAGAAAAACCAAAAGAGGGGAAGAAAAGCCTAACTGGAGGGGCGACTTGAGTTGAAAACCGAAGAAGCAGGAGAGTTGAGGAAAAAACTGAAGTTACTGTACGAAAACAGAGACGCAGAAAGGGGGGAAACTCGAAGGGGGGGGATTCCAAAAAAGGGAATTTGAAAAATCGGAAAGCCAACGTCGAAGCCCGCTCTTTGGAAAAGAGAATATGGGGGGGAGATACCAACCGTCCTTGAATCAAACCATCACTTAAAGACAAAGGGGTGATTCCCTGCAAGGGACCTGGGTTCTGACGTTTGACGAAAAAAACGAAAGACGAGAAAAACAGCTTGGTTTTTTTTACCTCAGTAGGGAGATGACCCCCCAATCTCAAAAGAGGGCAACAAAAAAGGAACAACGCTTGAGGACGGGGGAAAGCCCCTAGATTTTGAAGTTGGAAGGGGTTTCGAAAAGCAGGGAAAAACCGGAAGGAAAAAGCACTGAACAGGGCGCCATCCGGGACGCATCACGAAAAAAACAAAAAAAAAAGGTTTAAGGGGGCCGCAAGGAATGGGAAAAAAAAGGGGAAAAAAATCAGAAGTGGGGATAGAAAATCTTGGGAAAAAAAAGAGGAGGGGGCCCAAGAAAAAAAAGAACGCCCAAGCTACGCTTTTTTAGGACCTGGTTGGGGGTAACAAAACTGGGAAAGAATGCGAAGAGGGGGGGAAAAGGGCAAAAAAATCGCAAACCTCAAACGGGTGGCAAAAAATTCAGTCTACTCAAAAGATCATGAGAGGAAAGACCCAAAAAAAAAAAAAAGGGTCAAAGCCGGAATCAGGGGGAAGAACTCGAAGGTGGCCAGTGAAAACGGCAAGGAGCTGAATCCGGGTGATTCGTTCAAGGGAATAACAAAGGCCGGAATGGAAGAACGGGAAAGTCGAGGGGGGATAAGCTTTGTTCAGGGGGGGAAAAGGCCGGGAGGGTTGGGATTGAGAAATTTACAAAAGAGAAACCCTCAGGAAGGAGTAGCAGGGCTTGGAAAGTCAAGAACATAGAAGTGGGCGGAGGAGGACTCCCGAGAAAAGAACAGACTTTGACGACAGGGACGTGGATGCTGCGGGGGGGGAAAAGCGTGGGAAAGGGCAAAAAAATTCAAAAGAAAAGGGGTGGGGTTTACAGACCAAGTCGAGCAGGCGAACGAAAGAAGACACAAGACCCCGTCGAGAGAAAAAGAAAAATGGCGAAAGGTTTCAAAGAAGAATCAAACTCTAAAGAAAAGTCAGGGGAAAACTCGAAAGGGAACAACAAAAAAAAATAGAAAAACTCTATAGGGAAAAAAAACTAAACATTATGCCAAAGGTTCCAACGAAGGGGGTTGAGAACATATGAGCAAAACTGGGAGGGACGTGTGGCCTGCTGACAGGGGGGGTCCTCCGTGTCTACCTGGGAAAAAAAAGAAAAGCACTTTAGGGCCCAATGGAAAAAAGTACGGAAGCGCAAAAAACGGCCAGGAAGGAAGGACACACAGATCCATTGAGGAAAACAAATAATGCAAAAGAAAAGAGAAAGAAGACGTACGAAGGCAAAGAACCATGAAAAGGTTAAAACCTATGGAAAACAAGCAAAAGTTGTGAGGAAAGTTCAAAAAAAGTGGGGATCATCGGCGGCCGAGCGCAAAAGGGGGGAGGTCCCAATAAAGCTCCTTAAACGCGAAAACAAAACCGACGAGGGGGGGGGTTGGGAAACCTCAAAATGGGGAACCTTTGAGGAAAAAGGGAAAAGTCGTGAGAAAAAAACGCCTCGGACAGAGCACAAACCGCTCAACAAAAAAGGTTGGAAGATAAATCAGGAATGATCATGGCCTGTAGAAAAGCCGTGTGGGGGCCATCAAAAGGGAACGAGAAAATTTGACAACTGCGAGAAAAAAGAAAAACCTACAAAGGAGACTGCGAACCGCGGGCACTGAACCCATAGACCATGAACGAAAAAACAGGCAAAAAAATAAGGAGGGCTCAAGGAAAAGAAAAGAGAGGTACCTATACGTCAGCACAAAGATTCGAAAATCTTGGACATAGGGGAAAAGGAGATTTTGGGACGAAAAGGTCCAACTAACAAACGGGGGGAAAAGGGGGCACAAAAATGCTGCAAAAAAGAAAGAAAAAAACGTCTTGGGGGTTCGGAAAAGCAGATCACAACCCGGTGGCGCGGGAAGAAGGCGAGGGGAAGGTCGCAAGGGGGGGCTTGGTGGGAAAACGTCGAAAACGTTGTCGTTAAAAGGTCAACGGGGAAAACCCCTGGCCCCCACAAGGGGGGAGCGAGAAAATTTGTCAACAAATGTTCAAAAGGGGACCCCCGAAAAAAAGGAGAAGGGGGTATCGCGAAAAAGCGCCAAGGGGAACGAGTCGAAAATTTTTGGCAACACAGCCAAAAAAGGCAAAAAATAGATGTAGAAAAAAAAGGCATCAGGGCTCTTTTCCCGAGGTGGAAAAAGGGGGGCATCAAAAGGGAATTTAGACGGGAAACACGGCCCCTGAAAAGAGAACAAAAAAAAAAACGGTTTTGGGAATTGGTGAAGGTTCCAAAAAGGGGGGAAAAACGGCGGGTGGGGGGGCACGCAAAAAGTTGACCAGAGGGGAAGGGGGGGAAAGGGGAGGCATTTTCGGGAAGGGGGTTTTCTAAATCCTTTTTTCAGGGTTCAAAGGCAACAAAAGATGGGGAGATCGAGAAAAAAAAAAAGGAAAGTACAGCGTAGATGGACAAGCGGGTGGAGGCAACGAAGGGAGAAAAAAGGTAGCCAGCGGATTGTCCAAAAAAATACGGAGCGGCGAGAAAAAAAAAAGCAAGGTACAAGGGTAAAAATAGTTTGCTCAGGGAAAAGGAAAGGAAACATGTCTGGAGCACACCGGCGACCGAGAAAAGCGCCAAAGGAACCGGGAAAGGGGTTTTGGGAACGCATCAAGCAGGAAAAAAAACCTTTGCGTTTGAGGGCGTAGAGAACACCATAAAAACTTCGGGAAGGAAAAGAGAAAAACCCAATCCCAGGGGGGTTGTTGTGGGCCGAAGGGACGAGAAAGAAGAATCGCGAAGGGGCGTTCAGGGGTAGCTTAAGGAGGGAAGGACGTGGGGGGACCTTATACATGATGAAAGAGCTAAAAAAGGGTTGATGAAGGCAGAAAGGAAAAAGAACGAGGAAAGGACTTACGGAAAAAGGATTACTGCAAAAAAGGAAAGGGAAGGGTGGAGCATTTGGGTGGCAAAAAAAAATTTCGAGCAAGGGGTTTAAAAAAAAAAGGCGTGCTTTAATCGGTCATGAATGATTGGAGTCTCGGCGGGAAAAAAAGGGGGCCAGCGAAAGCAGGGCCGCTTTAAAGAACAAAAAAAAAGATCAGCTGGGAGGC
>Ga0179593_1615988_pt1 | contig 23176 bp, 17 predicted proteins | sample CZODoug2_1_08_16_FD_185931 | JGI IMG/M metagenome (GOLD analysis project Ga0179593, IMG submission 185931) | Vadose zone soil fungal communities from Angelo Coast Range Reserve, California, USA - CZODoug2_1_08_16fungal (PacBio error correction) | ecosystem: Environmental > Terrestrial > Soil >...
CTGATTCTGCATCAGACACTTCAAGCCACATCTCTGGCAGAAAAAAAACCGGGAAGGGCTTGAACGAGATAGCCTGGTGTCAGAAACTCAGCATCGACAGGAGTAAATCTATTAAAGGGCCACAAGCGAGACATTCATGGACCCGGGTCGTCCAGGAAAAGAAACCTCCGAGGAAAAACGATTTCAAGAAAAAAAAAAGTTGAGAAAAGAGCAGAAGACAAAGCCAGGAAGGAGCGGAACAGGGGCGATGGGAGCATCACAACGTAGAAAAAGGGCCTTGTAATGCTTCAAAAAAGCGAGCTGAAGAGAAAACAACTAAGAAAATAACCGAGAAAGGGACAGAAGCTAGGCCAAGGATCGTCAGCCAAAAAACTAGCTGCGTTCTAAAAAAAGACGGCTCGATAAGGCGGCAGCGAAAATCGGCGAAGGAGTGCCAAGAGATTAAAAAGAGGGTGGGGCGGCGGAGATAACGGGGTAAACTGCAGGTCACGTGGGGGGCGGAAAGGAACGTTCGTAAAGGGGAGAAGGTACCCAGGAGACCTTTCGGAGCGGGGCCCGGGATCCCGGAGCTATCTACGAGGGTTGAAAAGGGAAGTGTAAAAAAAAAAGCGCGTCCGGGCCAAAAAAGCAACAAGGAGGGGGATGGCAAGCAGCGATCCAGCTATTCATGGGAGGCCGGGCACAATCCTTGGAGCAACTCTCATGTGAAGAGAAAGAAAGGGGAAATCAGGTAACTAGATGAAGAGAGACAAAAGATAGGAAAGAGACCGGCGGGAGCTGTCGATCAAGGGTGATGCGAGGGAGACCGAAGCAGGGCGACAAAAGAAGAAAGGAAGGGGATTTCCAGGAAGATCAACAGGATAATGCCTAAGCAGGGGGGGGGGGACTACCTTGTACCCGATTTGTCGCGGGGGGCCCTGAAGAGTGATCAAAAGGAAATTGAAAAATGAAGAGAGGGAGGAAAAGGGCAAGCCTACGGGCCTAAGAGAATATCAAGGAGTGCTCACTTGACAGAATGACCAGCAGATCCCGCTTTCGAGGGGACACTGGCAGGGAGAGGAGGGGGGAAGGTGGGGAAGGAGGGGGACTGAAAAATTCAGGAGGGAGACCTCTATCAGGATGGCATTCGCTGGCACGGAGCCCGACTAAGAAAAGGGGATACGTGAGGTTGGCAAAAATAATAAAATGGAGAACACCTTCCTACAGGAAACAAAGGACCTCTTCAGAAGACGGGGAAACGCTGAATCCCGACTAAAGAACATGGGTCGTGTCTGGCAGGAGGTATTGATTGACTGCATCATCCTTCCGCCAACGCGCGACTCTCCTAAAAAGGGAAAGGGAGGAGGAGGCGGAGGGGATGAACTTGAAAAGGAAGAAACGTGAAGCGTGGACATCCGCTCATGTCGAAAAAAAATCCCTCGTCTTTCAGAGATGAAAACAGGAGCCGGTGCAAGACTTGCAGGGGGGGAAGGAAATTTAGAGGGAAAGAGGAAAAGGGAAGGCAACCTGGTACAGAGTGAGAGTAGAGGACGGCGCCTTTAAGGGAGGAACCAGCAGGGATGGCGCCAAGGGGGTGACGAACAGGCAAAAAAAAGTCTCGTCTGCGGTGCAGCTCAAGGAAAAGAGAAGCGGGCTGAACGGCTGGGGACAGGTAGAGCTGAAGGGGGGGGAAAAACTATAAGCCCGAAAAAGGAGAGCCAGGAGTAAAGGGCAGCAGAGGCTGCTTCTAAGGGGGGTGAATGAAGAGGTCCGTATCCCTCGTGATCGATGACAAAGAGCTCTCCATCGGCTGCTATCCCTTGCAGGTTAAGGTTTGACAATTGAGGGAGGGAAATTGAAAGAACCGGGATGCCGAAACATACAGTATTTTATTCAAGGAACAGCGCCTGGAGAGTATAGGAGATAATCGGTCTCCATGGAAAAAGGAAGGGGACTTTGAAAGAGCAGAACGGGGGAAGACAAAAGTGATCTTATTTCAAAAGACCAAGTGAATGGGTTCAGCGTGTTCTATTAGTCATCTGAGAGCTTAAAATGCAGCAGCTTAAAGGAGGGGAGCAGAGGGGAAAGAGGGCAGCGAAAATGGGCGATGAGTCCTCAGGCGGGGGACAGAGCATAAAAAATTACTAACTGGAATTTACAACAAAGGAAAGGAATGTGCTATCCGGAAAGGCCAAAAAAAAGACGAAAGGTCGGGCCGAGCGCCAAAAGGGCTATAATCACGAGCGTAAGAAATTAAGAGAGACCTGATCGACGACTATCGCCCAGAGGGAGGAAGGAACTGGCCGAGGGAGCGAAGGGATTAAGTGGGGAAGAAACACGAGGGCTCGCTCTAGGTGAAACTCGCAGGTTTCTTAATAAGGAAACTGTTTCATCTACTTGTTCTGGATCCAACGGTCTCCCTCGAGAAGCTTGAAAAAGGGAAGAGTTTTCTGGCCAAAGAAAGGAGGAAATCCTTTAAAGACTTCGAATAACTACAGAAAGACCACTTCCGATGGGGTTCTATCATCTATTGAAAAGAATCGGCGGACTCGCTATCCGGATGGCTCAGAAGAAAGGGACACCAGAAAAGATGAGCAACCAGAGGGCGAGAAGGTACTTTCGGGGAAGGCATAGAGGAGAAAACAAAAAAAGGAAGGATAAAAGTAATCTGATTCTCATCATCAAACCTCATCGAAACCCATCTGTGAGAATCGCGCAATTGTCAAGTTGGAGAGATCGCGCAGACAGCAAGAAAGCCAGGCACAACAGAGAACGGAAAAAAAGGGGAAAGGGGCCGTACGGAAAGGCCCCTCCCTATCATGGAGGACATCAGGAACCTAAATTTAATCGCAAAGAAAGAGATCAGTTCTATCAAATCATCCATCCAAGAATAGAGGGACCGACTGGAGATACAAGGGAGATGAAAACTGTACCGAGCTTCAGAAAAGACTATCAAGATCAAGTATCTCTATCCTAAAGGGAGAACAACTCTCTCTTGCAATGCAAACGCGCTTCCAGAAAAATGGAAACCTTAAAAAAAATATCGGAGAAGGAGAGAGTAAGAAAGGAGCTCTCCCGCAGCTTATTTAGCAAGGTAAGCCCTGATCCGGCACGGGGGCGAAACGTAGAAGGGTCAGGTGAGGTACGAGAAAAGGAAAGAAAGCGGGTAAGTTTTTTATTTGGTCATCCCCGCTCTGAGGGGGAAGATCCCATATCAGAGAGACCTGCGATCCTTCTAAAATCAGGGGGGGGGGGGTGGGGGGGGGGGGTGAGAGGGGTGAAAAGATCGCAGACTGCTGCACCTCTCTAATCTTTCCAAAAAGAACCCGAACTAAAAAGGAGTAAGCTAAAAGGGGGTGTGCCTAGGAAAGAATCAAGTTTAGGCACGACTCTAAGAGGGAGGGGGGTTTTTAAGGGTAAATTACCCCAACAAGAGGGAAAGAAGGAGGGAAAGGAAAGAGGTTAAAGCGCCCGCAGGGGCGCTTTCGGCCCATCGTGAGGAGCGAGGGCAGCCCGTGTGAAGGAAAAGGCTACACGGAAAAGACAAAAGGAAGGGTCGGGGAAAAGAAAGGCTACAAAAAGGAGGATCGAAAGAATGTCAATCAGGAGGGATCGGCCATAGTGACAGGTACCGGCCGGAGGAGCGCGAGGGGCGCCCGCCGAACAGCTCGAGAAGCGTCTTCATGGTGGCATAAAAAAGTAATAGGTAGGGGTAACTTCCAAAGGTGGGGGGGGGGGGGGTTTGGAGTGGACAGACTGTAGGCAGAGAGGACACGGCAAGAGATAATATCGTGGACCGTTTCGGAAAACTGGTGTTGAAAAGATCCAAGGAAAGGGTGCGGGGAGGTTCAAGGGCAAGAAGCCTACGGAAAAAGAGGAGTACCTTTTGAGGGAAAGTGTGAAAGCAGAGAGATCCAAATTGCCTGTGGAAAGAATCGAAAACAGGCCGGGGGAGGAGATTAATTTATTGGATTCCTGGAGGGCTGAAACACTGTTTGATTGAGAAGAAGAGGGGGGGGACGAGTAGGAATCATCAGGCCTTCCCAAAAGGACGCCCAGTCTCGAAAAGCAACCCGGATGAGGAGGGTCGTAAATAAAAAAAAGGGAGGGGAAAAATCAAGAAAATGGCTACACGAAAGGGCAATTCATAGGAAAGAAACTAAAAAAAGGCCTTTGGAGAAATCTGTGTCAATGATTCACTGGAAGGTCGGCCTGAGGGAAAAAAGAGGGGGGCCGGGTAATATCTATGCAGGAACGGGCAAATCAGGAATCATTTGGGGGGGGAACAAAAAAGAAAAGATCGAAGGGAGGGGGGGGGTGTACCCAAAGGAAACCCAAGGCGAGTCGAGGTGCCTTGTATCTCATACCTAAGAGAAGGAAGAACTAAGTAGAGATGGATTCCATCCGGAAGGATATTAAAACCATCTTGTGGAGCACAAGCGTGCTGCACTTTGTGCAAAATGTAGAAGGGGTTCCAAAACTTGAGGGAAGGAACAAGACAGAGACATCGTGGAACTTTAGAGAAGAGGGGATAGGTAATTAAATCATGTCCTTCCGGTTAGCTGCAGGTGGAAGGGAACAAGATGGAAAATTGTGAGCGCTCGGTCTCATCACTATTTGAGCAGAGAAAGCCGCGCTTATAAGCAGGAGGAGGAAAAGACCATTGATAAAAAAGGGGGTAACTTGGAAGAAAAAAAAAAAGAAGGGATGAGATAAAAAGGGTCTGCCGGAAAGGGAAAGCTGTGGATCGTATGAGTCCCAAAAAAAAGGAGGGGTTCGCGTTCGACCGCACTTCGACGCGGGGGGGAGACAAACAGGAGGGGGGAGGGCGGTAAAAGGGAATCTAATAAGCGCATAAAAAGTACTGAAGAGTGGAAAAAGACATGAATAGAACCTTATCCTCAGTGGACGAAACAAAAGCGCAGGGATCCGCTCGGGAAAGCTCCAGGAAAAACATCTAATAGACTGAGAAGGGACTCCAGGGAAAATGGGAAATTGAAGGGAAGTCCGATCTGCTGGAAAAAGATCTTCTGAACCACTTCAGCCAGCGAGAAGTATCTCATCTCGGAAATACGGAGGTCATTTTGCTTAAAAAGAAAAAACCATAATAAGGAGGGGGAGCTGACTTGAGAACGGGAGACGCTTGCTGAAGGAAAGAGTAGTCTCTGTCAGAGGGGGCTTGCGATGATAAAGCTAATGTTTCCCTTACACATTCATTAAGAAAGTTTTGGTAGAGGACGAGAAGAATCGAGAAAAAGGAGGGCCACCGAAACTTTCTCCGGAGCACAAGATGGTTTCTAGGTACGTCTTATGCGAGGAGGGAGAAAGAAAACAACAAGAGAAACGAAGAGATCGGAAAGGAAGCGAAAAACCCCTTACATTAAAGAGAGGGGGAGAATTAGTCTCCCGGGGGGGAACTCGGGAGGAAGGGGCCATCAAGAGCGACGAAGACATCTTCTGCCTAAAGACCCTGATATGATCTCCACCGCTAAAGAGAATTCATGTTTCAACGGGCAAAGAGAAAACCGCCGAAAAAGCCGAAGCAAGGTGGAATCCAAAAAAGAGGAGGTCAAAAGGCATCCTCGCGGTCAGCGAACCTCCCTTTCACAGAAAAGAGTAGATTAACTTCCGGGCTGGTTCAAGCAAGCGAGCTTAGCAGAAGAATCCGAAAGAGATCTTGAAAAAAGGAAAGAAGGCTCGGCCAGAAAAGATAGGGGAGAAAAAGACCCTCCGTCGCGAATCTGATAGCGCCTGACTCAGGCGTCGCGTGAGAGGAGCGGATCAGAAAAAAAAGGAGGCCCGGAAGGAGAACGAGGAGGCACCTGAAGTGGGGGCTTTAAAATAAGAAGTTCATTACTTGGGTGAAAATTCGCGGGTCATCCCCGCAGAAAAAAGGGGAGCTCCGAAAACAATTCGAGTCCCTATTTTTGTTAAAGAGCCGGAGGTGAGCAAGCGAGAAATCCGAAGAAACCTAAAAGAAAATACTAAAGGTTCAAATAAAGAAAGGTCGAAAGCAAATTTGAGTCATGGTGGGATGAGATGAAGGAAAGTCCCCGCTCGGGAATCCATGAGTAAATCCGGAGCTCTAGGGCGCCCTGCAAAGAGGGGTTCGCTGCCGTTAAAGTGGGTCACAAGAAAAAGAAGAAAACAAAAAAGGGGGGGGGAAAGGAGGGATCACGCTACTTTCCACGGCCAAAAAGGGGCCGCGGGCATGACCTGAGGATCTGAAAGAAAGGTCAGGGGCGCAAAAAAAGAGAAAAAAAAACGGGAAGAAGAGGCAGCCTAGAGAGAATGAGTGGCAGAATCTCTACCTCAATGAAGAAGTGCAGACCCCGATTAGACCGGCCTGCTAAAAAGAGGGCGAGATCGGAAAAAAAAAATGGGTCGAAAAGAGGGGCGCCCTGGAGGGGATGGGGAAGCGGAGAAGGGGAATCCTACGCAAGAGAAAACGATACTGCCGGTTCCACAGTGTGCAATGCTCTAAAAAACAAAGCTAAGAAAGGAACGAAAAGAGGGTCGAAAGGAAAAAAGGGGAGTGGTGGGGGCCGGAGCTTCTGACCACAAGGTTTTCGTGGGACCTATGAAATTCGTCAAGGCAGCGAAACAGCAAGGGACTCTAACAACAAGGGGGTAAGAAAGGGGGGGGATCTGTCGCGTCTTAAGGAAAGGAGTCAAATCATCTTCTAACCAGTAAAACTAAAGGTTGGCAGCCGGCAAAAATGCAAGACGTTCTCAAAGGGGAGGGGAGCACGGGGGGGGTATGTATCGAGAACGGTCCGTACCATGTCAGCAGGGAGAGGAGAGCTTTCGACGTAACTCTACTTAAAAGAGAAAGGGTGGAACTGTTGAACAAAGATAAAGAAAAAGGATAGGACTCGAGGCCGTTCCCTGAGAGACTCCGCATTTCCTTATCGCGGGCTGGAAGGGCGTTGAAGGGTCGGTCTAGATGAAGAAAAAGACCTTCAGAAAGCGAGGGTAGTCACCCGAAGGGGCGAAAAAAAGCGCTGCGATGGTCGAAAGGGGGGTACTTACCTAGGAGACCGATTTCATTCTATGGGACCCTTGGGCAAAGCGTCGTCACGAGGAGGTTGAGAAAAAGGAGATTCCGGAGAGGGATGTAAGTGAAAGTGGCGAAAGGGGACCAGCTGCAGGATGCCTTCCGAGCATCACGATTTTAGCGAGAGAATTCTCCGGGAGCGGAAAGGGATGTCACGATCAGAGGGGAAGGATTAGAAAGAAAAACAGAGGCATAACGGATTGGGATGAAGTTCGGCCCAAGAAGTGGAAAGAGAAGGGTGGGCTAATCTCAGTCCGGGGGAAAAAGTGAAAACAGGTAGTAAAAATTCTGCGCTGCCTCACGCGAAGGAGAGGAAACTGAGAGATTAGGGAACGGGCTCAAAAGAAGAGAGATCGTTCTCTCTTTGGATATCGGTAAAAACTTACGGGGGGTTTAAATTAAAAAAAAAATGGGGGGCGAACTGAGTGATCCGAAGATCCAGGGGATCCGTCGAGGCAACTCCTATCTACATATGGGAGAGAGCCACGGAAAAACCATTGGGCGGCTCAAAGCTGGAAGGATTGTCGCTATCTTCTTTCCGAAGGGGGCTGGGAAAGAAAGAAATTGAGGCATGGTCACTACGGGGTATCTTCAGCAGGGGGGATGATCCATTACAAGGAAAAGCTACCTTTTTGAGCTGGCTGTCTCCCGAAACCGTCGGAGAAAGGGGAACTAATTGCTGGACAAAGAAGGACGGCGGCAATACGGGAGCTTGACGTCTATACGAGAATGACCAGGAAACCTGCATGATTCATTTGTTTCATTCAGGAGAACTGCGAGAATCAGAAAAAGGAAAACACAGAAAAGACAATCGAGGTGGCGAGAAGGGTAGCATTATTCTTAAAATTTCTCAGGAGAGATTATGAAAGGAGCATCAAAAGTACAGCGCTACACATGAAGGAAAAAAAAAACCGCCGAGTTCTGCGAAGAAGGATCGGCGCTCAAAAGATCGGGGGCAGAAAAGCGATATGAACAAGATGCTTCGTGGTCGATCAGGAAAAGGGAAGCTTTGACTCGGAAAAAAAGGAGAAAAGTCTAAGAAAGACACCGGGGAGAAGGGGGCCAGGAGGTCTGGCAGAAGGACGTTCGCAGCACAAATCTAAAACGGTCAGAAAGAGGACTGAAGAGAGAAGGGGAAGATTTTAAAAAAAGAGCTAAGAAGTCCACCGCTCTAAGAGGACCCCCTAGGGTCAGCCCCCGAAAAGAATCTGAGGAAGAGAAAAAGGTACGCCTGAAAGAGGGACGGAGAACTAAAGAACTTAGGATGAAGTTGCTCTTCTTCACAGAACAGGGGAAGAAGTTCCTGAGCGAAGACCTAGCTTAAAAGGAACTGCAGGGGAAACTTATTGGGGTCTCAAAAAAGAAGGGAAATAAGAAAAGTTCGGCTAAACTGCTCATCCTTCGAAAATCGAAGATTTGTTGGTAGACTCATCAGGAGGAAAAGAGGGGCAAATCTCGAAACTAAAACGCGGAAGTCCTGGAAGGCAATCCAATACAACGAAGGAAGTTTTGCCTAAGGAGGAGTCTGGGGCGGGGGGAAAAAGTACAAGAGGGGAAAGAATTGATGGAAACAGACCGAATAGAGAGGAACGCAAAAGGCGCACTGTCGTGTACGCCAAAGAATGCGAAGGGGATCAAAGGAAGCGGGTACTCGTAAGGCACAAAAAGGGGAAGGAAAAAGATTTAAGACTAAAAAGGGAGAGTTCCTACACTTATGTCAGTCAAAAGGTACCTAGGGGTCAGGAAAGGCCAGGAAGCGGGATGGGCTTCAAAAGGTAAGATCGGGCATCTTCTGCAATGGAAGAAGGTTCTGAGACCCTCTTAAAAGGGAAGAACGCTAGGAAAAGCGATAAAATCAAGGGTTGGTCCGTTTCGAAGGGGTCACAAAGAAGGCGCAGTCTATACCTTAGAAAGAATCAGACGCCCTAGAGAAGAAAGAATGAATGGGGGCACACGTTGGCAGATCCTATCCACTGTCAAGAAAACCAGAACAGGCCGGCGTAGAACAGGTCAGAGAAAAGAACGGAGGACCTAGGGAAGGACAGTCTGAAGAGCTGTTCTGGGAACTCACTTTTCGAAGAAAGACGTTGACACGGAAACGAAAAAAAGAGCTTCACCACAAAAGGGGGAAAAGAGACTATCGAGGGAGGAACCGGGGGGATTAACGAAATGCCATCGAAAAGTCTACAACTAAGGCATCCGAGACAATAAAAGGGGAAGTTAAGAGAAAATAAAGCATTGGCAGAGAATCTTGCTTTCGTTGGAGTAAGAGGCAGTCACAGGAAAAAGATTAAGAGAAAGGGAGGCCTGAGAACCATAGTGATCGCGTTCTCCCAGAGTGGGGTTCCCTCTAAAGACCTATCTGTAGAGGGAGAAAAATGAAGAGTCAGAGGAGGGAATCAAGGAGGATTGGGGCGTGGGAAATGAAGTTTTGGACAACGAATGCATCCGATATAAGCGGGAAGTAAAGGGAAGCAAAATGACACAGGGGCAAAGGTACTGGAAGGCCGATCCATCTGGAAGTAAAAAAGTCGGGAAAGAAAAGGAGCCCTTGGAGGAAGAAGAGTTAAGATTATTGGCTCCGTGGGGGTAGGCCCGGTATTCCATACTGCGCATCAGCTAGGAAAAAAGGCGACATCTAAATGAAAGGAAATATAGGGGAGGGTAAAAAGTATCGTTAGAAAGGGTATATCTCCAAAAACAAAAAGGGAATTCGCAGACGGGGACTTCCTTTCTTACAAAAAATTATCTTGTAGAAGGGAGAGGTCCAGAGAGGGTTTAAGGGGAAGAAAAGCATTTCCTAAGCGTTCTTCTCTCTTAAACCTCTTCTGGGAAAAATGGGAAAAAAAGGGAGTTCAAAGAAGAGGGGAAAGCTCATCAGAAAGAAAACTCTCTTCTTTAAAAAGGACATGACATTTTAAAGAGACTGACTGCTGAAGAAAAACCAAATAAAGCATCATCCCATCCTCTCAAGGTCCGAAAATCCACGAGCCAGAGAAAAAGAACTCTAGGAGAGAGATAGGGCGCTGAGGGAGGACTTAGCAGAAAAGGTTCTCCAACCAGAAGAGTAGCGGATATTCAAAAAAGGGCCGAAAATCTAGGAAGTCGACAAAGGAATGATAGAATCTGCTTCTCTTCTTAGGGGGTACCCCCCCCATCCCCCAATAGCGTCGTAAGAATCAGAGTTCGAAACCTCAACCGGAAAAACGCTTGGGGAGATAAATCGAGTTCTGTAAGAGAGGGAGGTCTCGGTCCGAGGGGAAAACACCGAGAAGATGCTAGGGTAACTAGAGGAGGAAGAGGTTGCTGGCGAGAGCTAAACAACAAAACGGGAAAAGGAAAAGATATAGATCTAAAGAATAGCAGTCATTCCATCTCGAACAGCTGCTCACTTAGAGTGAAAGGGAGAACTCCAAAGAAAAGGAAGTCTCGGCCTTCAAGAGATATCTCCCCCATGAACTGTCAAGTCGGAAAGCAGTCCCCATCCTATCAGTATTCAAAGAAGGGAAAAGCCAATCAACGATGGAAAGAGCCGCAAAGAAAAAAAAACGAGAAAAAAAAAAAAAAAAAAAAAACCGACGAAAGGAAAAACGTTTACTTATGAAATCGAGCAACTAATCTCGATAGAAAAAAGGCACGAGTAAACTGCACCCCGATCGTAAAGAAAAAAAACGGCGGGCGATAGAGGAGATGAGAAGTCGAGCGTGAGAGGAATTGAGCAGGGGATCCTCGAGAAAGACGCGTCTCATCGGAAGGAAAACCTGGGGGGAATTGGGCTTGAAAAAGGGAGGTACTTTTTATGACGCTGTCAATCCCGGCGGTCAGAAAAGAGCTAGAAGGTCGCGAGGGGACGGCGAAAGGGATGTGCAAAACGCTACGCTGCCTTCCGAGACACTCACTTCTGGATGAAAATACTATCCGAAAGAAAATCACAAAAATTGGAGATTGAAAGAGGAATCGATGCAGCCGAAGCAAGAGCGCGCCCGTCGCAATGTTAAGCCGAAATCGTTATGCTCGAGGCGGAAGAACGTTTTCATCTGGGAGAGCCAATAAAATAAAAAGGCTCAAAGCAACATAGGGAAGACGAGCACCTGACGTGGAAGAGGACCGAGTGATCGCGTAAGTAACCAGCCGACAATGGAAAAAAAGATTGCGTCTCGATCTATCGGGGGAGGCAGACGGGGTGAAAAAAGGAAAGAGAACCATGCAAAATTCAAATCATCCCGCTGTTCGAAAAACTGAGAGAGAGCTCAAACGGAGATCGAACTTGACAGCACACACGACAAAACTAAAAAGGGGTGCAGGGGAGGGCCGGGCCGCAGACGCCAAGAACACGATGCGGAAAGAAAGGGCACAGGGAATCAGGAAAGGGTTCTAAAAAAAATCCACTCGAGCAAAGTGCCGCAGGGTGCAAGATGTCCAAAGATAAGAGAACACGGAGAAACGGGAGCAAGATGGATGGGGCGTTCATGAAGGACGTCCGAGCGCGCCTAGCTCAGAAAAAAAAAGAAGTAGAGGAAGAAGGAGATATGAAGCGCGAATGGCAAAGACCGTAGAGCTAAAGCGTGGGCGACGAGAAGGCCTTGAACCATAATCGTCTTTAAGGGAGATGAAGCCCACGGCCTGGGGGGCACCGGGGGGAGGGACGGCCGCACACAGAAAAATCTTTTATAAGCAGATTCTGAGGGTACTATGCCCATCATGGTGGAGCAAAAACTTCTAAACGGGGAAAAAAGAGGACGGGCAGGGTGATCTCTCAGGCCAGGCGAACAGCGGCTGAAACAGGTTTGCAGTTCGTCACCACTCAGGGAGGAAGAAATCGGAGAAGAGCGGTCAAAGTAGTGCAAAACAATTTCTATCCTGAAGCTCAAGAACATCTTGCAGGCTAAACTGTGGAGAGGGGAAGGGCCTCGAGAGGCCTGGGGGACCAGCGGGGGAAAAAAAACGAGGGAAAAGCAAGAAAAGGCGCGTAAGCTGTATTTCATCCGTGGAGGGGACCATCAGGAGAAGATTAAAGAGAGGAAAAAGAAGGGGGGTGAAACATCCCTGGTTAAGTGGTGAGCATCTTCTCGAGACTGAAACCAGTAGAGGCGAAGGATCGGCTCGATCAGCATCAGATCGTTCTCAGGGGGGGGGAAGGGGAAACATCATAAAAGAAAAATTCAAAAAAAGAAAAAAAAGAAAGGAAATGTATAAAAAGGCAAACAAGGTCTAGTGGGAACCTCCTATCGAAAAAAGGGCGGAGGATCACGAGAGCAGCATTACAGTCTCCTCGAGACCGACGCGAAGGAGGGGAGGAACTTGGCTATTAAGCTGCTTTAAGAGAAGCGTCTTGTTTCCCCAGATTCTCTAAAGAAACGGAGGGATGTAAAGGGAAAACATGGAAGCGAGAGCAAAAATTGAAACGCCGCTCTTCAGGAGGGAGAACTGCAGAGATTCTCGGACTTGCAGAAGGCCTGGAGTTCAAAATGAGAAAATACGAGCCCTGTACCTTGGAGGAAAAATTTAATCTCTTGGAAGTCTAAGGGATCCCGTATGAGCACAGGGGAACCTGAAAAAGGGGCGCCCTGGCTCACGCATATGGAGTCCGTAAGGTCTTGGGAAAAGGAAAAAACAAAGATAGATAGTGAGGATGAGACATCTCAGGCGAGAACACCAAAGGTTTGAGAATGGGTTCCTCCAAGTGGGTCTCAAATGGGCAAAAGACTTATTCATCGGGAAGAAAAGACGGGCATAAAGAAGAGGTTTGGGGCGGGTTTCACTTGTCTCACCCCTACATCAGGAGAATTTAAAAAAGGAAAGGAGCACATCGAAAAAAAAGGCAGAAGCGCGGAAAGGGAAGGGAGAAGCACAAGAAAAAGCCTGGGAGCACAACAGGGGGGAAGGCTCCCTCCTGTCCTGGGCTGAAAAGAAGAGTCTCAAAACCAAGAAAACTCTGAAGAGAACAGACCCTCGCGAGGATAGCTCCTTCTCTGTCTTCTGGAAAGAGATGAGAGGCCCCCGGGCGACGCGGTCTTTGACACACGGAAATGTAAGGTTCTTTAAAATAAAGAAGGATTCGGTGAACTGAGAAAAGAGGAATAAGGATGGCAACCAGAAAGGCGCGAAAAAAAGGTTTGACGAAGCAAGCTGTGGATGCCCGTCAGCGTCAAGGGAGAAACAGGGAAAGAAGAAAAAGGGAATTGAAAAAAAGAAGGTCTTGAAGAATTTAATCTGGTTTGAAGGACTCACGTTACCAAGTCGTCACCGGGGAATCAAAGAAGCTCTATTAGAAACACGGCGCCGCGCTGGGGCGGACCCACTTGTAAGGGCGAAGGGCTGGAGGCACTAGAAGGGGACGGAAAGGTGAAGGACGAAAGAAGAGACTGCATAATCTTGGGAGAAAGAAATAGGGGAAAATCGGGGACTTGCCGTAGGGCAAGCAGACTTGCATTCCCTACGGGACAAGGCGCTATGAGGGGTCAAAAACCGGAGGAAAACAGCATTTCATAAAAAATGGACGGCCTGCGAACGCAAAATTCAGGAACTTACCATAGGGAATATAAAATCGTACGGAACGGGAGCAAGGATATCTGCTGGAAAGGGGGCCATCCGAAGCCTACTTCTAGAGAAAAGGATTGCGAACGGGGGGAAAGGTCCTATCAAGGAAGGTGTCAACGCCTAAAAGGGCCACTGAAGAACAGTGTTCAAAAACCGGGTAGGCTGCACCAGGGTAGGGGTGGGAAGGTTCGCCGGGAATGGACTATCGGGACCGCCTTAAGGAAAAGGCAACACAACAAACAGGAGGGAGGTATAGATCAGAGCGTCGTACGGAAGGAAGGCCTCTATCAATAGAGGGAAAATAAGGAACCGAAAGGAATTCAAAAGAGGGATTAAGCAAGATGCACCTAGACATGTTTTCTAAGGGGCAGGGGGGCGGGTGATCCGGTTTTGGGTAAGGGGAACGCAAAAAGGGGATCCGGGACGGTAAAAGAGGGGGGGCGCTGCCCCCAGGTGATCGGAGGGCCACACTTTGTGTTGGGAACAAAAGAGAAAACCGGAGCAAAGTGCTATCGCCCGTAATCGAACAGCGGGCAGGCTTGTGAAAAAACGAGAGGGGGGGGGTGGAGGAAAAAGAACCTGCATCCGGAGCTCAGAAGCGTAAATTCTGCGGAAGTGCCACACAAAAGGGAGTGAAGGGCCGATCCAAGGCTCTTGAGAAGGGCAGCCAGCGTCAGACCCTTATTGTCGAGGAAGAGGGGGAAAGAAGGTCTGGAGGGAAAAATTACCAGAAAACACCTCAGCAGCAGCGAAGTTTAACGCGTGAACATGCTCCGGCATCGGTCAAAACTGAGATTACGAGGGTAACTTTATTCATAAAAAAGAAAGGGAGAGTCGCAAGAAAGGGGGGGTCGGAACGTGACGGACAGGAATCGGGATCAGGAATTGAGAAGTTCTCGGTAAAAGAAAAGAGAGGCTCGGAAACAAGGAGGATTCGCAAAAAGAAGTCGATTAAGCCCGTCGGGCGCCGGCGGAAGATTGGGGGCTATTCCGTTCCAGGAGGGGGGCCAAGCGCATAAAAAGAGAGGAACAGAAAGGAAAAAGCGACCGAGGATTTTCGACGAATGGGAGGACGCGCCAGACATAAGCGACAATTGCTAGAGCAAGAAGGCCATATCGCCGTCATCTCAGCAGTGGGGCTGAGCGAACTCGAGGAAGAAGACATGAGCAGAGGTATCCCACTTAAGGAGCGCGAGTAGCCTGAAACTCGCTTTTGCAGTACAACCGTTTCATCGAAGGCCAAAACGAAAAGAACGGAAGGGGAGGGGAAGTGGGCTGCGGGAAGAACTGGCTCTTCTGGTCTGGGCCTATGAAATCGAGCCGGGGTCGAAAGATCGGAGTGGAAAAAGCCGGGAAAAAGAGAAAATGGCCGATCTCGATGGCTGGGGAGGACCGAGCTTCTTCTCAGAGACGGAGGAGAAAGACCGAGGGCACCCCCTGTGCTCCTAAAGGAAAAAGATAAGGAGTGTGAGGATTCAGACTCAACAACACAAAAGGGATGACAATAGTCGAAGAGTTCTCATCATCAGCTGGACATCCTCAAACAAACCATGAGGGGGCGCCCGGGCACTCCGTGAAAAATAAACCTTAAAAAACCGATGACGCCACCAGGGAAAGGTGTTCCCGGGGGGGAGGGGAAGGCTCATTCCCCGCCGGAAGACAGATACGGCCTCTCTGGAAAACAACAGAAAAGGGAGAAAAAGCGACAAGGGGAAGAAAAGCGTGCGACCAAAGAATCCACCAGGGGGAGGATGAAACTGGCCGTTTACTGATGAATCACCGCTAGCTGGAAAGCCGTATCGAGGAGCCTAAGTGGTCTAAAGAAAAAAAGAAGTTACCAAAAAAAAAACCGGCAGACATCGAGAAAAGATCGGAGAGCGCCTGCTGATAGGCCGCTTGCTCGACCTTTCGCGTATTTCTCGGACTGACCGCGCCTGAGAGGGGAAGGCGAGAGAGGAAGAAGGAAGTGTCAGGAGATGGAGACTTTTATGCAATGTCAATTCCAAAGGAAAGATCGGCCCAGATGCGACTCAGGAGCCGCTAATCCAACGAGCATCGACGAGGTTTACTAGACTGCAGGAAAAGCAGGGAAAGAAATTCTTGGGAAGCAAAAGACGGGTGGAGTTAGTGCTGGTTGAGGAAGGGTTACCACATCGTAATAGAAATAAAAGATGGAATTAAGCAAGAACCTTTTCGCGCTCCCAATCGGAATGATCGAGGAGGAAGGGGTAGACACTGCAGCAGAAAAAATGAAAGGGAAAGAGAAAGGGACAAAGGCTCGTTACAAAAGAGACTTCCCTATGGGCACGAAGGGAACTCGATTTATCGGGGGACCAAGGGTTCAAAAGGAAAAAGAAGAGGAAAAAAAAAAAATAAGGAAAAAAAAGAATCCAGGGACGGGAAATTATTCTCAAGCCCAAAAGATCGACCGAACAGGAAAACCCGGGGAGAGGAAGGAGAACTCATAAAGGCAGATGAGAGATGATTTCGGGGGGGGAACGGCATACCAATCATCCTTGGGAACTCAATTCTGCAAAGGAAAAAGGAGGTTCACGAAAAACGGATAGAAGCTGTGTAAAAGGGGGGCACTTTAAGCTATAAATAGCCAAGAAGGGAGCTCACCCTACAGTCGTCGATATTCCAAATAATTTTCAATAGGCAATGAAAATCCGATTTAGGAATAGCCAGCTGGGAAAGTAACTCAAGTTCCCGGGAGTAACGAAAGTGTTCCTATAAGTCCGAGAGGATATCGAAAAGGGAGTAGAAAGAAAAAATCGTGGCTGTCTGAAGAGCCTTATTAAGCCATACAACTAGTAACTGGGGGGGAAAAACCCGAAGAACTTGGCACCAATCCCTGGGGAAAAAGAGGCAAAATTTCTCTACTGCGGGTATTCGTTACGGCCATTTTGATATAAGATTCCAACGAAACAAAGGAAAACGGGTATAACGCGGGAAAACTGCCCAGTCGGGGATACGAACAAGCTAAATTGGGGGGGGCGAACCAAAAGGATGCTGAACTTTTCCTACTAAGGGAAAGTGCTAAACCTGCGGGCTTGGGGGGGAAGGGAACACTCCTGACACAGAGTAGGCTCGGAAATAGGCGGTCGAAGTTCCTATCAGAGTTCGGAAAATGAAGGATCGGGAAAAGCACAGAAAGAAAGCCAAGGGAGTTCGTCCTGACAGGGTTAGAGTCCTCGGTCAACTTGGTCGAGATTAGGGCACCGGGGGACATCGCTAGCAGGAAAAACTTTAGGCTACGGAAGACATTCGGATTCAGCGAGGAACAGGTACATAAATTATACCTAGCAGTAAAAACGCGAGGGGGATGGCCGTTCTGCACACAAAAGCGTGGGGAGGGAATGCTGACATCGGTTCAAAAGAAAGGCCTTAGGAACTGGAAAAACGTCAAGGGACGATCGCCGGCCGAAAAAGAAAGTAGGGGCGATTCGTTTAAGAAGGAGGGGTATTGACACCATAAGGCTAACTTCGCTTCTGGAAGTGAACGGACCCAAGAAAAAAACCAAAGAATCCTCTAGGTCCGTCCGCAGCCGAGCAAGTGGCGAAAGAAGGACCTTCAGGGAAAGAGGGGTGAGGAGGGGCAGGCTCTGGCCGAGCTCGGGACATGAGCTAAGAGCGTGAGTCAACTTGAAATGCAAAGATCGTAGGGAAAGAAGAAAGCGGGGGAAAAGGGAATGAGACCGGGAGGAGAAAAAACCGCGCAAGGCGAAAGAAAAGGATGGCGGCGCTTGCTGGAAGGGATTCCTTTTGCTGGAAGTGAAGCCGGCTGCATCAAGGAACTACGAAACCAAGAAATGGGGGTCGTCAGGGAGGATAACGCTCAGGTGGACCCCTTCACAAAACGAAACAGGGTGGAACTATAGTTCCTGAAGGGAAGAAGAAGACTAAGAAAAAAGGATGGAGAGAAAAGGCAGCATAAACCCCATCTCGAAGATTGTGCGAGCGAAAGGCAGTGGAAAACGGATCGTCGAAAAGGCCGGAAAAGAGGGGAACACAATGAAGCCGGGGTCCCAAGAGCGTATTCGCAAAAAAATTTCAGAGGGCATCCTTCTCAGGGGAGAGAACACTCGAGATCAAAAAGCCAGAGGGGGGAAGCGGCGTGCTAAATTCGCAGCACAACAAAGAAAGGGGCCGTTTACTGCTTCAGAAAGCGGAATCTCCTCGCAGGGAAAAGGGAACGCACAGAGTCAGAAAAAGTGCAAAGCAGCAACCACCTCAACCTCGCGGCGGCGGGGAGAGCGCCTGCTCATCAATAGGGGGAGCTCGTTACAAGCAGCCTTGCGCGGGATGAGAAACGGAAAGGGGCGGGGAGGAGACGGAGGAGTTGAAAAAAGGACTTGGGAAAAAGGGGGTTCGTACTTTTTATGGGTCAAGCAACCTCAAGAAAACAGATTCTGAGAGAAAGGGAGGCGCATCTGACGGGAAGCGAAGCTGCAGCGACAGGCAGCATACGATGGGATTGTTCCGAACTCCGGGGGGAAAGGAAGCATTGTACTGGGGGTTGATAAGGCATAAAAATCTATCAGAAAGAAGAGACCTCATGAAAAAAGAACGAGGGAAAAAAGGAAAACACGAACGAGGCTTGAAATCATCAACGGCCATTCTGTTAAGATCCAAGGAGGGAAGATGGAACTAGGGAGAGGAACTACACCTTGCAGCTCGTGGTGTCTTCCATGGAGAATTGCCGAAAAATTTGCAGAGTCGAAGGAGAGACGAAAAGAAAGGATATCTGAAGAGTGTCAAAGGATAACCGAACGTCACAATTAGGAAAAAGGGGGCCGAGGAATGACTATATCACGCTCTTGCACTAATATCGATAAGGATCGGGGAAGGTAAGGGAAACAAGCAAAAAATGATTTGAAGGGGAAATCAGAATAGGTCTAAAAGACCGTCAGTGGGGGTGGTGGGGTGATTTAGGGAATGTGCAGAGAAAAGGAAGGACTCCCAAAGAACTAAAAGGAAATAAAGGAAGGTATGGTGAATTCCCTTATGAGCAGCAACCTTTTCTTTCACTGGAGATGATCAAGAACGCCTGATACAACAAAAAAGGGGGATGAAAAGGAGAAACGTCAAAGGAAGTGAACGGAAAACATCAGAAAGAGGAAAGAATCCAAGCTTTGAAACCGCAGTAAACGCGGGCTTGTTAGTCTGGGGGAACAAAACATTGTATGAAAAAAGAAGAACAAGGGGGGTTGGGGTGATCGGGTTCGTCTTGAAACTTGAACGCTCTGAAAAGATTTTAGGGAGACCCAGAATGCGAGCTAGAATGAACAGGAAATCGCAGGACCGGGATGGAGACACCAAGGAGAACGGCGTGTGCGTTCGAAAGTTGACAAAAGACGCTTGAGGCGCGAAAAGATCGTGTGACAAGGGGATGAACGATTAGGGACAAGTCTTTCAGGCCGCCCATCGGGCATAATTGAAAGCTGGTGAAGGATGAGGGGTCAGGCAACAGAAGGCCGGCACTCTAAAAGATGTGATTCCAGGAACATGCGCCTGGCCGTAATAGATTCATCTGGAGGGAAAAAGTTACGGGATCGAAATTAAGGCGAAGGATTGGGGCACGAAAACTGGATCGTAAGACAATGCCAGACAGCCTTGGTTAGGGGGTGAGTTGGGGGAGGGGTGGTTCAATGTCGTCGAAGAACTTCAGCGAAATCCAATCATTAGAAATTTAGATTTTCGCTCCGTCCGGGGGAGACTATAAAATATGAGTGAATGAAGAGGAAAAAGCAGAAATTACACGTTCGCCTCTGGGGTCATCATCCTAATTACAACAGAAAAAAAAATGTCAACCAGGGTGATCCTTCCAAATAAAAACGAAAGATAGAACAAAAAAATCCATTTCGACAAAGAGGATCTCGATCTGCCCGCTAGGTGGTTTCTTAAGAAGAGGGGGCGGACCATGAAAAAGATGGCACATTAGGAACTAGATCTTCATCTAAAAGGTGAGGACAGCATTACAAAAAAAAGGGGCATCTAATTTTGCGAGACCAGGGACGCAAAGGGGAGAGTGGGGGGGGAGGGATAGCGCGAGGAAAGATGCATCCTGATCTCGGGAGAGGGAATAAGAAGAAGCCAGTTACTCCAAGATCAGCTTGAAGGCAGGCAAAATGCGCAAGCGCCGATACCAATGTAAGTGGGAAGAGGGGATTCTTTATCGGAACAACAAAGATGGGATAAGAGAATAAGGAGAAGTACTCGGAACACCAGACGACGGCGTTGAATGTTTCCCGCGTCAGGAAATACCGTAGGCGCGACCGCGCGTCATTCAAAAAAAAAGCATCATGATCAGGAAACGATCATGAACGGTCAAACAAAAACCGAGCCGTTAACGCATGCCGCCAGAAGACAGCCTCGCTGTCGGCCCCCCGGAAAGCATCACAAAAGAGCCTTGACAAAAGAAGCCTCAAAAGAGGGCGCACAGCTCGTGCTGATACATCCACATATCTTCCAAAGGACTTAAAGACAAAAAAAAAAAAAAAAAAAAAAAAAAGGGACCAAGGAGAGAGCGGAAAGAGATATAATGCGGAAAGCTGAATCTCCCTACGGGGAGGGAAGAGGCGAAGCGGACTGAATCCAGCGCGGGGAAAAAATCAGGAGTTCGACTGGAGGAGGCGTAGGGTTTTGGGAGAATTTCCAGCCCCAGAGAAAAAGAGAACAAGAGAAAAGAAAAGGCCGATCACGTCCAAAGATAGGTAGTGGGGACTATCAAGAATTGGTTCTTCCAGGTAAAGCCGGGGGGAACGGAGAACGGCAGGTTATGCACAAGAATCCCTATAGGGCCTAACTTAATCAAAGGAGGCGACTAGGATAGGGGGAAAACTCGAAGAAAGAGGTGTAAATGAGGAACTGTAACAAGACTCCCTCTGGATTCCGGTCTGGGTGTGCAGGGCCGGATCCCTGGACTTGTTCAGGTGACACTGAGAAGTAAAAAGGAAGGGAATGAAAAAAAAAAAAATGACGCGGATAAGCCGAGGAAAAGCGCCTGAACGAGTGGCTTCAATACAGTACAAAGAAAGGGGAATCTCTGAGACTCCAAGAGCCTAGCTGGCATTAGAAAATCTAACGAAGGCCTAAAGGAAAGAGGTCAATTCGATAACTTGGCGTATATCACTCCAGGAGGGCAAATCTCTAATCGTGTGAAAGAAGGAAGCAAAACAAAGGATGGGGAAAAAAGTAAAGATCCTAGTTAAGAAGAAAGGGCCTGGGGTTGTTCAAGCATCACAGAAGTCTGAGAAAAGAGAGGTTGAAGGTAAAGCGGCCACTGTTTCCGTGTCTCACGGGTAGTCCGGAAAAAAGCAGAACCGTCCGACAACGATCTCTCTCAACAACGTAGAGGGGGAAAAAATCCAGTCGTAACAGAGTAAAGAAGAGGTGGGGAAAAAAACTCAACAAATGCGTTGGAAAAAAAACTGCAATCTCAATTGAGACGACAATTGCAACAGTGAAATGGGGAGAGGTTTGGAGGAAACGGAAGGAAAAACAGCGGTCTAGGAGAGTTCTTCCGTGAAACAAAGCAGTGTGATCGGCCCCGTGACTTTGGGAAACGAAAGAGCTGAGATGTCAGGGGAGGGGAAGGAAGGATCAAGTCTAACTGAGGGGTTAGTTCGTCTGATGCAAACACGAAGGAACATACGGAAAGGGACTCTCTATTAGTTCTAAAGCTCGGGAGACTGGGTGAAAAGAACTGAACGATGTGTCACCCGGTCAGGAGGCAACCCATCGTCACAAATCTGGAAGAACGGTTAGAAACTGAAGAGGTACGTTCTTGTGGACGTGAAACATGAAATACACAAGGACCTAAAGGGATTAAAGAGGGGGACGGAGTAGCTTCAATCGGGGAACTCAGGAGAGTAGGGGGGAAGGGAGTACGAGAAAGACCAAGGAAGTCGCAGAAAGGTCTTCCGTTCGACAAACCAACAATACTAGTATGGAACACGGCCTGTGTTCAGGTCGTGTCTTCACTTTCGGAGAGCTTCGAACGGAAGAAGCGCCAGTGGTAGTGTCCGAGGCATTCTTTGAATAAATTTCTCAGGATCGATCTTTGGACAATGCAAGGTGAAAGCCCGGAGCGAGTCCTTCAGGGAACCACGCAAGGATCCGGCGCGATCCGAAAAGAAGGACGCCGCCATTTATGGAGCGCTCCTCTCAGCGCCGCCGCTAGGGGGAGGCGGGAAGAGAGGGAAAGCAATAAGAGGACCCACTTAAGGGGCACTGAGTATAAAAAAACGAGGTTGACGGGAACTTTGCAGACGAAAAGTTGTTAGGCCGCCAAAAAAGGACGGCAGATTAAGCAAAAGGGTCGGGGAAACGGGAATCTAGAAGGCGGAAACTGAGTCGGCTTGGGAGACGACTACCTACCACCTCATTAATGGCGCTTAGGTCTAAGGGGAAAGACTGGGAGGATCGATCAGGCAAAGTCCAAAATGCATGTGACCGATGCGCACGGTGGCTAGATAAGGGCCTGGCTTATGAGGGAAGATGAGAAGGGGGGGAGGATGGGGGCATCAGCAAAGGAATCAGAGAAAACATAGGAACGGCGCCTTGTTGGGCCTCGGTCTGCGTAAGGGATCGCTCGAAGAAAGCTCTTCTTAAACACCAGAGGGGACAAGCGGAAGCAGCACCAAAGAAAGACCGGATCGATTATCACACTACTGAAGCGACGAAAGGCTCCGTTCCTCCAGATCAGAGACGCGGCAGCCGAGGGGACGAAGAACGTGGTAGAGGACGGCGCGATGAAACAACGCCGCTCTTAAAGGGGAAAAAGCTCGGCCAAACTCCAAAGGAAAAAAATGAAGAGGAAAGTGCAAAAGGAAGGCGAGAGATGCTGCGCTAGAGAAGGACCGAAAAAAATTTCCCAAGGAAGTGAGAAGGGAGAACTTGGTTGGTATGCCTTGTTCACGGGTGAAAAATCAGAGATGCTGAAAGACACCTTCGCGGAGCGACAATCGGGACGGTTGAACTAGCAGGCGAAGCGCCTAGGCCACGCGAAAGAAGATCCTTGAGTCACAAAAGAGAAGAAAACGGCAAGCTGGGATCGTAATTGCGGGGGGGTGGGATAGAATAAATCTTAACTCAGAAAGGGGAAGCTCAGGAAATTCTGGAAGAGGGACCAAAGAGATGGCGCTATGAGAACGGTTAAAGGCCGGGGTCGAAAAAAAAATCCTATTATCTACATAGGGAATACGATCAACGATCTCAAAAGACAAGCAGAGGCTGGGGCATCAAATCCGGTGTCCAACGCGTACTTTCGCCCGCGGGGAAATCGATCTCTATACTGAAGGGAGGGCTCAACTTGCAGAAGTCACAGAAAACGCCAGTGAAGATAGATCCTCAGGGCACGGCAGATCGAGAAGATCTGCAGTGGTATGGGAAAACTGGAAAGAAGAAGGGAAGGGAGACGGCGGCACGCCGGAAAGCCAATTCTACATGACGGAGAAGAAAAGAAAAATGGGAGAGAACTAAGCAGGCGAACAGGCAGGTGCACGCTGAAAGGAAAGGGGGGGAATTGTTTATCTTAACGGCTAACGGGGAGCAGGAATCAAAGCGATTATGGAAGCATCATCCTGCCGAAGAGAA
>Ga0179593_1455320_pt1 | contig 23174 bp, 33 predicted proteins | sample CZODoug2_1_08_16_FD_185931 | JGI IMG/M metagenome (GOLD analysis project Ga0179593, IMG submission 185931) | Vadose zone soil fungal communities from Angelo Coast Range Reserve, California, USA - CZODoug2_1_08_16fungal (PacBio error correction) | ecosystem: Environmental > Terrestrial > Soil >...
GAAAAAAAGGGAAAAAAAAAGGTACGAACGGCAAAAAAAAAAGAGGCATTCAGGGGGGGGAATAGACGACGCCATGGGGGAGACAAAAAAAAAACGGGTACAAAGTGTAGGGCATGAACTTGTCCAGGAAGGGGTTTGGAGTGGGGAAAAAAAAAAATGGAAAAAATCGACCTCGGCAGTAGCGTAAAATTAGGAACTTCTTGGGGCGTACTGAGGGAGGGGAGGGAGGTGCCTCTCAGTACGGCAAGAATGCGGTCCAAAGAAGGGGTACCGTTCCGGTCAAAAGGGGGCAAGGGAAAAGGTAGGGCAAACGAGCGAATTCATGGAGGGCTTGCGATGGTCCACTGCAAGGACCCTTAAAAGGCAGGATCGTCAAAAAGGGAAAGAAAGGGGGGCCGAAATATGTTGTCTGGCCGGCGAGGCCGAAGTAGGGGGAGTTTTCACCAACAACAGGAAAAAACAGAAAAAGTGCAGGGAGGCACCCAAACGGATCACGGCGGGGTCGAAAACCGAAGCAAGGAGGAAGGGTTGTATCACATAGACACCAAAACGGGGGACGGAAGAAATCGGTGAAAATGCTCGTTGACTGAAAAAATTATGATGCACGCCTAAAGATAAATCCCGAAGGTACCAGAAGAAAAGCCGTTACACCCCCGTGTTGAGCACACCCGAAAAAGAACTCCGCTGGGCTTAGGGGCAAGAAGGGGGGGAGGAAGCCTGGTTAAAAAAACGGGTGGAAGCTTATGGGCTTAGGAAAAAGCGACATAGGGGGAAAAACGGTCTAGGGGGCGCACAAATCTTCGCGGCCCCCGAGAAGGAAAGGTTCCCCAACCAGAGTCAAAAAAAAAACCAAAATGGAAAACGGAATCCCGGGGCCTCATCCCTCTTAGGCGGGAGGAAAGAAATATGGGGTCACAAAGCACCACGGCGCCCGGTGGTTAATGTAAGACCCCATCTACAAAGGTACGTCGTGTTGGGTGGGTGCAGAGTGATAAAAAGTCCTTATCCTATGGTGTTCAAACGGAGTCTGGTGATACGAGAGGGACGGTCGTGATATGGACATAATTATTTCTACCAAATTCAGAAACATGGGGGGTGAGGGCATGGGCAGCAGGGAAAGGAAGGGAGGGGTGACGCATGAGTCACACTCGTTCGACGGTATCACCAAGAAAACGAAGACTCTGTGTGACTGGACGAAAGCAGAGATCAAAGTTCTAGGGAAGGAAAGAGCGAACCAAATCTGGCCGGGGCCACTCCAGCCGAAGAAAGAAGGAGGAGGGCGGGCACAGGATTCAAGAAGGGGAAGCAAAAAGAAAATGGGGGGATCGTCCAAGGCATAAGTCGAGGGGAAGGGGTAAGGGGGGGAAGGTGGGGGGTGGAAAAAGGGAAAAAAGGAACCCTGAGCCGGCCGCATCGGGTGAGGTAACAAAAAAAAATTTCCCTTAAAAAAAGAAAATGCTCAAGGTTACCTGGCACGTTGTCACTGGGGAGTACCGGCTGGATAACAAAAAAAAAAAAAAAAAGGCAATAAAACAAAAAAAAAAAACACCATGATGCGCGTAAATCTGACGTGGGAAATGGAGGAAACCAGCAGAAAGAAAGCAGGAAAACCTTTTTTACTGGGACGTGCGGGGAGCACATGACCGCGGAATGAGCTGGCCCGGACTAAACCGAAAAAAGAGAAAGCCTCAAAAACTAAAAAAAAAAAGAGGGAGCAAAGAGATCCGGGGTCTCTCTTCAGACCCCTGGGAAACAGAAGTCAAGTTGAACAGTTGGAAAAAAATCGACACTGCGCTTTTGGCAAAGCACGCACCTGAGGGCGGCTGTTTGAAAAAAAAATGGAAAAAAGAAAAAAGAAAGGGTAATCGAGAACCTGAGCTGATGGTTTGTATCACGGGGGAAAAAAAGTCGGGGGGAGAAAGACCAAGTCCCCAGACAAAAAAAACGAAAGGAAAGTAAAGGGAAAAAAAAAAAGAAGAAGGAAATCAGACGCCAAACAGACCTGCACACAGCGCTAGAAAAAGAACAGAAAGAAACAAAGAAAACAAGCCACTAAACCGACGGGTAAGTCCTAAAGGGTAAGTTGCCGGGTGAAAAGAAAAAGTCCAAGCGCGGTGGCCTATCAACAAAGTGCAAGAAAAGGAAATGAATTGGAAAAAAATCAAAAAAAAAATTGGAAAAAAGACCCACGTCTCGAACGGCTTATCCGGAAAGGGGGGGGTGAGGGCAGGAAAAGGACCCAAGCCTGCGACGGGTGGAAAGAAAAAAAGGTTACCTTTGGCGAGGGAGGGCAGACACTGAAGCTTGCCCCCACCAATGGGGGGAAAAAATCATACTGGGGGGGGAAATTTTTATACGAATCTGGGTACGGCGCATCATCATTACAGTACGTGGAAGGGACGAGAACGGAGCGGCCGGTTTCCGCATCAAACGGGGGGAAAATGCGGCCGGCTAAGGAAGGGGGAGCCCGTATAGATCGATCATTAGGGGCATTGTGGCAGGAATCAGGGGTGGGGGGAAAAATATCGCCTGGATTCTGATGGGGGAAGAATGAAAGATTGGCCGGAGAGGCCAAACAGCAAAGCCCTAATTTTAAAAAACGAGAAGGACATCATCTGGGAAAAGGGGGGGTAAATTTATCTTCAATCGATGGTCCGGCCGCCAGCGGGGGTCCCGCAGCAACCGGAGAACAAAAAGTGCGCGGGTCCCGGTCCGCGAGGTATCTGGAAAAATCCCAAAGGGAATACAAAGATGGTACATCACACGGGGGGCACAAAGGGAGAAAAAATCAAAAATTGGGGGGAGATCTGGTTGGGGGGGGGTTGCGAAGGGGGGTTGGAGAAAACGAATTAATCGACGACCACGAACTATCGATAAACGTTGGGGGGCAAGCCCGGCAGGTTCGGGGGGAGAAAGGGGAGAAAGGGGGGGTGAAAAAAAATTCGCCGAAGAACAAGGTTGGAACGCTCCAGGTAGGGGTCAAATCACCCGGGAAGGGCAGGCCCTACCAAAAAAGAATAGACAGCGAGGAAAATCTAAGATCAGGCAAAAAAGGGGCCATGAAAAACAAAGTGGACCGCCACTTTTTGGACTGAGGGGTGGAAAGGGGAAATCGGGAGGCAAAAGAACTAGAAAAAAGAGCACCTGGGGGAAGGGGGCTCACGGAAAAAAAAAACTAGGTTGCAAGCCCCTAAGGCGATTAAAGTGGAGATCACCAAAACAGGAAGGGGGGGATGATCCAACCTTCAAGTAATCCGAAAGGCTCCTAAAATCAAGAAGGAAAAGAAGATAGAAACCGAAAAAACACAACACTATTGGGGGGGGAGGGGAAATAAGGATCCGGAACGTCGCGGAAAGTTAAAAAAAAGTGACAGGGGGGGGGTAAAGAAACCCTCTGGTGATCATGCTCAGGGTTAGGGGATGAAAACGAAACGTCTGCCAGTGGGACAGGAGGGAAAAAAAGAAAAAGAACAGCGATACGCGTTATCGGCTTCGTTGAATACGGAAAAAAAGAAATCGCTGCAAGGGCAAAAACAGGGCAAAGTCCAGAAGGCGTACAAAAAGGAACGAAAAAAACGTTCCTGGCACGAGGAAAATCTTGAGGGAAGGGAAGAGGGATATAGCACTGGCACGGCGGCCCTCACGGCACGTCCAGGGGGGAGAGGGGAAAAGAAATGGAAACGTCAAAAACACACTTTTTCAGTCGGCCGAAAGGGAAAGTTGGTAAGGAAAATTTGGTCCCTCACAAAAGGAAAAGCCAGAAAAAAAAGTGTGCTTAAAAAACGGCCCAACGGATCGTCCGGGGTGGGGAGACCAAAGAGGGGAGACGTGGGGGGTAGGGGTCCCATGCCACCAAACTACTACTACCTTCAGTGGGGGTTGGAAAGTGACAGAAGGGGCCAGAAACAGGGGAGGTTAGGGAGGGGAGGGGGGGGATCGATAAACCATCTCTACCGGGACGCGACTGGCCGCCCGGTCTCAGGGGAAAAAAAAAGGAGTCTTGCATCGAAAAAGTAAGGAAAAGGAAAAAAATGGGTAATTAAGCTGATGGGAGTTTGAGAGGGAGGAGGGGAAAAACCGGGTCTCGGCTTGCACCGGCAACCATCCTTCCGTCACAAAGGATCCCGCGTGGGGTGGGCCCCAAAGGAATTCAAAGAACAAGGAAAATCCGAATATACTACGGAACGAAATAAGCTGAGGGGTCAAAGTCGCCGTACCAACGGCGTCCAGGGGGGGGCAGGGTTCATCGTACGACGGGAAAGGCAGGCGAACAAACCCGAAAAGAGTCACCTGAAAAAACCGCCATGATAAGACCAAAAACTATGAGACAAGGGGTCAAACTGCCGGGAACCCGGTTCGCAACAGAAAGAAAAAAGGGGAAAAGAAGAGGGGGGGGGGGGTCGAATGGGCCATTCAACCGAGTCAGGGAGATTAGAAGTGCCAGATCGATAAGACAATGAGGGGGCCGTCCTCAGTCTTTAGGAAGGGAAGCGCAAAAAAAGCGGAATGGGAGAGGGTGGGGGGGTTTGAGTCCAATCAACGGCAGAACATTTAAAGTTGAGGGGGTTGAAGTGGGGTTATGGTTTGCCTGCGAGCTTACACTTGACATGTCAAAGTTCTCTTGTCTGAAAACTATCAGAGGGGGGGGGACGAACCTGGCCGTTTTGTACTGGGAAAAAACCATTAGGATCGTCGAGAAACTTGTCTCCCAGCAAGCTCATGTCGGCGACAATCCTTATCACTTTATGATGAAATCCCGCAAACATTTTTTTCAAAGTGGGAAAAAGGGGGAAAGGTGCGAGGCCTGACCCGGGACCTGAGAACGGCAGAGACGTCATAAAAAAGGGGGGAAGCATCTCGAACAACAACCGGAGAGGCCTTGTAGTTAGGCAAAAGTGGCCGCCAAAGGAAAATAACAACAAGGGAAAAGGCGCGAATGCAGCGGTCAGCCAGGAAAACCTTGGCAACTGGAGGGAAGGGTTAAGAGAAGGGGTGTGTTTACGATTAAGGTCGCGATAGAATGGGAAAGCTGAAAAAAAAGCTTGAAGAATCTGGGGCTCACGAAAGATAAAAGGAACCGGGACTCCAAAACAAACGAAGGAAACCAGTAAGAGGGCCGGCACAGAAATCCGGGGACCGCCATTCCCTTACCTTCAACACTCTCGGGCTGTATCAAAGCAAAAAAGGGGGAAAAAAAAGAAAAACAAGAAAAACGCCATTCCCAAGTTTTTTTTTTGGTTTTTTTTGGGGGGGGGGGTTTGTTGGGGTGTTTGGGGTGGTGGGTTTTGGGGGGGGGGTTTTTTTTGTGGGGGGGGGGTGGGTTTTTGTGTGTGTTTTTTGTGGGGGGACCAAAACCCCCCCCACCCCCCCCAACCCACAAAAACAACCCCCACCCCCACGACCCCCACCCCCCCACACACCACACCCCCCCCCCCCGCCCCCCCCCACACCCCCCCCCCCCCAACCACCCGACCACCACACGCCCACACCCCCCCCCCAAAAACCAACCCCCCCCCCCCCCCCCCCGACCCTCGCCGCCCCCACCACACAAAACGCCCTGGTTATTTTTGGGACCAGGGAAAGAAGCACCCACCGTCACTCGGCAAAAGGGGAGGTGGTTGTCTATCCAGCAGCAAAAAAGAAAAAGGATCCCGCCCTCGGAGAGGGGACTCGAGAGAAATGGCAACCCGATTCTCTCTTTCAGAGGGAGGAAAGCAAAGCGAACTGGGTGGGGAAGAGAAAGGGGATGGGGCACTTAACAAGGGAAAAAAAGGAATGGACAGCACCAGGATACCCGGGAAAGGAAGGAAAGTACCGGAGTTTCGGGGGGAGCCTGCCCCCAAACAGAAAATCAACGGGGCCAGGGAGAAGGGAAAATGACCCCCAGGGTTCCAAAACAAAATAAACATATAATCCCGACCAGAAACGGAATGGCAATGCACACGCGCAAACTGATTAACAAGACCCGACCAAGATCAGGAATCAGGGGAGATAGGGGGGGGAAACGGGTAAAAGCTAAATGGGCCCGCAAGCAGAAGAAAGTTCCATGCAAGACGAGGGGACTAGGGCCCTACCTATAAAGCCATTCCATTTCAAAAAACCTTTTTCAAAGGGGAAAAAGAAAAGTCGGAAGGTCCCGTCCGAAAATTTGATGCGCGAAAATCGCGCCAAGATGGCTTTGAAGGGTAACTCTGTTAGGCGGGAAATCATCAACTCCGGCAAACGCTGGGGGACCAAGACCAAAGGAGAAACGTACAAGGGGGATATTGTGGGATTAACAAGAAAACTGGTCGGGTCGAACCACTAGGGATAAAGGGGGGGTGGGGAGGCCCAAGACACTTGGGGGGTTGCTGAAAAGGGACAGAAAAAGTTTGGTGAACACGAATGAAAGATACTATAAAAAAAAGGGGGAGGGAAAAAATCCAGAAAATATCAGCCAGCCGGGAGGTCATGCAACGAAAAAGAGAACTGGGAAATCGAAGAGGACAGTAAAGAAAAAGATCGCCGCGGTACGGACGGCAAAGGGTGGATTGAGAGAAGGGGAGGGGGGATATCGTCCTACCAGCAGAAACGGGATCCCGTAGGGGGGAAAACGAAAATGACGAATAAAAAACTTATCCTTGGGAGTGAACTTACAAGCGACGAACAGTTAAAACGGGACATAGAAAACTAAACGATAAACATTTGAAAAAAAGGGGAACGAAGGGGTCGATGACAAAAGTTCAAGGGGGAAAAAAGCCGATTCCAGCGGCGAAAAATCAAAACTCACAAAAAACAAAACGGAAGATAACCTTAAAAGAGGGAGAAACCTCCTACGCCTCGGCGGAAATGGAAAATGTAAAACAAAGGTTGGGGGGCAGAAGGGAGAGATCAAAACAACTGCACAGAGTATTAAACGGAGGATGACTGGGAAACAATGTTCTTCTAACGACAACTCAAGGGCTAAGCCCGAATTATTCGAAAATTGGTGGTCCGAAGGAGACGCGATGGGAGGGTCAATCATTCCAACAGCTCGGCAAAAGAAAGGCTGGGTCCACACTTCAAGGGAAGAGTCAAAAATGCGAAGATCTTTAATTTGAGGAGAGGGACGACGCCCCTGGCCGGGGACAATGAAAACTCCCTTGAACCCAGGGAGGGGAGAGAATAAACTGGTCTCCACCTTGTTTTTCTGGACGGTGCATTCTTAAAGGGGGGGGAATTAACAAAAAACAACGGAAACGGAAGAAAGGATGTCCCAACGGGGATAAAAGGGGAGGGGTTGGGGGGGTCGGAACACATCCATGTCCTGAACATCTGCCAACCAACAAGGGCTTAATAAGACCGGGAAAATGGTGAGAACGAGGCCTTACAAGGGCGTTTTAGGAGGCTGACTCGAATCGAACAGGACCTGGAACGAGAATTGGCCGAAAAAGCGTGAAGGAAAGGGACCCCGAGGGGAGGGGGGAAGGAAGCTTAAAAACCAAGGCAAAAAAACGGGTTGGCCGGAATTGCGGGGCGGAACATCTGGACTCGGGCGAAAAACTGGCCGTCACAACAAAAGCTTCAAAAAGGGCAAAGCATATCAACACGGATGTACGAAAGCACAAGACCAGGAACCAGGATATAAGACATTTAATAACGCCGTGAAGCATCACCCGTTCTTTGCCACCGGGCCGAAACAATTTTGTCAAAGGGGGAAAAGAAATCACACGGCGAAAAAAGAAAAAGGGGAAGGGAAGAAAATCGCCTGGGAAAACACCCTTGGGTTTCAAAAGCTCAAACGGTTAGGTGGGGGGGGGGGGGAACAGGAAGACTAGCGTGTCTCCACCGTCGAAACAATGGGAGTGCCAAGGCCGAAGAAGGGAGCAAACTCGGCGAGAGAAGTAGGACTTTCAATGGGGGAAGTGACCCTTTAGGGAGTATCAAACAAGGGAAAAAAAAAAAAAAAAAGTTCGGCGAAATAGAAACCAGGAAGACCAAAAAAAAAAGGAGAAAAGATGTTCGTGGTGAAGTGGGACCTGCTTGGGGAGAGAGTCTCGACATTTCAATGGGGCCGCGGGGCGGAAGAAATGTGTATTACCGTGGGGGGGGGGGGGGAAGAGTGTTTGTGGGTCATGGGGCACACCCACAATGATGCCACCAAGGGCCCAAAAAAAAAAAAAAAAAAGACGGGCCGGACGATCATGCTTTATTGATGCAGAAAAAAACAAAGGCCGGCTGGTGGTCGGGAGGAAAAAAAAAAGGGAAAAAAGGACCGGATGTGAAGGGGGAGAAAAGAAAAGAAAGAAAACGTCTCTCACAAACAAACCAAAAGGAAAGAGAGAGTCAAGAGGCTGCTTTAAAGCCCACGAATAAAAGGGGAAGGGGGGGGCCCGGCTCGCCCGCGTCCCCCCCACAGCAATGCAAAAAGGGGCACGGGTGCAATTCAAGACAAGATCTCATCCACCCAAAAGACAGGAGAAAAAATTGGGGTAAAGGCAGAGGAAGACAGACGGCCCCAGACAAACGAGGGCAAAGGGAAATCAGTAAAAACGTAAAAAAAGAAAAGGAAAGAGGAACGCCCGCAGGTACACAGAACGAAAAAAGGCTAAATCAAGCAGCACAAAAACAAAAGCCACAACCACACAAACCACCTGCAAAAAGAACCGAAATTGGCCACTTGAACTATAAAAAAAACAAAACGTGTCAGCGCCGGGGAGGTCGAAAAACCATCAAGTCCAAAAAAAAGAAAGGGCAAACTGCCTCCACCGAAAAACAAAGGCAAAAAAAAAAAAGGTAGTGAAAGGGAAAAGGGAAGACTTATCTGGGGACAGGAGGAAAGCAAACTTACGTGGCCACGAGGTAAAGGAAACGGGCTGGGGGAGTCATTTGTGCGCCCGGAAGAAGACGTGCCCAAAAAGGGGGGGTCAGACAATCAGGGTTCAGGAATGCTAAAAAAGGAATCCGGCTTTCATAAAAAAGGGAGCAAAGGGCGTCGATCGACGAAGGGAAATCAAAGGTTGGCGGGCCACTGCCGACAGCCTCCGAGGGCCCCCCTTTACGGGGAAAAAATGGAATGTTCAAAGGGGGGGGCATGATGGTAACACGCTTGAAAGCCATGGGGGACTACATAGGAAAAGGGGGTCACTCTACCTAGCGAATGGTAGCCCGACGAATCTGGCAGGAACCACTTGGGAAACAATGCGTGAAAAAAATCTATGCAAACAGTACAAGCAGGGAATTTTGGAGAAAAAGGGGATTACCGTCACGCCGAGGCGAGCATAAGGAGGACACCAAGAAACAATGTCCCAAAAAAAAAAAAAAAAAAAAAAACCAAAAATTGAAGTATAAAACACCCGAAGGGGGGCGAGTAAAGAACCGTGGGGTGGTTGTATAACAAAGTAAATACATTTGATCGATTCAACGACCCCGAAAGACAAGGGGGGGGCCAACAGCCACTTGTCGGAGGGGACAAAGGGTTTTGGGTGTGGAACGACGAAAGCGCCGGAAGAAAAGAAAAAACATCCCATTTAGTTCTAAAACTATCATAAAAAAAACCGAAGGAAAAAGCCGACCAACATCCCTATAATTCAAGAACAGAAAGGAAAGACAGTATAAATCGGGAAGAGGTCAGACGGAGGTGGAAAAAACAATTCCTGTAATAGGGGGCCAGGAAAGGAATACGCGGGGGAAGATCCATACCAAGACAACCGCAAGATAACGCAACGAGTTCGAGCAAAAGAACAGTTTCCCCAAGCAAAAAAAAAAGAAAGGATAATCTACAAAGGGTCTAATAGGGGGGTCGATCAACACGAAGGGTCGATAACAATTGGATCAAAGAGGGGAAGGACCGAAGAGCGGCCTCTCTCAACAACAAAAACACGGATTATTCGAACAGAAGAAAAAGAAGGTGCGGAACCCAGGAAGACTGCCAGAGGAGGAGTAAACAAAATTGCAGTTTGAATCGACGCGTCTGGGGGGAAAAAGAGAAAGGTCTCACAAGAGGAGGAGGAAAAGGTCACGTGGGGGGGGCCTGGGCTGGAGCATACCCCTCTGACTACGGAGAAAGTTTTTTTCACGTAGGGAGGCGGGCACGGATACGCCGCTGCGTGCACAAGCGAGAAAAAACACCCAAAGGCAGGGGACACCTAAAGTCCCACCGAACTTCCCTATCAGGGGGAAAAAATTGGAAAAGCGCTGTTAAATTAAAGAGGACGGCTGGGCCCTGCCCTCCAGGGGAAGGGAGGATGACTGTAAAGGAAGGAAGGAGGGAACCTGGAGGCATAGAGGTCCCAAACAACATGAAGAAATTGAGGGAGGCCCAACGTGGGATCGACGGTCCCGCTAATCAGTCCTTCGGTTAGTCAAGAAGGGGGACAAACAAAACAAACGGAGAAATAATAAATGGTGACTGCCCACTCGGAAAAAAAAACGACCCTGTCGTGTGGCAAAATGCAAGCGATGACTCTCAGTGACCGGAAAACCGCATGGCGCCCCCGCTCAGAAAAAAAAAGAGTTACTTCAAAAAGAAGGGGAAAGAAAACCGTCGGGTTGAAAGATGGCCCCTTTTACCGGGGGTGGGACGGAGTCCAAAGATTCCGAAACCTGAAAAAAAAGGGGGGACTCCTCGCTGGAACCAGAAGAACAACATAAAAGTGGGGGGGGGGGCGCACATTTACGACAATTACCTTAAAATAGGAGCGGGGGTTCCTAAAGAAAAGAAACCATGCCCGCTCATCGAGAGGGAGAGGACACACGGGCCGCAAAAAGGTGGTGTTTCTCATACGTTCGTCTACATAACGAGATTTCCAAGTACAACGAAAGGGATACCCGCACTGAAAAAGAAAAAAAAGGGGGGTTTGTCAGCAAGGGCAACGACCGGGGGGGCAAGCCACGGTCCACAGGGTCCCACCTGAGGGAAGGGGCTCGCAGTCACCTAACACATCAACCCGAAGGTAGGACAGGGGGAAACTCACTAAGGCGAAAGAAAAAAATTAGAGGCCAGCAAAAAAACGGATGGGTAGGGGGGGGGGGAAAAAGGCCACCTGTCAAGATTGCAAAAAAAAAAGGGGTGGGATCCGTCCCACGGTCGAAGGAAAGGGAGGTTTTCGGGGGGGGGGCTTGGGGGTCCCCTGATAAAACGGCAAAAGGTTCAATTTGCCAAGGGGGGGGACGATAAATCTGGTGAAGGAAGAGTTACCTGGAACTCTTTTGTTGGGAAAAAAAACTTACTGATGAAAACGAGAAGGGGGCGGAAACCAGATTCGCGCGAGAATGTAGGATTATAAAAAAAACAAAAGGCGCTGGGTGACGCGGCTTTTGGTGGGAAAGAGAAAAAGAACGCGTGATGGCCGGGGAAGGCCGAAAAAAAACGGAAAGAAAGAGACACTCAAACAAAAAAAAAGGGAGGGAGGGGAGAGAGGTCTGCGGCTTCGCAAACGGCCCTTCAGGAAACGCGGTCCTGGGAAGGGGGCAACTGAGGAAAAAAGACGCCTCCGTCCCCCCCAAAAACAAAGGAGGGGGCTGTTCACTCTCAAAACGAAAGGGGGGAGATCAACACGAAGAAAAGAAGAGCTTGCAATGGTGCCGAGAGGAAGGTCATCCGTGACGCCGAAGAAAAAAAAGAGGAAAGGTAGTCCGGCAAACCAGAGAAAAGGGAACAAACCGCCCAAGCCCTGCAACTTTGACCGTCACCTAAGAGCGATGAAAAATCAGGCCAAAAACCAAACCCAATGGGGGCCCTTACGAAACCGGGCGGGACAGGAAAAGAAGAAAACAACCGGCGGGGAGTGACAGAAGAAAAAACGCGGGGGAAAAGCTACTAATAACCTGACTAACTCGCATAAAGAAACGCCGAGATTTAACAAGGAGGCGCAAACGTGCAAAAAACTTAAAGAAAAAAAGAGAAAAACGGTGGACGGCGAGGGACAAAGGGAAGGGGGATTCGCACGACTCAGAGAAAAAAGGGGGGGTCGTCAGGAAGTAGAGGAAAGTAGGGAAGGAAGACGGAATCCGGTCTGACTGCGAAAAAGACGGATTATATGAAAAAATTGAAACAAACCAGGCGCCGTCTCAAGGGGAATATTGAGTGAAACAAGAAGCCTAGATGAGCCCGTTAGATTATCATGGGGGGCGTGGGGTTCCAATAGGGGGGTGCAAAAGGAATGCGGGGGGTCCGAAAGAAAATAGGTGGAAAGGGAAACAAGCGTCAACTATGGGAGAAAGAACTGGAGAACGAAACAATCCTCGTTCCCAAAGGTTTACCGGGGATACGGGGGGGTAAAGGCCACCCGGAACAAGATGGTGTGGGGAAAACCAAGGAAAAAAAAAAAGAACGCCCCAGGCGAGGACGGTCCCAAATCGAAAAAAATTGATCGGGTCAAAGGCCAAAAACACCGGGGAGGGGGGGGGAAGCACTATCAAAGATCCCAAAAAAGCAGTAGTAAGTAGAAAAAAGGGGGGCGTAATTTGTAAAGGATAACACTGGACGTTCTACCAGAAGTCCCGTTTTGAAGGAAAACATCAAAAATTGCGCGCAAGCGTTGGGGGGGGTATGTAACGAGTCCTCGACGACAGTGGGGACTATCTCCACAAAGGGGGGGCGCCCGATACCGGAAGGGGGGAACCCTAAAAAGAAACAAGGAACGAGAAATCGGAATCAGACAAAGAGAACACAAAATACGGTTAACAGTCAAAGGTGACTCACCAGTAAAAAGGGAAAGAAACCGATACAGCATCGTATCCGTAGGGCAAAAAAGGGGGGAAAAAAAAAGGGGACGGGCGGCGGTAGCACGAAAGCCCCGTCAAAAACCCAAAGAAAGGACGGTTCAGAAACCTCCGGAGCAGTGCGAGCACAGAATCATTGGGTGGAAAGAGGGCCACTGGAACAGAAAAGGCTGGGTCGCCTCTCTCGGGTCAAAAGGAAAGGGAACCCTCAACAACCAAAAAAAGGGAGGGAAAGGGAAAGGAGAAATAAAATATATGGGGACGCAAACCTCGGGGATTAACAAATGGGGGGAAGGTGGGGTTACATCGGGGTACTGCTCAGTTGGGAGAAATAAATGGGCCTATTGGGACAAGGAAAAGGTACTTCAACGGCAAAAAAAAGGGGAACAGGGCTGCGGCTACGGAAGAAAAGTGACCTTCAGGGGGGAAACGGTTGTGACAGGATACTCAAAGGGGGGAGGAAAGGGCCAGCATGATTCGGAACCCAAAAGGAAGGAAAACTTCCAAGGGAAAAAGACTTGTACCGATCGGACGCGGAACTGAAAAAGAGGGGTCATGTCAACTGGGCCTTCCCAAAGCGCGATAAATCTGCCAGGAAAGAAGGGGGAGAGGAAAAAACATTTGTGTAACGAAAGGGGCATGGAGGATGGTTAAACAAAACGGACTGCTGGAGAAACAAAAAATCGTCGGGAAAAGATAGTTGGTCATTAAAGGGGGTGAAAGAAAAATCGCCCACAAACAAAAAAGGGAGAATACGACAGGGGGTGGGATCCGTGGACAGGGACCACATTCCTTTGATTCTGTAGGGGCTCGAATACCTCTCTTAACCAACGCGCACTGCGCGCCGTGCGAGACCCGCTGGAGTGCGAGGGCAAGAGAAGGCCTATTGGGGCCCTCACCGTGAAGCTTGGCCGGGCATCTTTGGAAACTCCTCCAGAAGTCCGCTGATCAGGGCACGAAAAATGGCCCAGAAAGAAGACAGGGGGGGTAACCCAAGTGAAACACACGCGGATACAAAAAAAAAAAAGGGAGGGCAGGTCCTTCGAGGGGAACGGTCTGCCAAAAGAGCCGGAGCAGGAAAGTCCGCTGCATGGTCAACTAAGAAACGGGGGTGAACCGGACTCATCAATCGAGTCACGGATGACTCTTCCATACACGGCACAGTCCTGAAACCGTGACACCCTTGTTTTAAAAAACAGCGGGCCAAAAAAAAAAAGTGGCAAAAAATGTAAAAAGAGGAGGAAAACTCAAAACGCAGGGGGGGCTTCGGCCGCCAAAAGGGGACTGGGCCCAGAGAAGTCAGCAGTTATCGTTCTTGGCCCATGGTACGGGATGACGCCGCAGGGAAGGAGGAACTGTGTTAGGGAAGGACACCGGAACGTCGCAAGGGGGAGGTGGGTGTAAAAAGTGGTTGACTGTGTGTGGCGTCGCAAAAAAAAAAAAAAAAAACTCATGCAATACGGGCGTGGCCCTGGTGAAAGGGAAAAAGGAAAAGGTTGACCTTGAAGGCGGGTGTCAGGTGGAGAAACCCTGAGAGGGCAAAGGACCAATCCAGCTCATGGATAACCAGGTCGATAAAGTATCTTTGAGGAAAAAGAAAAACAAGAAGGGCCTGCTACTCGCCGGTGGGTTCGAAAAAAAAAAAGAAACGGAAGGAGTGGAAGGCAGAAGCCGCAGACCCCGGATCTCTCGCCTCAAAAAAAAACAGGAGAAATAGGTAAATATCCGGGTAGGGGCCCAAGATTTTGGGAAGCAAAGAAGGGTCCGCAGCGGAGGGGGAGAGAAAAAGAAGCTGTCAAAAAAAAAAGCAGAGCCCCCTCCGGGCAATCATCACGAGGGAACGCGACCAGAAATGAATCTTACCAAAATGATAGAAGTCTACGATCATCCTCCAAGAAAAAAAGGGGGAAAAAAGGGGAATCTGAAAAAAACAAAAGAAAAGGGATCGCACCGCCCAAAGACCCAAAAAGGGAAACCTGCACGAGAAAGAGCAATAAAGTCACAACCCCAAACCGAACATCCCTGCGAATGGATGACGCGGGAGAAGCACCCACAAGGACTCAAGACTCGTTGGGGCAGAGGACAGAAAACCCGGGGAAAGACGGGCCACTAATATCTTGAAAAAATCTAATCCGAGATGGGAAAAGTCTTGACCGGCGCGGAAAGGCATCCCAAAAAAAAAGAAAAGTGGCCGCGGAGATAAGTAGAAAGGGGCTTAGGCAACACTTACCAGCTGTCCAAAAGTTCATCAAGGATAAGGAAAGAAAAGGAATTGGGGGACGGAAATCGGAGACAAGCAAACGTAAGTAGATGACCTAAGAAACAGGGGGAAGACGGGGCAGTGGACCGAGAGGAGAATGTCAACGGTGGGGAGGACCGCCAGCAGGAACTTAGCAGAAAAATTCTTGTAATTCAAAGTCAGGATGGCGTCATTGGGGGGGAAAAAACTCATTACGGGCCATGGGCGATTTGGAAGGAAAATCTAAGAGAACTAAATTTGCTCCTGAAACTGAAACAGAGACTTCCCCAACAAACGGGGGAAAAGGGGGGGCCCGTAAACGCCCGCTAAAGAGCGTTCCTTTCACACGGCGCCCAGGGGGAATCGGGTGTAAGGGATGCCGAAGGGGGGATTCAAACACAAGCCAACCAAAATGTGGAAAGAGAAGCGGGGGGAGAAAAAACCAGGGTTAAGCCAGTGTGGGGTTTTGAAGTAAACAAATACCTGGTCAGGGAGAAACAAGACGGTGACAGCAAAAAGACCAACAAACTAGAGGGCCGACCGAAAAAAGGGGTTGGTTTAAACATCTGTACGTATCACTAGGACCTAGACAGGGTGGAGACTCCAGTGTCCGAAATCAAGAAGAAGGTTCTGGAAAAACAGAAACAAGCCCTAGAAGCGAAAGAACATCAAACTAAGAAGGGACCAGAATACAGGTACCTTAATTGTAAAAGAAACTTTTCTGGACCGTGAAAAAGGATGAAACAGGAAAAGGAGTCACTGGGGAGGAAAAGAATACAATAACACACAGAAGGGAATCCCTGACTTAAACAAGATGCAGCCATCCCAAGTCCAGAACGTTTAAGCCCTAAGCATTGAGGGGAAAAAAAATCCACGAAAAGTACGATGAAAACCGCAATTCCGCAAAAGAAGGAAAAAAAAGCGGTCCTATCAATCGACCGACTAAAAAAAGGAGGTAAGAGATAGTGCCAAGAAGAAGGAAGGACTGTCACAAATGTTTTCCGAAGAGAAGGGGGTATTCTCACTAATAAAAACAAAAAAAAAAAAGGTAGGGACTAACCTTCTGAAGGCAGGGGAAGGGCAGACTCGACTCGTTCGCGTGAAGGGAGGGGGGGAGTTGAGGGGGGTCACTACGTGAAAGAAAGAAAAGTAAAGGAGGCAGAAAGGAGAAACCGTCCCAATCCACTGTCGAGGGAAGAAACGGGGAGTGCGTGCAGGCGAATTGGACTCTGAGTCTCCAAGCAAAGGAGGAGGGAAGAACGGCGACTTTACCTTGACAGAAGTCGTCCCACCTTGTTAGGGAGAGGGAAAGGAAACAGGTCTAGTTGCAACAACAAAGGGCGCCAAACCTAATTGGCTCGGCACAAAAAAGGGTTTCGCCAGAAAAGGGGGGGGGGGGGACTTTCAAAGGGGGAAAAAAAAAGCTACCAACAAAAAAGCTGGGGATCCAAAACTTCGGCTGCAGTTCAATGTTCGGGGGTTGATACGATTGCCTCTCGCCGGAAAGGTGAAAAAGACGGGACCAGGGGGAAGGTCGACCGTTAAGACCGAAGACCAGCCCTGGGCGCGGCAAAAAAGAAACCAAAATTAAAACTGGTGAAAAGGATGGGGGGAGGTTCGCGTCTGCCCAAGGCGGGGAACTGGAAGAAAAAATCTTCAGGCAAAAAAAAAAAAAATCAAGTGTTCCCCCACCGAGGGAAAAAAAAAAAAAGAAAAAGGAACCCCCAAGTTATTCAGGGAAAAACTAGAGGGCTCAGCAAGGAGGGGAGGGCACAGCCGACCAGGCGCCGTCAAAAGAAAGGGGGAAAGGTTGTAAGGGGGCAAAGCTCCCTCGAAAAATAGTACTCCTAAAGGTCCCTGAATACGGCCGGTCCGCAGTTGAAAAAAAAGCGGGGGAGCTTCAACAGACATAAGCCGGGGTCCTCGGCGCAAAACGAAAGGGAAAATGGGGGGCTTACAGGCCCCGAACTTATTACGGGCTCGGAGAAATAGCCTGGGCAAGAATCGGGAGGTCATTTAGGGAAAAAGCAGCGGGAAAGAGAATGTTGTTTTTATCTGAAAAACGCCAATCCACATTTCTGGAATGTTTCCGGGGGGGACCAAAGGAGATCAACCAAAAAAGAAGGGAACAAGGTCCAAGGCCGCTGGGCGATAAGAGGGGGGGTGGAAATACCTAGTTAACAGTGGGCACTCTTGTTTGGGCCAGGCTGAAAGGGCACCAGCTATCAGGACAGAAGAGAAGAAGAAAGAGGGTTAATGGAAAAAAAAAAAAAGCGGGCGGAGACGCGGGGTGGGGGGAAGGAAAAAAAGACCTGACCGCGCCTGTGGCCGGGAAAAGGACCGAAAGACCAGATCTCTCAGACAAAAACAACAAAAAAGAGGAGAAACGGGTTTGGCTCCACGTTCTGTGACTTTTGAGAAAAAAAAAAACACGAGGGAAATCGGGATCCACGGAAAAAAAAAAAAAAAAAAAAGGCACGGCGAGGGGGGGTTCATAACCATCACGAATAAGGAGAGGGGACACGACATCATGACGAGGTGATCGCCCGCCTCCCGAATATCATAAAAAAAGGGTTCGCACAGACAAACGGGGGGGGAAATTGTGGGGAAACCAGAAAAAAAACATGGATCCGTCCGCCAAAGGACCCTGCACCTGCACAGACAGTCCAGGGAAAACACCACAAAAAAAGAACCCTACTGAAAGGAACCAGGAACACTGGTTGTCAGGGGGGGGGTAAGGGCAAAACACAGTTGGCGAGAGGCGGGTTGGGGAGGAAAGAAAGAAAAACGCCCCACCCTCGAACGACCCGCTAATGCTCTCAGCCAGAGATGGCCGCGGCCTATCCAAGAGTGGAACGTCTAAGAAATCAAAACTCTGAAAAACGGTTCCCAGCAAGGACCGTCGGTATGAAACGGAAGAAAGGGGGGTACTCAGAAAATGTGATGGACCCCGTTCAAGAAAAAAGGGGAAAGGATTAAAGTAATAGATGTCTCCTTAAGCTGGACCACGGGCTGACTTTCAAATGAAAGATAATAAAAAAAAGTGACCACAATGAAAAATCCTTTGTGTCCACGCGTCCTGGCGAGGCATGCAATGAAGCCCGCCAAAAAGGAAGGAAGCAACGGCGTCAAGGGGGAAAGCGTGGGTCGAAAAGGGAAGGTGGGGGGGGGAAACGCAATTGATCTAAGGGGGGACCGGAGTAACCGCAAAAGCAATCGGAAACATCGCGCGAGAAAAAAGGAAGGGGATCTTTCACAAAAAAAAAGTGTTGAACACGGGAATTCGCTGGCCGCACGCCAGGGAGGGTTCCAAACTAAACGCCGCACGGCGACGGAAGGAAAAGGGGTATGCTATCGCAAAAGAAAAAGACATGGTAAAGCATCAACAAAGGAAAGAAAAACAGGTGTGGTGAGCACCGTGTTGGTGGAGAAAAGGAGAAAACTAATACAAGTAAGTGTTCACACCCGAACCGTTGGGGGGAAAAACGCAAAACAAAGGGGGTCAAGGGCGCGGCGAGTTTTTTGGGGGAAAATCAGAGGAGGGGCCTAAGGACTCAGAAGAAAAGGTGGACGATCATGTAGCCAAAGGAAAAAAAAAAAAAAAAAAAAAAAAACTGGGATTTCATGCCCGTACCACATCATACCGGAAATCTCATGCAACAGACAACGGCAGCGACCAGGAAAAACGCCAGGGTGTACGAAGGGGAGGAAAAAAAAAGGGTGGTCCCTAGGTACATCAAAGGGGGGGGGGGTCGAGCGAAGTAGTGGGGGGGCCGGGGCTCAGAGAAGTCAAAGAACGAAAGGTGAGGGAGGGGGAAATCCGAAAGACAGACCAAGACTGCAAAAACCTAACCTGAAAGCATTTCGGTAAAAAAAGAAAAGATACAGCGCTGAAAACACGGAAACAATGCAAATTGTGTCAATGCCCCCGAGGATCAGCGGCACTATGACCGAATGCGAAAAAACAAAAAAAAAAAAGGAAGGAGAAAAATTCAACGGGTGAAAACCCTGATCGGATGGGCGGATAACAAAGGTGGGGAAGGGGGGAAGGGAAAGGGGACCTCTCTGTGAAATCCCGGTCATCGGTCTGTCTGAAACGTCAATGGTCTGGGGCGCTTAACTCGGGGAAAGAGGGAGTACGAAAGGTTCGGAGGTCGGCCTGAAAAGAAAGAGAAGGAGGGGAACTTTCATCGGGAAGCAAGGCAAAAAGAAGGCCGTCAACCACCTGCCGTCGTGCTGGACCAGAAGAAATCTCTCAAAGGAAAGGGAAAGGGGTCTGCTTAAAAAACATGACCGGCTCCGATCGCGAATAAAGAAAGTCACTTTTTGGGACTCTTAAACGAAAGCCAACTTCATTTCGGAACACACACCAAACAACGGCGCAAAAAACGACGTGGGACGGGGGAAGGGGGGGGACCCCAACGGGAAGTCTGGGGGAACCATACAAGGGGGAGAGGGGAAAAATCTCCACCACAAAAGGGGCAAAAACTTAAATACATGAAAGGGGATCCTCTCCGTGCGTGTGAATGCGGGGAGGGGGGAGGAAGACCCACGAAAAAGACCGCGCGGGCGGCGCCGTGGCGAGAAAAAAAAAAGCCTGGAACGGCGTCCCAATCGAGGCCCGGGAAACCCTGTGAAGGGATGTTCTCATGTCGCAATGGAAAGGGTCCAAAAAAAAAAGCTGGGCACCGGCACTCGGGTCGAGGAAAAAGAAAATCAACGGGGGGTTAAAAAAAATTGAGAAACCCGCTGATCCTGATCGAAAGGAGAAAATCAGAGCGGGCAAAACGTCAGGCAGGGCATCGCGGGCCAAGAAAAAAAAACTGGTGGGGAATATGGAAAGCGACATAATTGACTGCAGCAAAAACCCGAAACCGGACTAATCGGTCTACTGAAAAGGAAGAAGGGAAGTCCCCTTGTGGTACAAATCCTGTCCGGTGGTCCGAAAGAAAAAAGGGGGTCATAGCAGAAAGAAAACCTTGCCGTCACTGGGCAAGACCGCCCACAAAAAGGAAAAAGGGCACATCGACATGTTCACATAGAGGGTGCCGAAGGGGAAAAGGGGGGGAGAAGTTTCCTCCACCCCAAAGTGGGGGACTACTAGGGGGGGAGTCCATCCAAAAAAAAGCCCACGGTCCAAGAGGAAGTTGTAAGGGGGGGGGAGGGGTTTGAAAAAGCTGATCGCCTCGGCAACAGGCAGGGAAGAAGGGAGGACCTTGGGTGGAAAAAAAGTTTACTGGCCCGTTTGTCGGGAAGAACAGTAACCGAAGCCGAGGCGACATGCAGCTCAGGAAGAGGAAAAAAAGGGGTCGAATCAGATCTGGATGATGAACAGCCGAAACGCAGGGCACGCGGAGGTTGGGGGAGAAAAAAAAAAGAAATTAACCGCTCACGGTGGGCCGGGACGAAGCCAGTAACCCTGCTAGATCTGCACCAGGAAGGAGAAAAATCCGGGTGATTTCAATGCTTTGAAAAAAAAATCAGGACTGTGCGTGAAAGCGGGACAGAAGGGAGGAAAAAAAAAAAAAAAAACACCACCTGCTGCAGGCGTTTCCATAAGCAACGATATTATAGCGGCCGAAGAAGCTCCACTGGGGAAGGGGGGAAGTCGGACGAAAAAAGCAGGGTCGAACAACAAAAAAAGAAAAAAAGGAAAAGGGGGGAATCTTCGGAAAAGAAAAGAAAGAAAAAAGTCCTCAAAGGGGAAACCTTGAGCTTCACCGCCGCGGAGCAGCCACCATCAGGAACCTGAAAAACAAAAAAAAAGTAAAAAAAAACTGCGACCGTGTTGGCCGGGGCCGACACAAAAGGTCAGAGCGCAAGACTTGGACGTCCCCGGCCCACGACGTGCTAGCACCAAAAGCGACCCCCTACTTGATAGAGGGAAAAGGGGAGATTGCCACCAAAGGGCGCGTGGCCTCCTTGAAAAGCCCACGCAACGGGGGTAAAGATAGGGGGGACAAGTGGTAGTGGATGCGCCACGGACTCAATGAGGGGGGGAAAAAAAAAAAAAAACATTGGTAGAATTATCAAGCCACAGTATAAGATTGTATAAAACTGAAATCTTGAAAAAACAGACACCAGTAAAAGGGGGGATTACCAGAAACCCAAGGAGTCGGGTGGCAGGAGGGAAAAAGGGAAGGCTTCCTACGGTCCATAACTAGGAACCCACGGAGTTATCATTAAGAAATGGGAAAAAAAAAGGGGGGGGCTGGAAAGGGGGAACAGAATCTGCATGTTGAAAGGGAAAAAAAGTTTGGGAGGGCAAACGCAAAGTCAGCGCACTGGGCGGCAGAAAAGGGACAAGGGAAATACCTAAAAAATTCACCCGTTGCAGGTTTCAAGAGGGAGCCCAGAAGCCAAAGGGATACGCGCAAGGCTAGCCAAAGGGGGGGAAGAAGAGGGGTCAAACCGCTGAGGGTTAATCTCAGCCGCCAATCAAACGGTCATAACGCCATGCAACAAGAAAGGGTAGTGATATCCCGTGTGGTGGGAGGTATAAAAAGGAAAAGGTTCGGTGTCAAACGAAGGTCCGTGGCAGGAAAGATTTTCGTCCGACGGGAAAAACGGTGGGTTGTAAAAAAAAGGGGGTCGTGCGTCACAGAAAAAAAAAAAAAAAAAACAAAAAAACACAAAACACAACAAAAGTCTTCGCCCAGCAGGCCGCAGGGCAAAAGGCACGAACCAGCAGAACCAAAAAATAAACAGGAAAGGAACCCTAAGGAAACAGCGAAAACGACAGGGGTTGGGAAGAAGGGGGAGGAATATCGGCCCTATGACGAATCAAGCGGGAATCACTATGCGCCGAGAAAAGAAATATCGGGAAGGGGCAAAAAAAGGGAAAAAAAAGACCAGACGAACTTCAACCTACCGACGAGAAGGGAGATCAAAAAAAAAAAAAACAAGGGCACGATCAAACAACCTTCCAAAATTGGAATCAAGACCTAGTCAACCGATCACACCACTAAGCTTCGCTGAAAAAAAAACCACGGAAGAATAGTGAAGCACGGGGCAAATGTGAATCAGGGAGGGGAAAGGCAAGGTGCTCGACGCGATCGACTTCTTCGGGAGGGGGAAAGGGCAGGGAACGTCGTCTTGGAAAAACCTGGGCTGACCTTCCCATCCGTGAGAGGGAAAAACAGGGAACTTCTTGAGGGGAACTACGATAAAAGCTAACTCTCCAGACGCCACCACAAAAAAGGGGGGAGGGGAAAAAGGGGGAAGTATTCCCCCAGAAAAAACTGTTCCTTCAGGAAGGAAGGAAGTTGATTTTCTCAAGGCGAGGGCTCGTGCAAATGGGCGACCGAAAGAAAAGAGAGGGAGAATCTGCTACTAACCTTTCGGGAAGGGAGTCGGCTACTTCTATTCACAAAACGCGCGCCGAAAGTGCTGGGCAAAAAAAATTTTTGAAAAGGAAGAAAAGTGTAACTTATTTATCAACACGAAACACCAAAGGGTAATGCTGGGGAAGGACGTCAACGGGGGGGGGGGGGGGGGGGGGGGGGGGGGGGGGGGGGGGGGTGGGGTCTTAAAAGGGGAGGGGGATGAGGTTCTCGCGCTTACCGTAAACGAAGCGCGCCTTCTAAAGAAAAAAAATGGGAGGGCAGTGGGTACTAGAACTTTCAACGTGTGGACTATGATGTCTTTCTAGTTTCGGCCATAGCGCGGGAAAGAAAAAAAAAGTAAACAAGAAATTGTTAAAACATTCCGACACACAATCCGGACTTGATACTAAGGGCAGGAAAGAAAGAAACTGCAGTTCTACTCCCGAAAGAAGTTCCGGCTCAAGGGGTGTCTGTCACGGGCTGCGCAACCAAGTGAAGGGAGAAATATGTCTACTTCAATAGGAAGCCCGAGTAAGGAGGGAAGCTAAACCCGGTTACTCTCAGAAAAAACCGTCGGAAGGGGCTCGCCGCATGACGCGAGATCTAAAGACATTCTCGTGAGGGGACGCAGAGAGGGCTGGAGCTCAAACCGCAAAAGCACTGGAAAAATGACACGGGGCGAGGGGGGGAAGGAGGGGGGTTCTTTGTGTTGTGACCGAAGAAAATCTCTTAAGGCAAGGGGCCAGGCGGACGATGCGACGATTTGGCCTCGTTTTGATGGGGGGAAACCCGAAGAGAGTTCAGTAGCAATAACCAGCGCTCATGCAAGATCCGGGGGAGTGATGAAACAAAGCCGAAAGGGGAAGGGGTGAAGCTCGGGAGAAAAACATGGACAGACAAGTAGTGCTGTCGTAAGAAAGAACCGG
>Ga0179593_1696211_pt1 | contig 23169 bp, 16 predicted proteins | sample CZODoug2_1_08_16_FD_185931 | JGI IMG/M metagenome (GOLD analysis project Ga0179593, IMG submission 185931) | Vadose zone soil fungal communities from Angelo Coast Range Reserve, California, USA - CZODoug2_1_08_16fungal (PacBio error correction) | ecosystem: Environmental > Terrestrial > Soil >...
CTTTCAGCGAGAGTTCGAGGACTGACAAAGGAGATCCTCCTCCGGGACTTACACCCTTAGAAGGGGGGCACGAGCCCGGAAAATGGAGTCTCTAAGCGAAAAGCAGGATCAGGAAGGGAGTTTCGCGGAACATAAACAGTAGCACTGGTTAGGAGGGTGTTTGCCGAGAGACCTAAAAGGGGGTCAGGGAAGCCAGTGGCTAGACTTAAACCGTCTAGGGTATTGCCCGAAGGAGAGGGGGTGAAGAAGAAGAGGGAGTGTGGCCGCGGCCGACTCTGATTCAACAAAGAAAACAGAGAAATTTGTGAAAGGGGAAAAAACAGCGCGGGACTACTGACCGCGCTGGGAGCACTCATGGCAAAAAACAGAAGGAAACGCCCTCCGGAACGCAGAAAAAAAGGGGGAAACTCTAAAAGCAACTAGGCAAAAATAAGTCGAGCCAATCGGGCGGACCAATAGCTGGGGGATCGAGGGAAAAAATACTCCAACGGATCCCGTGGAAAGAGAAAAAAAAAGAGAGAACGAAAGGAGGGGCAACGCCGTGGGGGGGTGACATTAGACAACTCAGAGGGGGGTTGGAGTGGGGGGGGGGGCGGGGGGGGGGCGGGGGGGGGGGGGTGGGGGGGGGGGGGTGGGGGGGGGGGGGTGGGTCAAGGTGGGTCGGGGGGGTCCCCTGATCCTGTGCGGCTACCTGTCTATAGGACTATCTCCAAGAAGAAAACAGAAACCGGACGCAGAGTGCTACAACAACCAAAAATTCTGTTCGAAAAAAGCGAATAGCTCCGCATGAGATCGCACTTTCATTACCCACGATGCAGTCGGAGAAAAATTATCCAGCCACTACGGCAGGTCACGGGAAGCTTGGGGCTTGCTCTAATTCGCAAAGTAAGATAACGGTCAACACCGGCGGTTCACCAAGAAGGAAAATCTCCGTACAACTTCGAGTGACGTGAAACGTTGCGTTACCGGTCTGAATTGCGGGAGGGGTGTCATCGCGAACGCGTTAGGGGGGGGTCCCCCTGTTACGGATGGCCAAATGGGGGGGCCGCATAAGATACCGGAGCCCTCCGTAATCGGACGAAAAAGGATGAGATAGGGGGGTTAGTGTCGTTGGAAAGGCTCTTGTCTCGCGTGAGTAAAGCGGTCGTGCTACCGTCGGGGGTCTAAAGGGTGTTTGAAAGGGGGGGGTTGGGTGTCCCATATAATGTCGTGCTCCCGCGTAGAAGCTGGGTGGGGATCAATCAAGGAGTGTACTGTAAGTCGAGCCTGGTTGGCTGGGGGGAGCGGACGGTGCTAATCCAGTAGCCAGACCTCACCTAAAAAGTGGCACAGACTTTAAAGGTGATCGAGTCGAGAAGGGGGTAAAGGGGATGGAAAGCGAGTCAGAAGGGGAGTCGTTCGTGTTTGGGCGGGAGGGGGGGGGCCCAGGATGTGCTGCAGGGTTGTGAGAGGAGGGGGAGCACGGTGGCGGAGGGGACAGGTACGGGTGGGGTACTTTTTCACCGGACCCCGAGGGGTAATGGAGATTGCATCCTTGGTGTTGTCGAGTAAGGGGCGGTAAGGGGTTATACTGGAGAAGTTGGGGGGAGTCGTAGGTGGTGATGGTCTTTGGTTGCTAGGGAGGAGCAATCCTTCGCTTCGTAGTGCGTGTGCTCGGAGTCCGGTGTGAGTGGGGGCGGAGGCGTAGTTCGGGGGGTGGGGGGAACGTCCGTTACGCCCTACTCGAGATGCCAGAGGGCCACTGGGGTTGCCCCTGTGGGAGGGTTTGTGGGTCTAGATTAATTGTAGGGTGCTAGATCTAGAAATTCATTAAATGAAGATCTTGCCTCCCGCGACTGATACCATACACGTCAAAGCCTCTGTTATGCTGTCATGGTGTGATTATAGTAAAGTTTTGATTGATGTGACTAAGGACGAGGTACCAACTAACGAATTGGGGTCCCTTTCAACAGTCCCCACTAGTTCTTCACTTCGCTAGCTTAATCAGAATCCTTAAATTGAGTGAGGAGAAACGTGTTTGGTTCGCACGACATATGTTTTTCACTACGTTGCCTACCATAGAACCAAAGTACAAGCGCTCTTTCTTCAAGAGGAGAATTGACATTCTCACGAATTAGGAGGAACAGTAAGTCATGGAAAGGGTTTGGGACTGGGAGTTAAGAACCGGGAGGAACCACCGAAAACAATCTGTCCGAGGCGGTCAGGAACTTCATTCGCTTCTCACACTATAGCACTTAGTCTGTTCATCACAACTGGAAATAATCCATACACTCGCGTTTCCCAAAACCTTAATATCTTTTCCGGGCCACGCAGGGCACGGGCCGGGGTCTTCTCCTCCGGCTAACTGCCGCATTACTCACCTTCTCCCCCAGCTCTCTGGACTAAACACACCAACGATATTATTCACACCGCACCGAAGATCGAGTCATCCGCATCACTATGTTGCGTGAGCTCTCGGGCAGCAACCCACGATAACACGATGGTTGTTTGCCCCTCAAGAAATTCACAGTTCTTGTCCCTACTACGTACTATGAGGGAGATCTGGTCACGCCCTCTACCCTCTAAAAAAGTCTCTTGGGTCAGACAGTAAAGGCAAGGTCGATTTGGTCGAGTGTAAGAGACGTTTCACTTAAACCAAAATAGAGCCGCGCGGAAGGTTTTAGTTCGGACGTGTAAGGGGGTCTCCGTTAGGCCGGGCCAACCACAAAAGAAGACAGACAACGGATGCGCGGCTTAGAGACAGCCCTTACTTTCAGTACGCAGCGACGAATAGCTTCTCGGGGTACCAATGAGAGTGAAGTCAGCATGATAGGGGGATGTGGTGTTAGGCTTCCGGAGTCTGATATCGGCGTGCTATCCAAAACAGTGTCGCGAAAGGGAGGGTGAAGGTAGAGAGCCTTCCCAACAGCCGGGACAGTAGCGGACCGTAGAAGGGGGGGGGTTAACACCTGGTGTGTGGTTCTCCTACTCAGTCGCAGTCCACAAGAGGAGGAGGTAACATTTCCGTGCATCACGTAGGGATCCCGTTGGATGCAGGAGGGCTGCGTTGGTGTTCACCGAGGATTACGAAATTTCTATAAGCAGACAAACAAGAAAGGAAGAGACCACAGCTAAGTAGGGGTTTTGGGGGTGGGGAACTGGTAAGCCCTGGGAACCGTCCACCCTGCTTCAGGTGGGGGCCTACATAGGTGGACTAAGTTCACGGTCCGGGGAGATTTCTTTGCAGGTGTTTCTGGGGTGGGTTTCTTTCCCTATCTAGACGGAGAGAAAATTGTCCGCCGGGCGTCCAATAAACCGAGGAATGGAGAGAACACAGCCCTCGTAGCAGCGGGGACTAAAGGAGGGTCCAAAAACGCAGGACAGCTCGCGAACTCGGATATGGAAAAACGAAACCCGGGGGTTAATACAACCGGTAGAAACTCCAGAAGGATACGGCTACCCATGTGAAAGGGCACAAAAATCCAGGAGTTTCACACGTAAGAAACACCATCGGAGCGCAAACCTGAGTAATTTTGTAGAAAGGGACCGGGCGATCTTCCGCCGACCAAAGCTCGGAAAAACAGTTTGAAAAAAGCGCCTCCTTAGACCGAATCGCCACAAGGTTCACAAATCAAGACATAGACCAGACGTCTTCCGACAACAGAGCCCGCGTAGCCAACCTACTTCACAAGAAGAAAGGAGGATATTCCTGTGACGATGATGCGGGACTCTCTGGCAAGAAGCGTGTATTCTATTTTCCGCACGGAATAAAAGGTAATCCTCTCACGGGCACGTAGCCCTTGGCCCTCAATATCCGGAGAATCTTCGAGGTTCTGCGATTAGAACCCCCGGTTAAGGGGGGAAGACCTATAGTACCCTTCTACAGAAGGGAGCAGTGATCAGCAAGATCATGGGTTCCACATCGGACTCGAAAAAGCTGGGATGCCGAAGCGCGTGACAGACAGGCACCTCGTCAACTAACGGGGAAGGGGGCGCCCAGAACGTTCCTCCTCCATAAAAGAGACAAAGAGAGGATAAAACTCAAAACTAGCGTGTCATTCTTAGAGCGAGGGGAGAGATTTTTGGACGCAGGCCTCACAAGATATTGTCTGGGGTGGTCGAAAAAATAGCATTGGGCATCGACTCGAGCGTCGTTCGCAAACCGTCGTGTCTCTCTCGTTCTGTGCCGTTGTGGATGCTGACGAACGTGAAGAAGCACGCTGTCTGTACCAATAATTGGGGTCAATAGTGGCAACCTCGCATGCGGCGAGAAGCTTGTCTCATCTCTGCAGACAAAAAAAAAAAAAATTTGTTCAAAAGGTGAAGAAGGCTGGCAAAGAGGGGCCCAAGGGGGCCCGGCCCTTGGGGAAAATGAGACTAAAGCCTTTCCAATAGTCTTGCTATAAGAAGCTCCCAGAAGAACTTAGAGGGAACTGCGAATTACGAAGAAACCGGAAAAAAAACCGTCGCCTAAGTAACAAGCAAGTGAATTATAAATGGATGTGATCAGGGAGAAAACAAAGAGCAGGCTTCAAGGGAATAGTACTTCTAAGGAAAAAAGATCAAGTGGAATTGAGGGACACGTCAGCTCCGTGTGGACTCAACAATCGTTTGGTTGCCGTTGTGCAGGGTACTTCAATTAGGTAAGGGAGGTGACAGAACGGTAGGAACAACGTACCAGGGAAATGATCGCTTAATAGCTCACTCAACACAAACAAAAGAGGGGTCAGCTATCTAAGACTTTACCGGGTTACGGGTAACCACGGGAGTCAACCGAGAGAACCCTGCGGTACGGAACCCTAACACTAAAAAGTGTGAACCAAACGTTACACAAGCATTGAAGCAAGGAAGGTCATGCTAGTCCGAAAGTCGGGAATAATAAGAAGGGGGAGTCAAAAGAACATCAACAGGGGAGCTACAAGAAATTACTGTTAGTAGGGGGGACATAAAGAACTATATAAGTTCAAAAAGCCGGTCTCGTCTTTATACTCTCTAATAGTCGAGCCTGGAGCGGTCGCAGGGCACAAGAGGTTCCGAAGAAGTGGGACCGACGCGAACTCTTCAAAAAAAGGAAAATTCAGAAAGGAGGACATTGGAAAGAAAACTTGTGTTCGCTGGTTTAGCGTCAACAGCATGCTTTACAGGCCAAAGAAGGAATGATGCTTTTAAGGACACGCAGTAGGGAAAAAGGCGAACCAGAGACCATAACGGGATTACTTCCGAGGAAATCACTGGAAGGGGCTAGACTAAGAACTCTACCGCAAAAAAACCAACTGGAGGATTCGGGAGTAATATCCTTGGAAAAGTCGGGGAAGCCAGAAGAGAAATAGGTTAGGTAGAAAAGATAGAAGGAGCTCAGAGGCCAAACTTTGGACTGCCATCGTGTATGGCAAACCCTGTCGATGAAAAGAGGGAGGTAGGAGAGAAGGCAACTCAGGACCCTATCCTTTCCGAACGAAACGATAACTCAGCTTGTACCATTAGAAGAAGGGAATAGTACTACCGTTCTGTATGGAGAAAACCGCCGGGATAGAACCTAAGGACTACCTCATTTGGCGATAGATTCCAAGGGCGACTGGAAAAAGGGGGATGCTAAGGATCACGGGAAAAAGGGTATAAAGACACTACGTATTGCCCTGAGAAGATTCCGATCAAAGAAATAGAAAAAACGCTCTCGAAGGAAAAATATGTTCATGGGGACTTCGGACCTATGAATCGTTTAGAAAAGCATCCGGCGCAGCGGGGGGCTGGGAGGATGGTGGTGGGGGAAAACATTTTGGAAGGCGGCAACAGAGATGGGGATCAAAATAGGGGGAGAATCCGAGGAAGCAAGGCTCCATAAGTGATACAACAAAGACAGCCAGAAGGGGGCACAGCTAGACAGTCGGTGAAATTCCGTGGGGTTGGCAAAAACCGCCTGGGAAGAGCAAACTCAGTTAGGCATACTTGTGTCCGAGTGGAGTGAAGGACATCCGGGTAGGGGGGAAAACCAAGGAGAAGTGACTGGTCTTGCGAAAAGAGGGTTTAAAAGGGGAGGGGTAGGAAGGCATACTAGCTGTAGGAAGGAGCAAAGGGAAATAGTCGAACGGAGTGCGATTCCGTCGATATGATTGCCAAAAGAAAGAAAAAAGAAACAAAGACGTCTTCGGGAAATAATGCGTAATAAAAAGGGAAGAGCACGCGAAGGTGGAAAAAAGAGGAAATTGAAGAGACCGGGAGAACGGAAATGAATTCTTCGGAGGGCAAAATCCGAAGCGAGGGGGTTTGGACTGCGACTGGAAAGGGTGCAGTTGGAAATATAACCGGAAAAATTGCAGAGGTTTATGAAAGCAGGAGAGAAGAGCCCGAAAGTCGTGTCTGAAAAAGGGGTGGGAAGGCCTTGGATGTCGGCGACACAGGCCCCGGAAGAGGAGGTCAATGACCCAGGGCAGGGAAAAGTGTCGAAGCAGGAAATCGGGGAAGGAAAGAAGGAAAGCCGTGCACTTCCAGATAAAATTCGGGTAGGTCATCAAAAATTAGGGTGAAGTAGCGTGGGGGCGCAGAGGTAATCCGAAGGAGGGAGTCGCGAAAATACGCAACACCGGAGAAGGATGAGAGAACGCACGAATCAGAGACTGAGATCCAGATTCACAAATTGCTCAATGTTGGCGGAACCGGGATTCTTGATGGCAGTTCCAGTTAGGAGCAAACTCGTAGTGGGCGCCTTGCCGGCGTCCTACTTGTTCAGAGAGGGAGAATTGTAGATGTGCCCTTCCTCGGGATTCACACGGGAAACCCGAAAAACGAAGACTACAGAAAAGAGACTGGAAGAAGTCTTGAAGCACATGAACAGGAATGACAAGAGGTGTGCTCCCATAGATTCGAAAGAAAACCTCTTGGCGGAGATCCGAAAAAACATTTAAATCAGAAACTTGCATGGGTGCTAATAAAGAATTAAAGTGGACGAAAACGGGAAAATCACGGGAAAGTCTGGGTGCTATCCTCGTTCGGCGGCAAGCCATGAAAACGATTAGGTACGACAATTATGACCCTACGACGATGGCTGGCAAAGTTGGAGAGACGGTTCTTTCGGGCCAAAAGACGACGAGCCGAGCTCTGGTCGCCGGGGAACCAGGCAGGAACCCGAGGACGGAAGAAACAGCGACTTAAAGAGGCCTAGGGCCGTGCGTGAATAAAAAGGCTCCCATGATCGCCATCCTAGTCATAGAAATGGAGGAGTCCCAACGAAGAAAAAATGTAATAAAGGGCACTACGCCAAAGGATGACTTTCAAAAAGGAGCGCGGAAAAGCAGGAAAAAGATTTCAACAGAGAAAGTTGGGAGCAGTCAGGGGAGCAAACATCCGGGGGCATTGGCTTAGAGGCCTTGAGCGTACCGCAACACGCGATAAGATCTTTCAAAGGAGACAAAAAATCCGGTGAGCCGCAAAAGGTCAAAACAATGGTCAAGGAGGAGTCCCATGAGGACTCGATTCTACGCGGACTCGTGGGGGGAGAGGGCTCCCCTAGAGGAGAACTTCCACTAAATCCGCCAGCCAGACCTTCGGGTAGTCAAACTGGATTTGGAACGACATTAGGAGTTGGGGGGAAAAAGGGGGAACGAGAACATACCCGTCGGGGAGGGTCGGCGGAACGTGGGGAGAACTCGGAGAAATCAAGGAAGCGCGTAACAACCTTCCGATCTAAAGAAAGATTCGACTCGGCTGGAGAGAGCAAAGGTGTGTATTGGATGGCAAGGGAATAGAGCAAAAAGGTCGACACATCCGGCGCAAAGAATGGTAAGAAGAGAATGAGGAAATCTTTGGGTCTGGAACGTCATTTCGTTAACGCACAAGAAAAAGTCAGGTCTTTACCCCGGGGAAGAACAGGGGGGTCAGTCTTTCTCCAGGTCGCCGGCGGCAGATAAAAAGGTTCAGCTAATCATCAACTCCTCAAAACCCGAACTTATCTGCTGGGCTGCCCTGAAAAGTGGAGGAGGGGAAAGCATCCGAAAGCGGTCTGGGGGGAGATGTGTCGTCACGATTGGAGCATCGAGAAAAGGTTCTCATCGGCTCCCTTAAATTATGGGATCTGCGTCTGGACGGATGGGCCTTCGCAAGGAATGAGTGGAAACTCTTTCTTTACATCAAGGTTAGACCAGGAGGAAAAGGAGAATTTCGGGTAGAACCTAAATTCTCTGCTAATGCGCAATGGGTGCGGATTTCACCAGGTGAAGTGAGGGGCCACGGAGCACTGACGGAGAAAGGGGCCCCCTTGAGAAAACATCATTAAGTCAAATAGCTGTCGGGGAGCGGACACCAAAGGCTATGAAGTTTAGAGTGAAAGGGAAAGGAAACAAGTCTTTACGGTATAAAAACCACACGGAGAATAGACTGTTAAGTCGCATACCTTGTTGTTGATGCGAAACTGCCCCTTGAATTTTGGGCGTGTCCCGAAATTTGCGAGCAGAAAATCGTTATAAAACCGGGAGGGGACACTAAACTCGGGAACAACGAAAAACTCATGCCCGTGATTTGGAAGGGTCCGAGGTGAAACTCTTGTTACATTGCAAGGGTTTATGGAGAGAGGGAGGTGAACTACGAGTGACGAAGAGAGAGGATCGAAACAACCACACCGGGATAGGGATTCACCCTATATAGATCTTTTCGGATCCCTCGTACCGGGGGAAAGGCAAATCTGGACTGTCAAACCCAGGTACACCACGGGGACGGAAACCCTTAACAATCACCAAGCGGGGGTGAGGCCAAACGTGGAAGGGTGGAAATCAAAACGGATTGGGGGGGACAGGTCTGGCCGCGCATCTAATCTGATAAAGAAGGGACAAGGTTCGCGAATCAAATCAGGCACAGCGGCGCTTACCGTATGGGGGGGCAAGAGAAAGCAGGGAAAGGCTCGTTCATGCACGGGGGCTAGTTGGAGTCTCTTCTGGTGCTATTGGGAATCCTGGAGCAGGAGCAGGGAAGGAGGTGCATGGTGTGCACACGGTGCTCTCTTCAAAGAGGGTCAACATCGCATTGGCGATAGACCTGTGCGAGCGGGAATCGCACTCAGGGAAAGAAGTCCCGCGCTGGGGACACTGACAGAGGATGGTGCACGGGCAAGCAAGTCCGCGAATCCCACCTGAGAAAACCAAGCGCCGTCGAGGCGGGGAAACGAAGGGATTTCAAGAAGATCGCTACCCGACCAGAAGTCTGGATTATAGTTCCACATAAGAAGGAACGAGGGTAGATCCAAGCATAAGAAAATAGGCAGAGAGAGATTTCTACGCATCGAGCCGAGCTGACGACCCGGAAAAAGGGGTAAAGGAAAAAGGGCGTCGATGCGAGCATGGTAACGCGGGAGAAAGTCAGGGGGTAGCCGAGCCTTCCAATGACCAAAAACTGAGATCTTATCGGATAACAATCCTGCGCAAACGGAGGGAGCTAGAAGAGTTTCTCACTCCAAACCAAGACGACTGAAGGACCTTGGTCAGGGTAGAGTGCAAGGGATGAGCAGGATGAGAAAGGAGGAGGTTCCACAGGGGGAAATGACCAAAGGGTTAAGCAGGAGACTACCCGCTAGAGAAGCACCCAGGTGATAGGGCATAGATGCTTTGGCTACTCGGCAGGGGCGTCTGCTCGTGGACAGGGAGAAGGGATGGCAAGAAAGTTCTCCGGTTCGGCGAAAAGGATGACGGCTGGGGGGAATCAGCAGAGTTGAATAAGACGGCGGAGTTGCGGACATCGCCAGGAATCTAAAAAAACATCCAAGAACGAGCTCAGGGGACGTGTGACCAACTCGGTTATTGGCTAGAAAAGTCGGGACTAGGGTGCAATCGACGATGGGCATCAGGTATAAAGTTTATTACATGGTGTACGTTGGAGACCACCGATTGAAGGAATGGGCGAAAAATGTGACGGCTTGTAATGCACGGCAAGGGTTGGCAGGACTAGGCTGTGGCTGACCGGAGCCAGGCAGGGTCAGAAGCATACGCGAAGTAGCGCTAAGTCAGGATGATAAGCTCAAAACAGCCCTCGGATGCTGTCATAAATGCGGTATCTAAGTGGGTGGGTCGGAAACTCAGGAAAAAGGACCAAAGGAAGGGAAAGGGGATTTAAGAGAAACTTGCTGATCCTTGAAGTTAACAAACTCCAAGCAATTTGCTTATTATGGTTGTGGGGGGGGGGGCGGGGTAGTTCGAACTACACTGAGCCAACCGCTTGATTCTAGTTGAAAGGGGTGAAGGCGAATACTTAAAAAAAAGGTCATACATGAACGGGGGGTAGGAACGTTGAATTCAGGCGACGCGTAGGAAAAAAATTAGGTCAATCGGGCAGGGGGAAGGCAGGCGCCGGGAGGGCACCTAAAAAGGGAACGAGCTTAAATCAATATCAAAAATTCTAGGGGTTCTGGCTCGGTTGACGTAAAAAAAAAAAAGTCTCCGCCGAAAGATCAAAAAACAACAAGAGGAGAGAAGAAGGAAAGATGACTCCTAATTCACGGACCTGCGCGTCACAAGCACTCTAATCAACAAAAGGAATTTGGGAAGAAGAAAACGGGGACTTGATCTGGAAGTTACGCAGGAAATCCCGAAGAGGGCAGGTTCTCCTGCAGACTAGATTTTAAAGAACTGTTTCACGATGACTAACGCTAACGAAGGAGCGAATGAAGATCAAAAACAAGAGATGACCCGGGGGGAAAGTTCCCTTTGCGCTGGAAGAGAGAGAATTAATTCATAAACATAATTCAAATGTGGCGAAAAGAAAGACTCCCTACAACAGGCGTGGAGACAGCGACACACAATTAATCAGAATGCAAGGGTGCTAATCGGAGGAATAACGAGAAACGGACAAATCACTCGCACGGTGGGGAAAAAATGGCGTTCGCGGGGGGGAGACATCACCACCGATGAGTACGGACTATGATGACAACGAAAGAACTTTCTAAAGTTTCGAAAGTGGTCTGTGCCCTGCGAGCGATGTCCGCTCACAGGACCGCCTCTGCTTCACCCTCAGCTCACGAAAAGGAACCAGCCAGTCGTATGTCAAGGGAATTCAGTGAGCAACTCCCATGCGCACAGAAAGCATCCGCATAATCAGGGCGATCCCAACCGAAACAAGGGAAGAGACAGATATCAACCACAAGGTTCTTCAAAAGATGGATCACACCTCATCCCGAGGAGCTATTTTCAAAACCGCATCGTGGGGCCACCGAAAAGATACTATCTATCGTCAGCAATCAGGGGTCAGACTTTGGTAGAGGGTCCGGGGACGAACTCTCGAAATCTTCTTCAACTGCTTGACCCCCATCGGCGTTCCGCACTTCGAAAACAATGGGGGGAAAACAACTCGGACCACATCCACGCTCGCTAAACAAAAGAAGAAAAAAGAGACTCCCTAGGAATAAACTTCGACTAATGAAGGTACCAATTCCATAGACCTTGGAGGAAGTTAGAGGGAGTTCATGATCTTAAGGCGGCGATTCAAAAATTCACGTGTATTTCGAGTGGCGGTGCCAAATTCTAGTTCACTACAAACAACTCATTACTCACTAAGTTACGAAGAGGTTAAGAAAAATGTCTTGGTCGAATCGAGAGAAAAGGTCAACCCTTTCAAAGGCTTAGCACGGCCCTTTTGGACAGACTAGAGCAAACTCGTCACCGCAAAAAGGTTACCGGATCATGTGAGAAAAGCGTATGAGAAGAAGAAAAGAAAAAAGATTCCGAAAAGGTAAGATTGCCGCTCTCGCCGTCCCCTGGCAATCGCATCGAAAAGAACGTGTATCCATGGAAACTGTTTCCGACGAGAAAACCAACGGAAGCGAATCACAAACGCAACCTAGGATGATCTGCAAGACTAACGAAAATCGCGGGGGAAGGGGAGAACAAATCCTCCAGATGTGGGAGGGGAGCATTTCTTGAAACAATCGAAAGTTCGCAATCAGGATAGTCAGGAGAGACCACCGAGGTTTCTCTTATTTGATCGGCTAGTCTTCGAAAAAGGGGCAGGAGACTTCGCTTTCTACCAAATATAGGGATCCAAAATGGTAAAGCGCGGCTGGGGGCCCCAGCTTTCATCTAAAGGTACGCACAAGGAAAGGTAAATTGAATGCTGGAAAAGAAGCAAACTAAAAAAAAGCCCGGCCCGTAGTGGGGAATGCGACATCAATTATAGGGCAAATATCTCAAAAGCTCAAAGACTTTACTTATTTGAAAAGAAGAAGGAAAAAAAATCATTGGAATGGAAACGCAATTCGACCTAGGACCGCAAGGGAAGAATAATCCTACCTTGTTGTGGGGCGCTTACCAAACTTTCACGCCAGGTGCCTCATCTGCAACTAAGAAATAAGGCATAAATTCATTTCTAAATGAAAGGGAGAGAGAAGTAAACGCCGTGTCTCAAACCGATGCTTGTAGAGGGGGAATCCCCGGAGGGGTAAATTTTTCGAACCGGTGAGGAACCGGGAAAGAAGAGAACTGAGAGATATCAGAAAACAACAACAGAGGAGAGTACAAGATGCATCTCTTGCATATAGAGGAGACAGGGGTCGGTTCCTCAACAGGACTGTCACAACTCGATGAGTACCAAAATCTTGGGTGCCGAAAGAGAGGGGCGTTGGTTTGAGGCGGCGTGAAAAAACGTCACGGAAGTTAGCACTGGATTCTTCATTGCCGCGCCAGATCTGGGCGGTATTATCACCGTTGAGGATCAAAGCACACAAGTGGCTGAAAGTCGATGATTATGCCTTTTTTTACCAAACTGGACGTAATCTCGTCATTCAAAAAGGGAGTAGGGATGGAGGAAGCTCTCTCAGCATATATTGAAAAACGCTAAAAGGGTGTTGCCTGGCCCCACCCGGGCCGGGGCATTTTGGGGGGGGAATAAGACTCACAGAAAGGTCAACATGTCGTTGTTCGCGCGACCCCTTGAGGAGGGAGAACTCCCGAGCGCGGGACGACTTTCCAAAACTGGACAATCTTGCTTTTACGAAGCGCCAAAGAAAGCAAGTCAGGCGAAAAGAAGACTAGAAATCCCCTATAAAAAGCGACCGATGCGGCCGAGCAATCGGGGGCTAAACACAAACTACCCAAGCAAGAAAGGAGGGGAAGGGGAGTCGGCCACAATCTCCAAGTTTAACGGCGTTAGGTCAAAAGGGGCGTGGGAAGGGTAGGAGGATATCTACGCATAAATGGCCGAGAAACTTCCTAAAGGGGCGACACCGACGGGCGATTCGAGCGGGAAAAAAGGGGCGAGCGTCCGAGTCCGAGCCGCCGATGACAAAAATGTAGCACATGATCTTGGAGAACTGAAAGATGCGTCGACCGGGCGATCTAGGACAAAAAGGAAAAAGGGCAGGGACGCCGAAAGACCTAGAAAGGATTGAATAGAGGGAACAGGGGCGTGCTCGTAAGGGGAGGATAGTGATCACGAACTGTTCACGCCGACATCCTCGACAAGAGGCCGGCGCCGCTTAAGGTCAACAAATATCGTCAACATCAAAGAAGGGAACTTAGTGGCAGGTCGGTGGCTACCTTGGTAGGAAGTCGGAACACAAAAACAAGCGAGGGCTGCGAGGGGAACGTGATCAAAAGATCTAACTCTCGCAGGGGTTGGAAAAAGATCGTCGAGCTTTGCGAGAGGGGGAAGAGTCTAAAATGCCAATGCGCTCCTACGAGTCGGGAAGACTGGTATGTTGAAAAAAAAGAGAACCTCCGCGCCTGGGGAAGGCCCAGAGAAAGGGCATCCTTGGGCGAGGGGGAGAAGAGTTTATTACATACGGGAGGGGGAGCGAAGGAATTATTACGTGGGGAGGAGCGCAAAATAGAGAGGAGTAGGCACTCGGAAACATAAAGGGTGGTCCGAGCCATGCTGGGAAAAATTACGGCGACAAAATTAGTAGCCCTCGAAAGAAGACCAAAACGACCGTATCAGCTGCAACAAGTCTGCGAAGGAATCGTGGTTATGGGCGCCAAAAAGCGACTAAGAAAGGAGAATTGACAGGACCCTTTTCATCAAGAGATGCTGAAGGACTGGTTTGTCAAATCGGTTCTGATTAATTGTTGGGTGAGGCGGAAAGGGAAAGGGCAAAAATCTAACCCCGGAGCCAAACAAAAAGGAATTCAAGATTATGGAAGTGGTGAAAGTTCTACAAGAAAAATTCAACATGAAGTTTTTGTCAGGGGGGTGGCCGCCGCGACAGGCCAACCTCAAAAGGGCGGTCCTGTGAAAGGGTACTCCAGTGAACCGAAGGAAACACTCTATCTCGGAGAGTGACCAGAACTGGTATCAAAAGCTGGAGGTCAGCAAAAAACTCAGCAGGAAGGTAAGCCTTACATGAAGCGCCGTGAAGGGAAAGGATCCAGCTCTGCTCAAAACAACGAGGATGAGATAGCCGAATCACGGCGTATAAGGAGCGGAAGCCTGGAACGAGTATACAAACAAATAACTGAACCTCCCGAATGGAGTGATCAGGGAAGTGGGGAAGAGGAGTTCTTGAGACAAAGATAGAGCGTCATTCCCCAGCCTGGCGTACGAACTTTGACACGAGACCCCACTGTGTTGTAAAGAGGGGTGGGGGCGAGGAAACTAAGAACAGTGAGAAGAAAACAACCACGTTGACGGGGAGAGCTTTGTGTTCCACTACTCGTGGAAAATGCAATAAGAAAATGATCCAAGAGGGGACTCCGGGGTTCGAACTAAAGAAACCCGGAAAAAAGAGAGAGAAACAACCATGTAAAGCAAACTTTCAAGTGGTGGAGAAAGGAGCAATTGCGATGAAAACGGGAACGATCCGGGGGGAATAGGGGTCACAGGTTCGTTCGGGGTTGGGGAGGCCAAAGGAAAAACGATTAGTATTACGCATTATTAACGAGGAGCATTTTCCTTAGAAAGCGGGGGAATCGATTCTTCATCGAGAAGAGCGATAATTGTAGGACGGTAGAACAAGGAGGGAATCCAACACCCGGTACCAAGGGAATAACCGTGCGGGAAACGCGTCCAATGCGAAGTCATAACGGGTGCAACAAAAAACCAGGTCTTTAATAACGAGAAAACCACGGGTGAAAGCGCCACCCCCCGCTCCCAGGATTGGCCGTACCGCATAAAGGAGCGAAGGTTCAAAACGAAAAGGTTTTGCACCGGAATAAGAGATCGCAAAAGAAATGGCTGGGTTTAGTCCTGGAGAGAAAAAGCTCATCTTCTTCAATTCTTGGGAACAAGGAGCGCTCACTTGAGCCACCCAGAACAAGCAAGGCGAGAGAGGGGAGAAGGGATGGAGAAGAATAAGGGGGACCCATACTCCCTCCCTCTGGAGGACCGTCAGGCTCGCGTATTGGGAGGGGTCACATAGGAAGAAAAGTATCCAACCGAAGTCCTTACATGCGGGGAAGTCAACGTGCTGTGGAACAGGATCGGAAGCAGGATGCAAGGCCAGTTCGGTCGAGTCGGCGGGACGAGATAGGAAAATCGTCAAAAACGGATCCCGTTTCACTCAATCGAATGATTCAGATGTCGAAGGGCAAGTATCAACGCCCTTGTTTGTAGGGGGCATATGACCTCTGTGGACCTCCTCCCTTAAGGCACGGAAAATGGTTCTCCGAGAATCGGGGGATGAACGTTCTCGTCAGGCTGTTGCAGCTCTGCTGCAGATCCGGGGGGCGGAAGATCCTTCTCCGCTTAGGGGTCGCCTTGATACTCGGAGCGTTTCCGGGGCGGTTCCAGGCGATGAGAAAGATCATGCAGAACCTCAACCCAGTGCGGGGTGAACTAAAACGTTCAAGGGGAGGGGAGTGTGGAACGCAGAAAGAGCTTAGTTGTACGTGGGGCGTCGCCAGGATGCAGGGGCACTCGGACCTCTTGAGCACTTAAACCGGTCACTCGGAGTGTTTAAAATAGGGGGGGCTTCTGCCGGACTTGCAGCGCAGCAAGAACAAGAAAGTGTCCCAGCTGAGTTGAAGGATCCCGCTTTGGAGTGCTATAAACCTGTCTGCATGGGTCTCTGGGGAAAAAAAGGAGGGTAAAATCTGTTAATAGAACAGCGGCCAGAGCCAGAAAGAACGTCCCGGCGTGGCCAGTGAAGAAGCCTCTCCAGGGGGTCATAGCTGACGAGCTTACTGAAAAAATTGAGTTATGAACAGATTAAACCTGCTCGTTCGTATTCTCGGAAAACAGGGGGCCTATGGACACGCCTCTTAATCTAAAGACATGTTGATGTGCGCGGCGGGCAAAAGCCTTTCCTGGCGATCGAACGAAGAGGGGCGCGGCAGAGGCCGAGACTAAAGCAATGACTCGTATGGGGAGACCCGTGTGCTCAAAAAAAACCGCTGGCCCGGGGAGGGGCCCGAGGGGTACTCATAAAACGCTGAAGGGGGGAGGAACCGAACCAGGGCACGAGAGGAATCGAGAACTGGAAAAAAATAAACATACGGGAGGAGGGAAAAATGAGATATCTCGAAGCGATCAGCAGAGACCGGTTCTGAGAGCTGACCCGCGATGAGTAAAACCTACGGGGAGAGGTTACAAAGAACCAGGGGAATGGTTAAACTGCGTTAACGTTACAGCTAAACGGGAGTTAGAACGCAGGGAGGGTCTGCAAGATAAGGGACTCTTCTGGAACGGATCAAGGAAGGGGAAAGTTCGCGATCAAGTAGGGGCAGCGGGCGCTGTACCTGGGCGACGTGTGTTTGTATAAAGGAGGCCTGAAAGGAGGGAAGACGTTTCAGTCCGGGGAGGGAGGGGTGAGTTCTCGCATCTAGTCACAGATACCAGTCGGAAGGGAAGGGGCAACACTCAGAAGGAAAGGGGGTCCGGCCCGTCGTCACAGAACTGATTCCGCTCAATGGGGTCGTCAGGAATGAAAAGGGATCGCACTCAAGAGCTGGGTCAGGAGAGAAAGGGGGGAGAAAGTGATCTGGTAAAGACAAGGAGGGCGCAGCCCCTAATCAAAAAAGGAACCAGACAGCCCCTACGTAGCGAAGAGAAAGGAGGAGGTGCTGACGCCAATCTGACCCCTACCAGTCGAGGAGCTGCGTTCAAAAAAGATCCAAGGAACTGCTGAAAAACGGGCTAGGTTGCGGGAGCGTGCTACGATCTGCTCGGGAGCGATACGTAGCAACCGGAAATCGCTTTTATGGCACCACGTGAAACGTCATGTACGACGAGACTAGCTTAAGGGTCCCGGGCAGTCCGATAAGGCGAAAAGCTTGATACCATCCGGAGGGGGAGAGTTAATGGAATGCAATACCAAATAACCCAAGGTGCGGAGGAACTCCAGGAAATGCGAATAATAAGGGGAGATTCCAAGGTCGTGCGCGATGGGGGGCGATGAAACAAAGTTCCGACAGCACCTACCAAGATGGTATCAACTCCTCTGGGACCACAATCGTCACAGAAAGTCTCAGACAAAATTCGCGTGCGTACTCTGACGGAGAAAGTGAAGCGGGTTAAGGGGACGATGGGTTAAGGGGGTGGCCCGTGCGGAAGAGGCAACATAGTGAAAGGAAATCGTCAAATCTTGGGCGGGCGATCGCCGGAGCGACAAGAGCAAGCCCTGAAGGATCATCGTCAAAGAACTTCGTGATTGGGAACCTCGCAAAAAAGATTTGAAGCAGAGGGAGAAGGGGAAGCATTGGGGGAGAAGTGGATAAACAGGTTTAGGGGAACACCGGGAAGTTGGATCGGAAAGATGACGGAGTGACAGAAAAGGACAGTGTTATGTACACTGAATGTAGGCACTTACAGGGAAGAGGGAACCTGGCAAATCTATTGGACGAGAGTCTTCGACAAGGAGAGCGCTCAGGAAAGGGGAGGGCATACGATAGAGAAAGAGTCCTAAATCTGTCCATAAAGGCGTATACGAATCTGTTAAGGGGGAGGGAAGAACAAAAACGAAAGGAGAGGGAGAAAATCCGCGGTTAATCGCAACATTAGTCCTTCGAAAAGAAAAATCCGGCAAGGAGGTTAAGGGGTAAAGTGCTATGTCAATCTCAAAGGAAGAAGAAGGGAGGTCAAAGAAGTGGCATTACTCACGATTAGCGTCCATAGTGAAAGTTGTTGTTCACGTTGAGGGTCAGGCGACCGGACGTCAGCCCCGCCAACCATTAAGGTCCTCGAGACCATTTTCAGACGAAGAAAAAAGCACCTGGCTCTATCTCGAGATCAGAAAGAACTCCTTGTACTTACAAGGGGGAAAAACCTGAAGGGGAAGTAGCGTCCAGACGCCAAGAATCCGCCCGTGATTCGCTCCGAGCATCACCACAACACTGGGGAGAAAAGGGCGGAAGAAGAAAAGGATGCAGCGCCTGCACCTACTTCAAAGGCAGAGGTGTTGCGGAAACCTAAGGAATTCAAAGGGAGCAGGGGCAGCGATATGGGAGTCAGGTCGCCCTGCTCCTAATGGCGGCCAAACTGTTTCAAGGAAAAAAATTGGTTGAAGAAGGGGCCTGAACCCAAGTGAACAAGAAAAACAGTTCAAGGAAGGAACTGGGAGATCGTCTCACAATAGAACGCTTGTAATGCGGGGAAAGGTTTGGCTGAAGATGAGAAAGAACCTTCAGGTAAAAAAGGGGCCAGAACAGAGTGGGTCTAAATAAAGAATTCAGGCAGACAGATAAAAATTTTATGTGGTCCGTAGTTCTCGTTTGACAGCCAGTAAAAAGGGTCGCAAGTCCTGAAGCCAGGGGAAAGACTGAATGTGATGGCCCGGGTCAGAGAAATTACGGCCCGACTGCGTCCATAAACCAAGGCTGAAGAACCAGCCTTCTATTCCTCAGGAAGGTGCGGCATAAACGCTTCCAGGCGAGGACAAAAGAGAAGAGAATGGGGGAGCGAAGAACCCTGGGTATCCACTCCCAAGGATGACCGTCTAAGAGGAAAGCGGCAACTCAAATAGTCTGTAGGAGAAAAAGGCACCGTCGGAGAGAGCAACATCCGCAGGGCCTGGGAAAAAGTCCAAAACTCACACGCCTTCGGCGATCTGAAAAAAAAGTATTCTGGACGCCTTAGCTCCTAGAAAACTGTCAAATAACCATAGACAGCCTCCCGAGGCTCCTAAAGGAAAGGGAACACGGCAACCACCCTAATTCCTACATGCCCATAGACCTTCGGGCTTGAGGGACTTGAAATAAAAAGCGGCGCGGCCTAAGATACGAGTCTTCGGATTGAATAAGCAGGGGATAATCAAAAAACAAATGGTGCACTCTAGATAGGAATGAGGGGTCATTAAGTAGAGACCGTGGGTTATGGATTGCAATACATAGAAAAAGCCGACGAGGGGGAGGCCGTATCAGGTATCAGATCGCGGCAGGCACTTGGGGCAGATATCGCGCCGAACCCGCTAGAGAGGAAAAGAAGTAACAAGAGTGTTCCGGGGCCAGAATTAAAAGAAGATAACAAGCAACCTGGAGTGATCTTCTCGGCAAAGAGCGAAGAGGTGGTTGAGAAAAAAGGAAAGACCGAGGTGTCGGGTAGCGTGGGCGTCGACATCGCATTGACATGGAGGAGAGAGGGAAAATACGGGGAATAAGTCTGTTTCAGGGCCGGCCTGGGCGCCTAGAGGGGCGGACCAGCAGAAAGTAGGAAAGATATGCACAGTCGTGATCTATCCACCAGCTGAGAAATTGACGAAAACTTCACGCAGGGGGAGGGTACCACGCGGGCCAAACAACATCCCGAACACGGAGGGAAAATGCGAGCGCCATAAGGCCCAAAGCTGCGAGAAACTCTCCAATAAAGAAAGGGAAGGGGAAATTACGGTCCGTACTAGTGAAACAAAACCACAGCGCCGTATGAAGGTCGCTAACGGGTTATGTTGATTCAGCGACGCCCCCCTGGGGAAAACTGGGAAGAGGCGAAAGAGAGGCAGAAAGAAAAAAGTGAAATGAAACTTTCACGACGGCCGACTCAAACACCGTTGCCCGTGGAAAGTAAGGGTTAGAGGAACGGGTAATCATCGGACTGGTGGGTGACTCCCGTTTGCGTGGAAAAGGAAAAATAGTCGCTGAAAAGAGATCATCCTCCAAAAAAGAAATATGAAAAAAATTCAGACGCTCGTTGGGGTTCCTCCCGAACAGTCAAACCCGCATAGGTGACACCACCTCCTGGAAGAGAAAAGGGGCACAAAAAGGTGAGTCCACGCGTGAACGAAACTCACGGTCGGGAAAATGGAGATTAAGAAAAAAAAAAAGGCCAGCTTCGGAAGCCTAAGAACGGGGGGACATTTCGCGAGAACAAGACATAGTCCGGAAGCGGCGGGAGGTGGAAAGCGCGGGGGTGTTGGTTAGAGTAACGAGCGGTAAGATCTTCATTCAGGATCTCTGGGGTAGTAAGCTCAAAGAAATGGGGGGGAGGCCCACCCGGGCGGTGAAGGGACAAGCACGCGGAAGGGAATTTTGAAACGAGGGACCGAGAGGGCAAAAAATGGCGAATTGGGGAGCAAGACCTTTTGCAGCAGCTGGATACACGAGTCGATTTAAATCTAAGAAAGACATTATGGCTGGTACATCCAGCTTCAAGGCGCTGCACCGGCAGGAAAACCAAAAGAGCCCCACGCAAGGGAAAATAGCTGAGAAGGAGATGCGAGGGAAGGGGCCCAGAACTACCTCGACCGGAAAAACACAATAGAAAACTTTGAACGGCGTGATTCCGATCATCACGTTAAAAAGGATTAAATCGGAGCCAAGTTTCTCGGCCCCGAAAATAGTAGGAATGAGACACCGGGCGAGATGCAGGGTAAGGACGCGAAAAGGGGGAAGAATCTCGAATCAATGACCAAACATTAAGACATTCTTTTAAATGATAAGAGAATGCTCAAAGAAGAAGGCTGGTCTGGTCGGAGAAAAATAACGGGCGTGATCACTCCGAAAGGCGACAACGAATAATGAGGAAGAGGACCAACGAGCGTACTGGGAACGATACTTATCACGCGGTACGGAAAATCAAATACACTACGTTTAACGACCACGCCTAATCGTCAAGACCGCTCTCGAAGAAGATGGAATTGGGGCGAGGGCGGACGGAAGAGGGGGGGCATCGAGGGGGGGGGTGTGAACATTGTTTCGAACTGGGAGAGAGAAAAAGAAGGAAAAAGGGGAAAACGTCTAGCGTTTTGCGACAGACGCCATGACTGCTACAAAACAAGCCAAAGAAGGGGAAGCTCGCGACACAAAATTCTGAGGGGCCCGAAGGACCTTCGTTGAAAAAGAAGAGAAAATTGTGGCGGAGGATAGACCCGGTTAAGGGGAGTAATCAAATCGCACACCATTTCCTGACTGCGGCGCGACAGGGGACGCGGATGAAACCGACGGAATGTACCCAAGGGGTGTCGTGCTTACCGGAGCGAAGTGACAGGTTATATTGAAAGAGAATGGGACTCGCAAGAGGTCGAGACGTGAATGCCAACTAAGACTCAGAAACTTTACCAACGAGAGTCTGAACTAAAGTGATGGCGGCAAAACGAGAAAAAAGTTACCAAAGAAGGAGAGGATACGGAGACGCAACTTTCCTGGAGACCACCAACTCCCGGCTGAAATTAAATTGGGGGGGTGGTTCGCTTTACCAGAAGTGAAAGAATCTACAAAGGGCCCAACCTCTGAATTACAAGCGGTTATAAGTGGAGCCAAAGGAAAAATTACATGGTATGTAACGTTTTGGTCTTGTTCACTTGAGTTGACAGCCGCGCACCGCAAACAATGGAAAAAACTTCAAACCAGGGCATGGGGAAGCGCACCTGAACGCTCATCTCGGATATCTTAACAAAGCTTGTAAGAAAAAGAAAGTCCAATACTGGGGAATCCAAAAACGCAGGGAGCCAGGAAAAAGCAGTCCTCCGCCGAGGGCGCCGCATCTCCTAGTTCAAACAACGGAAAGAGGCGAATCACGGCGGAGACTGGAGCCTTGCAACGCTACTGAAAAGAGTAGGGGGGTGCAAACTACCGTTTCTTTGATCGGAGGGAAGGCGGAAAGGAACAAGATCCGAGTAGAGTCGTGCGCCAAGAAAGACCCGGAGAGAGGGGGGAAATGAGGAACCAATTGTTTTGGGGCCTTACTCAGGCTGAACCGAACAACGTTGAGAAAAAACGGGGGAGAAATAAAGAAAGAAAAAAATTTAGAAACGTCATAACGCTTTGGGAAAGAGTGGTGGCTAGGCTAAGAAAATAGCAAAAGCTTAACACAACAACCAAATTTAAAAGCAGAAGTGGCGGTATAAAGAATTACACTCGAAAAAATGAAGGCTCCTTCTTGAAACTTTCGTGAAGGGGGGTGGAACAATTCAAGAGATTAGAAGAGTATGCACGACAGGGCAAGTCTGGAATCTTCCGTGGAAATCACGAAGACGCCTTGTCGGAGGCGGCCATAACCGATGGCTTCCGGAGACTTAAAGAAATGGCCAGGCATAACCCGTCCATGCGCAACAAACTCCGAAAGAAGCCTGGCAACCAACAAAAAGGTACGAACCCGGGTATCCACTCGAAAAGAAAGTGAAGGAAGGTGCCCGTCAAGCTTCGGTTTCACCCTCACGGGGGTCACCAAGGAGAGCAAAGCCGTTTGGCCTGGGGGGTGGAAAGGAACCGCAACGCTCGAACGAGAGGGAGATGATCCAACGTCCGCGTTCGCCGAACGGGCGCCAACCATTGAACATTAAAAATAAGACACTCGCTTTCGCAAAAGAGGAAATACGTCCCATGGGGACCACGCGTAGCCAAAAGAGCATAACGCGAGAGCGGCGCGATTAGAGTGGATCTGGGAGGGGGCGCTGAATACCACTTTGGGGGAGTTAGAAGGGCATTGGGGAAAGTTAATCAGTACGCTCACGACAACATTGTTTCACTAGAAATAATAGGAGATAGAAGTCTTCGCGGAAAGGTCTGGTCCTTGAAAAAGGGTTTTTGGATTGCAAAAAGAGATCATACGGTCCTAAGAGAGAAAGGGCAAAAGCAATATCAGTCATCTTTCTCTTTGGAACATCGGAACAGAGCTCGGAGTAGTAACATCACGCGCGCGTACCCTGCGGGAAAAGCGGGTCCATTACAGCGATTTTCCGTTGACCAGAAAAGTGAGAGGGGAATCGTCAGCATAATGCGTGATCTGCAGAAGCTACCTACGTTCAAAGTGGAGATTGGGAAAAGGAAAGGTCACAGATCTGGAGGGAGCTATTTTCGGGCGCCATAGAAGGGGGCAAGCCGAGATCTTTGCGCACGGGATCATTAAGATGCTTCG
>Ga0179593_1288100_pt1 | contig 23166 bp, 29 predicted proteins | sample CZODoug2_1_08_16_FD_185931 | JGI IMG/M metagenome (GOLD analysis project Ga0179593, IMG submission 185931) | Vadose zone soil fungal communities from Angelo Coast Range Reserve, California, USA - CZODoug2_1_08_16fungal (PacBio error correction) | ecosystem: Environmental > Terrestrial > Soil >...
GGAAATGGAACGGAGGCCAGTAAAGAGTCGGCGGCCAGGGCACAGGATGACATTCTCGCTACTTCTTGATTTGAGGTCTTAAAAACCCGTCTTGGAAAGGACGAAGCCGCTAAAGTGAACGGAGGAGAGAACGAAGGAAGAGGAAATAAGAACCGGGGTTCCAGACACAAAACCTTGAGGAACCAAAAAGCAAGGAAGGCAGGGGGACCGTCAGGGGAAAGGGGGAAATAACCTTGGGGGGGGAGCTTACTAGAAGAATGACGGGAGGGACGTGCTCAATCCCTGATGCTTCCGGGCCAGAGAATTTTGGAATCATAAGAGAAGGCCGAATACAACGAAGCCACAAACCTCAAGGTCTCGGGGGGAGAGAAAAAGTAAGGACCCCTAAATCTGGAGGGGACCTGATCGACAAAAAAGCACTGTCATCTCTTCATGAAAAACCGGTGCTGTGTTCAAGGGGGAAACCCGCTCTATTCACGGCGGAGGAAAGGGAAGGGTGTGAAAAGAGGAGCGGAGTGGTTTAGGACCCGGTTCCTAAAGGAGGAAGGGACTCGGCTGGGTCCCTCAGAGCGGACCTGGGACACAGGGGGAAATGAGAATCCTCGAGAGAAAAACAAGCGCTAACAAAAAAGAAACCAATCCCTGAGGAAAGGCCAGGAAAAACTACTTCCGACTGCTTCCTATGTCCGCGGTGCTGGAAAGCAGCGTAGACGTTACCGGGGACATTTTTGTAAAGGACACCGACGAGGGCACCGGAAACGTCCAGGAAGAGCGAAATGGTAGAAAAGGACCCAAGGGGGGGCTCCGGGAAAGCAATAGGGAGATTCCACCGAAGGGGATGGGAGAAGACGGAACTGAAAGGAACAATCGCGGCAGGGAGATTACAAAGGGCAATAGAGAAAAAAGACCAGCTCTCTTTAAAGCCCTAGTATACTTGACGCCGAGAGAGTGTCTTCAAAAGCGGCAATCTTGATGACAAACGGGGCCAATACCTATCGAGAAGGTGAAAACAGTAGAGTGAAGGGGGGGGGGGGTCTTATTAGTGTCTTCTTGGCCTCAGGGTTAAATCGCTTTAACTGAGTAAAGGAGGAGGGCAGGGGCCGAGGGGGGAGCCAATTTTCAAAGGAGGGACAGAGGTCCTGGAAGGGAAAGAGGAAAGTTCAAAAGTGCAGGGGGGGAGCAGGGCCCGGCTAAGGCAAGTGCCGGACGGCTACAGTTCACGTTGCCCAAAGGGTAGCAGCGCTCGCAAAACTGGGAAGGGGAAAGAGATAAGACGAGGAGTCAGGGGGCGAAAGGTAGGAAACGCGGGGTCGAATAAGCCGCTGCCTCTTCTAAACGGATAAAAGGCAAAAAGAGAGGGGGGACAAAAGTATGCGGAAAAGAAAAAAACTCGGCCACCTCGAACGCACAAAAGCTCGAAGAAAGAAAGGGAAGGGGGACCGCCATTATGCGCGTAAGCCACCCGAGGTCAAAGACGCTTTCCGTCCAACAAAGAAGGAGGAACATCGAGTAGGGGAGGGGTAAAAAAACCTTGTGGAAGAAAGCACGAGTCGCGACCTCTAGGGGAGAGAAATACGACGATGTCCACTACGGGGACGGGAAGCAAGTTCCCTCTCAAGTGCTAACCAGAGGGATTTGCGAAGGGAGAAAGTAGAAGCCATACAATTGGCGGGGTACTCTGAAAGAAGGGAAAGATGAAGGAATCTGGAAAAGACTTGGAGAAACAAAACCTCCCTGTACAAGGTCACCTCGGGAGGGGGGGGATAAAACGAAACCAATGAAGGGGGGAAGTAGGTAAAAGTAAAGACAGGCCCTTCGAGATTACAAAAACAGATTGACGGGAATTTTGTGCAAAATTAACTGGAGAGGGAAGTCAGGGACAATTGAGAGGGTCCGCCGCGTGGGGGGGAAAAAGCTGGGGGAAGCTAAACGAATAAAACTGTTCAAGTGGTAAGCGAAACTTTCCAGAGGCCGCATTTGGAAAAAAGTACGGCGTCTCAGCGACACTTCCAAAAAGAAATCAAGGGCACCTGGGCCAGGGGGCACACGGGAATATAAAAGAACTAGAACCGTCCGGCAACTCGATACCCCACAAGGGAAAAATCGAACCGGAACAGAAGTGAATGTTGAAAGGGGGGAAGGGTCGGGAAAGCAGAAGAACAGGGTCGATCTGATACATAGACCCGTCCAGACCGTGGATATCGGGAGGGAAGGGACTGGAGCGGTGAAAAATCTAAACGACCGGGCGATAGAAGGAAAGGACATATATTCCCGAGACGCAGCCGTTGGCAGAAACAAAAACCGGGGGGTTACATTGCCGGCGCGACTGAAGAAGGGAAGTTCGGAGTCGGTGTCGGATTTGCATGCGGGAACAGGGTGAAACTGGAGGAAAGGGATTAGGGAAGCCGATCAGGACGATACGGAAGGGACTCAGCAGGATCCGCAGGGTATACCAGGAAAAGGGTGGTACTGACGATCAACAAGTAACGGAAAAGACCAAACTCCAGGCGCAGACTTTTAACATGACTACTCTTCTGTGGGAGACCGAGGGAGAAGGGAAGGAGCAAGAAAAGAGAGAGACCAACAACGAACGGAGGGAGAGGGGAAAAAAGAACGGACGCTTCCTATCAAGTTGTCACGAAAATTGGAAAGAGGGGTTAAACTTGGAGGGAGGACGAGGCAGCTATGTACGGAAAGGAATCAGTCAAAGACCAGGGAACAAGGGAAAAGGGGTCTCCCTCTATCCTGAGAACGATTAAGGAAGGGAGTTCGGAGACGAGATTGATCTTAACAAGGAGAACGTCCTGCCTTTGTACCAAACTCGGAATCGTCTGCTACGAGGACGATGCAGGGCGCGGGAGGCAGGGGAAACCAGGGGGGGGGGGGGGGGGGGAGCTTCTTCAAAGCTCGGGTCGGAGCGGTCTAGGGGAAAAAAGAATCAGGGATAACTATAGACCAGGAGTGACGTAGAACTTCCTTGGAAGAGAAGAGAACTTCGGGGAAGGGAAGGGAAAACACCTCAAGGGGGAAGGAGGAAGTATTAAAACAAAGGATTGGCGAACTCCGGTGGGAGAAAGGCCAGGGACAACCAAAGGACCAAGCTGCGGGGTGTCTAAAGCTCTGGGTGACCTTTCACTTGAGCCCGCGTGAAAGGGGAGGGACGCCAGGTGTTCAGGAAAAGCGGTAGGGAGGAGGGTCAAGAAAAAAGGGAAACGACCAAGTGATCAGAGAGCTCGGCGGGATAAAAAGAGGCGGGGGACCTTGACTGGAAAAGAATTAGTATCCTCGAGACTTCCAAAGTTGAACCACGAGAAACCAAAAAAAATAACAACAAAAAAACCTCGTCACTGCGGGAAAATAATGAATTGAAGTCCAAAGTAAGTTTAATACGCGGTGAGGGAAGTGGCATGGAAAGGGATCAGGGTGACACCGAAGGGGTTGTCAGGTAGACCAGAACTAGGAGGGGAAAGCCAGGGCGGAGGAAGAAAGAGGTGATCTCCCGTGAAGAAAGGTTTGCAGGAATAGTCCAAGGAAAAAGGTTATTAGAACATGATTCCTGGCGCCAAAAATCGCGGGCGCTTACGAGGAAAAGTCGGGATGAATCCCGTTCAAAGAAGTCTTTGTACATCGGGAGGAGCTGCGGGGAAAAAAGATGGGAGCTTGGAAAAAACTGTGACGCACAAGAGTCGAGAAGAACCCGGAGTTAGTTGGGGGGGGCTAATTAGTTTACCTCGGGTCTGGGAAAGTCGGTCAACTGGCATGGATCCTGGAGAGAGAGGGGGGGATTTAAAGTCAGGCAAAAAAAAACTAGATACTGGTCAGGGAGGGTGCAGGAGCGGCACAAACCACCCAATATCAAAAGAGCAGGGGGAGGGCGGAAAATCCCGTTCTAATTCCATACGGAGGAGAAGACTCACAACAAATGGGGAGGGAAAATGGCCTACGGAAAAGAAAGGAACTGGATGAGGAAAAAGGGGGAACTAACTAAGAACTGAATCTTCTAAGTTTAAGACTTGCACCAGATCAGGGGGGAGAATAATGTCGGAAAAAGAGGGAAAAGGACCATCGGAAACAAAAATCGCCCGACTAGTACATTTCACAAACAGCGGTGGATCAAATGGGATGATTGGAACTGAAAGCCTCGGTGACACCAACTCACCGGGGATGACAGCAGATCGAAGAGTGGGGGAGGGGAACGCAAGGGGTTTGGGGGAAAGAAAAGGGAGGACCGCTGGGAAGGGAGGAGCATCGACCGTCGGGAAAATAGTCGTGGGAAGTCTTGGAACCGTGGGGGGTGGAGTCCCTTTGTAGGCCCTATGTGGGCGCAAGAAAAAATCAGTTACGAAAAAAGAAACGTTTGAGGTGAACGGCCGATGATTAATGAGAAAGACGGCACCGGCCACCAGGGAAAAGTTCGAAGCCCTCTCTACTCTTTTGACCGCTTTGGATAGTAAGAACAAAAAAATGAGTGAAAGAAAAGCAGTTCCCTGCGCCCTCAAAAAACCTCAGATTGGATTTCCAGGCCAAATGACATAGAGAATTGGTCGGCCAGGAGGTCCCCGGACAATTGTCCAGGAGACTCGGGGGAAAAAGGGTTTAAGATCACGCGGGAGGGGAAAATCCAGTTATTGAAAAACAAACCTCTAGGTCCTCTGGAACGCGCGACGTGAACTGGTAGCGTGCCGTACACTAAGAAGAAGGCGAAAGTGCAGCATGGGGAAAGAGAAAAAGAGGGGTCCAGAGAACACGACGTCACAGAAAAAGGTGACACACCATAGTGCATAGCGAAAAATCCCAGACTTGGGATGGGGGAAGGAATTTCGAGGAAGTCAAGACGGTTCGTACCGAAAAGATAAACTTGGGGGTTGAAGGAGACTGGGGAGGAAGGAGAAGAAAGGGAGGGGTTGCTGCAAAAGGGGCAAAAAAAAGATCATGCACGGGCGGCGGGAGAGGGTCGTGAAGCAGGGAATCGACGAACCAGTGTACCATGAAGCTATGAACAAAAACGGGGGGAGGGAAGAAGGCCAGGGAAAGCTACCGCTCTGGGAGAAGTGTGGGTTCTGAGTGTGGCTTTGCTGGTTAAAGCTTTTATTTAAGAGAATAGAGCGCAAAAGGAAAATCAAGTACATGAATAGGGGAAGGGAAGGATCCGGATCGTAATCCAGGGGAAGGGGGGGCAAGGACGATAAAACAAAAGCGAGATACCTTGCCTTTCTAACTTAGGGAAACTTGAAAGGGAAGAATGGAGTCAGTGGTAAGGAGATCAGCAACAACAACAAGGGAAGGGAAAGAATAGTAAAAGGAAAGCGAGGTTCCGGAGAAAAAGGGCAAGAGGGTTCGAACTAGTGGTCCAAGGAGGCCCTCGATGAGATGAAGAGTCAAATAAAAAAGAGGGGGGAGAACTACAGAAAAGAGCCAGAAAACGATAAAGGAGGGTCTTCCATCTTCGGTAGTGCCGCTTCAAACAGGGCTTTGGGGGGGGGTCACCCCCAAAGGGAAGAAAAAAAGAGGGGAGTCACGAGAAAACCGCGCCGACGAAAAAAAAAACAGTTTCGAACGGAAATAACTGGTGTTTTAACTCACTCAGAGGGGGCTGCGGAAGGGAGGTACATAAAAAAGAAGGAGAAAAGGAGTAGGACTCAGCAGAAAGGAGAGTCGCTGGGGGGAAAAGCCGGGCCGCGGATGACTGAATCAGGGCGTCAACAAATCACGTTTCTGTTCTCATAAAACCACTATCTCAGAAGCTCAGGAGTCCCGTAAAAAAGAAAGGGAGGCGGTCGCGCGAGGAAAAAGTTTTCGGGACGAAGAGACCAGAAGCTATTCAATGGTGGGTGGGGGGGGAAGAGGCGCGGAGGTACGACCATTCCCGCGTGACATCATTAATGGGGATAAAAGAAAGAAGAGAGGGAGGGGAAAGGCGTCACCTGCACAGGATGTGGAGAAGAGCGGAACTGACACAGAAGGAAAACGAAGCGTACACGAATCCCTTTCGGACCGACGAACTTCAAAAGGCTAATCCTAAGGGAAAGTGGCATTTGAAAAGAATAGGGGAGAGGGATCATGGGAAAGGGGAAGGGTGAAAATAATTTGGGGAAAAAAAAAATATCCACGACGAGGGAAAAGCCATGTGGTCCATTCCTTGGGGGTCTCCCATAAAGGTGGCCCTAAGATCCTCGAGGAGAAACCGTTTTGAGGGGAGGAGACACTGGAAGGAAAGAACCAAATCGCGGAGGATCGGACCCCTGGGAAATGAGAGTCCAGTCCTCTCCTCGGGGCCAACGCCATACCTGGATCCTGAAGGAATGTCGGCTCGAGGGAAAAAAAGGAGTAAAGGGGGGGCCTTATATCAAACTTGGGTGACCAGCCATCGAACTATTTAAAAAAGGCAAGGGGGGGTTGTGGGGGCTGAAGGTTGTGACATCATCAGGGGGATGAATACCTAGCACTTCACGATGGGAGCATATAGTCTCGGGATGGGGGGAGGGGTCCGAAGAGGGCTCCGCTATTCAAAAAATTCTCTTTGTGCCGGGGACGGGACCAGAAAAAATTGTATAAAATAGCAGACCCCGTGAAAGGACAGCCCTCGCGACTCATTGGATAGAAAAAAAAACACAGGGTATTAGAAAAAAAGAAAGGAAGACTGACTTATGTGGGAAGAAGGATTGAGTACAGGGCGGCCTCCGCCCAAAACCTCCGGCCAAGGTCGTAAACAACCGGGAGTCCCATACATTTCGGGTTTCAAAGCCCGTCCCTCAGAACTCCAGAGAAAGAAGATTAAACCCAAAGGTTCGGTTCCCGAACTGTGATCAGCAACGATTAGAAAAAGATGCTGAACAATGCCTACATTCCTCCACAAAGAGAATGGGTTTAACTAATTTCGGTAAAAAGTGGGGAAGAAAGAGACAGACCTGATGGGAAAGGGGGGGGACAGATCTCGGGCGAATATTAGAAGCGTCGTAGCTGTTCGTCTGCGGAAGACTGGTGTTGTTCACCTAACAATAAACTCGAAGGAAGGGGTCAACAAGGAATCCATTGGAAAGTATGGGAGGGTTACTTTTGGTGGAATCCCGAGTATATGAATGCCAATAGTCAAAAGGGGGCGGGAACAAGCCATCAAAGGGGGGAACTTCGTGGAGGGGCCCAAAGGGGGAAAAAACCTAAACCGGTACCTAAGCTTCAGACCGAGGGAGGAGGGCAATTCTATTTACGAGCAAGGGCACATAAGTCGTCACTTACGCGTCGGGGAGCGTTTGAAAGGGAGGGGGGGGAGATCAGAGGTATCCAACATCCTGGGAGGTGAAGGAAAAGTCCAGAAGGAGAAAAATCCTTCCTTCACTCCTGAACTCTCGGGGGGAAAAAGTGAGAAAAACAAGCAAGAAAGGTAAATTGCCCAAAAAAAAAGACCGGTGAAATAGAAGGCAGGGAACTCAGGGAAACAAAGGCAAAAATGGAGAAAAAAAATATCTATCCCGCACTGGGGGAAGTTGGAGAAACTACCTCGGGCTCAAGAGTTGATGAAGAAAAAAAAGGACCCTTGAGGGTGGTAGCTGACCCTTGAGGAAGGGGATTTTCAAAAGAAGGGTGGGACAAAGAAGGAGAATGAACCAACGAATCTACGTGAGTTCACAGATCTGGACGAAACCAGCGACGCATCCCTATACATAAAGTACAAACCAAACCCCTGGATTCCTTCAGGGCTTCTAAAAACGTAAGGAGAGAAAATAGGCGCGGGGAAGTAATCCACGGCGGAAGATGCAAAAGGGGGTAAAAAGCTGGGCAGGGAAATATCAGCTCTGAAGCCGTAAGCATTTTCCAACCGAGACTTAGGGGAAGGAAAATTGACACCCGGGGAGGGAGATCCTCGTTCACACAGTAAAGCTCAAAAAATCCCCACACGTAACTCGGGAACTGAAGGCGATAAAAAGGAAAGGTCCTTGAAAAGGGAACAAAAGAGCTCTAAACAAACGGGAGAGGTGGAAAAAAAAGAGAAGAAAGGGAAAAGTAAACCGTGTCATCTCGCTGCGCGGGATACTAAATTATGAGAGATTCATTATGGGGAAAGACCTAGGATCGTAAAAAGGAAACTGGGATACAAAAAGGACTGTATCATAAAACTAAGGAAGGGAATATCTACCTCCTCCTACTGGTTGTCTGAAATGAAGGAAAAGGGGGGGGGGGGCCGGCGGAAAAAAAAAAGAGAAGCCTACGAGCGGGATTAGCGGGCATCAGGACAAAACCGGGGGGGAATGAGGAGGACCAGCAAGGGAACTTATAGGGGGGTCACTCGTCCTCTTAACAGCGAAGGGGCCAGTTCAGGAAAGGAGTCTGGCAAAGAAGCCTGGAAAAAAACAACCCGAGGACAAAGTAATTGGGGAGTCGAAGAATACAAGAATCTGGGAGGGAGGCCAGAGTATAGAGGAAAAAGACTTCACGGCAATCGGGGCCGCTCTGCAGGTCGGAAAAACGCGAGTCTGGGGGGTCCAACCCTAGGCTATTCAAAGACACGCGCAAACAAAAAAGGTGCATGTAGTTGTGGGAAAGGGGGGGAAAGACGGAGTCAATTGAAATGAAAGAATGCTCGGAGGAACCGAGAGCGGACGTAACGTCACCTAAACAGGGAATTAGGACTCGTGAGGGAAAAAATTGAAAGGGGAGGGGGAGGAAACCCCCTCGCCAAGGAAAGACTACGTCCGGCGAAAAACTGCTACGCAAATTCCTGTTTAGTCATCGGGGGGGGGGTGAGGAGGCATCGCGGGCCGATGGACTCTTGGACTATCCAAAGCAAATACCCGGGGGGGAAGGGGAAAAGACTAGACTTGCAAAGGGGGGGGTGCGGCCCTAAACCTCAAAAACGTAAGGTGGAAGTTCTGAGAGTACGTTGTATTCGTTTCTACCAAGCGGAGATGCGGCAGACGGGTAAGCCCCACCCCGACCGCGTCCCAAAAAAGGAACATACAAAGAAATGGGGCACAACGGATGGCCAAAAGGGCTTGAGAGCATTGGTTCCAGAATGTGAAAGAAAGAGAGTGGGGGAGGTGGAAATGAGGGAGGGAAATATAAAAGAAGAGCGAGGGGGGTAAGGAACGCGAGGGCAAGGCATCACGCTGCGCGGCTTGCCGAGGTCAAAAGGTCCGGATTTGCACAAAGGTGATGGGTCCACTGGGGGGAGAAAGGAAGGAGGGAGAAGGACTTCTTGAGAAAAAAAAAGACGAAATAACCGCTTCACAAGAAAAAAGGCGGCAGAAAAAGAGGAAAAAAAAAAAAACACAGGAAGGGAATGGTGCGTCGAGAACAAAGGGATTCCCCCTGCCTTCAGTCTGAGCTGGGACGGAAAGGAAAGTGAAAACCAAAGAAAGAGGATCTGGCGCCAGAAGAAAAACCGAAGGCAAGCCCGCGTCCGATCATCCAGTTGGACTGTGGAGAAAGAAAAAAGCATTGCTCTAGAGAGAGACCCTCCCTCATCACTTCACTCGAACGGGCTTTTAAAAAGAGAAAAGGGAAAATTTTTTTGGAAGACTCAAAAGACGCGAGGAATTGTAAGGAAGAAGACGCCAGTCCAGGAAGATGTCCCCGTCGACTCGGAAGGAGCGAGAGTTTGGTCAGCAGGGTGCCTAGCCTCAGAAGGGGAGCCAAAAAAAAGTAAACAGTAGGGAGAAATAAAAAAGGGTAAGGTTGGCTCACCAGAAGAGGACCAAACGTCCACAGGAGGGGAGCCATACGGACAGTCTACTGAACCGATTCCATCGGGATATTCGACATTTTAAATCGAAGGGGGAACTACAAGTTCCGCCTGGGGGAAATTCAACCAGACGTAGGTACCAAACGTTTGCATCAATGGGTGGTCAAGAAGGGTGGGTTGAAAAAAAAGGAGGGGGGAATCATCACGAGGATCCGAATAAAAGTTGCAGGAGAAAGTGAGATGGAAAGGCTGGGACATCATTTCAGAAGAACTCGGATGGGGGAAAAAAAGGGGGCAACAACTCGAAATGGGGGGAAAACAGGGCATCCGTGTAGAAGATGGGAACTAGACCAAACTCGCAATTACCAGCTGCGAGCGCCGAAGGGATGTGAAGGGGGGAAGGGCTAGAAAGAGGGACCGAAAGATCGGGGAACTAAATGAACAAAAAACAAGTAAGGGAAAAAACCATTTATGGAAGAGGGGTCATTTGCTGAAGTCCTCATCCGTTCACGGGGAAGGGGAGACAGGGGGTCGTAACAAAAGAAGGATCGGTGAAATCCGACCGAACGAAACCAGAGGGCGGGATAGTCTACCAAAACAGGTGACCGGACGAGGAGAAGGGAAGGGGACGTAGCAAAGGGGTCGGAAGGAAGGGGGCGGTCAGCAGTTTGGCGCGAAAATCTTATGTTTATATCGAGAGGTTCAGGGGGGGAAGAGGAGGGGGTTTCAAAGGCGGATCCGCGGGCGTATCCAAAGGGAAGGGTTTCTGAAGAAGAATCAGTCCGTTACATCCAAGCCGGGGGTGATCATCCTTGTCACCTCTTAGAAGATCCAAGAGAAGAGGGAGAGTCCGGTAGAGGGGGAATCGATCGAAAAAAAGAAGAAAGAATTCACAAGAAAAGTATCAAAAAGGAAATAGTTCGAGGGGAAGTATGCTCTACTCTCTGGGAACGAAGTATGGAAAAAAAAAAAGAAATTGGGACGAAAAAGGGAGAAGGAAAAAAAGGAGAGGGAGGCGTCTGCGAAGGGGCATGATCTTCCCGAAATACAGTTCGAGTGCGGCACAGGCTGACCCAGAGTCCCCCGAATTGGAATTGGAGAAGGTCATGAGGCAAGAAAGTGGGTGGTGAGGGAGGGGAAACCAGGCCAATCGGAAATGCTTCGCGTGAACATATCGGACTTAAAAAATATACTCCTGCGAGTCTATGGATAATCCGGAAGGGATAAGAGACCGGGAAAGGGAAAAACGCCGGGCCACCCCAGCATGTTCTTCATTACGACCCTACTTTCGGTCGAAGCTAGAATGACACCGTCAACCAAAATCGCTGGTGTTCTCTGAAGCACTCGAGTGGATGGGAAGGAGGGGGAAAATGACTATTCACGGCGAGAAGGGGCCGGATATGTCTTATTGATACGGGTTAACCGACTGGGTCATAAGTATATTAATGCAATTGGCTGTGGATACCAGAGGGGATTCAGAAGGGGAAAGACTGACAAATGCAACAGGTCGTCCATCAAAGCTTGATCGTCCAATGAAAGTAACGTCGTCAGGGTCTCCAAGTCTCTACCCCTCACTTATAGAAGATTAAGGGTTTCAAGGGGGAGAAGAGGGGGGAAAAGGGGGGGCTTCAGGGGAATTGAGTGGACACCTCATGTGGGGGGGTAGAATCAAAAAGTCACGGCCCATTGGTCACGAACGAAGCCGGTCGTCTACCGTAACCTATGCCTGCAAAAGGACTAAATTGGGGAAAGGGGGACAGTAGGGGAACTTGGGACTAAAGAAAAAAGTCGCGGGAGGGAAGGACGAAAAAACGGGTAGGGAGGAACCAGATCGCCCTTTCACAAGGGTCAGACTACGGCGGAGCGCAGAGGGGAGAAAAAGGGGAGGAAGAGTCGAGAGGCAACTTGGTGAAACAACAGAGAGAGGGAAACCGGGAAAAACGAGTGAGTTGGGTGGGTGAGGGCTATTATAGAAGAATTCAGGAGTGTACTCAGCTTGGCAAAGGCGGGGGGGGGGGGCCAGAGACTCTGAGGGGGGGAGGTAAAGTCGTCCAAAAAAGGAGAAGCGATACTGGTCATGAGAGGGGAGCGCCATTCAGTGGAAGAAAGGAAAGCAGAAACCTTTCTCCACCCGAGGGGGCACTCAGACTCACGTAAGGAAAAAAGGGAGAGGAGTAGCTTTGGGAGGAAAAGAGGGGGGGAATGGGGAACGGGGCGGAGAAAAAACAGGGCCGGCCGCTGAGAGACATTTCCTTGCCCGCTAAAAATATAGTAACAGGATCCCATCCTGGCAGGACCCCGAGAAATCAAAGAGCCGGCGACGGTGCCGGTTCACTCGCTCAAATTACAATCAAAAGAAACAAACCTCCTCATTCTCCAACAAACCACTCAGACGGCTCACATTTTCCTGGCACAAACGTTTTAAGAGAAGAAGGAAGGAAGCGGTGGCACGAGAGAGGAAACCAGGGAAACTTTCCAAAAGGGAAAAAAGCGTTTCTGAACTAAGGGGGTGTTCGAAACGGGGGGGACCTCCTCGCCGAAAGGATGAAGGGTGAAGGAAAGAAGAAAGGGAGGGGACGAGCCAGAGGATAGGGGAGGCACTCTTCAACAGGGAGAACAAAGACAGCAAAACACGTAGGTTCCAAGCGGGTGGATAGTCCCCATAATTGGGGGTCATGAGGAAGGAAGAGAAGGAAAAAACCGCCACGCTGTTTCCAAGACATAGTAAAGCAAAAGTTGGGCTATGGGGTCCACGTTGGGATTGGCAGAGAAAGGAATATCCCAGCCAAGAAGGGGAATTCCCGCCGACCCGGTGATCGCCTTCCTCCGCATGGATTAAAAGGAGGGATTTCAGGGGGGGAAACCGTTCTAAATCCGGCCTGCAGATAAGGAACACGGGGGCGAAATAATTCCGCTAACCCACACTCAGGGCCTGGGATATACGAAGAGCGGGGGTGGAAGGGGGAGGGGAAGAATCACTCTAAGCGCCAGATCGGCGTATCGGACTACCAATCCTTGAGGGGTAAACCGGCGGAACGAGGATTAGGTATGCATGGACTGGGGCAAACCATCGCACCTGCAAGGAGGCGGGATAAGTCTGTCCGATGGAAAGAGCAACCGCTTAAAAAGTAGTTTCATCAGAATGACCACGCCACCATGTTGCTTAATTCAATGGAGAAAAAGGAAGAGAGTATCTGGAGGGGAGGGGGGGTAGAATCAGGAGGGGATGCACGGGGCGGGTAAACAGTCAAAAACGTTAGGGGGAAAGAAAAAATCAGCTAGAAGAAAATCATTTTCGCAGATCGGGGCGTGTATAAAAGGGAATTGGTTCGAAAGGGAAGAGGTCATACCCATACCGAAAAAAAAAACAGTGGAACCCGGAAACCTCAAACTCTTCTGCCTGAGTACGCCGCAGTACAGATGCTCAAATTAGGAGGGGGGTAAAATAGGGAAAGAGGGAAGGAAGAAAATAACTGGTATGAGAAAGGGGGGAAAAAAGAGGTGCAGAATGAAGGGGCTGCTCTCGTCGATGGGATGTACGAAATATGGGTCTGAAAAGAAAAAAACGGAAACGGCCTGCTCCAGAAAACTGAGTGGATTCTAGGGGGATCTTCCCGCGAGTGCCGAGAGTTTTACCAGAAAAAAAAAAGAACTCGTGCGGCGCCAACCGCGCCAATCAGTGACTGTCAAGAATTTTGTTGGGGGGGAGGATGAGGGAGGCCCAGAAGAAGGTCACGGAGTCGCGGCAAAGGAATGCTGAATAAACGGATCCGAACGGAAAAATCGCTGTGAAATAACGTCTGCAGCGAAGAATCACCTGACTTACGTCCCCCCTCAAGGGCTCTTCGAGGATAGGAAAAGATATTACTGGGGGAAAGGGGCGCGACTGGACCCAAAAAGCACTCGGGTCCGGCTCATCTGAAAGGTGCGACCCGCGGGTGGCTGGCGGGCTTTAGACACTATTCTCGAGAGTTTGCAAGGGGAAGAGGAGGAGTATGGGGGGAGGACCGGTGCCCCGAAGAAGTGGGATCATGGTAGACGTAGGAAGGCTTCTGCAAGCCTACAGTCTGCCTGGTTACTGCACAACAGTGGAGGGGATCCGAAGGGATTGACACAAGCTCTTTTAACCAACGCTTGAGGGACAAGAAGATCGACAGACGTAAGAAACTACTTGGGAGCAACTATACGTCGATTAAGTGGCATCAAGAGGGGCTGGGGAGACAGGGAAAGGGGGGGGGAAAAGAATGTGGTGGGGGGGAGACTAATCCACACGAAAAAAAGGGCAACCTACAAGTGTCTCTAAAAACCTGAGTTGGAACGATTTCTAGGATATCCGACAGGTCCCCGCCTTGCTTAGGGGCAGGAGGGCTCAAAAATAGAGGGGAGATTAATCGGAACCGGGGAGGAGATTAAAAAAACGTCAGGGCCGCGGGGAAAAACAGAAGGGGAGTACCTAGCGAGCTCGGGCCATAAAGAAAGAAAACTAGATCAATAAAATACAGTAGAGGAGAGGGAAGGACCTGAAGGGAGGGTGTGAAAGGAAGTGAGGGATATTGGAAAGAGGGGAGTCGCGTGGGGTACTGGAAAGATGGAAACGAACGGTAGCCGAACTAGGACTTTCCCGATGGAGTAAAGGAAAAGGTTGCATGTGTTCCCAATGATCTGGGATGACCAGGAAAAGGTGGGAGGAGAAGGAAAAAAGGAGGGAAGCGTCCAGGAAGAGGGACTCCCGTGCGAAGAACGACTTCACAGTCAGTCGGCATCTCTCTCAAACAACAATTCGTAGGGAAGGGGACGCGCTTGATCGGGGAAGTTCGTGTCTTTCCGAGGAATTAGAACCGTGAATGGGGACAAAAAAAAAGTCAAAGTGACCAATGACGCTTCACAATCCTCCGTTGGACAGGACCAGGCACATCCCTCTACGAGCTCGGGGGAACAGAGGGGATTTGGAAGTCCTTTGATAAGGCAAAGCGATGGAGGCTGGGGAAGAAGAATACTAGGGAAAAAAAACAAGAAAGACGAAGGGGGACACGAGATCTGGTCCCCTTGGTGATATGGGGCCCGGGGGCCGAACTCGAGCGGAGTAATTGTCCAAACTTCTTGGAGAGAGATGTGGGGGGAGAGAAGAGAACAGGGTCGAAAGAGGGGAATAGATTGCGCAAAAGGGGGGGACCTTCGAATTGTGAGTTTAAAGACGCCCTGGAAGGCTGCCACCAGGTGTTACCCGAAAGGAGAGATGAAACCCAAAGCGGGAAGGAAAGATGCAGGGGGGGAAATTGAAGACCCCCCAAGGGGGGGGACTCTCCATGTCCAAAAGGAAACTAATCGCTGAGGGGAACTACTACGTCCAGTTCTCACGGCGAATGGAAAAGCATTGAGGGGAAAAAATCGGTGTTAAGAATGTGAAACAATAAAGACAGGTACAGACCTCTGTATCAGATTCCTAGTCAGGAGAAATGAGAGGAGGGTAAACCTTTCTGAAAAGAATCCAGAAGTCTGCCAAAGAGGGGGGACCGAATTAAGGCCTCGACACATCAATAAACTCGAAACACTGCATCTAACGAAGTTCAGGGTTTGACATGTGTCGAGCCCTGCAGAACTGGGGGGAAAGAAGGGGAGGTAAGCCTTACAAAGAAAAGTTAGGGGGGGAACCAGGGAGGAAAGGGGATAATCGAGGCAGTGTTGATGTTCTCTCAGAGTTACGTTGCAGCATGAGCCTAGAAGGAAGGGAAATAGAAGTGGGGAGAAGTAGACCACCCACCGTTGGGGGCGATTCGGCGAACTTGCGCGGGTCTGGCTTTGGGGGTTAAGCACGGGTCCAAGAGGTGAAGAGGGGAACCACTAGGGAAAGGGTTTCAGGGGAAGACAGACGTCGCATAGGAAAAGACGAATTTTAAGAGCGCAGGGACTGGCACGTGCAGTCCGGGAATCAAAGAAGGAAGGGAGGAGGGGGGGAAAAGACTTGGGAAAAGAGCAACCTCCTAGTGCAAAAGGGCGCGATATCGAAAGTACTTCAAAATCAAAACACCAACGTAGGAGTTGAAAAGAATATACGTCAGGCGTAGACTCGGCGGGTCCAGCACAGTGTTTCGACGAGGGGGGAAGAGGATGCGCTGAGGAGATTGGCTTGGACAAGGTATAGCAGAAAAGAACTGTGTTAACGACCGCAGGAACAATCTATGCTTCGCCATCGAAAATAAACGTTACGCAGGGGGGGGGGGGACTCTCCAGCGGTCTCTAAAAAAGGGAGAATGAAAAGGACTCTGAAGGAGGAAGGACAGGAGGCAAGTACCGGGGGTGTACTTCATGCGACAATTCACTTTTCCTCGCAATATCAGACGAACTACAGGGCCTTTTATATTAGAGGGGGTGAAAGCATCGAAGGGGAATCAGATCCTCATCCCGGGCGTTCGAACGCCGGAAAAAAACAAACAACAAAAAAAAAAGCTGGTCGGACAGCACGTTTCCTAGTAGATCAGGAAAGTCAAAAATCCGGAAGGAAGGAGATAGTCAAAGGGGACAACGGCGAGGGGGTGAGGGCTTCTGGTTCGAGGACAATCTAATCAATTGAATCGGAACGTATGCTAAAAAAGTTGTTCCCAAGAGATAGAAATGAATGAGGGGGGGAAGTACTTCTTGAAAAGTCGCTGGACCTGGAGGGGCCCTTCACATGATGAGAATCTAGGGAGGAAACTCGCCTAAAACTCGGCATCCCCTGCGGACAGGAAGAAGAGGGAATTCTCAAGGGGAGAGGAAGATTTGACACGTTGACCGAACGAAAGAGTAATCATGTGGGTGTCATGAAATATCAATAAAACTACCCGTTGTGACAGCGCGGTTTGAGAAAATACAGGGGGGCCGGAGTGCCGGCAGGAAGAGGGCTATAACCGGGGGGGTGGCGTGAAGTCTTCTGAAATCGCAGGGAAGAGTACAAAGGTGATGTGAACACACATAGAGTCCCGCAATGAGAGAAAAATCGTCCTGAAGGGAGAGATAGAGTAACCGAGGCCAAGGAGGGAAAGTCAAAATTTGACCAGAAAATATCGCAGAGAAGCCCTCGTGGGGTTGTGATTAATTGATCGGGTTCCAAAATCGCGCTTTGGTTCATGAGGGAACAGGAAAGAAGGGGAAAAAAAAAAGCAGAAAAAGGAGATTAGGGCTTGTGGAGGGAGGTGCCTATAGCGCGATCCTGGTCAATGTTGGTATCCGAAGGTGCGATATGCAGGCAAGTCCGGGGGCCCGGGCCCGTTCGACATCAGAAATTCCAGGTATCATCGAGAGAAAAAAGGAAGGGGAAGTTAAAAGAGGGGAAAGGCTTAGGTCCTGTGGGGATGTCCACGGGAGGTGAATAAAATCAAGAAGACTTCGACACCGCCCCTCGCCGTCAACAGTATCCCCCAGAAGTGCCAGGGGACAGAGGAAAAGAATAAAGAAGAAGGGGAGATGGATCCCAGTGCAAGGGGCCGCGGTATCAGTAACGCTATTACAAGCGGAAGAAACTCATTGGACGAAAAAACTCTCAGAATTGCCACGAAAGATATGTCTGAAAGTTTATCTATCAGACAGGGGGGGGAAGGAAAGTTTGAAGGGAGGATCTAAATGAAGGAAGGAGGGACAGCGACTCGTTCGGCGTAGAATTGGAGTTCGACACCCGCCTCCAGCTATGGGAAAAAAAATGTCCAGACTGGACTTGGGAAGAGCCACTAGGAGAGGTACGGGGGAAGAGGGAAGCCATGACGTGGGAGAAACACCGAACTGAAAAACTTAAACGTTGTTATCGGGGAGATGAAACTGTGGCAGTAGGGTCCCTGCCGACCCTTGATTGGGAAGGAAACTGGAAAGGAAGGAAAGGACGAAGGGGTAGGCGCCGGCCCCCCCCCCCACCCCCCCAAGAAGTTTTTGGGGGGGTGTTTGGGAGGTGGGTTGTGTGGGGTGTGTGGTTGTGTGGTGGGGGGGGGGGTTGGTGGTGGGGTGTTGGTGGTGGTTTTTGTTGTGGGTTTTTTTTTTTTGTTTTGGGGTGTGGTTTTGTGGTTGTTTGGGGGGTGTGTACAGGGTGATTGGGTCGTTTGTGGGGGTTTGTTTATGTTGTAGGGTTTGGGGGTGTTTTGTGTTGTTTTTTGTGTGCTTTTGTTGTGCCCCCCCCCCCCACCCCACCCCCCCCCCCCACCCCCCCCCCCCAAACCCCCCCAACCCCCCCAAAACCACCCCCCCCCCAAACCACCCCCCCCCCCACACCTGTATGGTTAGGGGTCTTTTTATTTTGGTGTTTGGTTTTTAGGTTGGTGTTGGTGGGGGGAGGTTTGGGTTGGTATATCGGGGGGGGTGGGGGGGCAAAACAACCTGTTTTTTTGTTGCTGTTGGGGGGAGGTTTTGGTTTTGTTTTTGTTTTTTTGTTTTTTTTTTTTGAAGTGGTTTTGTTTTTTTTGTGGGTGTTGTTTTTTTTTGGTTTTTTTTTAGGGGGGGGTGGGGGTTGGGGGTTTATTTTATGGTGTTTTTTTTTTTGGGGGGGGTGTGTTGTTATTTTATTTGTTTTTATTTTTATTTTTTTTTGGGGGGGGTGTTTTTTTGGGGGCGTTTTTTTTGATCAATAGGGTAGGGAACGGTTTGGGTTAAGGGGAAGGGAGTTTTTTTGTGGTGGGGGGGGGGGGTGGGTGGGGTTTGGTTTTTTGGGGGGGGGGGGGGGTTTGGGGTTTTGGTTTTTTTTGTTGTTTTTTTTGGTTTTTTTTGTATTTTAGGTTTCCCCGCCCAACCCACCCAGATCCCCCCCGCCGCCCACCTCCGGAAACCCGCACCCCCCCCACTCCCTGCCCACCCGCACCCCCCCCCCCAACTCCCCCCCCCTCCCAAGCCCCCCCCTCACCCGCGCCCGCCGCCCCACCCCCCACACCCCCACAACAACCAACACCTCCCCCCAACCAGAAAACCCGACCGCCGCCCCCCCCCCACCCTTAACCTCTCCCTCCACCCCCCCACGCACCCCCCAACAAAAAAAAAACAAAAAACAACCCCCCCGCCACACAAAACAAAAAGTACCCCCGAAACCTCCCCCACCCCCCAAAGAAACCACCCCCCCACCCCCCCCCCCCCCCCCACCCTCCCCCAAAAAAATATCCCCCCACCCCCCCCCCCCCAACCATCTCGGTAAGTATCTTTTGGTAAGAATACGGCTATATACACGAAAAGACTTTGAATTAACGTCAAGTTCAATGCATCAGTTCTTTGGAGAAAGATGCCGGTAATGACATTAGTCACAACGCATGAACGGGTCTAACCACGTCTATCATGAAAAGGAGATCAGGTTCAGGGGAAAAGTTCCTCTAACCCGACTTTCACCCTCGCCGGGGACAACCCTATGCAAGAGAAGGGCAGAAGGGTAAAAGAGGTCTGGGTGAACGGGTGTCTAATCTCTTCGACCAAGCCAGAAGTACGGGGGAGGCAAAACCCCTTAGGGGACCTGCGGAACAATGAGGTCGCGGCCAGGAAGGGTCTTCGGGGGGAAAAAGAGGAGAGAAGGCCCGGAGCGCGAGTTACTCAGGAGCTGGACTATCCTCGAATACCCCTATTAATTGTCAAGAATTGAGGAAGTAAAACTTACCTTCACATAGCTACTGCCGCTAGCGGCCGTTGGGAGAGAAAAATGGAGGAAAGATTGACAGGCGGGGGTAAAAAAGGGGCGGAAACTTTATTATCAGCGAGGTGCCTAGGGAGGCCGCAGTCGATTCAAAGCGGACAAGTCGTTTTCAGGTGTTAGGAGCGAGTCCGAGGGAAGGGAAAAGACCAAGGAGAGAGCAGCAGAAGGGGGGAACACGCTTCGACTCCGCGCCACTTGGTCCGCGTAACCTTTAGGAAAGATGCAAAAAAACACCGGGAGGGGAAAAAGGAGAGTCATGGCAAGGAAGAAAAAATTAGGAGCGGCGGGACGTGGCACAGGTCGACTAGGGGTGCCAAGGTGGCGAAGCTGGAAACAAGGTCTTCAGAAAAAATGGATAAAACCGACCAACCTAGAAACATTCCGGCAGAGAAAGGTCGGAAACCGAATACCGGGAAACAAGTTTTAAACCCGCTGCACATCAATGAGAAGAACGGGAGGACTACCAAAAAGAGAAGGGGAAGAAGGAGAGAGGTTGAGGGAAGGGTTAAAGGCATTAACCGTGGTTTGGAATCACCTCCCACCGGGCGTGAGGGAACTCTCGTCCAGACCTGCTGAAATATACGAGAAGACCGGGCAAGGCTATTTCGGGGGGGGAGGTGGCCAAGCAGAGGGCCGCATCCGCAGGCAAAGTAATCATTGCTCTTTTGAAATACCCCGATATGGGGAGTACTAAGAGGGGGGGATCTAGCATGCGTCACCCACGTGGGCTGGAAAGCAGAAGGGGTTTCTCAAAAGGCCCATGGGGCTTTCCAGTCGTGGCCGCTTCTATTAAAGGAAAAAGGGGAAAGGAGAGACGCGGGGAGTGGAGGTTCCCCGACCGAAGTTTCAGACTTAAGGAGGCTGGGGATCCAAAAACATGGCGAAAACCTGGAAAAAGCGCCAACTCGTAAAGTTACAAGAGGGGACAAGGGAGGGGCGAAAAAGAGGAAAGGAGGAAGGCCTGGGACGAAAAGCAAGGCGCAAGACTACGTCACTAGGTCCGGTTTCGCCGAATTCGGGAGGGACTGGACACCGTGCATGGGGGGCGTTTATAGAAGACCGAAGAGGGGGGGGGAACCGTAAAAGGGGGGGAAAGGAGCTAGGGCGGTGTTTCAGCCAAGTCCCGGATCCTCTGAAAAAAAGGATGTAGGAGTAAAACTCGCAAGAACAAGGTATCGGACGAGAGTCCACACCAAGATCGGCCAAGGAAAAAAAGGACTACAAGGGAAAATGAAGTACGGAGAGCTAGAGGGGACACGTCTGGTCGATTTGTACCAACAGAGTACCCGTAGATGGGGGGGGTGGGAGAAATGAGAAAAGGTGTTCATGCTCGAGAATAGGGGGGGTACTGACACCGGACGAGGGAACCAGGCAAAGATTTGGGAAGAGGAGAGGGCTCTGGAGTGCCGAGGGGGCGGAGTTGGCAGCGATCCTGGTCAATGATCTTTTGCCGTAGCCCAATCTGAATTATTCAAAAGAGGCAAGCCCCGTCGACCATAAAGCTTCGCCAACGAGAAACTTCACAAAAACAAAAGGAAGAAAAGAAGGATTCCGCTGCATTCTAGGAGAAAACAATAAGGGTTAACCTAATCTTCGACACCGGGGCTGGGCCAAACAGCACATATCATGGGAGGACGGCGCCCTCCATCGCCAGGACCTAGGCAAAATAGAGGGGAGAGAAGAAAAAATCAAGGGGGGCCGGTGCCCAGTCCCGATCATTACAAGAAGGTCTAAAATAAACCATGTCCTCAGACACACAACACTCGCGACGATCTGTAACACAAGTTGATCTCAGGGAAAAGGGAGAGGGGTGGGGGGAAGAGGAAACGCCCAGGAGGAAAGAAGCGTACTCTTTCTAGAAGTGGGTTGGGGGAGCTCACTCAAAAAAGCAGATTCCAAAGCGATGGGGAGGCAGGAAAGAATGGTCTAAGCAATCAACTGCGTTGACTAATTCAAACCAGAAGAGACCCGTGTCGTGGGCGAAAAAAAGAGGAAGGAAAAGGGGAAAGAGGAAACTTGGGGGGGGCAAAAATCATTGGTAAGTCAAGACCAAAACACATTAGTTTACCTCTCCAGTCCCTCGCTTGCCTCGCGATTACCATGAAACAAAAAGGGGGGCCAAAGGGCTGATGCGAGACGTATCGGTGCGGGTTTACGAAATTGATAAGCTTGGGGAAAGGATCCTACAATCCCTGTGAGAAAGTCAGGTCCGCGATAAAAACTCCAGCAAGAGGAAGATAGTCAAAGAGGGGAGTAACGGAGGGAGGATTGAAACAGGTCTAACACGTCCCATCATGCTACCTGAATAGAAGTTTCCTACTCCGACTTCAAAAAGGTCCCCACCTTCAGAGGAAAAATCCCAGACGTGCTGGGGAAGGCGGGGAAGGTCCACCTCCGACGGCGACTGGGATAATCGGTACCGAACTTTAGGGTGTTGCAAACGGGGAACGCCACGGGAGGGAAAGGGGACGCGGTTGAAAAAAAAGTTTATTCTTGCCACCAAATCTCCTCGCATGACGGACGGGGGGGAGATGAGGGGGGGCAAAGGATCTAGAAAAAGAAAGAACCGCCTGTGCTAGTAGACAAACAACCGGTTGGAAAGGGACTTGCCGGGGAGGAAGGAAAAAGAAGGGACGAGATTTGGTAGGGAAAAGCCCTATTTGCGGGGACTCTGTCAAAATTAAGGAAGTCAAGGAAGTAACAGACAAAATCCTCACTGTTTTTCGCCGAATAGGTCGGTGAAGAACCAGGGCCTTGTTTTACCTGTTCCTTAATGACTGGACTCATCCTTGAATCAAACTCCTGGAAAAAAGGGATAAGAAAGGGTCAGTTGACCTCAAAGCAACAAAAAAGGAAAGGAAGGAAAAAAGAAGGAAGAGGAAACTGGAAAAGACCGGGAAGAGGAGCTGCGAAAAGTGGGTCGACTGGGGTATGCTGTCCGAAGGTTGTACGTACGGAAAAGTCATAACACCAGGAACGTAGACACAAGGAAGAGACGAGAAAACGAGGGGTGGCAGGGAAAAAATAAAATATCTGCCCGAATAGGGAACCCGAACGTTTACCCTCGGCGCATCAGGAAAATAAGGCTGTCCTAAACAAAAGAGAGACTAAGCGGCTGCTGACAGAAGTACTGTGGGACGGAATGCGAAAACCGGACGGGTCTCGTAAAAGCGTCCAGATCTGCTGAAGGGACGGAGGAATAGGAAGGGGGCAGAGTCTGTGGCAAAACTGGGACAAGGTAGAAAGCAAAGTTAAAACAAACCGGGACAAAAACTCAGGAACACGCGAGGGAAGATGAAGACCCGAGCGCGGAGTGTAATGACCACATAATCTCCAGGCAAATCTTCATGGTGGCGAGGGGGGGGGGGACAAAACGGGAGAGGTGCTGGGCAGTGTTAGCTTCCTAGGAAAGAACGAGGGGGCGTGCGGAGGGGGGGGGGGGGGGGTGGGGGGGGGGCACTGAATGGGGGGGGGGGGGGGGGGGAAAGGGGAGGAGGTGCAAGTTCAACCGCGATTCATCGAAAGGAATTCTCGGGGAAAAGGGGGATAATCCAGGAAGGGAAAAATTGACGGGCACGACAGTATGGTACGTCCTCGCGGATCTTCCACGAATAGGGGCAAAGGAGGGAACAGCTCTTTTCCTATCGAAGCCTCCTGAAGAAAACTGTGGGGCTGAGGAGGTAATAATGAACACCTCAGTGGTTCGAAAAGATCAACACGACTAGGGGGAAACCGTTTCAAGGGAAGAGCGTATGATGTGGGAGGAAAAAAGGAATGGGGGGCCGAGGGAAGTAGAGCCTCCACGCCAAGGTTATGTTAGAAGACCTGGAGGGGACCCACCAATCGCGAAAATCGA
>Ga0179593_1697299_pt1 | contig 23166 bp, 36 predicted proteins | sample CZODoug2_1_08_16_FD_185931 | JGI IMG/M metagenome (GOLD analysis project Ga0179593, IMG submission 185931) | Vadose zone soil fungal communities from Angelo Coast Range Reserve, California, USA - CZODoug2_1_08_16fungal (PacBio error correction) | ecosystem: Environmental > Terrestrial > Soil >...
TCCGACGCTTCCCATCCCTTCCACCATCTCAAGTGGGAGATATGGAGAGAAAAAAAAAAAAGGGGAAGCAGAGGCACGGGATCAACAGCCTCGCCATCGCCCATAATTGAAAAGGGGGGGTAAAAGAAAAAGGGTCCTTGCCTGTAGACATCTCCCTTCCATCCGAAAAAAATAAATCAGGGGGAAAGAAAAAAGAAAGAGAGAAGGGAAAAAAAAACAAAAAAGAAACGAAAAATGGGGAACAGGTGGAAATCTCCTTCCATTTCAACCCTCAAAGTGACATAAAGGCAGCCGGGAAAAAGGGAAGAAAAAAAAGAGGGAGGGAATCGGAAAAACAATCCACTTTTCATTTTTCATCCCTCCTTTCATTAACAAAGAGGGAAAGCAGTGAAGGAAGGGAAAAGAAAAATCCTTTCTACATCAACCCGGAGTTTTCCTCGGCCAGCAGGAAGGAGAAAGGGGGGGGGGAAATAATCTCCTCCTCAACCACCCCCCCCCTTCTTCGGAAAAGGGAAGAGAGATGGTCAAGCGACGCTCAGGAGGAAGAAGGGAAGGAAGAGGTACGAAAATATGCGGGACAGCAGTTCCACTTTCTTCCTCTCACTTCCCTTCAAAAGGATGACCACTGCAAGTGTGATGGAGGGTAGGGGGGAAAGGGGAAAAGGGAAGAAACGAAGAGCCCTGTTCTTTTCCCTTTCTACTTTGGGGAAGGCGCGTTTCTTTTGCCAAAAGGGGGAAAAAAAAAGAGGGGGCGGGGCCGATTATGGCGGGGTAGATTTTCTTTCTTTCCTCCATCAAGAGACGGTTGTCCCCAGGTACACCAAAGGTAAGGGAAAAAAGAAGAAAAAAAAAGGGAAGGAGGAAAAAGGGGGGACACGAGGTCCTCTTTTTGGAAAAAAGAAAAGAAAGGAAAAGAAGGAAAAGAGAGGAAACAGCAACTTGCAGCCATCACCCTAGCCAGTCGGAAAAAGTGATGGAAAGAGGGGATAAGGAAAAGAGAAAGAAAAAAAAAAAAAAGAAAAGGAGCAATTCGGGTGGTTTCTTTACCCTTGCTTTTACGTCAAAGGGGACAGACGGAAGGGGAAAAGAAAAGGAAAAAGGAAAAAAAAAAAAAAAAAAAAGGATGGGGGGGGAGACGGGGTCCTTTTTCTCCATCTACCAAAGAGAAGAGAGCAGATTGTATGGGGAAAAAAGAAAAAAAGGAAAAAAGGAGGGCAAGGACTGAGCCTTTTTCTTTTTCTCCTAGGAGAAAAAGGAAAAGGAAGGGGAAGAAAAAAAAAAAAAGAAAAAAAAGAAAAAAAGAGGGGAGGAAGGGGCGTAGGAGGTCTTACCTCGCTTATCCTTCTCGATCATGCAGGCGTGGGTTTTCCTGGAGAGGAAAAAAGGAAAAAAAGAAAAAAAAGGAAAGGGGGAAAAAGCGGGATCGGCTTTTTCCTTTTAGTCCCGGGAACGGACCCAATGGAGACAAGGAAGAAAAAAAAAAAAGGAAAAAGGAAAAAGAAGAAGGGAATACTTTCCGCTTCTGTTTCATTTCCACATGTGAGAAGGGATAACAAGAGATGGTGTAAAGAAGAGGAGGAAGAAGGAAAGAAAAAAAGGAAAAAAAAAGAAAGAAAGGAATGAAAAACATACGGGCCCCGTAGCTCTCTTTTCTTCATTAGGGGGAAAAAAAAAGGGAATTGCACGGCAAAAGACATAGAAAGGGAAAAAAAGAAAGAAAAAGGGGGAAGGGGAAGGGTGAGGGCACCGAAACCTTTCCGCCACCATTTTTTCCCGCCTTCCAGGGGAAGAACAGCTGTGAAAGAGAAGAAAGAAGAAAAAAAAGGAAAGGGAGGAGGGGGGGGTGAGCGTTCCAGCGGTCGTCCAACCGCCATCTCATTGCTCCCCAGAGGATGCGCGGCACCGCCGGGGAATGTCGACAAAAGAAAAAAAAGGAAAAAGACAAAAGAAGAATTCCAAGTGGAGAGAGGTTTTTGTCCATTACCATCCAGTTCTTTTTCTTTTAAAGGGGGAAGGACACGGTTTAACGCAATAGGGAAAGGGAAAAAAAAAAAAAAAAAGGGGAAAAAAATGAAAAAAGAAAAGTCGCATCGCTGACTCCATCCATTCTAATTAATAATACTCCTTGAGGAGTTGAAAAGAGATGAAAGAGGAAAGGGAGGGGGAGGGAAAAAGGGGGAAAAAAAAAGGTGAAAAAGAGTAAAAAGCCTGACACCCTTTCTTTCCACCCTCTTCACTCATTTTTCGGAAAGAAAAGTCCCAGGAAAAAAAGAGGAGTAAAAAAGGTAAAAGGGGGGGGAAAAAAGGGGGAAGGGGGAGGCAGAAAAGAAAAGAGAGCTGTATTATATACGCCTCCTTCTCCTCAATTTCCCTTAAAAGGGGAAAGACAGGTCAAACGGAAAAGAAAAAAGAAAAAAAAAAAAAAAAAGAGGAGGGAGGAGGGAAAAAGATCAATCTGTAACCTCCTTTTTTCTTCCCGCCCTCTATCAGAGAAAAGACGGTGGAACATCAAGCCCGATGATAAGAGGAAAAGAGGAGAAAAGGGAAGGGGGAGAAGAAGAAGAGGAGGGCAGAACCCTCCCACTATTACTTCTATACTCTTTCCCTTGAACCAAACAGGGAAGGGACAAGAGGGGAAAAAAAAAAAAAGGGGAAAAAAAAGAGGGGTAACTACGCGAACCGCTGCTTTCTTGTGAAGGCTAACCTGCCGACGTGGTCACGGAAAAAAAAAAAAAAAGGGGAAAAGGGAGCGTCTCTCTATCACTAGCTGAGGTTAGGAAAGGGAAAGAGAAGAAAGGGAAGAGAAAGAAGGGAGAACAAGGCCCCCATCCTTCCTTTAAAACTCTTTGAGAAAAAAAAAAAAAAAAAAAAAGGAAAAGAGAGAGAGGGGAAAGAAAATGCGTGCCGCTTTTCCCTCCCCCTTTTTTCCTGGGGGGGGAAGATAAAAGGCACTGGGAGGGGAGAGGGAAAAAAAAGAATGAAAATAAATTAGCTTTTTCACACTCAAAAAAGTACACCGGCCCACTGCGGCTTCCCCTTCATAGTAAAAGGGGGAGAAAAGGGGTGGGGGGGGGGTGGGGAAAGACGAAATCCTCCTACCTTCCAAAGGGTTCGTCGGCCTTACGGTATCTCCTGAGGGAAAAAAAAAAAAAAAAAGAAAAGGAAAAGACATGGAGGGTACATGGGGACACTCCACCTGAAAAACTGTAATTCGCTCCCCGTTTGCCCGTAAAAAAAAAAGGGGGAAAGGGGGGGAGGGAAGAAAGACATGTCGGTTTCCCCTCTTCATCTTCATTGAATGAGCTGCTGCCAGGTGCAGAGGTAAAAAGAAAGGAAACGTGTTCTAATATTTTTTCAGCCCTTGCAGGGCAAACAGCGGGGGAGGAAAAAAAAAAAAGGAAAAAAAAAAAAAAAAAAACAGGCCAAAAACGCCTGCCCTATAATCTCTTTCCATCAAACCGGCCGCATCGACGGGGCACATGGGGAAGAGAAAAAAAAAGAAAAGGGAAAAGGGGAAGATACCACTTGCCTCCAACAGACCAGGGGAGCGCTTCCACGGGGCCTCAGGAGGGGGGAAAAAAAAAAACACCGGAAGAAGAAGAAAAAAGAGAAGGAAGAAAAAGATTTGGAGGACACCATCCGGGATCTTATCCCGCTGTGTCCCGGGGAAGGGAGAAGGAAAATTAATTCCCTTCTTATTTAGGTTTCAGCCAGAAGGAGAAAGAAAGAGAGATGAAGAGGGACAGCTTTCTCCATTTCCCTTACCAACGAAAAAGGAGCCCCCACGACATAAAAGAAAAGAAAAAAGAAGGGGAAGATAGAATGATAAACTTTCACCACTAAAGGGGGCGTAGAAGGAAGAAAAGAAGAGGAGAAGGGGGGAGAAGGAAAAAAATGATAGAGACTATCATCCTCTATTAAGACCTCCGAAGAAGAATAAAGAAAAGAAAAAAGAAGAGAAAAGAAACCCCTCCCTCCTTCACTGGGAAGTAATGGAAGAAAAGAAAAAAAAGAGTAAAGAGGCCCCCAGCTCTTTCTAAAAAAAACTGGACCAACTGGGAAAAAGAAAAAAAAAAAAATACAAAATCTTCCTCCTCGTGTCCTCTTGTAGCTGGTCGCTGAGGAAGAAAAAAAAGAAAAGAAGCAACCTTCCCCTTCTTCATCCAGGCTCCTGGTACAAGGGGGAAAGAAGAAAAAAGAACTTTTCACTCGGACGAGAGGGAAGAAGGTGAAAAAGGGGGAGGAGAGAATGGTCCTCCCTAATTATTCCTTAGAGAGCCGATGAAAAAAAAGGAAAGGAGGATAGGGGTGCTGCTCATTTTCTTTTCTAGGAGGAACGCGGAAATAAGGGAGGAATTAGATGGAGAGGAGACCCGCCGAGGAAAAAGGTAGCTTCCTATTTCACTTTAACAACTCAAACAGCCCTAGAAGAAAGAAGAAAAAGAATTTACCTTTTTTACGCTTTACACGCGAGGTACTTGCTGGGAGGGAAAAAGAGAAGGGAAAGAATGATATCGGCACAAGCGGAAGAAGGAAAGGGACACTCGCCTCCCGCCTTGAAAGGTGGAAAAGCGCAGAGGGGAAAAAAAAGGGAGGATGGCAGTAGGCACTTCACTCCCCAAATCGACCCAGGAAAAAAAGGAAAGAAGAGGACAAGAAAATGCACTTTCAGTTTTTCACCCTCAAAAAGGAGTGCGCGGGAAAAAGAAAAAAAGGAAAAGAAAGGGAGGAGGGAGTCTCCTCTCATCCCAGAAAGGGGAAGAGGAATGGCCAGTCATCCCTTTTAGCTGGTAAAAATTGACAAAGATATATAGAAAAAAAAAAAAAAAAAAAAAAGAAAAAGGAGGGGACTTGCCATTAAACTCTTTTTCCGAAAAAAAGGGGAAAGAGGAAAGAAATAGTCGAAGAAGAAAAAAAAAAAAAAAGAAACTGCACGGAGGCTGACGCACTTCCAGTTATTTGGGTGATGGCAAGGAAAAAAAAAAGAGAAAAAAAAGGGAAGAAGGAAGGGAGGACTTTGGGTTATTGCACGGTCCCAAGTTTTGCCTGCGGAAGGACGGGAAAAAAAAAAGAGGGGAAGAAAAAAAAAGGGCGAGCCGCGCGTCTCTCTATATTCGGTGATAGGAGGCGCCCTGGTCCCTCCAAAAGGGAAAGAAAAAGGGAGGGGAAAGGGAAGAGGCGTCCCGGTTTGCCTATGTCTCCCATATAGAAAAAAAACCGAAGCCCCTGGGGGAAAAGGGAGGGAAGAGGGGAAAAAAAAAGGAGAAAAGGAAAGCAGCAACCCCTATCCATTGGGAGAAAATCTGGCCAGAGGTTGATAAGGAAAGAGAAGGAAAAAAGGGCAGGAAGCCCCCTTCTCCCCTTCTTGGCGTGACCGTCTGGTAAAAAAAAAAAGAAGAAAAAAAAGGAAGAAAGCAGGGACGTTTTCTTCTCTCCGATTCTTCTCCCGGATGGAAGGAAAAAAGGAAAAAGAAACAGTTCATCGCATCTGCTCATCTTTTCATTGTTCGGCCTCAGGTGGTAAAGGGGGGGGAAAGAAAGAGGGAAAAATGGTCGTTTTGTTCTCAAGGCGAACACGGCAAAAGTAGGGGGGGGAAAGAAAGGGGGAAGGGGGAAGAGGAGGGTGGGGGACCGTTTCTTCGTTCATTCTTCAAAAAACGAGGGCGTACTCGCGGATCGGTCTCAGGGGAGAAAAAAAGGAAAAAAAAAAAAAAAAAAATAAGGTGAAGGTGATATTCTTCTTTCATCAGGTCCGGCGGTCCAGTTGCAGCAGGGAGAAAAGAAAAAAAGGGGAGAAAAGGATGGCCATCTCATCTATTTCTCATCCTCAAAAAACGCCCATCCGCCGGAATACTTAAAAAGGAAAGAAAAAGGGTGGAAAGAAAATGTCTGCTGTCGCGACGGGCGCCCCTAACATTTCTTCCTCGGAAACGAGCGGTCCCCCCCTGCACCAAGACGGGAACAAAAAAGGAAAAAAAAAAAAGAGGAGGGGAAAAGAGGGGAAAAAAAGCCCGTCCTATTCGTCCTTTTATGTCTCTACAAAAAGCGCGTTTGCCCGGGGTAGGGCGGAAAAAAAAAAAAAAAAAGGGGGAGAGAAGCATTCCTTCCACCATCTTCGGACAACGGGGGGGAAAAAAGGAAGAAAAGAAAGAAAGAAAAACAAACAAAAAAAAAAAAAAACCCTTAATCTTCAGAGAAGCCCGGGAAATGTCGCCACGAAAAAAAAAAAAAAAAAAGGGGAGAGGGAAGTAAAGGTGTCTATTTTTTTCCCTTACCATCAATTGAAGGGATGGTCCTCTTAGATGCCACGTTTTTAAGAAAAAAAAAAAAGAGAGAGGGGGGGAGAAAAATAACGTCGGCATCGCTTTACTTCCATCCATTTCTATTAATATCCTCCTTTAAGGAAGCTTGCCCAGCGATGAGGAGGAAAAGGAAAAAAGGGGAGGAAAAAAGACGGACACCGCTTGCGGTCCACCTCGTCACTCCTTTTCTCAAAAGAAGCGTCCCCGGCCCACCAGCGGCGTCCAAAGGAAAAAAAAAAAGGAAAAAAAGAAGGGAGGAGGAGAAGAAAAGAATAGAGGAGCTAATATCTGACTCTCCTTCTCTCAATTCCCTCATCAAAAAAAAAGCCAAGGTCACCGGACGGGAACACAGGGAGAAAAAAAAAAAAAGAGGAGGGGGAAAAAAAAAAAGGAATAAGAGGGACCGCCGTGGGCGGCCGCCCTCTATCCTCTCCGGCCCAAATCACAGCCCGAAATATAGCCGTCCTCGGTGGCGGGGGGAAAAAAAAAAAAAGAAAGAGGAGGAGAAAGAAAAAACCGCCAACGATGAACCGGCCCTATATCTTTCTTTATTTTTCAAAAAACGGCGGCGCGGATCGCGGCGGGGCCACGAAAAGGGAAGGGAAAGAGGGGGGGAGTCCGCGTCTACCCTTTCCGAAGTGGTTCCTTAAGGGACATGGGCCGGGTGAAAAAAAAAAAAAAGGAAAAGAAGGAGAAGATGGCGTCCGGCCCCTTCAGCATCAGTTCCCTGCCGAGGGGAAGACTGGGCGGCCAACGGGCACAAGAAAGGAAAAAAAAAGAAAAAGAGAGGAACTGGAGCAACGCGTTCCCCCTCGGTTGTCCCTCCCCAAGGGTCCGGCTGTGACGCTAAGAAGAAGGAAAGAGGAGGGGGGGGGAAGACATCATCGCTGTTGCCAACTCCCTTCCCAGGGCGTCTTCTTCAAATCGCCCTGAGGGAAAAAGGAGGGGGGGGGGGGAAAAAGAAATCGCCGCCTGCCTTTATTTCTTCTGAAAGGGATCTGGCCGTCCGAAAATGAGATAACCGGGAAGAAGAAAATAAAAGAAAAAAAGGAGGGGTCCCGGGACAACCTCTATCACTTTTAAAAAAAAAGCGCCCGGGGTCCCCCGTACCCGTCAAAAAAAAGAAGGAAAGGAAAGGAAGAAAGGGAAGGGGGGGTGATGGTTCTACAGACCTGCGGTCACAGAGGGGGAAGAGGGGGAAGGAGGGGGGAAGAAAAATGAAACCGCCATCTCCTTTTGTTCCGGGGGCAAAAAAAGCCTGCGCCGCGGCAAAGAGGGGGGGGGAGGACACAGCAGTCGTGGAACTGTTTCTGCCTTTTGAACATCACCCCTGCAAACGACCCGCCGAATATAGAGGGGAAAGAAAACACCTTTCCATCGACGGTCTTCCCAGCTTGGCCATCAGGAAAAAAAAAAAAAGGGGGAAAGAAAAGGGAAAAAAAAGAAATCCCCCTTGTCCCTTCTGTTTCAGGAGGCCCTGGCCGCTGCCGACATAGGGGGGGAAAAAAGGAGGGGAAAAAGGAAGACCTTTCTTGACCCATCGCCCTGGAGGCCTAGGAAAAAAAAAAAAAAAAAAAAAGGGGGAAGGAGGGAATGGGGCGTTTTTTTCTCCACTCTTCGGGCGACCATCAACGGGGTCTCTTCCTCTTTCATCTTTCGAAAAGGGGGGGGGAACCAACAGTTCCCCTCATACCCTCCTTCCATGAAACCCGCCTACCTGCTGGAAAAAGCAAAAAGAGGGGTCCTTCCTACATTATACCAAAGGCCTGTGCGAATAGAGAAAAGAAGGAGAACGCCCCCTTCTAATCTCCTCAAGCCAGACCGGTCACACGACGAAAAAAAAACACCCCTCCCTCTCGGAGAAAGGGGGGAGGGAGAATTTTTCTCTAATTATCACACGAAAAGCTCCATCCTTCCCATCCGCGGAGAAAGGGGAGGGGGGGGAAGAAAAGACCAAATCTTGCTCTGCCCCCCCTTCTCTTAGCTGGTCGCTGTGAAGCCCAAGAAGGGGAAAAAAAAAAAAAGAGAAAAACCGAAGGGGAAAAGGAAAGGGGGGAAAAGTTTCCTTGTACCATCAGCGGGGGGAGAAAAAAAAAAGGGGAAGAAGGTGGCCTTTCCAGCATTCCCTATCGGCGATGAAAAAAAGAGGAAAAAAAGAGGAGAAACTGGGCTCTTGTTCTTCTTGCAGGGGGCTGGGGGCGAGCGTCGAAAAAAAGGGAGGGGAGGGGAAAGAAAGTTCCACCATCTCTGGGTATCTGGCGCGAAACCTCGGGAAAAAGAAAAGAAAGGTCCCATCATTAGAACTTGTTTGAAGAGAAAAAGGGTCCTTGCTTTCTTTCCCAAGCCTGCCCCGCCACAGACACAAGCCTCCAAACCTCTTCCTCCCTCGACCCGAGGGGATAGGAAAGAAAGAAAATGGGACATGGTGGAAATCTCCTCATTCACCAAGAAAGACCTGTTGGCACAAGAAAAGAAAAAAAGAAGAAAGGGGGGATGGGGGGTGGGCATTTGTCCATCGACCACAATCACTTGGCAGTGGTCCAGAATAAGGGGAAAGAAAAAAAAAAGAGGGGAAGAAGAAATTCGAACTATTTCCTTCCATCCTCCCGGCGACAAAAATGGGGGGGGAAAGGGGAAGAAAAGAAAGACTTGAGCCTGTCCTCTTTGAAAGAGATCACTCTAAAAAAAAAAAAAGGGGGAAGGGGGAAAAGAGGAACCAGCTCAAGCCTCTGGCCAGTAACTCTGTTGGTGGCATGACGACATAGCGAATAGCCGGGACAAGAAAGGGAAGGGAAGAAAAAAAAAAAGGGAAACGGACCACTGCCATGTCATTGCTGGTCGAGGGGCCCATGCCCCACCATATCCCCCTGGATGGGGGGGGAGGGGGGCAGAAGAAGGGCCAGCGCCTGTATTTCCACTTTCTAGGTGAAGGGCGCTTTTCCCTTCCACCGGGGAAAAAAGAGGGAAAAAAAAAGGAAAGGGGAGGAAGATATGGCGGGATCATTTGCGGCTGCTTTTCAAAACACCCAAGACCGCGCGGTGTCCAGGTCAACCAAGGGGGGGGGAAAAAGAAGAGGGGCCCCGGTTTCCTCTTTCCCTCTAAGGGGAAGCCCAGCCCCCGCCGCTGGGGGAAAAGGGAAAAAAAAAAAAAAGGAAAGCAGCACCCCGAGCCAGTTCCGTCTTATGCGGGGGCCCAGCGGTGCTCCCGGCATAAAAAAAAAAAAAAGGAAAGAAGCCACCGCGCCCCTTTCGTTTGCGTGCGAGGGGGACTGGTACCAGAACGGGGGAAAAAAAGAAGGAGAGGTCGTCGCCTTGCCTGGAGTAACGGCTTGGGGAGGAAAAAAAAAAAAAGAGAGGAAAAAGAGGGATTGTTCGTGCCTCAAGAGGGGGACAAGGCGTTACTTAGCCGCGCTGGGCCGAAAGAAAAAGAAAGGAAAAAAAAAAAGGCAAAGTACTTGGTTCTTTTCCCTTAAAGGGGTGTCGTCGAGGTGACTGGAGGGGGAAAAAGGGGGGGAGGAGGATACGAGCATTTTCCGCAAAGGGTTTCTTCCCTTCGACGACAAAAAGGGGAGGGAAGGAAGGAGGGGGGGGAAGGGAGGGGGGGAAATCGTGCGTGTTCCTTTTATTCAAAATCCCGGCCATGGCCGACCAAAGGAAAAAAAAAAAGGAGAAAAAAAAAAAGAAAATACCGCCGGAATACTTCCTCTCGTTCATTTCCCCGATTCATAGCTCCAGGCGATGGTGTCCCGCCAGGGGGGGAGAAAAAAAAGGAAAGGAAGGGAAAAAGAGTCTGCCCAGACTTCCCCCCTTAATCCTCGTATGGGCGGCAGGAGCTTTGACCCGGATTGAGGGAAAGGGGGGGGGAAAAAGAAATAAGAGGAGCGGTTTGCCGGGTTTATTCTAACCTTCCCTCACCAGGGGTTTCCTCCTGGCTGGACGAAGAAAAGGAAAAGAGGAGCAACTGTCTTCTGGTTGGGGAGACAAGCGGCGGCACACCGGCAAGCTGAAATGCGAAAAGGGAAAAAAAAAAAAGAGGAGGAAGGGGAAAGGGGTGGGGCGACTAAACCCCTTTCCTCTCCACAGAAAAAACCCCGTTTCTCTCGAGTTGTCCCAAGGACAAAAAAGGGGGGGTAGGAAAAAAGGGAAAGGAGAATCCGTTTCTGCCGGAACTACATCCATTCAAGGTCGGCGGATCGTCCTGGAAAAAAGGAGAGGGAGGGGAAGGGGAGGGAAAAAAAAGAGAACGCCGTTGCCGGAATGCGTTGCCCAGCATGGGCGGCAGCTAGGGCTAGCCGGGGTCTGAAGGGGGAAAAAAAAAAAAGAAAAAAGGGTGGGCGGGCCCACCGCCGTCACGCCATTTTGCTCCATAAGCGTCCCGGGCCCACCCGGCACGTGAAAGGGGGAAAAGGGAGGAAAGGAGGAGGGCAGGCCGACCGCAGCGCAAGCTTATAAGACTCTCCCGTCGTCCGGTCCTTCAGCCGGTTGAAAGCCCCCAGTCACGGAAGAGGGAAAAAAAAGAGGAAAAGTAAAGCTGACCCCGTGGGCTGCCTCCTTCTAAGATCCTACCCGGTGAACATCCACCGATAATAGCCGTCCGAGGGAAAAAGGGGAGGGGAAAAAAAAAGAAGAGAAATAAAATCAGTCGAATCCTACCCGCCCACTATTAAGGGAGTATATCGGGCTGTATTTTCACCGGCGGAGAGAGGGGGAAAAAGAAGAGGAGGGGGGGAAGAACGCGACTTCCCTTCCTCTTTCCAGGGGTCAAGAGTCCGCGGCTAAAAGGGAAAAGGGGAAAAAGGGGAGGGGAGAGGAGACGGGAAAGCTCTCTATCAGCCCTCTCGGCTTCTTCCACTGCAAACAGCAGTTCCAGCCGCCTGAAGAGACCTGGGGGAAAAAAAAGGGGGGAACCGTCCTGCTTTTTAGGGTCGCTGACGCTGGGAGCCACTGGAAAAAAAAAGGAAGGGAAGGGGTGACGCCTCACCTCTCCCTTTTGAGGGAGTCGGCCCCAAGACAAAAGGGGAAAGAGGAGGGGGGAAGGAAGTAAATCCGCTTTGCACCTCCTTTCCCTGCAACTTCTGGGAAACCTTCTTCCTCGCCCCCCTGGCTGAGGAAAAAGAAAAAGAAAGAAGAAGGGGGAAAAGGGTCTTCCGTCTACGTACTCTTCTGACTAATGCGGTACCGTGGCTCTTAAGAGACCATGAAAGAAGAAAAAAGGGGAAAAGAAAGGAAAGGGGGAGAAGAAAACGCCTGCGGGAACGCGGTCCCGCTTGGTGGTGCTGGGGGGGAGGGAAAAAAAGAAAACAGAGAGAAAAGGGAAGGGGGGCCCGTCACCCTTCTTTATATCACCCCTCAGTCGCCCGTGGGGAGAAAAAGGGGGGAAAAAGAAAAGATGTTCTTCCATCATTCTAGGGGTGCGGGCCCGTGTTTCGCACCAGAAAAAAAAGGGGGAGAGAAGGGGGAAATCACCGTCCCCTCGAAACTTTGAATTCCGCCTGGGGCAAGAAAAAGGGGGGGGAAAAAAAAAAAAAAAGGAAGAAGGAACCCGTCTGGTGCATGACGCTCCTTCCCTTTCCTTGCCTGAAAATCGGCCGCCCCGTCGGCGCCAGCAGACAGGGTAAGGGGAAACCCCGCAAGTGGGGAAGAAAAAAGAGGAAGGAAGCGGAATGTGCGTTTTTTCGGGTCCGCCAGCGGCCCGGAAAGGGAAAAAAGGAAACCTACATGGGTGGAAAGAGAAAAAGCAGAGGCACAGGAGGGAGAAAAAAAGAAAAAAGGTAAAGGGACAAGTCTTCCTCAAATTCCCCCACGCCCTATGAAAGAAAAAGAAGAAAGAAAGAATGGGAAAAAATCACTGTGTCCCTATTTCCTTCTCAGGAAACGCCTTCTAATAGAGAAGAAAAGGGGAGAAAAAACCTTGTCCACCCAAAAAAAAAAAGCAAGGGGAAAGAAAAGGACTTTTTCCGTGTTTCGGCCGAAGGGAGCAACACGAAAACAGCCTCAGCGGGGGGGGAAAAAGGGAAAAGAAAAAAAGAAAAAAAAGCTGGTCTTCTCGCCTTCAGGGGGAGCCTTGGTCGCTGGGAGGAAAGAAGCCAGCCACCGTCCCTGCTGCCTGTGTCCAGGGCTGGGCAAAAGAAAGGGGTTAACTCCCCACCCGCAGGGAGGAAAAGGAAGAATGTCCTCCCTATTCATGAGAGCACCGCTGGCCAGCATAAGGAGAAGGAAAAGGAGGGGGGGGCATTCTCTGACCTCTTCCATCGCCTTTTCTCCCAGACAGCCGAGGGGGGGAGAAAAACCCCACCGAGAAAAGGTACTTCCTAATTCCCACTGGAAACTTCAACAAAAGAAAAGAAAGTAAAAAGAAAAGGGAAACCCCTTGGTTAAAAGAACAACCGCCGCGGGGAAAGAAGATCCAAGGGAAGGAGGCTTTCGCCAACAATCACGAACCTGTTCAGGTTGGGGGGGGAAAAAAAAAAAGTGCCATACATTCTCCTTCATTATGAATAGACGCCTCTAAACCATAATCAGGGGATATGGGGGGGGAGGGAAGAAAGACGTGCAGGAACTTTCTCCTTTAACCCTTGAACCGGAGGGAAAAAAAGAGAAAGGGGAGGAAACCGATTCCGTTGTCCACATCCTTTTAGGAAGCCTTGCCCCATATCTCTCTCAAAAAAAAAAAGAAAAGGGATTGGACTTGCCATTTACACATCGGGTCGCCCCGGAGCTGAAAAAAGGAGGGGGAAGGAAAAAGGGAAAAGGCACGTTATTCTTCCCACTGCCAGTTGGATTGCTGGGGGAAAGAGGGAGAAAAAGAAAAAGAAAGTCTTGGTTCTATCTTTTAGTTCAAAAAGGCAGTCCCTGTATGGCCACGGGTCCGAGGTTGAGAGGAAGGGGAAGGGGGAGGAGAAGGAGCGTTTCCTGCCGCTATGGCTGGAGATGGCGTCGTCTGGTAAGAAAAAAAAAAAAGGGGGGGGAAGGGGGGGGAGGGGCCGAGGCTTTTTATTCCGCTTGAGAGGCTTTCCCGGTTTCCGAGGGGAAGGGGGAAAAAGGGGGAAGGGGGGGGGGGGGGGACGCCTTTCTATCCATTCCCCAGCAAACTGGAAAAAGGAAAAAAGAGAAAAAGAGAAGGGGGGGGAAGCACGGCCATCATCTTCCTTGAAGAGAAACATCTCGTATCTCCGAAGGGGAAAAAAGAAGGGAGGGGGGAGTTACTTTTCCTTTTACCATAACAGACACATCGCCCCTGGGACCAGCCAGAAAAGAAGAAGGAAAAAAAGAGGGGGAAGAAGGAGGGGTTCTACTTCCTTTTTCAGGGACACAGCTACATCTCATCTCCAGCGCGCAAAGAGAGGGGAAAAAAGGGGGTGAAATAGCGCGCTTTTCCTCCCTTAATGCGTGTGCTCCTTTCTGCGTACACGGCCAAAGGAAGGGGAGGAAGAACAAAGGTGGAGGGGGAGGGAGGCTCTCGATTTCGTTAACTTCTCTTAGGTCCGAGCCATTGCAGGCGTGGGTTCCCAGGAACAAAGAAAAGAGGGGGGACGGTCAGTTGCACGTTAATCGGCCCCTTTAGTGAGGCCGTGTCCGGCCATGGCGACCGAGGGGAAAAAAAAAGAAAAAAAAAGGAAACTTCCCGCGCGGTCAATGTTCCACCATGCTCATGCTCCCAGGCGGATGGGGGGAAAAAAGGGGAGGTAGAAAAAAAAAAAAAGAAGGAGGACCAACGGGGCCCGGTACTCTCTGTGCTTCCATGAGAGAAACCGGGGAACAATTCCGCCAGCTCGATGGCCCCAGGGAAAAAGAGGGGGAAAAAGAGGGGAAGGTGAGGGCGAAACCGGCCCTCAACCATTCCTCCTAGGGACGAACAGCTGTCCCTGCGCCGCAGGAAGGAAAAAAGAGGGGAGGGGACACGGGCTCTTTCTTGGTTATCCTCAAGCGGCACCGTATCCTTCATGCTCTGCAAAGAGGGAAAAGAAGAAAAAAAAAAAAACAAACCGGGACCGCGTCCTTCAATGCAGCGTGTCGAAAACGGTGCCCGCGCCTTCCAGTTTTCTCGAGTTGTGCAAGGGAAAGAGAAAAAAGGGAGAAAAAAGAAGTCGCCCCGAACTACATCCATGCCCCCCGTCGGGGTGGGGACGTCTTCCCACATCACGTCCGGCCAGAGGGAGGGGGAAAGGAAAAGGGGGAAAAAAGGAGGCGGCATCTAGGGCTAGCCGTGTCTTTGAAAAACGCCGCCCCGTGGGCCGGGGGGGAAAAAGAAAGAAAAGGGGGGGAGAAGGGTCAGCGTCCCGGCCCCACCAGCCGGCGTCAAATGTTACAAACCTGGCCGGGGCCCGCCCAGAAGAAAAAAGAGGGAGGGAAGAAGAAGAAGCTCCGGCCGCCTCAATTTCCTTTCACCTGGTGGGAAAAAAGGTCCACGGACGGACACGTCGGAGGGAAAAAAAGGGAAGAAAAGAGAGAGGAAAAAAAAACCACGCCGTGGCTTCCTCCCGCTAATAAAGGCGCCTGTTAACATCCAGCCCGATATAAAAAGGCACACAAGGGAAGAAGGAGGAAAAAAAAAAAAAGGGGGGAGGGTAAAAAAAAGAGAAGATCACTCAGTCCTATCCTAACCTCCCCTGAAGCATATCGGTCTTGGATTTTCACCTGTGCAGGAGAGAGGGGAGAAGAAAAAAAAGGGAGCGCCTTCGGTTCAATTCTCGGAAACCCTGCCGACGTTTTCCGTCCCGTGCCCGGGGGAGGGGAAAAAAAAAAGGAGAGAGGAAAGTAAGCCTTCCAAAGCCCCGCTTGCGGGAGAAGAAAAAAAGAAAAAGAAGGAAGGGCGCCCCGTCCATCCCTTCCCCGGTAAAAATTTTGGACTAAAAAAAAAAAGAGGGGGGGAAAAGAGGGAGCACGGCGTGCCGCGGGTGGCCCTCAGGTCCCCTGGTGACGCCAGAAAAAAAAAAAAAAGGAAGAGGAACTAGCTGCCTCCCTCATCGCGCCGCCCCTTTCCGGCAACGGCGTCTTCTTTCAGAAGGAGAAGAAAAAAAAGAAGGGGGAAAAATTGTGGAAGACGATCTCCTACGGGATGGATGTCGTCGGCGACGGATTCTGCGGAAAGGGGGAGGGAGGAAAAGGAGGGCACGGGACAACACCCTCCTAATCAAACTGGGACGCGCCCCCCCGGGGGGAGGGAGGAAAAAAGAAAGGAAGAGTTTTTCCCGGCTTTTTTGGTTCTTGGGGGGGCGACAATCCCGGCGTCCGCCTGCAAGAGGAAAGAGAAGAACCGCAGCTCCCTTGGTCGAGATTGGCACCCTGGAAAGAAAAAGAAGGGAGGGAGGGCCAGCATTTCTTAACAAGTGGTGCTGCCCGTTTCAGGAAAGAAAAAAAAAATAAAGGGGAAGAGAGCGGGCCCATCACAGGCCCGCCCTCTACGGGCTTTGAAGGAGGGGGAAAAAAAAAAAAAAAGAAGAAAAGCCCAGATGCCTCTCCTTTCCAAAGGGTGTGGCAGATCATCAGAAGAAAAAGGGGGAAGAAAAAAAAAGGAGGGGAGAAAGCAGACCCCTTTCTGGACAGAAAAAGAGGAAAAGAAGGAACGGAAAGTATCCCGTCCGGATTGGGAGGTTTCGCCCAGCGCTGTCCCGGAAAAGAGGAAAAAGAAAAAAAGGACTTCCAAAAAAACAAATGCCCCCACTCCCTATCTCCGCTGGAAGGAAAAAAAAGAAAAAGAAGGGACCCGTAATTATAACCATCCCTGCATTGGAATATCTCCTATAACTATCCAGAGGGTAAAAAAGGAATAAAAAAGACCATACCGCTTTCACCTCTACTACACAAGAATGTCCCTCCCGTGTCCTTAGGGGGGGGGGAGAGAAGGAGGGGGAAAAGCCGCGTCCTATTAACTAGGGAAACACCTGGAGTGCCGAACCAGACAATCTGGGCAGGAGAGAAGAAAGAAGACCCCGTAGAACCCATCCTTCAACGGACTATCTCGAAAAAAAAAAAGAAGGGGGAAAGGGGGGAGGAGTGGCCCCCTTTAAGGTTAACCATCCACTTTCACAGAAACTAATTTCTTTCCCTGGTGGGGGGAAGAAAAAAGGAAAGCCTCTCTTTGCCTCCTAATTATTCCAGGGAGAATAAGGAGAAAGGGGGAAAATGGCTCTTTTTCTGGCAGTTGCCTGGGCGAGCTAGGAAGAGGGAAAAACCTTTTCCAAAACCAAGGAAGAGGGGAGAAAGGGAAAAAAACGCTTGATCCAGGGTCACGTCGAAATCTTCAACCTGTACTAGAGGGAAAGGGAAAAAGAGAAAGGTATCGATTCACTCCCATAAATGGAAGGGGGGGGGGGGACGGGGACACCTCTCTTTTCCTTGCCTGTGAGGAAGGGAAGAAAAAAAGAACAATGAATCCCGCCCCATATGAGAGTCCCACTTCCCCTCACTAACATGGGGGAAGTGCAGAAAACCTCATCCCGGCCCATAACATTCTCTTCATGTATGGAAAAAAGAGGAGAGGAAGTGGAAAAGAAGGAAAAAAAAAAGCAGTGGGGATATTGTTTTTGCCCAGCCCAATCGACCATCCCAATAAGGGGGGAAAAGGGAAAGTGCGCGGTAATCCCTTGACCCTTCCTTTCCGCTGGAAAAAGAGGGGGGGAGGGAGCAATCCTCTACAGAAAGGAAAAAAAACCTCCTTTTCCTAGCACTCATCCTTGAAGCTGGTTCCAGAAAAAAAAAAGGGAGGAAAGGGAGGAAATGGGGAGAAGATTATGCCAGCTAATCTCAATGGGCTGTGTCCCGACTAGGGGGAGGAAAGAAAAGGGGGAGAACCCGCGCACTGTCCTGCCCAACTTATTGACACTGCCAGTGATTTGCTGGGAAGGGGAGGGAAGAAAAAAAAAAAGGGGGGAAGGCTGGTCTATCTTTAGTTGAAAAATGCAGCTCCTGTATTGCACGTTCCGAGGGGGGGGGGAAGAAAAAAAAAAGGAAGGGAGGAAAAAAGGGGGGGAAGTTTGCGATCCTCTCCTTCTCAAAAAATGCGATATGGCGGAGAAGGGAGGGGGGAAAGGGGGGAAAAAGGGAAAAGGGAAAAAAGGAGGAGGGGCGATGGCGCGGCTTTTGGAAAGGTGCCTCCGCTGTCCCTGTTGAAGAGGGGGGGGAAAAAAAAGGGGCCGGCCCCTTCTAGCGGGAGAAAAAAGAAAAGGGCGCGAATTGAGCTGGCCATCGGTGGAGGCCGGCCATCATCTGGCTGGCCATGCGCGGGAAGAGGGGAAGGGGGAAAAAGGACGTGCCTGGTACCATAACTTTTCAAAGGCCTGGACAAGCCGCAGTCCCGGTGGAGGAAGGAAAAAGGGGGGGGGGGGGGGGAAGCGGCTTGGGCCTTTTTCAGCTAAGAAAGCCTCAGCGAAGCCGCCGCCAGAGGGGGGGGGGGGGGAAAAGGGAAAAGGGGGGGGGGAAGTAGACGCGCTTGGGCCGCTTAGCTGGTCGTGTGCTAAGGAAAAGAAGGGAAGGGGACGGCGGCGTGTTTCGTCGAGGTTCTGGCTGAGTCGCTCGAGGGCCGTAAAGAGAGGGAGGAGAAGGAAAAAAGGTACGACTCCCTCGGTGACCGTGATCAGGCTGAGGTCCCAGCAGGTCGGTCGGTAAGGGGGGAAGGAAAGAAAAGGAAAGGGGGCGACCTCTGACACCATCGTCGAGTCTCAGCCTCTGGAGAAAAAAAGAAAGAAAAAAAAAGGGAAAGACAGAGGCTCAGGGCCCCATCATTTCATAATCAGGCTTATGGTTTCCGCCGCAAAGGAAGGGGGGGAAAAAAAAGGGGAAGGGAAGGGGAAGGGGAAAAGGGGGATCGAGCCGTCTTCACGCATACGGCCCTGATCGCTCTGGTGTTTTGGGGGGGGACGGGGAAAGAAAAGAAGAGGGGGAGGGGGAGACCGGAAGCCCTTTCTATGTCTTCCTTTATGTCCTCGATATCGTCGGCGTGGGGGGAAAGGGGGGAAAAAGAAAAGGGGAAAGAACAGCTGTTCCTCTAAAAAAGTGCCACCGAAAAAAAGGGCGGGTAATCTCCATCGGCGTCCAACCAAATTCATTGCTTCCCCCTGAAGATGCAGCGGCAGGAAGGGGGAAAGAGGGAAAGAAAGAAAAAAGGGCGCGCCCTTTCCAGTTTCTCGAGGGGGTCCTAGGAAAACCAGAGGCTTGATGGTTCGAGGGGAAAGAAGAGAAAAAAAGAAAGAAAAAAAGTCGGCGAATCGTCCTCCACATCACGGGTCGGCCATCGCTGGACGCAAGCAAAGGGGGGAGAAGGGAAAAAAGAGGGCCTAAGCCGTGTCTTTGCCTACGCCCTCCAGTCCGGTGACGTCACCATCCCTTAACAAAGAAGGGGAAAAAGAAAAAAAAAAAGAAAAGGACCCAGCGCGTCAATTTTACCGGAATGCCTGGAGGGCGCCGCCAGGCCTTTCTCCAGCGGCGGGACGTGCCTGAGGCAGGGGAAGAAAAAAAAAAGAGAAAGGAAAAAAAGGGGAAAAGGCACGAACGGACCGTCTTCAGTGTAGCCGTCTACAAAGACAGCCGCGGTTTCCTGCGTCTGACGGAAAGAAAAAGAGGAAGAAAGAAGGGAAAAAAAGGAAGTACTCGTGGGCGGGTTCCGGCCTCCCTTTGTAGTGGATCAAAGCTCAACACAAAACAACAAAAAAAAAAAAAAAAGAGACGGCTAGAATCGTGCTTGGCTTGTTTCACCGGGGGCACGCGGAATCGCGGCGGCCGCCCAAAGGGAGGGAAAGGAAAGAAAAAGAGAAGGATGGTTCAGTCCCGCGTTCTACCTTCCGGTGTCCGTTCCTTGACCTGGGCTTTAGGAAAAAAGAAAAGGAAGAAAAGAGAAATCGTTGCTGGCGTACTGCCACAGCAGTTTCCCGTCCCGCGGAAGAAGAAAGGGGGAAAAAAAAAAAAGAAAAGGGGGGGGGAACGCCTCTGTTTTTTTCCTCGAAGCTGCCTTTATCAAACTGCGGTGTGAAAGGGGGGGGGGAAAAAAAAAAAAAAAAAGGGGGAAGGGAAACCGCATGTGCTTCTGGACAGACACGGCTATCCCTATCTGCCTCGAAAAGAGAAAAGAAAGAGGAAAGGAGGACGTCAAGCGTATGGCCGACGTGATTGTGGAATACTATCTCCTGACGGAAGGGGGGGAAGGGAAAAGGGGGAGAAGGAGGGGGGGGGGTAAACCTTTTCGAAGAGACCCATCAATCTGCCCCCTTCACTTGGGGGTAAAGGGGGGGGGGGGGGGGGAAAAAAAGAAAAGAAAAGGTAAGTCCGCCCAACTCTTTCTTCTTTGCCGAAGAAAAAAAAAAGCCCCTTCTGGCAAAAAGCTTCCATTCTTCAGGGGGGAAGGGGAAAAGGGGGAGGGAAAGAAAAAGAAAAAAAAAATGCCCCGCCGGACAAGGCAAAAAAAAAGAAAAGAGGGGAGAAAACTTCTGTCTCTTCACCTTCTTTTCTTTAAGAAAGGAGAAGGAAGGAAGGGGGTTTCCTCCCCTTCCCCCTTCATAACGAAGGAAAAAAAAAACTCTTCCTCCCAAAAAGTACTTTCTTCCTTCTTGAAGAATGAAAGGAGAAAGAGAGAAAAAGAAAGAAAAAAAAGAGGATCCGGGCCCCGTCCCCTTGGTTGCAAAAAAACTCGGCTTGGCCGCTGCCGAACAAAGTCGTGCGGCCCGTCGGGAAAAAACTGCGGGACAAAAAGCTGAGTATGACCCTGCCTGGGGCCCCCTGCCGCGCCGGAGTATGGGAAGGGGAGGGGGAAAAGAAGAAGGATGGCGCTGGCAGGGTTCCGGCCATTTGGCCGGACAAGGGAAGAAAAAGAAAAGGAAAAAAAAAAAAAAAAAAAGGGAACATGCCGACCCCTTCTTTGGGATCAGCCTGATCACGGTCCACCTATGGGACAGGTAGGAAGAAAAGAAGAAAGGAAAAAAAAAAGGAAGAAAGAAAAAAAGAAAGGGCCGCAAAGACGACCCGTCCAACCCTCGCCCTACAAACCAAAAAGGTCCTCTTCACGCCCCCCCCAGACTGGGGGAAAAAAAAAGGGGGGGAAAAGAAAAAAAAAAAAGGATAAGTAAACCCTGTACACCTTTATTCCTAACACTACAGAAACCACTCCTCTTCGCTTGAGCTGGGGAGAGGGAAAAGAAAAAAAAAAAGAAGAGGAAGGCCCACCTCCTGAAAGGCTGGTCCAGGCCGCCTTGCCCCTTTCTTGGAAAAGAAAAAAAAAAGGGAACGGGTGGACTGCAAGGCAGGCGATCGCTCTGGTCCGCCGAATGATTGGAAGGGAGAAAAAAGAAAAGAAAGGGGGGGGGGAAAAGGAGGACAGTTGCTTTTTTCCGAAGTCTACGCGGGAAAAGGAAGGGGGGAAGGAGGGCCCATCTGCTGGAAGAACTATCCCTGGTGCGCGAAAACCCGCAGCTCTGTGAAAAAAAAAACTTTAACTCCAACCAGCCTCCTCATCGGAAAAAAAAAAAAAAAGGGAAACCGTCTCTTTATTCCTTTGCTTGAGGACCTCGCGCACGAAAGTAAAAATCGGAAAAGGAGGGAAGAGAGAAGGAAGATAGAAAAAAAAAAAGGAAAGAAAGGAAAAGCCTTCTACTAAACCACCTTTCCATAACAGCTCTTTCCAGTGAGGGAAAAAAGAAAAAAAAGAAAAAGAGGGGGGGGGGGGTGGGCATGGCCCCATCTGACAGCCCCAATCACTTTCGTTTTCATCCCTCCTTGCCAGGAAGGTGAGAAAAAAAGAAAAAAAGAAATCCCCCTAAATATTCAGGAAGTGCCGGCCGACACCGAGTTCCTGGGAAAAGCCCTTGTAGCTGTCCCGCTTTGCATAATCTCGGAGAAAAAAAAAAAAAAGAAGGGGGGGGAAAGAAGGACACAGCTTCAAGGCTGCTGTGCCAGTAACTCGGTTTGGCCGGGAAGCTGCGACATAGTCGAAAATATTCGGGCAACGAAAAGGGAAAAGGGGGAGAAAAAGGAAAAGGGGGAGGGTCATGGCCATGCCCACCATATCCCCCACAAAAAATGGTCGAGCGTGAGTGCCCCTGCAGAGAAGGAAGGGGGGGGAAAGAAAAAGAAAAAGGGAAGGGGAAGGGCCGTTTCTAGCCTCCGCCTGGGATGCCGAATTGCCGGGAGATGTCGGCGCCGGAAGAAAGCAAAAAAGGGGGGGGAAAAAAGAAGAAGGGGGGGACGATTCATGCCCCTGGGGGGGGGGATAGCTTGAATCTGCTTCCCTTTTTCACAGGAGGGAAAAAAAAAAAAAAAAAGGGGGGAGGTCCCCTCTCTTCTATCCGAAAAAAAAAAAAAAGGGGCAGCAGCACCCCGAGCCAGTGCGCGTAATTTCTGGGAAAACGTTGCTCCTTGCATCCATCGGCAGAAAAGAGGAAAGGGGAAAGGGGAAAAAAAGGGGAGGTGGCGTGAACCGTTGGCCCTTGAAATAACTTGCCAGCTCCTTAGACCAGCCGAAGAAAGGGAAAAAAAGAGGAAGAGGGGGGAAAGATTGGGCTTCCAGCGAGAAAAAGACAAGAAACAGCCTGACCAAAAAAAAGGCAGCGCGCCAGATTGTCCTTTTTGTTAGGGGGGAAGGGAAGAAAGGGGAAAAAAAGGAGGTGTTCGGGGTGGCTCCTTCGGCGAACAAAAAAAAAGTACTGGGCGTGCCCGGCGGCACGGGGGGGGAAGGAAGAGGGAAAAAGAAAGGAAAGAGAATCTTATCGTCCGAGCATTCGCAGGGCGTGGGTTTTCCCCTTCGAAAAGGGAAAGGTGGGAAAAAAAGGAAAGAAAAAAGGGAAATTTGCAGCGGATCGTCTTGGTCCCCAGAAGTCCGTTCCTGCCATGGCCGACAGAAAAGGAGGAAAAAAAAAAAGAAAAGAAAGGGAAAGGGAGGGTCGGGCCAGCAGGTCATATCTCCATGAAAAAATGGTGTTCCCCTCAATTTCTGCTGGAAAGGAAGAAAAGGGGAAAAAAAAAAAAAGAGAGGGAGGCAAGGAGCTTTGACCCGGCCACCCTCGAATTCCCAGCGGAAAGAAAGGGAGAAAGGGGAGGAAAGGAAAAAGAGGGGGAGGAAACCGGGCCGCACCAGTTCCGCAAAAACTTGACTAACAGCTTGTTCCGCGGGAAAGGGGAGGAGGGAAAAGAAAAAAAAGAAAAAAAAAAAAAAAAGGCCGGGGTTATCTCCATCTTCTTCACCGTCAGCAAAAATTCTCCCCCTGAAGATGCAGCGGCCCGCCTGGGGATGGAGGAAAAAAAAAAAAGGGAAGAAAGGTGGGGCGAACAGACCCCTTGCCCCCGCGACCCATTTTGCTCCGAGGTTGTCCAGGACAACAAAAGGGAAGGGGGGGAAAAAAGGGGGGGAAAGGGGGGGAAAAAAGGAACGACTACCAGCCGGTCTGCGTGATTCCGTCCAAAAGCACACATTCACGGTTCGGTCCATCGCTGACGGAAAAAAAAAAGGGAGAAAGGGGGGGAAAAAAGATAGGGCTAAGCCTGTCTTTGCCTACGAACCCCGCCAATTGCCTGTGAGCGTTCACCAAGCCGGGAAAAAAGAGGGGAAAAATAAAAAAAAAGAAAAAAGAAAGGCAAACAGCGGCGGTCAATTTAACCTTAATTAGGGACGTTCGCCCATGTCCTCTTCATCGGCCGGGAACTGCGGAGGAGGAAGGAAAAAAAAAAAAAAAAAAGGGAAAAAATAGAAGAAGGTGAAAGACCCAGGTCACGGACGGTACCACGTCTTCCAGGTAAAAAGCTACTTAACCAGCAGCCCTGCGTCGCAGGAGGGGGGGAAAGAGAAAAAAAAAAAAAGAAAAAAAAAAAAAAGGGCGAAATACCAGATAGAAGCCCCGTCCCTCGTGTGCGGGTCCGGCTTCGAAAAAAAAAGTGAGTGGAA
>Ga0179593_1493731_pt1 | contig 23164 bp, 28 predicted proteins | sample CZODoug2_1_08_16_FD_185931 | JGI IMG/M metagenome (GOLD analysis project Ga0179593, IMG submission 185931) | Vadose zone soil fungal communities from Angelo Coast Range Reserve, California, USA - CZODoug2_1_08_16fungal (PacBio error correction) | ecosystem: Environmental > Terrestrial > Soil >...
ACAATATAGATTTGGAAAATTAAGGCTGAATACGACCCCACGAGGGCATGAGTCTGGAAATTACTTACACATTATTGGCTATCGATTGAAGAAACGGGGGAACCTCAGTGACCCCAGGTGCGCCGTAGCCCACATCATTAAGATATAACTGATGGAAAAAGGAAAATTCGTGCCAGGATAAAAGGGGTGGCTCAAACTCTGCCTTGGTCCCTTGAGACAAAGTCAAATAAATTCATGCAGGGGAAAGAATCGGTAGGGTGGGCCGCGGACGTAACTTCTCCGTTCTGCACAGAGCTTCACCGGTGGGGATTTAGAGGGCGCCATAATGCAAACTGGTGTGGGGGACCGGGAGGTACAGGGAAGTAATGGTAGGAGCAAAGGGGGGGCTATTCAAAAGGGTTGTCCGTTACTTTGTTCCGCGCAACCGAGAGGTCGTTAAGAGTCCATAACGGGAAGGAACCAATCGCGTTGGGCCTCTGTTCAAGAGGGGTTGGTCGCAGGAGAAAGCGCGTGTGTACGCAAAGCAGGATAAGGTGACCCGGGCGGAGGCTCGAAGCAAGACGTAGAAAAAGTCATCAGAGACTTGTCAAAATCCGGGAATCAAACTATCCAAAAAAAACGAAACTGTGACCTCTAATACGAGAAGGCCGTGAACAAATGCAAACACGCGTTGGAGGGGGGATCAATTGGAGAGAAAAAAAATTTCGAGTCTTAACATGTCAGACACCGACCAGCCTGATCTTGCCGAAGAATGATTGGCGGGAGGAGTCACTTGGAAACATGTGGGTATAATCAGGATAACCGAAAGTGAGACACAAAAACCGTTGCTCCTGGTTCCGATCAATAGAAGTGAAAAGGGCGGAAAAAAAAAAAAAAGGGAAGGATCTGTTGACTGTTGAATGGCTGACTTCCGGATAATCCTGAAGCAGTGAGAAACGTAAGGTACCCTTACAAAACGAACGCTGTCAACATTGACGTCGGAAAGGAAAGGAGCAAGAAAATAACTTAGGAAAAAATAGCACTTAATGGGGGCCCCTTCAACCGCAAGAGGACTAGACGTGGCTCCATCTTGGGATATGCTGGATGCGATGCAAAAGGGTCCGGTTCTAACGAGGCGGAAGTGCTCAGGGAGGCCCTAAGAAGGGAAAAAAGTTGATTGGCCCCGCAGAGTTCGGTCCGGGGGTACTGACCCAAGTTGACAGCGCGGGACGGTCGTGGGGAAGGCGTAGTACACGGCGTAGCGGGAAGTCCGGAATAAAATCAGGTGGGGGGTGCTGCTTTGGGCTCTGAAAAAAGAGGAGAAAAACACCAAAAAAGTGTTAGTAGCAGGTTAAGATAAAAACGAGAACCGCCCCGCATTCAATAGCAACGCTTAGTTCAAACTTTTCTCGGGGAGGGCCGTTTGAAACCGCCCATCATTTCCCTGGCGTGACGCCCGTCAGACGCGAAGAGTACAGAAAAGCCGCCGCACAACACCCACCACCCTGACGAGGAGTGGGAAACTCTGGGCGTGACACGCGAGCATTAACCACCTTATGTTGGGGCAGCAAAAAGGGAAACAACCACCCCTGAGAGGGGGGACAGCCGACGTATGTCTTCACATGATTTACACTAACCAATCTTAACCAACGCCCGAAAACCCGATAAGCAGAGGGGTAAAACACGTGTCTGTATGGCTTTACAATGAATCCCGATGCCAGGTCTGCTGTCAATTCTGTCGACATCGTACCCACGATGGTATGGAGAGAGGTGGGGAAAAAGTCATAGTTGTTGGTTGGATGTTCCAATTCTTGGAGGCGGTAGAAGGCTCACAAAGTTCGGGAAGACAAAAGTCAGGGAGTTACAAACACTTGTGTAGTGGTTCTTCGGAAAGTTGGGGCTCCAAATCTCAAAGTCACTCAAAAGCCACTTGTAAAGACAACAAATGGGCTGGCAGCGGGGAAAGAAGACAGTTTACCAGGATTTGCTGGTTCGGATTGCTGAGGCGGGGGTCCTTCTGCGGTCGGCCTCATTATGGGGGGTGGGGATAGGGGATGAATCAATTGGGGACATTCGCACACTAGAAAACCCAGCGGGGCGCGGAAGAGTGGATAGGTGTGTTTTTCAGTGGGGTGTAGAAATCTTGCACGAACAAAGTTCCTCAACTTGGCATTAACTTCAAACTCGCAAGACGGAAGAATGGCCTTCAATAAGGGGGGGTTGGAAAGCATGAGCCGAAAAATCCTGACACCAAATGAACGTGTGTCGTGGGGTGCAAGAAAAGACGGAGGTCACGCCACGGATAAACATGACAAGGGAAAGGATTAGGGTAAAGTCGGCCCAGATTAAAAAATCAACATCATCCGAGTCCGCGACGTGCGCCAGAAATCGGGCAGGTCAAACGGAAAAGGTCTATTTTCTGAATCTCTAGACCTGCAATCAAGGAAACGAATCCTCGGCATGGTGGCCGTGGGCGATCTCAAGGCAAATTTCAGGCGAGCTGCAACTCATCCTGCGCGCAGTGCCCGACTGCAGTTGAGTTGGGGGAACATAAAGCTGTAGTGCAAAGAAAGTCAACACCGAATTGCCAAAATGCACATCACATAAAGTGGGGGCGAGGAATGAGAGGTCGTTGTGAATTCCTGAACCAAGTGAGTTCTCTGAAAAGAAAACACAAATTGGAAAGAAGAATATGGCACGGTCTGACGAATCCAAACTACACGAACTAAAACTGTCAGATCTGGGTCTTGCATGACCGGAGGGTTCCGGGAGAAAATGTTTTTCGGATCTTCATCCACGACCTCCCTCGAAGGGAATAGGTAAGTTCGACATTCATGTTTCGGGCGTTTACTTTGCGTCGGAAACGGCGAAAGGGCCAACTGCCTAAGAAAAGGCTATACAGGAGCCCGGGCGTTCGACTCCAAGAGGTAGGGCATTCTGAGCGGAAGTATGGACGTAGTGGTGGATTTTAGAAGTCGGCGGACGAATTTGAGGACTGGGAAAAAAAAGTCACTGGGAAGGGGTAAGAATCATGAGGGGGCAGAAAAGACAGAAAATTTTCATGGGGGGAGAGTAATGTGACAGGTTGGGGGGGAAAACTCGCGCGTTGCACACTTCTTCAGTTGGAACTCACTTAGTAAGGAGTAATCGGTTTGTTAAGTTACCCGCGTGCGGAAAAACCCAAAACACCACGGGATGAAATTCCCCAAACCATGGTAGGGTGGTCTAGGGGTAAAAAAAAAAAAAAGGCCTCTTGATAACCAGTAGGCATGAGAAAAACGCGATGAAGGAAAGATAAGAAAAAAAAAAAACGGCACATCCGTACCGGACGGCGGTCTAAAAAAGAACAGATCCCACTATTTGGGAGGTGGTGGAGGGTATTGACACGGGATGAAAGAAATCTGGGATTGGATGGCAAAAGTAAAAAGCCGAAAAACAAACTGCAAGACAACCTAACGAGGGGGGGCAGACTTTTTCAACGTGAGTGTGGGGGGGGGGGGGGGGGGGGGGGGGGGGGGGGGGGGGGGGGATGTGGGGGGGGGGGGGGGGGGGGGGGGGGGGGGGGTTTGGGGGGGGGGGGGGGGGGTCGGGGGGGGGGGGGGGGGGCGGGGTCGGGGGGGGGGGGGGGGTGGGGGGGGGGGGGGGGGGGGGGGGGGGGGGGGGGGGGGTGGTGGTGGCTTGGGATTGGGCGGATAGGCACGGGCTAAATAGGGAAAGGATACGTACAGGCGGGGAAGAGGGGAGAAAGAGACGGAGGGAGAGGGCTCGGGTATAGGGAGAGTGGTGTCGGGCGCGGGGGAGTAAGAGGGGAGACGGACCCAGTGGGGGGGGTAATCTTTACGCGAAGGAGAAGGGAGCTCGCGTCGGGTGTTCTTGAGGCGTGCAGGTATGGGAGATGGAGCGAGAGAGCCAAGTGGTGGGTGGGGGAGCAGTGGGGAGGGAGCGGGGGTCACGGGGGGAGAGGCCACAAGGCGTATAACACTGGTTGGTGTCGGATAATCAACACTGAGGAAGGTGGGAGGGCGGGGGCGGTTGTTGGGGGGGAGGGGGGGGGCGTGTTGTGCGGTGGTGGGGGTGGCGTGGGTATCGAACGTAGTGCAAAAGGCAAGGGGAGATGGGAGGGAAAAAGGTGTTGGGAGGGAGAGGATGGTTGGGAGAGGAATCATAGTGGGAGAGGAAAGGAAAGGTGATGGAGGGAAGAAGGAGTGGCAGGGGGAGGGTGGGAAGAAGCGGGAGGGAGTGCTGGGTGGAATGCTGGGGGGGGGGGAGGTGAGGGGCGGGGGATGAAAGTGAGGAGGGGAAGGGCGGGGCAAAGGAGTAAGTAAAGGTAGACGGGAGGGGGAGAGTAGGGTATGAGGGGCAGAGTGGGGGGGGAGAGGTAGAGGGGGGGGTCCGGAAAGGAAAGAGGTAGGGGCTGGAAGTGCGAGGGAGTGGGAGTAAGGAGGTAGGGGGACTAAGGCGGGGAATAAAGGTAGTGAAGGGTTGCGGTAAAAGGAGAAGGTGGCATGAAGGGGAGGGGCTGTGAGGGGGGGTGGAGGCGTTGAGGGGGAAGTGCGGGATGGGGAGAGGGGCAAGGGGGGCAGGGGAAGAATAATTGGGGGGGGGTAGGCGAGGGGGTTGAGTACAATGTGTACACAGCGGCGTGGGTGGAGCAGTGGCTCGAAGCACAAGTGGGGGGGGCGAGGGTTTGGTGAGTGCGCGATAGATGGTTGATAGGCAAAAGTGGGCTGGGTTGGAAATGGGGGGGAGAGCTGTGAGTCGAGTGTTATGTGAGAGGATGGGATGGGGGTCACAGGGGGGACGGAAGGAAAGGTATGCGGAGAGGGCACAGGTGTGATTACGCCAGAGAGAGTGGGGAGTTCGAGGGAGAGCTGTGAGGAAGGAGGGGTGGTGGGGTAGAAGTGGCGGTGGAGGGGAGAGGGGGAGACAGGGAGTCGAGCCCGCGGGGTGTGAGAGTATGATGTTGGATGGGAACAAGGAACGGGGTCGGAATCAGTTAGATTCATGAGGTGGATTGTCTTGTAAGGAGGTTCCTGATAGGGGGGAGGGGGTGGGGGGGGGTTGTAGGGATGAGGAGGAGTGAAGGGATAGGCTAAACGGAAGGATGGGGGCAAAGTAGGAGTGGGGGGGGGGGAGAGAGTGGGGAAGGGGGGGGTGGACAGAGGGTGAGGGGGTAGGGGGTGGGGGGGGTTAAGGGTGCGCAAAGCTAAGGGTGGCGGGTATGGGGGGGGAGCAATGCCGGTTGGGCAAAGCGATGAGTGTGGGGGGGAAGGGACAGGTTTATTTTGGTGGGTTGGTATCTTTGCGATGACACGGTGTGGTGTAGGTAGGATTTCCATGTGCTCGCCTCATGATGAAAAGGCGTATGGGGTATTGGGTGGATTGAGGACAGTCAAATGGAGATAGAGAAGGTCGCATGCCGGAGTCTGTGGAGGCGTGGCGGTGGGTGGGTCGCACTACAGCCACGGCAGAGCATGAAGGGGGGGTGGGAGTCTGTGTGAGGTGGGGGGGGGTACTGATCGCCCAGTGGGGAGGGGATACGATGGGGGGGGAGCAAGCAAGGTGTCTATAGGGGGCGTGGTGCCACGTAATAAAGCGGATCTAGTGCGGGTAACTCGGTTTCGGGAAACGGTAAGCGAAAGGTATGGCGGGAGGGGGGGTACTTGTAAGGGGAAGTATTTATAGAGTGATTGGGGTTTAACCGGGGCGTTCCAGGAATGGGTGGCTGGGAAAAGTGCGGGGGAGTATGAGTCCTATCAGCGACATGGTCCAACAATAGGGGAAGGGTGCGGCTGTAAGGAAGTGGGGGGGTCCAGTAGAGATTCGTGCCGCGTCGCGTTAACTGATAAGGGGATGAGGGGAACGGCTCGGGCAGGGGGTGGTGGCGTAGCTAGACAGGGGGAGGGGGAGGAGGTTAGGATTATGGGGGGGGGTTGGTGAGGAGAGCGGCTGGAGGGTTTTGTCGGGGAGGTGGAAAACGGATTGTTAATTGCGGTATATGTTGGAGAGAAGAGTTGGTAGATATGGGTCGAATCAAGGGTGGGAGGACGTGGATTTGAGAGAGAGGGTTGGGGGGGCAAAAATAGCAAGGGTAGGCTGGACGAGAGGGGAAGATGGGGGGGGTGGGGGGGGGGGGGGGGTGGGGGGGTCGGGGGGGGGGGGGGAGGTGGGGGGGGGGGGGAGGGGAGGAGCGGGTGGTAGGTGGGGGGGTGGGGTGGGGAGGAAAATTGGAGGGAGGGGGGGGGTCGGGGGGCTTGGCGCCCTGCAGTGGGGGCGAGCCAAACGGGGGTCGGGGGTGGGCGAGAAGGAGAGGGGGCGGCGTGGGAGAGGGGAGACGGTTAAAAGATGTGTTTAGTTCATGACCGTGCTAGCCTGGTGTTCGCACCCGGCAAAAGAACGAATATTCGCAGGAGGTGCTTAGGCAGACGGAGATAGGGCACTGTCTGAGAGAGGAGTATACCTAAGGGGGTCAGAAGGAGGGCTCGGGGGGTAAGAGACTGAGGATGTCGGATCACGAGTGTGGGGGAGGGAGAGGGATGGGAGGGGTTAGAGGAGTGGTAGAAAGGAAGAGCTTCCGTTTTAGCTGAGGGAAAGAGGATGGCGGGGGGCGTAGCGCGTAGAAAGGGAGAGGATAGGTCTGGTTCAAATAATGCGTACGGGCGGAGGGGGTTGTGGATGTTAAGGGGGGGAGAGGGGGAATTTGCTCGATGATCGGGTAAGGAGGGGTGGGCGATGAAACCGATCGTTTGTTGACGGGATGTGGACGCGCTGATGTGAGGTCAGGGAAAGGTAGGGCTAGTGAGCTTCACGTGCCGGGGAATACAAGGGTGATGATACTAGGGGGTGGAGAGCGTTGTGGGGCAAATGAGAGGTGGCCGCTAGTGGGTGTCATTGAAAGGGTATTGTGTAAGTGGGCGTAGGGACGGGGGGAGATTAAGTTGATGTGGCCCAAAGTGAGTGCGATTCCTCCAGGGGGAGGTGGCCATGGTGGAAGGAAAGGAGCGGTGGTCAAAAAAAGAAGGCCCAGAGCCGCGCGAGTATCGTAGTGTCGAGGATGGGGGTAGGGCTAAGGGGAGGGCGCGCTAAACTAAGCGGTCCGGAGAGGGGTTGAACTTCTTCATGTTATAAAAGGGAGGAGGGGGCCAGGGGCGAGTTAGTAGAAGAACTGCCGTTTGAGCCGGGAAACCATTCAGGGGAAAGAGTCCAAGCGATGCGCGTGGAGGAAGGAGAAAGTAGGGAGAGAGGTGTGCCCCGGGGAGAGGTTGGGCGCCGAGGTGTCTGAAAACCGGTAAGGGAATAGCTCTAGCCTCGAGCAGGGACAGGTGTACGGGGGAGGAAGGAGGTAGGTCGGGAGGGGAAGTTGACATCGGTTACGTAAGAAATATGGTGGAATGGGTTGTGGAGTCGATAAGCGAGAGGGTGGTATGTGAATAGCTGAAAGGATGGTGTGAACAGAAGGCGGTGGAGAAGGGCAACGGTCGGGATCTGCCGAGAGTGAGAGGGGTATGTAGAGAGGCATAGAGGATCCGTCGTCGGTTCTTTCTTACTCCGAATGATAGGAGATGAGGAGTGGCCAGCCTGAGTGGTGTGGGTGGGGACCGTGGAAGGCGAGGTGGCACTTACAAGGAGTTTGACATTGTCGATTGCGGTCGGCGCTGGGCAGGGGGTGAGAGGGGAGCGGGTGTGTGCAAGAACCGGGGCAATTAGTGGGTCAGGCGTACTCTTTCAAGTCAGTGTTCGATCCAGGGGGTTGCGACGTGACCGGGCATGGGCAGGTCTTTCATAGAACCCGCGGGTATAGCACGTGGTAGGGGACATATCAGTCAGTCACGGGTTATCCAGAAGCGGGGGTAAAGAGGGACTTTTTTTCGGTATGGGTCATTGCTTAAGGAAACCTAAGCTGTTTACTCACTGTGATGTTCTCTCTGGTCGCCCCAGAGCCTAAGACCATAGCCGCAATTTTACAAAAAAACACCCCACCCCCACCCAAGGCAGGGACAAGTAGGAAGAGGGCTGGGGCTTAAGGCAAGGGGCAAAATGTGTAGGGCCTGCCTAAGCCGAATTCACCAATACGGAGCAATGCCCAAGACCGGGAACCTCTCCCAGCTTCGGACAGAGAGCTTAATCGGTCCTTGTTGACTCCCAGGACCCCAAAGGGTGGATGTAAACTATCTTGCCTGAGAAGAGAAAGGAATTGTAGTTTACGGTAGTACTAGGGCTTGCAATCTCAATTGGCCGGAAGATTTCATGGGGGGGTGGGGGGGGGGGGGCTTATCCTTAAGAGGGTCTACTTGGGGGGATCTTCCACAGGGTTTAAATACAAAAAGGGAGGGGGGGCCCAGAAGATTTTGCGGGGGAACCGGAGCGGCGATTCTGTCCATCTTCTCGGGCTCTCCAGTGCAGTGCTTGCCGGCGGAATAAAGGGCTTAAACAGCAGTCCGTCATCGTGATTTAGTAGACTCTCACCTTGCAGGGGTCTTCTGAAGGGAACGTTCTCACATGCGGACGCGGTCTACCACGAACCCAAGAGGGGAAGGGACACTCCGTGGTAAAGCGGTACATCGGAATGGTCCGGAAACTAAAGCGTGGTCGGCGTAGACCCAGGATGAGTTTCCTGCTCTCGGCAGTAGTCACTAAAATCTTCCTCCAGGGTCGTAAATGCTTAAGCTTGCGGGATAGATACGGCGAAACGTTCTGTATACAAGATTTGGCAAAAAGAAAGAAGCAAAGACAAAGTCAGAATTGACATACCCGGCTCGAAAGGGCTACAAACCAAAATTCTTCCTAGAATATGGATGAAACCTCCCTGAGGGACGCAGTAAGAGCCCACAGATGTTTCAATCTCATCCATACTTCCGGGAATCCTGCAAATGTTTGCAAGGGGGCTGCGGGTCGTCATCAGTCCCAGTTGTCGATGTCTGCACGCAATGGGAGACCTTTCGGGAAGGTGGACTTTAAGAACCGTCCTACAGTTAGTTTCATATCTCCAGCATACATCAAAGAAGTTTAGGGGGGGGGGATTATCATTCAACCAAAATCTATACTCTTGGACATCTCGCGGAACACACCCACCCTTAAGAGGAAAGTCGCCTAGATGGGATGTTTTGCGTTGAATTTGCTACAGGACCCAAAGGGCTGTCGATTTCTGGTAAACATGACATTGATAGACGTCAAGTTCGCAGAGGAATGAAACCCTGTACGTTCCGGGTGTAGCTGGGAGAGAGTGAGGTATGGCAATCGAGGTTGAGGCTGTTTCGCGGTCGGATCGGCGAAGAGCAATAAGATTGCTCGATGGCCTTCTAGGAGTTGTTGGAGTGAGGCTGGGGCTGTGGGGAACCCGGGGACACGCGATAAATGGAAGGGTGTCGTAGGGATTGGAAAAGTTCCTAGAATGTAAACGGGTGGTGATTCCCAGTACCTTAATTGCGATTATACTAGGGGGGGGAGGGGGGGTGGGGTAAAGATGAGGTGGGGGGCGGGGAGTAGGGGGAGGGGAGAGGCGAGCCAGGAGGGAGCGTGATAATCTTTATGAAAGGAAGGAGAGGGCAACTGAAGATTTCATTGCGTGATCTTTTTGTGGCTTTTTTCGCATCACTCGCGTCTAATTCAGCCCTGAGTTAGGAAAAGGGGAAGATCCTATAGGGTTGGAAAGTTTTCGTTGTAAAATGGCTTGGGGAAGTTAAATCGCTTGTGGTTAGGGGTATCAGGGGGAGGTGATGTACAGAGCCTAGGATAGTACAGTTCCTCGTTATGGTTGGGTGGAGTGCCTTTTTATTGTAGATTGTTGCTCGTGGAGAGAGGTATGGGATGAGAGCTAGTGGCAAAGATTATTAGTGCTTCGGGCCGTCTTCCTAGGTCTTCCTGGGGGGGTACAGTTTTTGGTCTTTTCAGGGTGGGGACGGGATAGAGTCCTCCTCCCGTATCGTGTGCCCGTTGGGGGGTCCACGGAGAGGGTTGCCTGGGGTCATTCCGAGGGGCTAAGTCCAGCCCCCGGAGAGATCGAAGGCTGTGAAGTGTATCCGTAGGTGGGGGCACTTCAAGCGTTTAAGGGAGGGAGGGGTATTCGAGTGCGGTCCATTACGAACCTTCCCGGAGGGGTAAGCTTGCGTTGGCTCGTGGCGTGGTGTTCGCGGGTGCAGGGTTTTAGGAGTCGGGTGTGTTAGGAGTATTGCAGGGAACGAGAGTCGGTGTGTATGACAAGGAGAGGGAGTAAGGAGTCTTTGTAGGGGTGAAAGGTGGCTCAAGAAGGTCTGTTCTGTGGGTGAGATTCAACATAGTAGCGGATCTGAAGGTTGCGCTGCCACCGAGGTTCAGCGGATTTGTTTCTACACGTACCATTGTAGGGGACTCGACTGTTAGCGCCGGTGCGCGGCGGAAAGTAAGAGGAGCAGGGATGGGGGGGCGGGAGGGACCATGCGAGGTGGGCGGAATCTAGTTTGAAACTCCAATTGTCGTTTAGAAAGCGGCGGCTCCCTGGCTGGGGCAGAGAGAATGAGGGTGTAGATCAAAGGGGGCGCCAGTTAACTAAGGAAAAAATGGCAACCCTACTTCCTAGACCAAGTAAGAAGCAATAAAATAATAAGAAACGTCGGGTTCAAAGAAAACGAGGGGTTGCTTACTCCTTTTGCTTCGAAAGGGGTTTAGCTAACAAAGGGAGGCCGGAAGAGGGAGATTGAACAAACACCAACAGAAGAGGATGGGGGATGACTTGAGTACACGAGGGTAGACTTGGGAAAATCAAAAAAGTAGTCCTTTAGACCAGGGTGGCCAGCACGGGGTGCCCTTTGAAAAAGGAGGATATAGGAAAAGGCTCGCGGCATCAGATCTTTTCAATGAGGCGTAGGGGGGGATGCTAACTCCGTCGTGCTGGAAAACAAAAGGGGGATCCTGCAGGACATTACGTGGGCACTTACTTCACGACGGATAGGGAAGCGCTAAGAGCGGGGAGTTTCCCGGATAAGGGTCTACTGAAGATTACCGAAGGTAACAAAAATCAAGATCAAAACAGAAAGTCCTGTTTCCCTCAGCCGGCGCATCGGGGTGGGAACGGAGGAGGTCCCTTTGGAAAAGGCCGGCAGACTGAAGGGCGAGGGCCGCAAGGGAAATAGATGCAATCCTTAATAAAGAGGCGGTGATTGGGGGGGGGAAACCCCATTTCAAGGGGCTACCTAGGTAAACGTGAAAGTTGCGGGACGGCCGGGGGAGGACGTTCAGGGAGGGGGAAGGAGGTAGGGTACAGAAGGGCCGGGAAATTAACCATCAGGTGGGTTTGAAGGAGGGTCGATGTGCCATCACAAGAACGGGGGAATGGACTATCAAGTGATGCGCCGGAACTCTGAAACACTTAAGTATAATAATCTCATGGGGACTTCTGGAACAGGGGGGGAAAGTGAACGTATTCGGTGGACTGGGGAACTTGGACAACCTGGAAACAGGACCCTTTTTCCTTCTCCCGGCTTCCGGGTGAAGCCCGGCCTGAGCTCACTGCAACTTCCCCTGGCTAGAAGGGGCCCAACCACCGGGTAAGAAAAAAGGTCTGATTAAAGGGTACAGGCAAGTTCTAGTCGGGATGAAGGGAAAAAACCAGTCAACTTCAGGGGAAAAGAAAAACTGAACAACCCTGTGAAGGGAGGCTTGCAAGGGGAAGTAACTTCTGGGTGGTCCTGGGGGCAGAGTTTGGGAACAAAAAAAAGGACCCCAAGAGAAATCAGAAACGATATGCCGTTACAGGAACCGGGAGTGCTGGTCTTGGAAGTGGGGGGGGAGGGAACGAGATTAAGGAGGCCCACGCGAATTGAAAAATCAGACTGGGCGAAACCTACGCGGAAGTAATAAAATGAAGTGAAATTACCCTACGTTATTGTTGGTGCGGTTATGTTACTTGGGGTGTTTTTCGGACTGAAGCATCACCACAAGGCGGAAAAACAGAATGGAAGGAGCACCTTCAAAAGGTGAGCTGGTGGGGGGAAGAAGACAAGCCCTGGGGGGTAAAGAGGAGGGTTTTGCTTGCATGGAGTCCCCTTTCGCATGCTATGTCTTTAAAGTCCTCTGGTAAGTTGGATCAAGCAAGATTCCTTGAACCCCTCGACACGCTCAGCCCCTGCTTTTGTTTGCTAGGACTAGGGGTTTTCCTAGCCTCGGTTTTGGTTCAGGTGGTCCTGCGGGAAAACGGGGGTGAACAAACGTACCAGTAGAAGGGAAAGAAAGGCAAACTCACCTCGTAGAAGGGGTAAAGGAAGGGTCCAATGCTTTTTCTGTAACCGTAAAACAAGGAAAATCCGCACAAAAGAAAGGTGCTGGTCTTACCGAAGAGTCTTTACGCCAACTAACATAGGGGGGTCATGGACGTTGGAAAGAGGGCTCGGGGCCTGACTCAAAAGAAACTACGGCCTCGACTTACTCAAATAGAGCAGAAAGGAGAGGGGGAGGCCATTTCAGGGCCTCTGCATACGCGGGTAGCTGAAGGGGGGGGGGGCAGGGAAAACGTTCGGGTGCTCTCCAACGGAAGAAAACCCTTCAAGTAGAAAGGGAAAGACGGAGGTGATTATGAACCTCTTAAGCTGAGAAAGAAAGGGGAAAATTCATCAGGCAAGACTAAATTCAAAGAAAGTGGACGAGGTGTAGCAATATCTGGTGGGGAAGTCAGGAGGGAAAAGTTAAATCAAAAAATACAACACACTGGATTGATTATTAAAATAGATAAGAGTGCCAAATTGAGTAACCAAACTACACCCCTACGAAAAAGCAAGAACCACCGCTCCCCTTTCTGTGGAATTGATGTAGGGGGGGCAAGGGGGGAGATATTGACGGATTATGTCCTTAAGGAGGAGAGTTCGAAAAGAAACAACTAGAGGTCACTTCTTCGGAAGCATCGAGAACCCCTTTGGTGAAAAAACATGAAGGAAGGCTAGTCTAGGCTCGCGGGACGCACATCCAGACGACTTGCCTTCCTGAGTATTCAGTGACGTCGTTTAGGGGTAAAGGGGAGTACGAAAAAACTGGACCAGACTGGAATCCGAAAGCGTTGACTGTTGAAGTTCGTTTCAGGAAGAAATGGACAGATTAGAAAACAGACATGGGAAGTTTTGAAGAGTTCATGTCTATGGGGGGGGGGGGCAAAAAAGAAACTCTCTGATGATATGGAATGCGGCGGCGTCTGCACTGGGGTGTGCCCTTACTGGCAGGTGACGGATCGGTTTAGTTCAAACGACGGGGGAAAAAACAGGGAAAACACATGGAACATAGCCCAACAAAATGAGGGGGTGAGGCGCACCAGATGACGTGGAAACAACATCAAAAGGAACGTCACTGGGCGAATTCGAAAGATACGTCAAAGGAAAACGTGGGGGTCAGGGCGGGAGATTTTAAAAGGAACCTATTCCCGAGGGGGAAATTCCTTTCTCCCAGAAGCTTGTTGGGGCTCCGGAAGGAAAACCTCAAACAAACAGTAAAAACCGGGAATCCCCCAAAAGTCTTTTCGCGTTCTTGTCCTGAAAGCCGAGGGATCTGCAGCTTGGGCAGACTCCTCTTCGGCAGAGGCGATGAAAAAAAGTTTCTACATCCAACGAAAGGCGACATGTACCCCTCTGCCTTGCGCGGTGAAAACTGTAACGCGACAAAGTGGAAAGCAGGATTACGACGGGGATCATCAACAGGAAAAGGGGTCCGTTTGCGACAAAAAAACCTAGTGGGATGGGGATAGCAATCGAAAGGGAAAAAAAAAGCGAACCGTTCCTAGACTAGGGGGGGGGGGGGGGGGGTGCAGAGAATCGGAGGTGGACAAGGACCGGCTGAACGGCAGAAACGGGGGGTCGACCTTGGCGTGTATAATGGCAGGCCCATTTGGGGTAAAAGAAACTTGAAAGACAGAGGGAAGCTTAAATGATTAGTGGGGTGGGTGCACTCGAATGGGGGGGTCAGGGGGGGGGGGAAAGGTAGAAAAGGCTTTTGATGGCCACCACACTTCTTGGGTGGGGGTAGCAGCGCCATAAGCTAAAGCAGAAAAACTGGGGGTAATCCGGAAGAGGGGCAAAGGCCTGTCTCGCCTTCCACAAACACTGAAGAAGCCGCGACCAGGCGTCATTTACAAAAAAAAAGAAAAGGCTCACGGGAAAATGAGGGGGGACTAACCATTCAGGCAAGGAACTTATAGGGCAGAACGAAGGACACTCGCCGGTGGAGAAGTTCGCCGGCCTTGAAGGGGTGAAGAACGGGACACAAAAATAGCGCGAAGAGTAAAAGAAAAAATTCCTTTTGATGTTCTTGTTGTTTCTAAGAGGGCAAACTCTTTGGGGTAAAATAGGCCAACCGTCCGAGACGATCAGGGCACAATTACTTTGTGGATGTGGAGAAGGGGGGGGGTTTAATTTTAGTGGAGGTTCTTCGAGGCTAAAGGGGACATTCCTGCACTCACCCCTGAGAATGCATAGATTAATAGGAGGGGCCTCTGGATGAAGCGGCTGACTTTGCTTATCGGAAATGGGGCCCAGGGGGAACATTGGAAAAAATTGTCTTAAATTCTTGGGAGGAGTAAAAAAAAAATCATGGGAATTGGGAAAATTATTACGAGGAGTTTGAAAAAGAGTAGTTCGGTCCTTCAGAATCAGTTTTGGGATACCTGATACTAGAAGGGGGGGTGTCAGTCACCAATTGGTGGGTCGACCAAAGGGGGAGGGCACAAGCGGTTGTAGTTTAGATTCTTATCGAGAAAGGAGCTTTTGATCACTCCGGACGGCAGAGTAAAATTCGTTACCCGGAAACAATTTGGAAAGAAGGACTTACCGACGGGGGGGGAGGTAGGCGAACCGGGGGGAAAGGGGCGAGAAAGGGGGGAAAAATTCATCAGGGGATCACGAGGAGTTAGGGCGAAAAAAAACGAACGAAATTGGTAAGGAGTCGAGAGGGCGAACGCCGAGAGTCAGAAAACGAGGAGGCTGCTCAAGTCAACCAGGATCTCTTCAATAACCACACGAAAAACTGCAAGTGCCGCCGAACATCCAAGCAGACAGCAAAGAGTAAAGAACGACACAGCACAACCCGCCCAGTAGCACTAGCTAGACTGGTGAAAGTCTGGATGCATAAAACCCACAACATGGCAGCGCATCTCACCAGAAGGGGAAAGAAACCAGGGGTTTTCTGATCGCGGAAAAAGGACGCTGCGGGCGACGCATGCAGAAGGGGTCAAAGGCGGGTCGGGCTTGCCACGAGAAGGGCCAAAAGACTTGGGGGGGGGATCATAGCAGACAGAGCAAAGCGGAGTCGCATTCCGAAAAAATGGGAAAGCAAAAAAAAACAGTAAGGGGGAAGGGGAAAAAGGATAGGGCCAAGGAAGGGGTTATTTTGAGCTTAAAGCAACGCCCCCGATGTAGGGGGGGAGAAGGGGAGTAAAATGACAAAGGAAAGGGGGAGCTGGCGAGGGGAAATAAAACAGCTTACCTCAGAAAACCGTCCATTCGCTAGCCGGCACGCAGTAGTCAGAGCGATCATAAAATGGGCTATTTTTGAGGCGGGAAACAAAAGAGAATGGGTGTCGTCGACTTTACGGGGAGTCTGAGAGGAGAGGGAACGGGTGAGTATTTTTTTATATGTTCTCTCCTTCCATAGGAGACATGCTTGGTATTTGGTTTGTTACATCCTGATCCAGATCAGAACTCAAGTTTTAGATATTGGTAAGCGAATGGATAATCTTTTTTCTGAACTCCATGCGAACCGAGCGATTGAGGGGGTTAATAGCAATAAATCTTTGCTGAAAGACGAATCTTTTTAAACAGGAGCCGCTATATTTTGTCACGGGCAGGGGAGACCTCAGTTATACTTTTAAAAATTAAAGACCCGAATGTTTAAAGACACACTCATGGGAAACAGGTTAGTCCTAAGAAAAGGATGAAAGAAAACTTTACTAATAATCAATTCCTATCATTCTGAGAGATAGGTGTACTATTAAGATAATAAATATGACAGCAAAAGTTTTGATGGAGGGATAAGTGGTATTACGATGCAAGGTTTACGAAAAAAAAGTTAAGTTCGGGAAAGGGTGGATCATCAGAGAACAGGAGCATCAAAAACTGCCGGAAGAATGCATTGAAGGACACGCCGTATATCCGGGGGGGGTCAACGACAAATGCAGTGGGGTTACCGGATCAGGGACCAAATACTGGGAACCCCTTGGGAAAATGCCGAAGAAAGAAGGATAGGGTAGCAAAAAAAAAAAAGAAGGAGATTTTCCTATCGTCTGTTTTGGAACTGAAGAGGTCTAGGTCAGCCCTTCAACCAGTGAACCAGACGGGCAAAATAGAGGAACTAAAAGTCTACTTTACTTCAGAGGAAGGTCGGTGTCTTCAAATCCCAGAGTTCTGAAAGTAGATTAACTGAACAACAACTATCAAACTGCAACGCCGTTTTTTACTCGATCGTGGTGGAGAAAAAAGGGGGGTTAAAATTACTTCACTTTACATGCCAACTCTCCTGGAAAGGAAAATATTGGATTCAGAAGTAATTCTATGCTAAAGAGAGGAACTGAGGACACGGGATATACAAAGTGTACTTATTCCTACTTTTAGGGTACCAATGTTCTTACCCTGTCCTTTCATTTTGGAGGTTCGTAAGGGTAAATTCCGTTAACAGCGAAAGGCGTTAATTGCACAGGAAGTTGGGGGTTGCGTATGCATTGAGAAATGTAAAAAAAGGGAATTGTTATATATCGAAAAGTTGAGGGACTACAGAAAGGCGCAAACCATCCAAGTAGTTCATAAAACCAGATGAACAGGGAGGACCAAAGGTGGAACTTTCAAAATCCGGGAGTTGAGAAACATTCAACCCTGTGGAGGGATCACCTCGCCTGGGAAGGTCCGCAACGTCCATGCTTCGCTAGCCGGCCCGCCGCACAACCCAGGGCAAGGCGATTAACTTTTGCATGCCCGGGAGGAATCTTAAAGGTCAAGACCACCGAACGGTGGGGCACGCAAAAACAGTTTAGATAGGGGTACCGGGCTGCGTGTCTGTCTTTGCCCATGGTCGTGTATACCACCCCCAACCACCCACAATTAACTCTCGAAATCGGTAAAAAAAAATCGGGGGGTTATCATTCCGTCAGTGTCTTTTTCCTGCGAGCTCTTCGCGGAGGAGAGGGCTCAGAGACCTCTGTATTTTTCCGCCGATGGGCTCTTGTGCCTGATCGAAAAAACCATGACAAAGAACGAAGGGGTTGATTCGTGAAATTTTGGTGTAGGAACTTCTGCGGGAAATCACATTGCTGCCACGGAAAGGAACCACCAATTCAAAGAGGTGTGAGGAGGGGAGATGGACCTGGTGGTGACAGGAAAGGGACGAGGGACGGCAGTTGGAATTGCTTCGGGCATAGGGGCTTCTGCAAATCAGGCATGGAGTGGGTCAAACGACTGGTGGAAACAACGAAAAATATCAACAATTAGTGTTACTATTCAAAAGGTTGGGGGGCATGTTGGGGTAAGTGCTGCTCAAGCCGAAACAAAAAGGGACACGTACACACTGGGCATCAAACTAATGCTCGACTACGGAAACATCCGTGCAGGATCTAGTTTTGCCAAAAGGACATGGCCTGCAACAAACATAAGGATTGGCGGACCGACAGCTTCTACGAAATGGTTAACAAGTAGTACAGGAAGGTGTAAGGGGCGTCAAGTAAGGAGTCACCTTCTCACCGGCAGGCCCTACAGAATAAAGGGAAGGCAAGAGACGTAGTTGGGTCAAGAGGAAGTACAAGATCGGCATGGGTGGCCGGAGATCATCAAAGGTGTAGGGAAGACCCTGGCAATATGATACGGTACGGGGACCGTAGGGACCAATGGAGAGACAAGCCGCGGAAATGATCTTCCATCTCAATAGGTATCAACATTCCAAATAGAAAGCGAGGGCGTCGTCACGTTGTTCAGGGACAAGTGAAATCTACACGGAAGGGAGACACGAGAGAGTTGATGGAGGCAAGGGACCAAAAACAAGAGAAAACCACACTTTCTGTGAATTTATGGGGAGAGGAAAAAAAATTTACGTGTCCAGAATAATAAAAGTTCTACCGGAGGGCACTGCGCTGAAGGTATTTCAGGATTGCTAGCGAACCCCCAACATAACGATAGGAAGATACGTCTCGCAAGGGGAAGCGAATAAAGTCGGCGAACTTTTGGAGAAGTCGATGTAGGAGAGGGGCAAGGAAAAAGGGAAAAAAAAAGTTAAAAGGACTGCAACGAAATGTGCAAATGTTGAGGTCGGGTGCCAGAAGGAGCCCAAGCACACGGCAGGGTGTGGGGGGACCAAAAAAAAAACTCAGGGGGCAAGAAAACGCGCTAAAGCTTTTCCGGTCAAAGGGGAGGGTTTGAAGCGGCGGATGTGCTTCCGGGGTGTCTGGGTGGGGTTCGTTACCCACTGTCTACATAGAGACAGACCATGCCAACACCACTATTGTAAAGAGAGCAAACTCCATAATGGGGGGGGCGCAGTGTCCCAGGAGGATTTGGAAAAACTCATCCTGACTTCGAACGGGGGGGGGAAAGGAGGACAAACAAAAAAAGTCGAAAATCAAGCCGTACCTTGTCAGAACTACTTTCACCTACAGAGGACCCCTTGAAGTTTGTGGAAAAAGGTGAAACAGGCTCCAAGCCTCTTTTTGGAGGGAGGGGGCAGGACCAAAAACAAAAACGTCACCAGGCACACGAAAACGGTACTGGAAAACGGGACTACCCGAGAGCGCGGGCGGGATTAAATCAAGGAGATTTGCAGAACGCTTTTCCCTCGGGGCCAGCCACAAGCCTCAGTAGAGGTACCCGGCCTTATAGAGCGCGTGTCAACAAGCTGGGGGGCCAAGTGGGTAAGCCGATAGAGGGGTCGCCCCTCTCACAGGGGCATGTGTCTTTGGCGCAGACGTGGAGGTGGTAGTGAGGCAAGAAGGTCCACGCCAGAAGTAGGAGATATCCAGGGGGGTGGCGGCTAGTGAAGGCTAGCAATATGGGGCGAAACCTGGCAGAAAAAAAAAAGGGACCGGGGAATGTAAGGCAACTGAACGAGTGTTTAAGGGATCTCTCTTCATCTGTCCACAACTCACACAAAAAAAAAACACAAAAAAAACAGACTGTCTTCTTTATAGGTTACTTTTTTCCGAGTTTTCAAATCTTGAGAGCAGGCTGAGATGCAAAATGCTTTGTGGGTCAGTGTGGCACCACGCACACAGAGAAAAAATGTTCCTCCGGAAAAGCAACTGTATACCCGGGAAAGAAACATGACCTTCCAAGAGGGAAGGCAGCAACTTGGGGTCAAAAACCCTCGAAAAATGGGGACCATCACTTGGGGAAAATGAAGGGGGAATGGAGTAATTGAGAATCCCTAAACGCTGTCCGAACGCACGGAAGGGAAGCGAGGGAAATAGGTAGACCTAATCGTCCAAGGGCCGGTTCGGGGGTGGGACAAGTCTAGGTAAATACGGGAATGGAAGACAAAGGGTATAGGCCCACCTGTCATTCTTGATCATTCGTGAGTCTTTAAAGATTTTGGGGGATTAAGTCTTCGGAACGTATGCCGGTGCCGGCAGGAAACCGATAACATAACTGATTCAAATTAGGGGCAAAGCGAAGTCTGCGCAGTGGGAAAACTTATGGTGGTTTAGGGCTCAACAGGGGGTTTGGGCACTGGAAGTTGTTATCCAGGAGGGAGAGGGATGACCCATTATACTTTTGACACCTACTCCTTCTAGAAAAAAAGAAGAAGAAGAAACAAAGAAAACGGGAGGCAAAAAAAAAAGAACCACAAAAAAAAAAAAAAAAAAAACACAAAAAGAAAAAAAAAGAGAAAAAAGAACAAAGAAAAAGAGACAAAACCACCGAAAACCAAACCCCCCACACACAACCAAAGACCACCACACAACACAAAAACAAAAACAAAAAACTAAGACAAACACCCCCAACAACGCACAAAACCCCACACCAACACCAGGAAGGTTTGGGGGGGGTCGTAGACGCATAGAAAATACTGGGGGTTTTCGCCGTTTTCATGACTACAATGGAAAGAAAGAAAAACCTGGGGTGAAAATTTTGAACAGGCCGTCTAGTGTGAAGAAACAATGCTCTCACTGGGTGCAACAGGGATCTCGTGATTAGGGTCCGCGGGCGGAAAGAAAATGTCTGAAACGGCAGAAGGGTAAAAAAGGATCGACTAATCAATGGGACGGGCAGTGGAAACCTTCTCCAGGCAACCTCGCGGTCGAAAAGAGGATGAATAGCCAAAGAGAGGATACTGGGGGACATTACCAGAACGATTCAGGGACTTAAGAAGACTGCTTTCAAGTACTGCGGTCGCGGAAGACCAAAAAAAGAGGGGAAATTAAAGCCGTAAATAAGAAAATAAATTACATCGGGGAGGACGTAGCAGGAGAGGGAAAATAAAAACCTCCCCCTAGGAGGAATCCTCATTGGAATGATCGGTAGGGGGCGGAAAGGAAACCCCGAAGAGTGGGGAATGAAAAAATAAAAAACCATCTCTTCAGGGGGGAACAGTCTTATCTCCGCTAGGTTAGGAGGGGGGATGGTCTGACCGGCAAGGGTCAAAAGTCGGGAAGATTGCCCCTCAAAAATTTGGTTTCCTCCAGGCAGACCCCGAGTTGGGGGGGGGGGGGGAGGGGGACGTCAACCGAAAATACGATAAACTTGGGGGATAGCAACAACAAAAAAAAGGATGGAGACAAGGCTTATAGATTGCAAATTAAAAAAGACGCCCTCAGAGGGGTTACGCGAGGAGGAAAAGGGGGAGAAGGAGGGCAAAAATACAAAACTGGGACCTTTCTTGACAGGGAAAATCGACTTTACGTACTGCGTATCAAGAAAAAACATCAGCATGCCGGGCGAGAGACCATCACGCTGTCGGACCTTCGATCAAGCCGTGACCAATAGGCTAGGAGGGGAGGGTTTAGCCCGCTAAAGGTTCTTCGCAGAGGGGATTTTGGGGGGGGGGAGGCTAGAAAGATGAAAATCCGTTTGGTAAAAACGGGAGGGGGTATAGAAGCGAATGCGTAAGGCGGGAAAAAGGAGGCAAAACAAGACAAACCTAACTGTAGGAAAAAAAAGGGTACTTACAACGAGCGTTGGGGCCCTGATTCCTCTAGGGGGGGCGAGAGGTGTTAGAAAATTGCACCGAAAAGCAGACAACAAGGGGCAGGGATTCTTAACAAGACGCTGAGGTAAACAGCATGTCTCTAAAGTTGAAAAAACAAGAAAATCATCCAACCTGACAAGAAAGAAAAAAAAGTCGAATGGGAGATGAAGAAGGAATCAGGTTTAAAAAACTCAACAAATGGAGAAAGGTTAACAACCTTGGGAATATATTGAAAAGGGGGGGGGGACACAAAAGGTGATTACTTCCTAATCAAGAGGAAAGGTCTTAATAATGAGGGGGAGCCTATTACTCCAGTTGCAAACTCGAATTGGGGGGGGTGATAAATGCCAAAATTCCTAAACGGAAAAGCATTTGTAACAAATGGAACATAGAGTACGAAGATCTGCGCGGCACAGCTATCTTGGACTCGTTCTGGGGCAATGAGCTAAAAAACTGGGAGTGTCAGGGGGAAACGTCAACTTGACGGATTCACGTTAAATACCCCTGCGCAACTTCAAGAATTTGCGATTCTTCAGTCAACAGAACGTAAAACGCACAAAGCCGTAGTTACAGAACTGAACAACCAAAGGGAAACTTTTCTCACGCTTCGGGCAAGAGGTGGGAGAATGCCTGGGGAAAAAAGCCGAGGAGAAAAAATCGAGGGGGGTAATCACAAAGGGGACATTAAAGACCTTACGCAAATGCCCACGAATTGGGGACCCGATGAGGGTTGAAAAAAAAAATTGACCAAGTTGACGGATCTCGTATTGACGGGACTGAGGTTTAAGGAGGAGCAAGGCGCGAAGGGGGGACAGAATGTGGGGGTGTATGCTGATCTCTTCACATACACGAGAACCGACAGAAAGGGGGGGGGTCAAGGACACCACCTTCCATATCCCACGAAATCTATTCAACAGTAAGAGCACTCACAGAGAAGAAATTAGGCAAAACGGGGATGTTCCGTCGGGCAGGGCTGACACCCGAAACAAAAAAAGTTGATTGACGGTGACGCCGGGCACCCTGAGAATTGAAATCCCTCGACACCCCTGGGAGGGAAAAGGAAAGTGGGCCGGTCGATTGCTGCAAGGGCAAGACCACCTCCCACGGGCTCGCAAACGAAAAAAGGAACCCTGGGGAGAGGACTGAATCGTCTTGCCCATTGGGCGGAGAGGGGAACATTGACGCTAACCATAAGGCAGCCGGGTGTCTGCATTGGGGCGGCAAAGTACGTAGGACGCTTGCTCTAAATCCAAAAAGAGGTTTTGGAACCTCGCCAGCGAAGGCTGTTCGTACCTCTGCCATTGAACACAAAGAAACCGGGCGTTGGTCTGGAAAAGGGGGGGGGGGACCTTTAACTTGACGCAAAGAACCCCACCGCTGAGTCCTCAACTGGAAGAAAGAACGACCTTCGTGTTCATCTTTTCTGGTCACAAAGCCTCGGGCCTTACCTGTTGGTTTTTACGTGGATTGGATGCTTCATGTCGTCGGGAGTTGTTTGGGGCGGAAATTGTTGAGCTAAAAGGGACCCCGGGGGAGAGTGACTTCACCAGGGGGGGGGGGGGAGGGCGTGACTATTTCTCAAGAAGGGTGTTGTTGTAGGGGGGGTTTCCACGGTGCTTGAGCATGGGGGGGAAAAAAAAGCAGCGTCAGCCATCCCAGGAAGCCTGAAAAATAAACACTATCAAGCTGGAAAAAAAAAAAAAACTTTTTCTTGCACATGAGCCGGACAACCCGAAGTGAGGTTGACCGATGATGGACCCGACCTCCAAAGGAACGATGGGAAAAAGTTCTGTCAAGGGGTCCCGGGACTAAAAGCCGACAACGCAGAATCGACAAGAAAGCAGGACAAGGCTCGATCTGAGATCGGGCCCCTCTGCAGACGCATGCTAACTCCGCCAATGGGGGGGGGGGCGCGCTCAGCAAAATTTTAAATTTAACTAAGAAAAAGAGAAGACTATGAGAGAAAAGGAATTTCCCCTAGTGGCCGTGGCGCTGAGGTCAAGTAAAATAAACTCAAATAACCGCCACAATGCAGTCTCGGTGAAGCTGGTCTTTGGATCAAACAGAAAGGGAG
>Ga0179593_1809308_pt1 | contig 23162 bp, 21 predicted proteins | sample CZODoug2_1_08_16_FD_185931 | JGI IMG/M metagenome (GOLD analysis project Ga0179593, IMG submission 185931) | Vadose zone soil fungal communities from Angelo Coast Range Reserve, California, USA - CZODoug2_1_08_16fungal (PacBio error correction) | ecosystem: Environmental > Terrestrial > Soil >...
TTAGGTCTCACCTTCGTGATTGGTAAAAGGTGTCCAGTCTGGGGAATGGGGGGCGCCGCTAGCCTCGTGTCCGGCACGTCGTAAAGATCTACGGCCTTATCAGCGAAAGGGTCAGGACATTTCCGGCTGGCTCCCGGAATCCTTGCTCTCGCGAGACCCGTGAGATGCCACCAAAGAAAAAAATGTTAGAAGCGCGGGGCGGGCCTGTAGAAGTGCCGACCAGAGAGAGTCGGGGCCGGCCAGCTGAACTAAAGCGAGGCGCGACGCGCTGCGCTGGCCGAGGCCGGGAGGAATCCTGACAGGAAATGCCAAGCTACGAAGGAAACGAATTTAACCTATCGTTACCTCCACAACCGATTCAATCTTCCCGAAGACTTTGTCTTCTTAAAAAGCCCTCCGGCCTGATCTGGCCGCAAAAAAAAGAGACCGGGCCGGAAGGACGAAAGAGGGGCTAATGCGGGGGGGACTAGCGAAGATTAACCCATGCCCGGAATCCTCCTTTGCACAGGAACCGACGTTATGTCCAGAGGAAGGAAGAAGAAACTACTCCTCCAGGGAGGCCAGATCAGAAAAGTATGTTAGTCTACACCTGGAAGCAAGGAAGCTTGTGCGGGGGGGGACTCCGGAACTCAGCGATCGGGGTCCAAACAAAAAAAAGGAGGGAGATATATATAATAGTTCAAGAGGAGAATGCCGGAGCACCACTTTACGAAACAGATAAACTCTATCCTAGGGGCGCCGCGTCCATAATTATCAAGACATTAAGTACGCTAACTGGAGTCAGGGAAAAAAACAGGACGCACCGGGGAGTTTCATTGCTGCAGTCAAAGGAGGAACGGGGGGAGGGAAGGTCCGAGGTAACCAGGCCGCGAGAAGGGAGATCAAGCGCGTCATGCGCCCCCGTGACTTATAGATGTTGCGTACAATCCAAATTCGGGTGGGGCCTCCGAAAGGAACGATTTACACGGAACTGTTGTATTCACTAGAGGGCAATCACACCAATTTTTTTCGTATCTGGATGAAAGACGGATCCGCAAACGCGTATTGAAGAGCTCAGGAAGGTTGGCTCAGGGCGCTCCGAGGATCTGGCCGTACAGGATATGTCGGCAAACGGGGGCAGACAGCAGGACGTTCTGATGAAATGTGTCAACCGGGGAAAAAATCTCAGATGGCAAGAGCAGAAAGAGGAAAAAGAGGCGTCAGCAATTAGGACTCTCAGGATCGCGGCCGCCAGCCCGGTATCCTTACACAGGTCCAGGGGGGGAGGAGCCAATCTCACCTCATGGAAACTATAATCCAAGAGTTATCAATCCTCAGGAATCAACGTCTTAGATGTCGTCGACCTCTTTTTAGGAGGTCCTAACAACGCGTCTGGGAGGCCTTCACTGACCGTCCGGAATTATCCAGAAAAGATCGAAGGGGCTTACCATGTCTCAGGGCATAAGACTTTACACGAACAAGATTTGCGCCGCGCGTAAGGAACGAAAAGTCGCCGCCCCGGATTACCGCGACAAAGGATCCGTGATCGACGGGCTTATTCACACTTAGCCAGCGGGGGGTCAAACGTAGGCGACTCTAGAAAAAGCCCGGAAAGTAGGGAAGTCCTGGTGCGAGGAGACCTCAAGACTACTATACGTCCTAGGCCTTAGGAGGAAGACCGGTCTAAAGAGAGGAAATCTCCCGCAAAGTTTGACAGAAATGATAAGATATTTCACTATCTTAATGAGGGCGTGAGGAGGAGGGCTTCACAAGCAAAAAAACAGAAAAAGAGGGGGTTCCCTCTGTCAGCAACGTAGGCCCATCACAGAAGGGACCTAGGAAAGAGTGAGTTCTCGAGATTTCTCTGGAGGAAGATAATCCAAGAGGGTAAACGCTGCAGGACTCAATTTTGTATGTATCCAAAAAGGGAAACCCGTAGAAGAGCTAGGAGGAGCCCGAGACATAAGGGCATCTATGTAAAAAAGATGATCACACAACATCGAATGACATGAACTTTTACAAGAGCGGGCTAAGAGTCATAAGGGGAATGAAGAGAAAGATTTCCCCATCTCTCCATCTCTTTGAGCGGTGGAGGCAAGTATCCTGCAATTTTTCCACCTGAAGAAGGATCCCGATAGAGGGGAGAAGGGGGAGAACCTCTTACCTCTTGGTTAGAATCTTCCTTAAACTGAAAAATAGTCATTTGAGAGGAAAAAATCTCGTCGGTTTCGTGAACCGCGAAAGAGAGGAAAGGGTAGCCGACCATGCAAGGACGGAGAGAGGGAAAAAACGAAAAGGGACTCTAACAAGAAATACGCTCCGGGGACGATCACCTCCGGAGAGAGACTGCAAAAAAAAAACAACAAGGAGGAGAAAGAGAAAGAGCCGGTGGATCTTTGTCCGAGACTCCAAGAGGTGGGGGTAAATATTAATATAGAAGTCCGTCCAAGAAGGTTGCGTCAACCTGCTACAATATGTATGATAGAGGAAGGTTCAAGAGTCAAAACAGGAACAGTCGCGAATAGGAGAAAAGTCACAAGCGACGCCGAGAACCAGACAACGGAAGCTTCACGCCAAAGAGGTCCGCGGGACAGAGCAGAACGAAGAAGATTCGGCCGGGGCCAAAAAGAAGAAGGAGAAAAGAACTTGGTCCTCCCTGCACTCGCGATTGTCGAGAAGGGAGGTTTATCACTAGGGAGCGAATACTATTCTTATCGTCCCCGCTGGGGAAGGGAAACGTTCTAAAACGGGGAAGAAGGGGGTGGTTGCTCGGCCTCTTCTTTGAAAAAAGGAAGATAGACTGAGAGGGAGAGGGCTCCTCCTGTATTATTGGGAGGAGAGGATAAATATGTGGTTGCTCCACCTTTGCGCCCACTTGTGAAAATACCAGGGGGGGGGAACCTGGCTGGAGGACCATCGGAATACGACGCGCCTCATTCAGCGAGCGGGGTGCGGAAAGGATCTACGTATGGAGGAACCCGGCAAAGGGTTGAAAGTTTTTTTTTTCGCTCCGAGAGAAGAGAAAGCTCATTGAAAAGGGGGAGAACTTCGGGAGCACATTTGCTGAAAAGGTTGGCTGAAGAGCGTGGACGTCTTAATCAACCAGGAAAGCGAAGCTACTAAAGATTCCACAAAGTCAAAACATACCAAGGACTCCAAGATAGGGGGAAGCGTTTCTTGATAAGTGAAGCCTACGTGTGGATCAATTGCTGGTCGAAAGTGACCTCTGCCTTATCACACCGTCTAATTGAGGAGTTTAATTACGGGCGCAGGGATGGGGACGGACGAAAATCAAAATCTGAGGGTACTCGGAAACCGGCGAAGAGGAACCTGGAATTGCCCGGGAGGCCGTGGAATCATTTATCTAATGGGACTAAAAAGGACGAATCAAGCCGCCGGGCAAAAGACTTGAGGCATCGAATGGAGGGCGCGAGGGATCCTCTTGAGGTACACGGCGCATTGTGGTCTAAGAAAAGGAAAGGGGGCTGTGACTACTGTACAGCTGAGGGGGGGCGATGAGCTTGACGAAGAAAGATGTCCGGCCTACATACAAGAGTCGAGAGGCCGATCTTCAGCGGACAGGAGGCATTGAGATCTCCCTAAACCTTTCCTCTGCGAGAGGGATTGTTCCCTAGAATGGAGCAACCATTTCTGCAAATTGTATTAGAGGTCGGCATTGGATTCTGTTTACGACTACTCTCTTTGAACTGGCATCTTTCTCTGAATTGCGCGAGGGGGGGGAAGGAAAACTCTACGGAAAGCTCTACAAGCGGGCGGATCCCATTAAAGCGCCAAGAGACAAATCCTGCCAAAAACGTGGGGGCCCTGATCTTGCGGCACCACTCTCCGCGGTAACCGAGCAGGTGGATAACCGAAGGAGGCCGGAACATGGAGGGGGGGCGAGAATATGGAAACAGGGGTGAGGAGGATCCTTTTGCGGATGGAGACTTCCCTGGTCATCCATCCTAGGGAAGAACAATGGGGGGGGGGCATGCCGCAGCAGGGGGCGAAGAAAACCTGCGCGAAGTGAATGCCGAACATCCGGAGAGTGCATCATGCTGAGGCTCAAATGAAACCTAATGGCGATGCCCCTCATTAAGCATAAAAAAATCACTCAATGTATGGGCCTGCAAAAGATCGGTAGCTACTCGACATTTGAACAGACATTATCTCTGGAGCTCTTTTGACAGTGGGTGGGAAACGGGGGGGTTTCTCTGGGGAAAGCGCGCTAGATATCAATCAATCAAAAACGGATTGGCTGAAAAATATAGTATGCTACATCTCTTAAGTGCAGAGAAAACCTGTGAAACACCAACCACTATGAAGGAGATAAGTGATGTGCTAGGGCCTACACTTGGGGGGGGGGGCAGTGGGGCGGGGGGGGGGGGGGTAGCCTTATCGCCTCATACCTGGGAGGGGCGTCTATTACCATGAAGGACCAAGAGGGCCATATTCAATTTAAAACCTTAGGAAGGGAATTGGTCAGCCACATTTCTCGCAGGTAAGTCGAGACCCTCTCGGAACTAGGCCGCCGTCGTTACTTCTGCTTCACCAGTAAAGATGGAAATCTCGGGATCATATCGAGTGAGCCGCCTAGGGGTGGATGGTAATACTGGAAGACAGATTGGGGTGCAGCTGAGCGGCTATAATGCAAATCAAGCCCGGCCCAGGAAAGAAGAGGGACTGGAAAGGCGAAGGGGGGACACGGGAATCGAACGGGGGGGTCGGCAACGGACATTCCGACACTATCATGACAATGCAGCCAAGGGGTTATCACGCCCAGATTAGAAAAACGGGGAGAGCAGGGCCTAATGGGAGGATCACGAACCTGAAGCATGAATTTCATGCCTTATATCAAAGAAAAAGTAGGGAAGTGAGGACTAATCGGACCCAGAGAAAAGCCGTTGGGACACAGGGATCAGCCCTACGTTAGCGTAAAACCCGCGCGCACGGAAAACTCGGCGCGCCACTTCTCGAAAGAAAGTTGCGAGGGTATCCTAAAATGGGAAAGAACCAGGCCTGGAGTGGAAGAGAAAGGCGTAGGTCAGGGGAGGGAGCGACAGCGTAAGGCGAGCCATGGTTCATCACTATCACGAGGACAAGCCCGACGAATGGGGGGACGCTTTCGTCCGACCGGGACTCGGAAAGGAATCACTCATATACGGGGATCGACGAATTCGTAAAGCCGCACTGAAGCAACACGAATCCCTAGCCCAAAAAAACAAAAAAACCCCGGCCCCCTCACGAACGGAAAAAAATTCTGTCAATTGGGCTAACGATAATGACTAGGCAAGGGTCTGCCTGTAGACACAAGGAAAAAAAAGCACAAACAGGACACGATATCGGAAAGTCATAAGAGGGCGGTCTTTAACGCGGTGCCGCACGGGAAAAAACCCAACAACTTACCGGGGAAGGAAGACGAATGCCTGGGACCACACCTCTATATTAGGAACGCGTGAGAGAGGAGGGGATGGGGAGATATCGGAAGTGGGGTCGCGGGGGAAGACAAATGGTGGAATCGCAAAAAAAAGGGGGGCGGGGAACAATCACGAATCAAGGGAAGAGCCTCGAACAAAGAAGCTCGCATTACACAGAGGTAGCAGCCAAACAAGAAAGCCAGAGTTGCGGCAAAAGAGCTGCGACGAGGGGAGGGTATGCCGAGCTCCATGGCCAGTCAAGAGAGGAGCTTCAGGGGACCCACCGTTATCAGAGATCAGAGGACGTCCGGATGGATTTAAGAGTTCACCGAGAGCGGTTCCGACTAAGGCGTCCTTGAGGGGAGGGTAGGTTCGGGTCTTCTAAGGGAGACGCCCCAGTCAGATGGAGATCTTTTGGACAAAAACTGCAGGAGAGGGAGATCCAAGGGGGTTACCCTTAACCTCCTGCTTAAGTCTCAGTGAAAAACAGAGGAACAACTAGAAAGAAGAGCTCAAAGGAAACTCAAGGGAAACGAGATCTAGCAACAATTAGGAGAAAAGAGATCGATCAATGAGGGGCTGGGATCTTTACTCGGAGTCCTCGCGGAAGGGGTAAACTCTTCGTCGCCTTCTAAAATGACAAGGGGGGGAAAACCAGACCAAGGTGTATATATCCAGAAGTTCGTCACAACCCGACCAGACAGTTGCGCGAGGACACCTCGCGAGACGATCAATCAAATACGAAAAAGTCGTTTACGCGCCGCAGGCACCCGAGATCCGAGCCTAGGAAGTTTCCCCCGGGGGATAAAGACTGGGCAACACCCGGGGGAAGAGGGCGATGTGGGGGACGGTTGTCACAGCGGGACTATCATCAGCCCAGCCCTCTGTCGAAGCGCTTGAGTCTCCGTGGCCATCGATTGTGGTGGGAGGCTCTCCGAGGGGGGAAAGTCAAAGCTTTCTCTTTCTCCTCATCGAGTTCAGGGCATTATATAGATAAAACTCTTGTGGGGGGTAAACGGCTAACCCAGGGAGGCCCTCGGTGAAAACATTTGGGTATATCTCTTCAAGGGGGCACGCAGACAGGTTTTCTAGAGCTAGTGGGCCAGGACTGAAAAAAGTTAGAAAGGAAAGGCCTTCGTTCCTTTTTGGGGGGTGTTCGTTCCGGGAAAGAAAAGACATAAGTTTGCAATAGTACTATATGAGATCAAAAGGTCGTCAACCTGTCTTCGATGGCTCGTGAGAGGTCTAAAGACAGGGGGGAACTCTAAGGATAACGTCTTCTGCGATGACAAGGCATGACCCAGATCTTGGACATTTGTTCTTTGCCACAGTGGTCGGAGAGGACTACGTTTTGGAACGTGCCGGTAGAATGGGCCTGGCTCCGGATACCCGGCTCAAGAAAACGTGCTATCTTCTGGCCGGAGTAAGAGCTCGTGCTCCATCAGCTGTGGAGGAAGCCTCGTGTGGCGCCAAGAGCAATGATGGGACCTGGGATCCAGACGGCGAGAAGATCAGGATCGCCCTTGACGACCAAGAAAAGCGGGGCACGCTGGGCGTGCAAACTAGGCAGCGACCAGTTCGGTAACTGCAACGCGTGCTGAACGGAGCTAAGAGGAACTCTAAACCGTAGGGGCGGATCATTTCCATGCGCGGGGAGACTGGTCTCCTCTCGCAGCCGATGTCTAGGAGGGCGAGACGCCTGAGAAAGAAGGGTACTTTCGGCTCAACCCTGAAGAGCAGACGCGAGAGGCTTTCTAAACCCTGTGACCTTGACATATATGAGAGCATGCACTGAAACCTACGCGCTGCTAGAAGGTCCATACCTCTAGCTTAGCGAACCGCAAAAAAAAGGACAAGGGGAAGGGTAAAGTCTGGCTTCGAGCCTCTTACAGCAGCCAAAAGGGGGGACCAACATCTTGGGAAAGCCAAAACTCGAAAAGGATCTTTACCGAAGACTTTCGGCGGGAAATAGGAGTCCTGCGTGGGAAGAAACCATCCTCCGAACATGGAGAAAACCTCTCAGAGAGCTCGACGAAAGGAAAAGGAGGTCCTGGTTTGAAAAAAAAACTGAAGAAGCTATTGACTTGCTCCTCAAGGAAAGCCTCCGACGTAAGAAACCCCCTCGCCTCCAGGTAAAGGAACGATAAAAAGACGAGAATCCAAAGGGTTGATCGCCGGCGGGAAACCCAAATTAAGCGCTTCTACTCGGGTCTTGTTGGTACCGGCGCACGAGAATCAGGGGTCTCTTAAGCAACAAGAGGGAGTAGGAAGATAGATAAAAATAGAGCGCATGCCAAGAAAAAGGAAAAAACATAAAACCCCTACTAAGAATTTAATGGCGAGCCTAAAATGAAATACCTGAATCACGGGAAGGGGAGAGGGAGGAGCAGTACTTAAGGCCTAGAAAATTGGTTTCGCAGCACCTTCAGGAAAGGATGACACTAGAAGGTGCAAGGTATAACCATTGCCACGGGAGAGGTTATTCCTCTCACGGCTGAGCATGCGGGCCCATTGGGCAGGTCTGGGGAGGCTGTTAATCCGAGGGCGTCCGCAGAAGGGTGGGGTTACCTATTCGGGTGGGGTAACCGAGCCGTCCACCCGGGTGTTCGACTAGAGAGGGGTCTATATGAAATATCCCTGAAGACGAGGGGTAAAAAGCCAACGAGAAAGTGTTCGCAATAGCACGCTTGACCCGCAGCCTCTCGGTAGTTCAAAAAGGTAAAGATGCCGCCTCAGAGCTTAAGGGGTTAAGCAAGGGGATCACATGCTGCGAGCAAGACCCTTTCTAACGTCCGGAGTCCGGAAAAAAACCCGATCAACTAGTAACGAAGGACGAGAGAGAAAAATGATCCACCTCGAGAAAAAAACCCTAGTCAGGAACGGAGGAGGAACACCCGATCTTTTGACAATGCGGCTCGCCAAGTTACGAGAAGTAAATGTTCGAATCCGACTTGGCAGAAAGAGTGGCAGGTTATGGGGTCGTAAAAGGCGCCCGCGGATAACGAGGGCTGAGACATGAGAGACCGGGACATCGACAAGTGTAGAAAAGCCCTAAGAAGGGGGGAGTCAACTCTTCCAGTTAAAGAGTTATTCACTCCGGAAAGAAGAGGGCTTTTAACTTTTTTGGGGGGGGTAGGAGTTTCCAAGCCACTTTTAGCACACCGCACAACGCTAGATGGGAAAGTACTTGGAGAGGGAATCCTACTAAGAATCGGATTCCCTGAGAGGCAAGAACCAATTAAGTCTCCAACATGTTGACTGACTGTATCCCTACGACTCAAAACGAAAAGGAAAGGGTAAGAGTTCGCACAACCACAAAGGCAAGACCGTGGAAAGAAAGAAGACACTTATTCCAACTCTATCAAGGAGATACGCTGAGCTACTCCTCTATAATAAAAATGTGCTTGAGAAGATGACAACTATGCGGCATCCAAAAAGCATTGATAGGAGGGACGAGAAGTAAAGGAGGACATAAATAACTGAAAAAACAGGGAGAATACTGAGCGAACCTCGATTGGAAACTATCAAACTAGGCGGGACCTATCTGGTGACAGAGAAAGATGAAAGGTAAGGATCCGCGATATGCTGATCTGATCAAAGTGTACCCTTATCGGGCCGAGGGACTGTCGAGTTGCCGGTGAGGTAACCCGCCTACTCTTCCTGGGTTTCGGGGGATAGGCTAGAAGGAATTTTAGACTCCTCGCATCTACTTGGAAGGGGGGATGAAGAAAGCCGCGAGCCACTTCCGGGACAGACCAGCTTACGAGAATGAGTATTAGGAACAGAAAAAAAGGAAACGCAATACATCCTCGTAACTATCGACCAAAAAAAACAACGGGGAGGAGGAGCAAATATATATCGTCCTGTCTTTAGAGAGGTGTCGCCCTATGGGTGTTAGGGGGACAGCTCTAATTGTGGTTGGTGTTTTTTTTTTAAACAACAAAAATGGAAAAGAGAAGTAAGAGAATTCTCAGGGGGTGCAAGAAAAAAACAGAACAGATAAGTCACTCAGCGTCACCTCGAAGGCAGGAGCTCCATCATACTGCCGGGAGAGCGGCAAAAAGTCCGCCTCTTCACGGTATCCGTTAGTAGGAATTTAAAAAGAGGGGGAGGGGAAAAAGACTGGTTTTCAGCACCTAGAAGATAGCAAGGGGTTCAGGCTTATAACTCAGAATCGGGCCCAACTCGGGTATCAAATCCTCGTTGTGGTGAGATCGCGGTCTTGGAACAATTGAGAGCCGGCTAGGGTCCCCATCTTCTGGATTCTAGAACCACGTTTTGGAAACCTATCCAAGGTCCGGCCCAGGGACCCTTGGTATGATAGGGTTTCCTCGATCAAAGTAACTCTCCTAAGAGGGTCGAAAAGAGGGGATCTCGTGAGGAAGTCCCTATTAGGTGGGGGGGCTTTAGGAAAGCTCTCCAACTCCATGAAGATAGGAAGAGCAAAAAGTGAAAGTGTTTTTCGGGGTCCATTTGTGTAAGAAACGTAGGAGGGGACTTCTCGAAGGGTCCTGAGGGAAGTAAGAAGAAAAAGGGGAGGATTTTCTTCTCGGGACCGTAAGAGGTGTTGTTACTTCGTAACGGGAAGAAGCATAATCTATCACAAACCGAGGTTTCTAGGTAAATAACGGGAAGGGGGAAGGACTCAAATCTGCGCGGGATGTTATCCTCTCTGGCTAGAAATGAAGGGAAGGGATGACGTGTCTACTCAAAGAGGGGTAGCTCTTGAAGGACATCCAGCAGGGGGGCAAGCTTCAAGCGAAAAGTTGTCAGACGTGTCAAATTGAGAAAGTGAGAAAAGTCTTATGGTGGCCCGGCGGTGAAATTGGGCAAGTTGCCGATGCTACTACGGGAGGGGCTCGAAGGAAAATAAATGGCGCTCAGGAAGGCAGCTAGATCCCCGGGAAAGAGGGACTGACTAGGATTTCCGCTGGGAGCCATCCCTGGGCTGAAACTGTACAATCTTCTCCGGGAGGCTAAAAAAGCGCGGAAGGTCCTTCCATCGTCTCGAGGGGAGGAACAGGCTTCATTAAGAGTCTCTTTGGCCGGGAGAGCGGGCGTGGGGATATTCAACTCGCCAACTGCGGGGGCCACCCTGATCTTGGGAAGAAACCCTTGCAGCGGGTAAAGCCAAGGCCGGACACGGTCAAGAACGACTCATGCCGATCAGGGACAATGGGGGGTAAGAGTCATCTCAGAGTAGGGTAGAGACCTGCGGGCTTTATCCCCGTAAACGCCTCGCATCAGTTCTTACTCAAGACAGAGCTCACAGGAGGAGGGCCCCTCTAATACATCGGAAAAAAAAACTCTCCTCAAGAGAAACGATCCGAGAAGTCTTTTGGGGGGACAGGACAATCTCAAGCGGTTCGGGTGTTAAAAACCGGGTGCGAGGGCAAGCAACAGCTTCAAAAAAAAAAAAAGGAGGATGAGAAAGGGGCAAGAACAAAAAAAACACACCCCCCAAAAAAAAAAAAAAAAAAAAAAAAAAAAAAGAAAAAAAAAAAAAAAAACAAAAAACAGAAAACAACAAACCACAGAACACCCCAGACCCTCTGCTTCTCCCCCTTTACCCGCAACCATACTACCTCTGCTTTCTTTAATGTGACGCTAATTCTCTGTATCTCAATAGCGTGGAGTCTGCTATGAAGAGAACTTTTGGGTGAACGTCCTCATTTCCTAGGGGGTAGATAGCACACGGCCTAGCTCCGGGATCTCTCCTAGCGGAGGAACTCGGCTCGGAGAGGGGCTGGAAAAACTGGGGGTGAAGTAGGCCGTCCAAATTATACCAGCGGTAGGGGGGGCGTTCAAACTATTCCACGGGATAGCTGGCGATAATGTCCTAATATCCCTCAGATTTCCCGGGCAGGAAGAGAGTGAGTCTATCAGCCGCAGGGGGCGGAACCGGGAGAAAAACCGGGGAGAACAGGAGAAACTACAAAGGAGACCAAGTCTGGTTTGAAAAAAAAAAGCTTGGATGATCCATCAAGGACGAAAAGGGGGATAGAAAAGCCGGGCAGTACGAAAATGGTATTCCTCTATCCAGCCAAGCCTATAAAAACTTATCCGGGGCGACAAAAATTTACACATATAGCACGGCTACCAAGGAAGATAGAAGGAAACAAGCGCCACGTCTACTACTGGTCGTCAGGATCAGCAGGATGGGAGAGGCACTGAAGAAGTAATGTCTGAATGAGGAAGCGCAACGAGGACGGGGGAAAGCAGGGGAAAGAAAATTATCCCTGAGCCCTAATTTCGTAAGAGAGGCGGAAGAGAACGACCCTGTCACTCTACAAAGGAAGTACGAACAAAGTAGATCACTGGGTAACACTGAACCCGACGCAGACGACCACTTAGGGAGGTAAAGAGGACCGCCGAAGAAACGAGAAGCATAACCTGGAAGACGTCTGAAGAGAAAGCGACGCAACAGGTTTCGAGAGTCCCGAGAAAAGAAAGGAATGAGGCGGGGTTAGGAGAGGGAGCAAGACCAACCCAAAAAAAAAAGCAAAACCTCATCAAACTAAAGGTCGTCCTCAATGCAGCGCTTGATCTCTGGGAAAGGCCGAGAAAGAAACCAAACAAAACCACGCGCAAGGACATGGAGAGACGGGGGCCTTCCTAGGTGGAACTAAACCAGAGGACAAGAAGGAATGCCCCACCGAAAAACCATCGAGTCCCTTCAGATAAACCTCAGTTTAGGCACCAAAGACCATGGAATTCCGAAAGGGCCATCTACAACGAGAGGCAAATATGCGGATCTAGGGGGGCAAAACGGCAAAACGCGAAAAGGGAAGGGGTCCTTCCCCTCGAAGCGTGGGGCGGACTAGGCTGGTATTTCGCGAGGTGAAGAAAGGACTCCCTCATCTGGTATATGAGGGTAGCATACCTAACCACCTGTCGTGAAGGTAACAAAAAAAGACTGGAGGCGCAACCCTAAAGAAGGAAGGCCACGTTTAACAAAGTCATTAAGTTACAACTAAAAAAAGACAACAGAAAAGGGAAAAATAATCTTCTCCTGGTGAGAGAGGATGGGGGGGAGAACTGGCTAAAAGAAAGAGTCGGTGGTTCTCCTCTGCTTTTTTACTCGAGAGGAAGGCGCAAAGGGGGAACCCCAGTGAGATAGGCTAGGCGGGGAGGACTACTCCAGAGACGCATAGAGGAGACTTCACCCTACTAGACAAGAACAGCAATACGTGCCGCTTCGGAAACTAAATAGGAACTCTTTCAAGAACGAGGGATCACTGATCAGAGGTGGGAACGGGTAGAGGAGAAAGGGGGGGAGAGACAACTCGCATGAGAATGAGGGCCATCTGATGGCATCAAAGCCGGGGGGTATCTTGTTCCCCACCGGGCTCTAATAGGGGATTGGTGGGACTGACGATTGTCCATAAGAACTATCAGGAGACGGGGACCGGACTCTCTCTCAAGTCGTTGGGGCCAACCAAACCGGGTTTTATCTCACCATCTTGGTCCTACCGCCGGGAGATGATCAAATGCCGCGAAGACGGGAGGAAATAGAACGCGTTCGGAATTCAAAAGGGGAAAAAAGGCTGCACGGGCCAATTTGATCTTTGGTGGGGTGGACTAAAGACATACTTCATGAAGATCGAGTCTCAAGGCATCTTCAACAGGGTCGGGGGAGGGGAAGAAGTTGGAAAGACGGTAAGAAAAAGTGGACCTCCTGTCTTCTTCTTTCCTCCAGCGAAAAAAAGTGTTGCAGGCTGGGGGCGTCTGGCTTGTAGAAGAAGGGGGGGAACTTTCGAATAAGGGGGAAACTCCTTCAGTAACCCCAAGTCAGGGGGGGGTCATTTACTCTCTTGCGAGGGAACGGTCTAAGCATCTGTGGAACCACTTAGGGATGAAGAGGGAGGAAAAATAAGGGGCAACGGGGGAAAAAACCCGCGGGGCTATCATTAAGATAAGTACACTCAGTTCACAGATTCTCCCGCGAACAAATCGTCAGCTGAAGGTCGGAGGAGTGCTGGAACGAGGATTTTACGCTCAACGTCGTCTGTACGTGGAAAGGGCGCTGGGGGCGCCGATGCGCCTCGGGCGAAATACGGGGGGCGGCTCGAAGGACCTAAATCTTCCGAAGGGGAGGAGGCTTACTCCTAAGTCAACCCGTGCATCTTGCCGCAGGGGCAGACTACAAGGAGGGGGGGAATAGACGGTGCCAGGGCGAGGGGAAAACTACAAGGACAAGTGCAGAAGGAAGGCAGCTTAGTCTCATTCTCTCGAGAACTCTGCGTCGAGAAAGGCGGGGGAAAACAAGGCGGGATGTCGGTCATCTCGGAAAAGGAGAGAAAAGCCTTGGCCCCCTTATAGGTAAAGGGCCCCCCGCTACCACCATCAACATTTCTGAATGGTGACTGGAAGCCCGGGCACAAAACCAAACTCATGCTCAGCTATTGAAGAGGACTAGGGCACTTTGGTAGAGACAGGTAAAAAAGTCGGCATCTGATGACTTGCTAGCTAAGGGGGAGGATCCAAGAAAGGAAAACTCGACTCCGAGCCTGGAAATGGGCCGATAGATCCTATAACGGTGGAAAAAATGGCGCCAATGAAAAGCTTTCTGGCGGGGGTGTACCGGTGCGAACTCAGAACGATGCGGTAAGAAAAGGAAAACACAGAAACAACAACGGATGGAGTAACAATAGGGATTCAAATAGCAAGAGAAAAGGAACAACTCGCACCAAGCAACGATCCTGATCCATGTAAAGCGTTCCTCCCCCTCCTGATCATCCGAAGGAAGAAAATCCTTCTGCGGGTCAAGGGGAACTCGAGAAGCCAGCGGAAGGGGAGGTCACGATCACCTTCACAGAATGAAGAAGCAGGTCTATAAACACCAGGCCTCTAAGGGAGTCCGCCCCTCAGCTGGAAGTCAGTCTTCAGGAGGCTGGCTCAACCAGAAAGCCTTGGAGAGAGGGGGGAGTACGAGGCCGGGGGGTGGCGTTAAAGAGAGGGGACACAGTGTTCATGGGGGCTTCACAAAAGAAAAACAGCCCGGGGGGATTGTCCGAGACCATAAGGCGGAAATCAAAGGACCCTGTAAAGACGGAAGAGAGGTGGTTCTAAAGGGGGACGCCTCTCTATCAGGACAGGGGTCAGAAAATTAAAAAGGTCGGGAAACGAGCAGATGCATCTAAGGGAGAGAGCACGTCCCATGAGCGCAAGGATCAGGCCGTCGGGGATAAGACTCCTTATTTCCTTACAATTCCGACAGAAAAAGAAAAAAAGAAAACGGGTCCACGACACCGGTGGGATAGCCTCCTAGAGGTAGAACAAAAAAACCGGGGAGCTCCTGCTAGAAGGAAAGAAAAAAAATAAAGTCGCGTGCCTATCATAATTCTTTTGACCCGGGGCAAAATTGATGGAGGGGAAGAGTGCCTGGGAATCCGAGGGAGTAGACACGGCATCCCAGGGCCATCAGGGGAAGAGAAGACGGGGAACGGCCACTACGCGAAATTCCTTCTGAGCACGGAAAAAAAACCATGCCGTAAAGCCGAAACGAAATCCTGATGGTAAGAGCACGACTTTGAGACACGTAGAAAAAAAGGGGGAGGAAACAAGGACACTGAACTATTCTTTGAACCTTTGGGGGAAGGAGCCGACCGACCGGCGATTCACGGAAGACTGAAGTTTCTCACTGAAAAGCGAGAAAAGATTTTGCAGAACGAGAAAAGGATCGGCCACGATCGGAGGGTGTCTAAATGAAATGCTTTGTGGGAGGGGAGAATGGGGCAGGAGAAACGGGTAAAAGGAAAGAGGGAAAGGAATGGGTACATGGCGAGGAACGGTACATGGGGTGGAGGGAGTAGAACGGGAGATGCGAGAGAGTGGGAAAAAAAAAAACGTCAAGATTTCAGCCCTTGGCCTGCGGAAAACTGGTAGTAACTGACTGCCGGGGGGGAAGAAGACCAGGGAGGGGTGACGAACTAAGATCTTTGCATCAAGCTGGTCACGCGGAGGCTATTACCGATTTTTGGAAAATTAACCCAGGTGGTCGGTAAAGAGAAAACGTCTAGGGGCACAAAAACCTATAAAAGGGGGAAAGAATCTCATAAAAATTAAAAAACACCCCTACCCACACAAAAAGAAATTAGAACAACAAAAAAAAGACAAAAAGCATAAAGATAAATAATCTCCGCAAGCCAAACACGAAAAAAAACCCCTTCATCTAAGGGACGGAGTGCTCTTGATCATCAGAAAAGGTCAAGGCATTGTCCACAAAAGTACAGACCTAATCTCGTTAAAAATTCTAAAAACTACGTGAGAAAAATTACGTCTTTACGGCGCTGGGAACGAGGCGCCGAATCGAAACAGGGAAATGGGCTCAAAAAGGCGCTGGAAACTGGTTCTGAAAAACACTTGGCCAGCTCGATGTTCGTTCTGGTCACACCCAGGATCTCAGGGGGGGAGAGGAGGGCTTCCGGTGCACCTCTGTAGCTCGCGGTTGTCCTACTAGTGGGGGGAGTGTATTGTAAAGGTTAAAAAAAGGTCTTAACTATGGACTGGGAGAAAAACTGAGGAGTATGTCCATTGGGGGGGGAAAGGGTGAAGACTACTTGAGCATCCCCGGCATTGAATCGTTTTCGTCAGGCTTCTAAAGGAGACGGATAAAACCTAAAAATGGACCGTTCACCACAAAAGGTAACTTGCCGTGCACTATTAGGAGCAAGCTCTTCATTCAGGTGAGAGAAAAAAAAACATAAAACTATGAGGAGTAAAAGAAATCTACGAGGGGGTAAAGGACTTCTGTAGTAATGTCACGGGGAAAAAAGAAAAGAAACGTTTGATTCGAAGAGGGAAAGCAACTCCGTCCTTTCAGCAATGATCAGGGGTCGCATTTCCCACTGCCACGTGGAAAGGTTATATAGGGCAACAGAGGGGGGTGAGAAAACGGAAACATAAGGGGAACGGGAAGATAATGAGGAAAACGTAAACCTGAGTAAAGAAGATCAGGCCAAACGGTGCGCGCATGAAGGGGCAAAGTCTGTGAACGCTTTAAAAAAAAAGGAAACATCTATACGAAAATGCACGGATGGAAAGGGCAACCGGATAAGAACGGGGAGCATCGCGCATAACTCTCGAGGTGAAAATGCCATCTGTCTCGTCCTCGCTAGTCTCTGCTGTCTGGCCCGTAAGCCAGAGGCCGAGACTGAAATGAGGGAGGGGGGGGGAGCAGCTAGGGGGGCCAGCCGTATCGATGGACTCGGCGCTCCGGTTTAGGGATTCCAAGGAATGGGGGTTCAAAGGATCATGTCTACCAAAATCGGGCAAGCATAAACGCGGATGATCGCGCTCAAGAAGTAAAAGGCATAAAAAACTCTGCATGACCTCATTTCTTGGAGCACTTAAAAAAAAGGGACAGGGAACAGGCTGGAAAGGGGCTGGCTTCTTTTGTGGGGGTCATGCAGGAACGGAAAAAACAATTGACAGCTCGGCGCAAGTCTCTTCTGCGTACGAAAAGGACGTGGTAAGGTCGGCCACTCGCTTGCGGGAAAGCTTGAGGCTTAAAGCCCCTGGGCCACTCTCTTGGCGTAACATAAAAGCGGGGAAATAGACCTAGTCCAACGGGAACTGAGAGGGGGGCTTGCGAATGAAAGGGAGGGGAATTTTTGGATGGGGAAAAAGTGGCCTAACCTTCGCTAAAAAAATACGGTAAGGCGAAGAGGAAAAAAAGGGGGGAGTCTGGAGAGCTAAAATACGTCAGGGGTTCTATGGGAAAAAGAATGCCGGAAACTCCAAAGACCCTGTCTGAGAAGTTGCTGAACATTCCATAAGGGAAGAAAGTCCTTGTCTTCACGTAGAACATGCAGAAAATGAAAACCACTCCAAGACATCGGGGGCGCGAGGTCTGATCTACTGTCTAAACCTTGAGGCATCAGGCTCGGGGGGGGTGGGTGCGCTCAGATCCTTCGACGCCATCGGCGGTACTTTGGAGAGAGAGGACCTTGCTTTACAGGCTACGGAAATTCAGCGTGAAGCCGGAGAGGCTTAAATTACTTTCTTCTAGATCGAGGCTTGGAACATGTTCCATTCTTTTAGTCACACGTGGGGCTTATAAAGAGGTCTTGGCGGCGGAAGGCTCTTCATTTGACTAAAAGGCTCAAATCTAATCTCCTTCCAGAGGCTCTTGGGTCCGACTAAAGATTATTATTAGTAGGCGGGGTCAGGTCAACATCTTGTTCGGGAGTTATCTGAGGACGCACAAAGCTTTCCAATTCTGGTTTGGCAACCTTGCTTATCAGGGGGAAAAAAAAGTACGGGGGGCCACTAGTTAGGGGTCTCCTCTGTACAATTAAAGAGGGCAGGGAAATCAAAAAACGCCGTCAAATAACTTCCTCGGCTCTTCAGGGCATGCCGAATTGACAAAATTTTTTCTCGGGGGGAGTTCGAGAGGTAACCGACGGAAAGTGAGAGGGGGGGGGAAGTTGTCGAGATAGGGACCCGGCCTGAAGATGTCAACAACCACAAGGCTGAGAGGGTGCTCTTCCGAGGAATCCTGCAAAACGAATACGACATCTGATCCACAGGTTAACAGACGCACCTTCAACGATTTAGGGCGCCGACGGAGAGCGGATAATGTACTTGGTTGCGACGAATTCACTTGAACAAAAAGGGAGAACGCTGGTTATACTGATGGGTGGGGGTACAGTTGATGGACTGGGGATACTTGCTCCTCTATCCAACAAAAAAAAAGTTAGGGGGTAGGTGAAAATATTGACGAAGGTATGCACGAAAAGAAAAAACGCCTCGAACTGAAAAAAACTCAGTCAAAATCAGAAGGTGGTGGGAAAGGACTTAGCATACAAAGACTGATCGCTATTAGAGGACGAAGAAGACTTGAGGTTCGTGTAGATAAAATTAAAAACTCAGGGTAGGTCCAGACTCCCATGATGGGAAGGGGGGAGGGCAGAGAAAGCAAATAGGGGCGGCGGGGGGGGGCAGGTCATAACGAGGAAAGGAGCAACGGCATAGGGCGGCAAAAAGCATCGGAGGTAAATTATCGCCCCATCTCCTGTCTCACGGTATGGGGAGGTCGTCGTGGTCGTGGTCTAAAAAGACAATGTGCAGTAATCCGAGGGTCTGCTCCTGTGAACATGATCGGAGGGGAAAAAGGCCGGGGAGGATTCAAAACCTGGGGTCATGGAAAGGTGGCGAAAAGGTTGGGTTGCTTGATCGTGGAAGGTCACTCTTAGGTAAGGAAAGAGGATCCTCAGCTTCCGGGGGGGGGGGTGAAAAATAAAAAAAAAAAAAGTTAAAAGAAAAAGTAAGGTCAGATCTTCAGGGCGAAGCTATTTTCGTTCGTATAAACTTAGGGGAACAAAGAACAAAGTTGCCCCGGGAAGAGGTCTAGTGCGAATAATTTGAAAGCAAGCGGAGGCAAGATGTACATTGGGGGGTTTTGGATTTTAAAAAAGCAAGAAAAGAAAAGGAAGAGTTTAATCGTGCTTAGAGAGGTCGTATCCCAAGAATGCTAGGTGCTACGTGAAAAAAACGGAATGATGGATACCTATTGAATCCAGTGGAGAACACCTGAGTGTAAGAGCTTTCGGCTGCGTCAGTACGAGAGAAACTTCAGGTACTCTCTACCGAGGCAATGAAGAGAGGCTTTCAAGGGGAAAGGTGAAATGAGCGGTCCGTGGCCCTGATTAGTCTATTCCAGTAGGAGAGAACACCAGGGGACATCATTAAAGTAACGTGGAAATGAAGAAGCTAAGATCAAGAGGGGGGAAAAACTGTCTCTATGACCCTTGCGAACGCCTCGAACGGCGTTAAGCGTAAATCTAGATAAGGGGTAGGCGAAAGTTAGAAGAAAGTGATCAAATGTAGAGTACACTAGATAACCACTTCTCCCGGAAAGGGGGTCCGCTGGTTTCAGGGGGATAAAGTCCGGGAGAAGTGACATATTTTCCGTCAGTCGTTGAATAGAAGGGTACTTTGACTTTCTCGTCAAACCCAAGCGCCAAAAGACCAACCCAAAAAAAAAGAGCAACACAACCCCCCCCCCAAAAAAGAAAGAAAGAAAGAAAAGCAACTTAATCCCAAACACAAAGAACCAAAGAAAAAAAACCACCAAAAAAAAAAGAAAAAAAAAAAAAAAAAAAAAAAAAAAAAAAAAAAAATTCACCCACACCCCACCCTAGTCCTACTCATGTGTGGAAGTGAAGGGGAGCCGGCGATATAAGAACGCTGAATAGTCTTTTCTTATCTTCTTGGACCTAGGCCACTATCCACAAGACATTCTCAGAAAAGGGGGAACATTTAGAGGAGGGAAAGCAACCAGTCAAGGAAAGACTCAAGCAACTCTGGAGAAGGCAAAATCAATCCTCCAGGGCTTGACCTATGGGAGTATTTTTTTTAGACCTCTCTCTGATCTTAACTTTCAGCCCAATTGTCTTAAAATAAAGGAAGAAAGGTTAGAGAAGACTAACTAGGGAAGTAGCGAGGAAAGTCCTAAGATTAAAAAAAAAAAAACGGAAGAAAATTGCCAAAAAGAAGAAAAAAAAAAAAATAAAAAAAAAAGAGAAAAAAAAAACAAAAAAAAAAAAAAAAAAAAAAAAAAAAAAAAAAAAAAAAAAAAAAAAAAGAGAAAAAAAAAAAAAAAAAAAAAAAAAAAAATAACAAAAAGAAAAAAAAAAAAAAAAAAAAAAAAAAAAAAAAAAAAAGAAAAAAAAAAAAAAAAAAAAGGAAAAAAGAAAAAAAACAAAAAAAAAAAAAGGAAAAAAAAAAAAAAAAAAAAAAAGAATCCAAGATCAGGGAGGGGGCGATCCGAGGATGCAGGGGGGTAAAAAAAAGATGGCCAAAAACTCATTTTACAAGGGAGAGATCGGGGGGCGGCAACCCCCAAGTGGTTGGGGGGGTGTCAAGGCTGTCTCAAAGGAAGAGGGGGATAATGCTATGAGAGGTAGGAAAGAGAACGGATCGGTAAATCAAAAGTCGTATTGCCGAGATCAAGAGTCGTATTGGTGGGGGGGAGGGAGGCTGTCCTCTTGGCTATTAGGGGTTAGGGAAACTCGCTCATAGGGCAAACAGAAGGACGGGCGGGGATCCGGAAAATGTGTTAACGTATCTCATCAAACCGAGAGGAAAAGGGGGAAATCGTATTTATACGGACGTACAAGGGAGGAAGAAAAGGTGCAGACTATCAAAAACAACACAAGGAAGGTATATATTTAAAGAAGCGGAAAGGAAAGAGGGTGAAACGCCCGGCGGGTCCATTAGATTTAAAAGTGACTTCTGATGACGCTCAACTATTCTTAGAATGTTCAATGGGGAAGGGGAAAAAGAAAGAGCTGTCTTAGAGGATATGTCTCTGGGAGGGAACAACACTTCATAGTAGCGGGACGATGCGGGAGAGCTAGAACCTCGGGTAAAAGCCGAGAGCCCGTCAATAAGGAGTCTTCTCTCAACTCGCAGGGGGAAAAATCGGCGAATAGAAAGGTAGGAAAATGGCCTAAATGGTCGGGGTTTCAGGCACCTGGGCTTTAGCTCTTTCTCGGGCCATCATGGGGAGGGGGGGGGGGGGGAAAAATCTAGGAAATAAAACAGAGAAATCAGGGTCGCCCTGGAGGGGCTGACGAGGGAAAGACAGTGGCATAAGGTAATGTGTACTACTCAGGCGTGGCAAAAAAAAATGTCTAGAGGCGTGTGCTCTGGGGAGAAGAAGGAGCACTTATAGCTTCAATTCTCAGGTGGGGGAAAGGACATGGGGAAAGACGCAAAAAACTGGTCGCTGCCATTGGGGACCTGGGGATGATTCGCGCGTTCTCCCTCTATGAATCTTTGAAACAAAAAGAGGGGGGGGAGGAGGAATGGAGAGTCGAAGGACTACGTGACGGAATCAAGTATTCTGGGGAAAAGGTGGTGGGTGGGGGCAGTGGCACTACGCTCAAAAAAGGAACCAATCAAGAACTATCTTTAAAAAAAAGAGGAGGGGATAATTTATTGCAACTCCTTTGGCGGGAGGAGGATACTGGGAGACAGGAAGGACTAACCTGGGAAATTGGCCGGGTAGCTTCGATTCATATGTAAATGGAAGTAAATCCAGGACATTAGGACTTGGATTTTCGGGGGGAGGGGTTCCGAAGAAAGGATGGGGAGCGATGAGCTACTGTTACGTATGGTCCCCGTCTGTGAGAGGATCGAAGAGGAGGGCATTGGGGGGACGGGGAAAAAGGGCGGAGGAGACTAGCAAGATCGTGAGCATCCTCAGGACCCGGGAAAGGGGATGTCCTATTCTTCCAATGCTATACACAATTTATGCGGGGGCGCTTCAACCTTGAAGTTACGCATAAGAAGAAGGACCCTTGCGGCTTTTCAATACCGACCAAGTTCGGTTAGGAAAGAGCAGGGGGGAGGCTGGGCAAAGAGATTCGATTTTTGTAAACAGGAAGTTTGAGGGGGAGAGGTTTCTTGCGTGGTAGTCTGGGGGGGGTTTTTCTCGCCTCAAGGGGGAATTCAATTCTCTAAAAAACGGAGGGCGGGAGGGACGCGGGCGCTATTGACATTCATGAATAGGGGAGCTTGGGATTTTTCCTGACCATACGCCCTTATGAGGGCGAGCCTGGGAGTCCAAGGGGCAGGGGGGGCGCACACAACAAACCCCATGGAGAGGAACATTAAGAAGGGGTATTGGTCTGTAAATTGTTCTCTTGAATATTCTTCGGAAAGGAGAAAAAAGGGGTGCTGCATTCTTGAGGCGTCGTCGTAAAGGGAAAAACCCCCAATCTATTTCCGAGAGGTTCGCTATGCGGGGGGAAGGGGATCGAGGTAGGATCTCTAGGGACGCGGAAACAAATGATACTTCCTCACGGGTGGCTCTTTCCAAGGATGCTTTAGAGAGAGGACTATCTACACGAAGGGGGGAATATTGTAACATATTATTCTTCCGTCTTCCGATTCTTCACGGGAGAGAAAACTTTTCGCTTTGTACCATGGAAGAAAGGAATAAGGAGGAAATACTAGAGAACTAGGACGGGAAAGCAGGACCTATCGGAGTCTTCGAGGCGCTTTGTTATGTTGAACGGCGCACACCAAAAAAAAAAAAGATGCAAGGGGGGACGGGGGGGGATTCAGCGTCCAGACATAAAGATCGGTATCAAAGAGATGAAGCTCTCCCTCGGGAAGTAAGGAATTCAAGAACCTAAGAACCGTTCCATCAAAGGGGGTGAGGTTCTAGGGGGAGGGTAGTATACGCGGCATGGGTTGCTGTGTCTCTGGTTGGCGGGTAACCTTCTGGGGGAGCCTTTCGGGGCTGATCCGTCACAGAGTCGGAAAAAAAAAAAGGACCTTTAGGTTATAAAAAAGCAGAAGAGGCGAGAGCAGCAACGAGCCCAAAGAAAAGCAGGGCGCGAACTGGATCCTTGAGGGGAAAAGTCCGGTATCTCTAAAAAGAAAAGGAATGAGAAACTTAGGGCGTCAATAACTGGAGGATGTTTATCGGAGGAGGGGAAGAGAAAAAAACTATTGTTCAATGGAACTCAAAAAGGCATCCCAATAGAGGTCTTTTGCTCGGACGAAAGGGAAAAGGAGTCCTCGAAGTGGGGGTGGGGGGGGGGGGGGGGACTTGAGGGGGGCACCTAAGAAGGTCGTTCTACAGCGATAAATTGTTTTCGCCTCAGGCTTTCTGCCTAAAGGTAGTCCGGAGGCTTGCATGACGCTAGAGAGTAGAATTAGCCGAACCGCCGGTATACTCAGGGAACGCCGTCTGTTGGGAGGTAAACATTCATTTTTAATAAAAAATGGTTGGGGGGGGGGGGGGGG
>Ga0179593_1315614_pt1 | contig 23161 bp, 22 predicted proteins | sample CZODoug2_1_08_16_FD_185931 | JGI IMG/M metagenome (GOLD analysis project Ga0179593, IMG submission 185931) | Vadose zone soil fungal communities from Angelo Coast Range Reserve, California, USA - CZODoug2_1_08_16fungal (PacBio error correction) | ecosystem: Environmental > Terrestrial > Soil >...
CGCTCACCTCAAGCACCAGCGGAAGTGGACTAAGAAAAGAAACACCAACCTCAACGATGACCCACGACTCATCCCCACTCCTACTAACTAACGGGAGACCGGAAACTCAACTCAAGAGAAAGTAAATCCGGCTTAACAAAGTTGCGGAACTGAATATGAGAAAATTCAAACCCTCTCTCAAACATTTGGGTCTACCGTAGGGCGAACAGCATCCTTTTTTCTTGCCCCAAGATGCCGTATACAGACTTACGCGAGAAAAAAGGAGTTTGCCCACTGCCCCAAGACAAACTGCTGTATCTCACGGTCAAGGTTAACAACCCAACAAGAGCGGTTCATGGAACACTTACCGAAGTCGAGCCAGAGGATTCGCTTCAGAAGGAGGCAATCTTCTACGGAAAAACACCACAGGTACGACGTTTGTCTGTCGAAAGACTGTACCAGACGTCGCTCTCCTTTCGAGACCCAGCGCCCGCTGACAGAAAAAAGGGTGGAGTAACCAAAAGGAAAAGGCAAAAGTAAACCGCACGAAGAAAGGGACTCCACATCTGGGGGGCCAACCGACAACGCCTAGCCGAATAGATGTAGAACAGGGGGTTAGGACGGACACCGCCTATGCGACGTGTGGGGTCTCAAACCCCCATCACTGATAGAAAAGAGCAGTGGAGTCATCGGGTCCAGCGATTCTGAGAAGAAGGAGGAAAAAAAAGGGGCACAAGTCAACCTGCGGGAAACTGGAAACAGAGAGTGAAACTATCCTCTGGGGCTGGGGGCCGAGTTGATGTCTCAACTTTTAAACGGAATAAAGGGGACGGGAGCACCGGAACATCCACTGCGTCCGAAGGCCTAACAAACAACTCGGGAAGGGATTGAAACATCCGTCAAAATCTCCGCCGTCTGCCCGGTGAATCCGCCATACGACGCCGTAAAAGAGTCCAATACGTGATAACACCCCCCAAGAGGAAAGGACTCATGGGTCTCAGAGTCCTAATCTGGCCGAAAGATTGGGTTAATCTCAAAAAAACCAGTAAGCGTGTAGGGTCTTAGCCCTGAACGCTATTGTGAACTACGGCAGTCGGAACAACGCCCCATGAACAAAAGCACGCCAATCTGCAACAGAAAAAATTAGCGCAACACAAGGGTTGTGCCCCCCCCCTCCTCCCAACCCAACAACACACACCCCCACCCCCCCCCCCCTTTCTCCCACAAAAACCCCCCCCCCCACACTACCTTATACACTATCGCCTTCCCGCGCAAAGCAGGACAAAAAACAAAACATAACCCAAAATGCCCATAATCCTCAAAGGCTGAGGCGGGGCACCCCTCACAAAGGAATCGAACTTGGGGAAATAAACAGGGAACCACGCTCTGGAATCTCTCACAGGCCCAGGACATCTGAGAATTTAAGAGAACTGCACAGTCATTACCTAGAAAGGCTAATGCGTCTTCTTAGTAATAATGGCGCAAACGCATCACAGCTCAAGTAACGTCCCAAAATTTCCCCGGCTGTAACTTTCGTGTCCCAAAAAAACATACAAGGATAGAGAGAAATTCAATCCTCTATCACAACTAGCTCCTAAAATTAGAAGAGATAAGGAACTCGACATCAGTCAGCAGCATCAATACGAACTCCCCTCCGCCCCCCCCCAGGGCGCCCCGGGGACTAACAATATCACCAGGGAATACTGTTAGCTTACAATCGGGAACCCCGCCTCTCTCACCCGCCAGATTGAACCATTGTACTCCGTGCTCCCCGAATTTCACTCCACAAGATCAAGCTCTCTCCGGGGCCTTCAAAAATGTGGAAGAATGACGGAAAAAACCTCGAAGATGCGACAAGACAAAATAGGGACTTTGGGACACTCTCAAGAAGGGGAGACAGTGAAAAGGACACCCCCCCCCTCCACCGATCTGACCGAAGGTGCATGCAAGAAAATTGCTTTGAGCTGAAGACAAAACTAGTGAGCGCGGGTGTGAAAAGCAGGCAAATCGGCGAATCAAAAGCGAAGGAACGGGGCATGGGGGGAAACTTTTGGCAGGGTATGAATTACTTACCCGTTGATTCGTCAAAACGCAATAGAAGCCGTCCACTGGCGACCCACTGTTTTCTCTAGTGAAAAAAATTCCCTCCCGTATCACCATCAGACTTGCAATAGGAACACCCCTATACCGTTCATCATTCCAGGGGACAGCGCTAAAGACTCACCTTCTTAGGAAAGTGAGGAGGAAAACCCCCCAACACCACCCCCTAGAGAATCTCAACCACAACAAGAAAAAGTAGAGGGGAAAAGTATCACCTCTAGTTATAAGAACTTTTGGAACTGGAAGGCGCAGGGGGGGGACGGCGGGGCCCGAAGGGGAAAGAAACAAAGGAGACCGCGAAATGCGCAAACAGCGCTCCGAAATGACTATCTTCCCTCATAGTTTGGCTAGAAAAGACTGGCCAGTCCACCCCGTCAAGCTGTCCCCCACCGCCCTCCGTGCAGGACAGCTCCCATCCACCGGAAAAGAAAGCAAGCGCCATTAACGCCACGGTCTTTCAGAATACTTAACAGAATCGAAGTGTAACTCCGGGATTTGAGCTGAACGTCATCCTCCAACCTTAGGAGACCCCAGCCACATACGGGTGGGACACACCTTCCCTCCCCCAGAAGCCCGAACTGGTTGAAGGGGGCGGGAACACTAAACCTGGAGGGAATGAAGGAGGGTGGAAACATGACCCTTCAGGCGAAGAGTCAACGGCAGGAGTTGTATGTACGCCCTATGAAGGTGGTGGAAGGGGGTCCACCCACAGACTTAAACCAAGGGGGCAGGCGAAAAAAGCAGACTCGTCCATAGCGCCATTCAAAACCTTGGGAGGAAGCGACAGTCACGGGGTCACGGCACCGCACCAACAAAAAGGAAGGACAAATGTAAGATCCCCGAGCGGAAGACTGGTGTGCCCGGCAGTGGCTATGGGTCAATTCCGGGAGTAATCTGGACAACTGCTCAGGCAACCCCTGAAGGAGACAAAGAAGCGGGCTTCTGATGAACTTCCTTGCGTGCTCTGGCGCGGAGGAGGAGGGAGGGAGGCAGTCTTAGTCAGGACTGGGAACTAACAAAAGGGAGCTGTCTGGATGGAAGTCTGCAAGAGCTCCCCAGCCGAGCAAGAGACGTCCTCATAAAAGAGGCCGGAGAAAAAATAGATACTGACCAAAGTGGCCCACCAGGAAGCGTTCGTTGAGCGAGGTAAGTCAAGGGGAAAAAGGAATAGGGGGCCCAGGCAGGAGATGGGGGTTCGTCCTCTCAATCCAAATTTGTACCACGTGAATAGGGGGACACGGTTGTATAAACCCCCCCTCGCTATCGTGGGCCAGACCGTGTCTGGGTGTCCCTTGTGCTGGGGTGGAAGGGAAGAAAATCTAGAGGAAAACGGAGTACGGACAGAGAAAGGGTTAATCTCATGGGGGGGAAAATAGGCGGGGTCAAATCCTGCTTGGGACAATCAAGTATAGAACTCTGTTGTGTGATTAAACCATATGGTCTCAGCTGACAAACAACCCCCCCACCCTAAAAAGGTGCAATCGAGGAAAATGGAGAAGAAGTGGAGAGGACGGCGTGAGAATAAAAAGGGATTAGGCCGAAGTGAGTTTCGCAGGAGGGGGAGGAACTGCTAGAGGGGGGGTGTGGGTCACACGGCGAAGGGCGGGAGCTAGACACGTACTAGCGGGGTCCACGATTTAACGGCTAAAGAACGAGGCCCCAAGCCAAAAGCCGGATCAGGTCCTCAAGACGCTGTGAGAAATTCTTCAGGAGGGTTCCAGGACCAGGAAAAGGCTCAAGACACAAAAGCCCATCTACCCAAGGAGGAATGGAAGTAACCAATATTCTGGATGCGCGTTAGTGGGGTTATACAATAAACACCGTCGAAATGGCTGCCACCCGGCGCGTATTGAACAACCCAGTTTGATTACAGAGGAGAGAAAGACGCAGTGGGGGGGGGGGGTGGTGAAATCAATATCGAAAGAGGGGGGCAGGGGACACAAACTGTCTCCCTAACCCCCGAGTTCTTCCCTGTCAAGAGGAACAAAGTCTGCAACTCGGGGAGGAAGGTTAAATTTGGGACAAAACGGGCCAATCTTTGTGGCACGGAGATCAATGGCGCTGGAATCAAGATAGTGCTACGAGCTACTGATTTCTTTCAATGAGGCCGGGGGGGGACTGTTCCAACCCACCGGCCAAAACACATAACAAACGCAGGGTGCTTCTGCCCCATCGGGTTGGTCGGGACTTTACCACGAAATCCGATGAGGTCACCATGAGAGAGAGAATCAAAAAGTGAAGAAGCGACGAAAAAAAGTGAGACGTTTTGCACGGCGTGGTTTGAGAGGCCGGATCCAATGACGAGTCGGAGGTGAAGTCTTGGGTAAATGATGTAGGGTTCTAAAAACTGTAAAGGCTGGGTCGTCGGGGCAGGGCCAGCTCCGGATCTTACGACGGACGGAGGAACTCGTTAAGTGAGAGGCAAGGTACACAGTGCAAAGACACATTCACATCGACCTCAGAGCTAGCCGAGTGTCAGTATTGAGGCCTGATTACTACAAAGCGGCAGAGAAATTCTAGGCTTTTCAACAAGAACGAAATTGAATGAATGCCGGATCTAAGCTAAGAGGGATAGTCATCGGGGGCTCGCCAGAGGGGATTCCTCGAATCCCGCCCGCGTTGGGAAAAGCTTTGGGGGAATCAGACCGAAGGGGAAAATACGATGGGCGGACGGCGAACACTGCAACAGCGTGATGATCTTGGAATCGACCCTTCGGACAGGGGGGCGGCGGGGAAGAGGGGGAAAAATCCATAAAAGAGTACACAACCACTGTGGCGGGCCTGAGTGGAGGGGCTAATCCCAGAGGCCTCCCCCCGGCCACCACCGGAGAAGCTCGGGGATGGGGAAAAAAAGGGAAAAAAGTGGCTGACGTGAGAAAGAAAATCCGTTCGGCTGGCAAAAAATCAAAAAGGCCGCTCGTGGAATTGGGTCTTGAAAACGCACTACAGGATGATTGGGCGGTCGCCATTCGGGAAACGGCAACAAGGAAACAAAGACGTCCCAAGGGGAGGGGAAAGTATTAAAATAATGTTCTGGAAGGCCTTCGTGGGGGGAAATCCGGATCAAATGCGCAAGTATGGAGCGTCTGTGGGTAAACCAAGTTGATCATCTAACTCCCGGTAAGGGGGACCCTTAAAACAAGGACCCGTAGAATCTAAAAAAAGACACTAAACCAGACCAGATCGCGTCCGGGAGGGAGGGAAAAAGGGTCTTTCGCAATGCATTATATGGGGGGGGGACGAAATAGCATCGGGCGACATTCGTGTCGTTAATTCTCCATAAACCAACGGACCACTTATGCTATACCGTGGGGACATAAGAGAATCGCGGGCGGGATCTGGGACTCGTCTGGGGGGACCTTGTTCAACACGAAAGGACACCTTAAAATAGATATTACCTAAAAAATCCATCTCGTGCGGAGAGGCAAATCACCAGGAAAATTTAAAAACCGTGCCTGCAGGTCTGGAAAGAAGGAAGAGGTCAAAGCGTCTGACGTAACTAACAAACCAAATGAAAAAGTGTTGGGGGGGACAACAAATCTCAAGAACGACTTAACGGACGAATTGAATGCACTCACCACGAAGAAAAAGCGACAAACACCACAACGGCAGCGAGTAGCGTGCCCCTCCACCTAGCAACACTCCGGGACTGACGCGGTCATTGTCAAAAGGAAACGCCTACCACGTGAGCTGAACTCTCAGTTATGCTCAAGACTTTGTTGGTTATTTCTCAGCTAAAAGGAAAGGTGCACCTTTCGGGGCCGGCACTCACGCATTGGACATTTTGTTAAGGGGGAATCGGGAGAAAAACCACCGCGGCTAGAAGGATTACTGCTCAGAGCGGCAGCAAGTAGCTAAAGTGCAATTCGTTCTAGTGTCTCTACGAGAAGCCCGAACAACAGCGGGGAATCCTGCGGGAGGAACAGCTTTCTGCATGGGAGGGAGGGAGATGTGTCGAATCTGTTTGGCTGACTACTGGCTCCGGGGGGGAAAGATGAAGAAGGGACTATAAAACAAAGCCTGGGTGACAATTGACGCCAACGTCAAAGGAAACTAAATCCCTAAAACTTACAAAGAAAGAGACTAAGGTGTACGCCTTCTTTGTGCCGCTCAACACAGTGACAACTGCTCCCCAACGAGAGTTTATAGTACGCAGTTCATCCGTATGTCGTCTCCGGGGGCTACTGCGATAGGAAAGCTACACACGACAAACCTCCTTTTGGCAGAAGGGAAAATAAATGAGCTGGTCGATTCGTTAAACATCATCATATTGCAAAGACCCTCACAAAACCCTCGTAGCCATCCTCGGCTTGGGAAAGCATATGCATCGCATCAAACAACAACAACGGGAGCAAACAAAGGGGGGGCTCGGGAGTACAAGAAAACAAAACAATTAATTGAATGCGGGGGGAAAGACGCTCGCTCGAGGAAATAAGACGGTGGCATTCCGAACCATCCCGAGGAACCCCGTCGAAAACCCTATCGCCCTATAACAACGGGGCACCACAACAACCCCCCCGCGTAAGTCCTAACAATCCAAAGAGAAAGTCACCAAAAAGAACCGGATCGGTATGGTTTATTGTGCTCACCCAACCTGCCGCGCGAAATCCTGAAAAATTGAATCGGCCAGCGAAGGCTGAGCCTTCAAACAACCCATGAAGGGGAGAGCGGAGGGAAACGACCGACGAATATCTCAGGGAAATTTATTAGCGTCGCAATCGTGGAAATTAAGTGTACGATCAACGCCATCGCGTTCCGCCCGAAAACGAAAAAACCCTCTCCGATCGTCGAAAAAGCCGAAAAGCTGAACCGCGACAGGAAAAAAAAAAGAAGCAACTAGGACGAAGAGGAAGACGGAAGAAGGTAGGTTGCCATCTCCTCCTCAGAGGCAAATCTGCCGCAAGGGATGAAGACAAGGGAGGGCTCCTGCCTCTCAAGGTCGTCTAAGAGTGACACGCGGGTTTGGGCACTTACTGAGATGGGGGCACATCAAGCACGGAAAGGTCATGCGGATCTTGTGAGTCAAAACGAGCGACGTTGAATGTGGCTTCAGGAAACACCCGCAGCCAAGGCAAAACAAGGGAATGGCTCAGCGGCAAAACAACAGACCATACTACTTCAGACACGATGAAAGAAATACCGCCTGGGCCATCGCGCGAAGCTTCCCTGGAGCAGCCAATTCAAGGGCGCCTGAAAATGGACGGGCGACCGCTGCACAAAAGGGCTCCAGAGACCTGGAACGGATCGCCGCCTGAAAAAACAAACAGCAAAGGGCCCCATTCCTAACTCCCTAAAACCAACCCACCCCCCACCTCCCAACTCCACAAGCAAGGATAGAGAGACTGCCCCGTGAATAATGACATCAATCATGGAGGGGGCAGAGAGAGATTGGCAGTCCCAAGAAGAATGCTTTCTCAAGGGCCATCAACAAAAACCGAGCGGATAATGAATATATAGCGTTACTCCCCTAGAGCAGGGTAAAAAAGCTAGTATCAATGAAGAGGCCCTTAATCATGCGATGGCCCCTGCACAATAAAAATTGAAGATAGAACAAAACCTCTAGAGCGAGAAAAAAAAAACCGCTCATTCGTGGAAGAAGCATTGAGGGGCAGGAAAAATAGTAGAACCCTCTCCCCTGTCACACTTAAAGGGCTTGGAGGGACGGCGGTCCAGCGACTTATAATATGAGAAACACATCCGTGGCGAGAACTTTTTCATGGGAGGGAAGAAGAGCAGGCTTAAATTCCACGAAAGAAGACTTAAATACGGCAACAGCGCTCCCCTCCTTCTCCCAGCAATATACCAGACCCCCACCCATCCATACCCGTTATAAAGATCGACTGGGGGCACTGTCATAGACTCTCAGAACACGGAACGAGCCACCGAAGTGCAAAACTAAGTAGAAAAAAAAAGTCTAGCAGAAAGAGGAGGAAACCACACAAAAACGGATGGGGGAGTAGGAGAGATAGGAGGGGCTCCTGCTAAACGGGGGTGGAGATCGGGGGAGGCTCAGGACCGGCTTGGGCCGTCGCGCGCAATCATAGGAACTGCCAGCGATTGATAATGATGTTAGCCGCTTCTCGAAAACGGGGGAGAATTTAAAACCCCACCTTACTAATACGAGTGAATGGCCAATCCTTCACAGCAACCTGGAACCGCTTGGAAAACTGGGCATCGGCTGTGGGGAAGAATCGTATTCGATCTGAAACGCGGGAAAAAAGCGCCGCGCCTGCTATTACTTAGGAAGCTCAGCTACGTGTCCAGGCACGGAGGTAATGACCTTGTGCCATAAACTGTCACTGGGAACGGGGGGGGAATACAGACATGAGGAGGGGAAGTTATCTGACCTTCTGTCCCCCAGGGGGGTAGAAATCCGAAAGATGGGGGGGGGCAGTTGGCTGCTGGGAGACTACGATGAATTTCCTACTCGTTGGATGGGGCTCTAAGTCTTCGGTGTCATGCGTCAAAAATTATGGACGCCAGACTTGGGAAAGAGAAACGGCCTTGGGCAGGGTGAGGTTCATTTTCAAACGGCGGTCCTGCGGATGAAGGCGAGACCTTTCGCGGACGCCTGATTTCGAAGACGAAGAGAGAATGCTGATCTGCCTTTTCTGCGCGAAGAAGGGGACGAGTATTCATGGGCAGCGGCGCCCAGGGAATTCATACTGGGCATTGACTCTGCAAGTCGTGTCGGAGTCTCGAAACACAGCGCGCCAGCGCTAGACATGAAGTAGAAGTCGCCTATTAAAACCCCCAACTCTTTGTCCGGAAGGAGGCAAGGTAGAAAACATGCCCCCGATGAGCACCCAAAGGACGGAGCTTTGGCGTGAAGGAAAAATCGCGTCGGAACGATCTAATTCTGTAAGTGCACTCTGGACAGGGGCCCTTGGTCTGGTCAATTGGGAGGGGTTGAAGTTCACGTAGTCAACCCCGACTACAAGAGAACAGCAGTGGCATTCGAGGGAAGACGGAGAGGAGTTGAAGAGAGGCAGTATTCGAGGTAAAAGGGCCCCATGAGGATAGAACTCTTTTGGTGTGAATGCAACCCAATCTTGAGGAAGGAGGGAGGCATTGGGCATAAGAGGAACGGCTAAAAGGGGAAGCTACAGTCCGGCTAGGTCCAGAGCTGAAACAAGAGAGCCGCAGAAGCGCGGCTGCGCTCTTTTCTGGCCAGTTTTGGCGATCGGCATGGATGGGGTGTTCGGCCACAAACCAAAAAAAGAAAAAGCCTAAAAACGAGTTAACCAACGTAAAGCACGGGTTTTTCACAAACGTGGGAGAATCTCGCCAAAGCCAAGAGGAAGGGAAGAGGACGCGCTGGGTCGGGTGCCAGAGGGTGCTCGCCCCCAGGACGAAAGCTCGGCGGGACGCCTTCCTAAGGAACACCATAAGGGAGGACAAAGATGTGCAAGCGCGGTAAAATGGTTTAATGAAAACCAAAAAGGGGAGATATTGAAAAAACAAATCGAGGCTCTCGGGACCACAATCAGGAAAGACACCTAACGGGGGGGGGCCCCAATAAGGGGACACAAAGGCAAGGGCAAATGATCCCTCAATACCCTGCGAAACACCCCCCACCGGTGGTCACAAAAATATGAAGTCACTAAACACCACGTCTGCTTCAAACCAATATAGACAGCCGGGAGGGTCGGGGTTCGGGCCAATGGCAAAGAAACAACCCTGCTCTGGGGTCATCCCGGGTCCGTTGGGAAGTCCCCATATTAATCGTCTTGACCCGAGTGGGATAATTGGCAAAGGTCACTGTGCCTTACTGTGATAAACTATTGTCTATGTTGGGAAAGATAGATCATAAGAGGATTTAACCGTGACTCATAAACAGCGTGGGTCTGTATCTGGGTACACGACCATCGCCCCCAGGTCCCGCGCAACTCAAAGTCTATTTCAAAGGCACCACCCCAACCGAAGCACCATCAAAGCACACACTCAACTACCCTACAAAAGGCAACCTTGCCCTTCACCCTGCAGGAGGGCGAAGACCGCCAAATTACGGGGAAAAGCTGCGGGAAGGGCCAGTTTTCAGCGTTAGAAGGAGGACCCCTCTTGTCGTGAGGGAGTGAGCGCATTCCCCCGACCCGATCTTCGCAGGCCTTCGAGGGAAGAGGCGTTTGGGATCGAAAGGGGACAAGTCGGGGAAAGGGGTCACATAATCCTAAAAGGGGGGTAGCAAAAGAAAGATAAGCTTCCTTGATTCTACGTTCAAAAGCATCCGGTCGGGAGGAGGGCTGGTTTTCGAACAAAAAAAGGAAACAGCATACTAAAAATGGTGACTGATACTGAGAAGTCGACGTGGCGGTAGAAAAGAGGAAGGTGTTGCGCAATGCGGTATCGGAAGAGAGGCCGGAAAAAAAAGACTCACTGATTTGCCTCGCCAGACGGAGAACCTCAAAACCGCCCTAAAGGGGATCTGCTGAAAAAGAAGAAACCTGGGATAGTATAAAGGGCTACGGCCTTACGTCCCTCGAGCGACCTTCAAAGAGGAGGAAGGGTGAAACAGCATGGGGTGGGGGCAGCACGTCGCGCAGTTCGGGCCGCGCAACCTAAAAGGGATATCCCCTAATTGTAAGGCTCGTAGGATCTGGGAGAGGGGGAAAAAAACTGGGCACTTTAGTTTTGGCAAAGGACGAAAGAAAAGTTGACGCCCCAAATTCCCACCACAAATCGCATAGGACCACCAAAGTGGGTCACCCCGTTGCACCCCCCCCAGCTAAAACCCAGGAGTCCCTGTGTCCCCCTTGGTGTTTGGTTTCCCTGGTACCAGGCGACTCAAGAGGAGGGGATCAAAGTTTTGATCGGAGCGGGACAGGGACTACTGTGGGAATTTGCTGTGGGGCAAGGTCATTTCGGTCAAAAATCTCAAAGAAGAATCCCCCGCCCCACCTGGGAGGGTTTTACATAAGGGGCGTGAAGGTGGGTTTCTGTGACTATACCAAGGAGGGGTATTACAGAGCCAACCGTAGGAAGAGGGGAGACACAGCGGGGTCACCCGTGCCAGACGATAGAGAGAACACAAAAAGCAAATATCAGACTGAAAAAGGGGGAGACAGCGGGAGGTAAAATCCTCAGGGCCGCAGGAAAATCTTCAATTGAAGGAGAAATCTCTCATCTAGCGGGGGAAAGGGGAGAGCAAAGAACCACCGTGACCGGAACGAGGTGAATCATGTGTGGGACGTGGGGAAGAGGATTGGCTGTTAAAGGAAAAGTACGCAAAAGAAATAACCCGATCGTGCGCGATGAAAATGTGCTCCAAGGGCCAGAAAATCGCATGGGCGGATTGGGCAAACGAACTCATTCGTGGTTTAAGTCGCACGCCAAGGGGAAAAAAGGGGGCAAAAAGCTCCCCTAGCTACCGGACATGGTCCTAGGTGTTGGGGTCGAGGAATGGAATACCCGCCAAGCGATGGGAGGAACCAGAAACCTTTGCGCAAGACTCGGAACGGTAGGGGCCAAAGGTCTGTAACTCTTTCCCACGTGATCGATCCGGAGAATGAGTCATCAGAGCATCAAGACACTGTGGGGGAAGCCAAGCAACCCAGAGGGAACCAGTATCCTTATCCCAACTAGGGCGAAGCAGAAACAAGAAAACAGAGCCGAAAGCTGCTTCAAGAGCTATGCAAGAGGGAAGAGAGTAGGAGGTAGAAAGGAAGAAAAAAGGGGGCAGACTCTTACCTGTTGGGAGAAGTCCTCTACGTAAGGTTAAATGGAAGGGGAGTATGGCTTAGAAATGCGAGATGGGGGGGGGGCTCGATCCGCCGAGATTTACACCCTAAAGTCGAAGATAGGTCCATAAGACAATAACATAGTTTAACTTATAACTAAAAAATCGACTGACCAAAAGATCATCTCAGCTTCAATTGATACACCTGCTTCAGGGCAAAGGGCAGTGGCGTCCTTTTCGGGAGGGGACCGGTCAAATTTTCTCGAAGTTAGTCTATCCTGAACAAGAGAGCTACGTTCGACCGACTATCAACGAAGAGTGGAAGCCGTGCAAATGAGGGGTGTATGAAACAAATATGGGAAGCATAGGACCACCCATCACAACCCTCCTAGAGGAAAGAGATGATCTTCAGAAAACAAACTACGAACACTTCAAAAAGTCAAAAGAACCAGAGAGGAAGGAATTGGAGTTTTTTCCCGTGAAGAGGAAAGGCCGAAGGGCGTGAAAAGGGATGGAAGGGAGCACGCTCGCAAATTGGTTGGAACAAAACGCGGTCAAAGAAGCGCATAGACCAGGTGGGTTCATCCAAGGATGGGGAATGGGGTTGGGTAAAAACCCAACGAAAACAAGGATAATCAGTAGGGGAAAAAGGAAGGAGAACTAGGCACGGGTCACGAAAAGGCACTGGAAAGGGGAGGCCACAGAGCGAATCGCAACCTCCGCGTGTCTCATGGGGCGCCCAGTGCACGGAAAGCCGCGCTCGGGAAAAAACCCCACAGAGACCTCAACCCCCATGCACGATAGGTGAGGGGAGGGGGGGAGACGCATCCCTCTCTTTCCTCAGAACCAAGATAAGAAGACGCGCTTCGAAAAGGCCCGGGGAGGAAAAGAAACAAAATCCCACCATCAGAGAAAGAAAAGGCGAAGGAAAACCGGAACAGGTTTCAAGGAGGGGAAAATGCCAGTCCTCTTGGACGCCAAGGGGGTAAAATGCAAATCTCAAAGGATCGATAATTTATGACTCCCCCCGCCCGGTGTGGGTAACCTGGCGACGGATACTAGACAAAAAGGAGAGATCAATCCATGGGAGCCAGGACGCTGGGCAGAACGTTGGGAGGGGGGTATGTTTACGGACACCCAAGACGGACAAACAATTCAATAGACCCCCGCCATCGCAACAACCATCCCCACTGAAGGCGAAGGGCGATTTAAGGGGGACAGCTCCCCTTCACACGAAGGGAAGACGGTGAGGCGAAACTCTTACAAACAAGGCTATATGGCAGAACCCTCAAGGCGCGAAGCCTCAAGGGAAAGAAAGACACGACCCCCCCCCCCGGAAATATACGCATGTCAACAGTCAGTAAAGCAGGGAGACAACGGAATCATCTACCGTCCTGCCGAAAAAAACATAGTAAAAAGCATCGCGACATGAAACTTTAAGAGTGGATTCAGAAGGAGAGCGTTAGGAATAAAGGTGAAGGGGTCTCAGTGGCGTGGGGACGAAAGACTTAGCCTAAGGAAGACGAAAACCGGAGCACCCAGGGAACATCTCTTATCTCGTTCTGAAGGGCAAGAGGGAGACCAACTCCAACGCTTGGCGCTCAGAGCCATCGCCTGAATCCAAGGAAGAGAAAAAGAAGACAAGCTCTCTCCGCATTCAAATGAGGCTCTGAGGACACACACCTCGGGAGGGGGGCTATAGACCAACCCTCATTCCCTAAGTCGGCTGAACGATCTCGAAAGGTATCAAACGTATTACAGGTGGGAAAAAGTGAGTTCTTAGTTCCGGAAGTAAAAAGCTACACCGTTTCCCGACCGAGGCGAAAACGAGGCCTCTAGGACGATTAGAAAACCAACCGGACACACGGCGGGCCGAAGAGGGACCAGTCCTGTCAAGGATAATGAGAGGAGGAAACGCGTTCTCTCGTGAATGCGCCGCCACCCGGTAAATCGCAACACTGCCCCCAAAACTTGGTATCAGGAGAAAAGAAACACCAGAATCAAGAACGATAAAGGTCAAGGTGGGTGCAATTGAAAAGAAAGACAAAGAAGAGGGACCGGGGGCAGACAGGGGGCAGAAAGCACCAGCAAGATAACAAACCCACCCGCTCTCATATCCAGGAATTCGTCCCAGAACCACGGACAATATATCCTCTCAAAAATAGATAAATAAGGAGGGGAGGAAGATTTCGGACTAAGGTTCGTGGAGAGTGAAACTGAATGGCCGGGGAGGCAGCGCTTCACTAAAATGAAAAGTTGGCAAACATAGACGGGGCCGAAAAAGCGGAGGAGGGGTATGGGGGGATAGAGGGGGTACGGAGAAGCAGAGGAAACATGGTGCTTGGTAGCGGAGCAAATGCCTGGGCCATGCCTCTCTTGAAGGGGAAGGACTGCGAAGTAAAGAGTGTACCGCTCTTCCATGCCGAGAACCGAAAAGAAAGGGAAACAAAGGCAGACACAGCGGAGGGTTCTCTACGGTGGCCAGGGAGCATTAATCCGCGGGCCACCCCAACGGTTGGAATGATAATATCGTCCTAGGGTAAAGAACAGGCGGTAAGGAAGGGGGTGCCTGATAACAAGTACTGTGCTATCTTCATACTAACTGAAGGTGGGGGGGGAGACAGGCCTTCGGGGAGCTTGTCGGTCCAACATCTTTGCAAGTGTTGGCGGAGAGGGAAAAATCTTGAATAAAGAAAAAGGACGGGGAGGAAGCGCAGGCGCGTTGGTTACAGAGCTTCAACCCTCAATCTGGAAGCAACCGGGATCCTCGAGAACTCGGGGCGTATGGAATGGTCGGAGATGATAGGTATTGGGAACCTCTTCTATTTCCTGCCAACGTCCGAAGGGAAAAGACGGAGAAAAGGAAGGATGCGAACTTCTCGGGAGGGGGGGCCTCAATAGTATTGGGAGTCGCTGCTCATGAGTAGTCAAGACATTGCTGTGCCGGGGCGAAGGGAGCCGTGGGCGCGTGCCCAGGAGAGCGAACGTCGACAGTCTAGGAATGACAACTCCTCATTGAGGAAAGGAATTTGTCATCTGCTTTCCCCGTAAGCTCTCGTCCAAGGGGGGAGATTTGCCGAGGTATCTTTCTCAGGTGCCTAATCGCGTTCTCTAACGCACCGAATATTTATAAAAAACATTCTCTGGCCCCGACTGGAATTGTTATCTTCTTGTCCATTGGGAAAGGGGTGAGGGGGAAGACAAAAAACACCAACCCGAGAGAAAGACACAAAACGCCCAACCTTCCTTCAGCACAATGGGGGTGTAAGTTCATGTGTGTTGGTTGTACCTCAGTAGGCGTTACCCAAAAGAGGCAGCCAGGAGGAGCCTAAGGCTCTGGGGTGAAGATGTCAAAAATCTGGAGGGGGGAAGAGGAGAAAAAAATTTTCCATCTATAACGGGGACGGAGGAAGGGGCTTCTCGCGTGAAAAAGCTCCACTGACTGGCCATATCTGAAGTTCCGGGCAGCGGTGCTTTGTGCATGAGTCAGTTTTATCGAACAGCTGAGTGGGGCGGGCGTTGTTACACCAGGAGAAAGTCTTAAGTGGGCCGAACTCTTCCCACTTTTTCACCAAAATAGAGGGAGGGAGGGGCTGTAAAGGGGTATCAGGGGGGTAAGAAAGAGGGAAAGGTCAAGGGGGACGTTTTATGTGAAAGATGAAAAGCGCATTTCTCTGGCGATGATGGAAATTCATGGAAGTGCATGAGACAGAACAACAGGGGAGGGCGGGGAGGGGGACCGCCCCCCTGGCGGTCCACAGAGAAGGCCGAAGAAAAAAGGTCGTGCTTTGCCAGTGCCTCGGGCGAAGTGGCTCACCTCTTGGCGTGAAAAAACGGGACAGGGGCAACCCGGGGAGCACCAATTTAAATTCACGAAGGGAGGATATCGTGGATCTATAGAAACCAAAGGGGACAGTCGGGGGGTGACGTCGCACGCACGAAAAAACTCAAAGCGATGAACCACGAGAGTAATGCTACAATAGGGAGTGGCAGGGGAGTTCGTAAAACTATTTTTTACAAAAAGAGGGACAAGCACGACAGTTGACCGGGGAGAAACCATGGGTCGGGATGAGGAAGTGGAGCCAACGTCATCTGCTGGGTCGCCCGTCGTCCACTGGCAAAGACAGCGGACAAACAAACCAAGAGGTCCCTAAGGAAGGAAGAGGCGCGACATGCGGCATTAGGCAGAATGACTCTTTGTTAAGCGGGGTGGTCGAAGGAGGACACCTCGGTCGTGTACCGGCTGGCAGAGGAGGAGAAAGGTACGAGGGGCAGAGTCCTGGGCTAACAAGTGGTTAAAACACAGGTCCAGCTCCAAAACGGACCGACGTTTAAGTTAGATCGGGAGGGTATCAGAACAGTCATAGGTAGGGCGGGACACAAGGACAGCCCCCCCCGAAAGGGGAAAGGGGGGTCAAGACGAATTGACATTGAGCGTGAAACGACAATTGCTTGAAGATCAATTTATCACCTTTTCGCCGCGTTGGAGTGAGAGAGGAGGTTTTTCCAGAGTTGGTGATCAAGGAAGTGAAGGGGACCATCTCCTTTTCTTCTCCGAAAATACCTCAAAACTCAAGATTGATGCTGGTGAGGAAAGGGTCGAGACGTTCTAATAACGTGGTCGTCGTGACGAAAAGGAAAGGAAAGGGACGTAAACGGGAGTCTAGGGAGATCACGGGGGAAAGACGGAGAGTTTTCGTGGTTCTGCCAGACTAGAGGTCCAGGAAATGGCAGGAGGAAAAGCTGGGAAAAAAGGGGGTTACGGGGGGGAGCCGGTACAGAGAAAGAGATGAAGGGAGGAGGGAAAAGGTCAGACATTCTCTCTTATGTGGAAAGGGGAGTGCAATCTCAACGGGGAGGGGGGTCATGGGAGGGGAAAAGCCAAGACGAAGCACGTCCACGCCATCGAACATCGATGAAGGGGGAGCGACGCGTGTTTCTTTTACAGAAGGACAAGAAAAAAAACGGAGAGAGAGGAGAGAGGGAAAAGAGGGAAAGACATCCCCCCCTCTCACAAGACGGGGGAAACTTAAAAGGATCTAAAGGGGAGACGAAACGCCTCGGAAACGGGGCAACCGGTAGGCGATCGATGCAAAAAAAAAGCGAAATAATCCTTGAACGGTACTCTAAAGGCGGAGCGGGGGGGGTTGGACGCTGGCATGGGGTACTGTGGGGGGCGTAGGTGTCTGCGGGAGAGGGTGGGAAGGCACCAAGTCGCTGAGGGCGGCGGCGGAGTGGGGGGGGGGGGGGGTGTGTGTGGCGGTCTGGTGCCCCGGGCCCCCGACTGTGCGGGGGGGGTGGGAGGGGGGGGGTGTGGTGTGGTCGCGGTGTGTCGGTGGTCTGTGGAAGTTGGGAGGGGGGGGTGTGCAGGGGGTGGGCGCGGCCGTGTGGGGGACGGGGGGAGGGTGGGTGGGGGGTGGGGGGGCGGGGGCGGGGGGGAGCGGGGGGGGGGGGGGGGGAGGGTCGGTGGGGTGGGGGGGGGGGGGGGGATGGCGGGGAGGCCGGTGACCGGGGGTGTAGGGGGGTGGGGCGGTGGTGGGTGTTCTGTTCCGCGTCGAAGGAGGGGCGGGGGGGGGGTGTGGGGGGGTTTACGTGGGGGGGTGTGGCGGGTGTTGGGGGGGGGGGGGGGTGGGGGTGGGGGGGGGGGGGTGGGGGGGGGTGGGTGGGGGGTGGGTCGGGGGGGTGGGTTGTGCGGGGGCGGACTGGGGGGCGGCGGGGGTCGTCGGTCGGCGCCCCTTTTTGCCGGGTCCGATGGGACCCCAACGGCCCCCCCCCCCCCACGGAAACCACACCAGACCCCCCGCAAACCTGCCTCCACGCGTTTGGTATCCCCCGGGGGACCCGTTTTGTTTGATGACTCATCGGCGGGTAGTGGGTTCATTTCGCCCCCTCAAAGCGTCCCTCCCGGAGCACCTGACTCCAAAAGGAAATGTGATACAAAAAGGTTCAAGTCCCTAGCTCATCTGCAGGGAAGAAAAAACAAGGGAAAAGATCTTGAGTCATTACCGCCACTCTTCTCACCTTTGGTGAAACGAGCAGCCCAAGGAGAATGCAGGGGGTTTACAGGGGGGAGATGCCAACGGCCGCTAAAACCCCACACTCAAAAACAACAACCACGCCAATCGGAGCGGCTGCGAAAGAACACCCCCCCGTGCTCAAGGTGTGAGAAGGGTACTCTTACTCTCTGGAGGGAGAAAACTGCGGGCCGCCAGGGGTCGAAGCCGGGGGTAGAGACAGGTCAAAAACCGCGGTGGGCGGCCAGGAAGAAGCATCAAAATTCTCCCTTTCCTCGCGAAGGGGAAAACAAGAATACCAACATCTCGCAAAACTCCACAGAGCCCTAAGCGCTTAATATAAGGATCGCGTCATAAAGGAGGAGGAAGAAAAAATCTAATAAAGATCGGACCGCTGGGTAAAGAAGGGGATACTATTAAACGATCATTTAGGCCTGGAGAGGAGAAGAATGACTGAAAAGGAACTGGCGGAACACCTGGTGTCAGTAGGGTCTCCTCTACCAAGCCTGGAGCAACCCCCAAAACAAGGGATTGGAATCACCACAGGAAGAATCCACACAAGCGGTGACCAAGTTTCATGGGCAACCCACTCCCAAGCGAACGGGGTGCTCACAACACCCAAAATTGGCCCCCAACTTTCAACCCCCCCCCCCAAACCCCAACACAACCCAAAACACCGAGGGTTGGGGGGGGGGGGTTGGGGGACCCCACCCACCAACCCACACCCCAAGTGTCTTTGACTGTCGTACTACCACCCCCCCAAACCAACCCCCCCCCCCCTCACCCCAAAACGCGGGTTTGTTTTTTGGTGAGTTTGGTGGAACCCCGGCCGCGAAGTTCCACCAACCCACCCCACCCCCCCCCACTTGTTTCGCCCACCCCTCACGAAGCCCACCCAGGTTTTCGAACCAGCCAACCATCCCCCAAGCCCCCCCCGCCCACCCCCCACCCACCCCCGGGACCCACTGGTTATGGCACCCACCCCACATACTACTCGGTGTGGTCGTTGGTCCCCGGCCTCCCCATTGACGGGTCGGGTGTGGAGGAGCCGTTCCTTCGTGCCTGGCGTCAACAGGGGCTGCACGGGTAGCTTTTCTCATTTTCGAATGGTGACCCACGCCTGGGAACTCACAACCCACCACCAAAACTCCACTCACCCCCCCCCCAACCAGCACCCCCCCCCCCCCCCACCCCCCCCAAAACCCCCAAGTGTCCCTCCCCCCACCCCACGCACAAAAAAGCCTCCCCCGAACCGTGACCCACCACCCTCCCACCCCCCAACACGAATACCCCATGTTGCCCCCAACACAACATACCTTGTGTGGCTTGCCCCTCCCCGGTACAAAAACGGCCCCCCGGTTTGGTGCCACCCCCAATTCCCCTGTCCCCACACGGATACCCACCCCACCCCCCCATGTACCACTTTGTTGCAAAGAAGGTTTTTGTTTAGCTGTGGCAAACAAACTCCCCCCCCAACCGCCCCCCCCCCCCCCAACCGAATGCCCCCCCCCCGCCGAGCTGCCGCCCCGCACCACCCACCCCCCCCCAACCCATTGGGTGGGTACCCCTCCCCCCACGGTCCACCGCCGCACACACGGGCCGAAAAACACCCCAGTGAGCCCCAGCCGGTCAAGACGAGCCATTTGTAACGAGGGGGGCGGAAAGACAAACTACAAGTTGAGTGTAATCCTTGAGAAATTTCGGTCAGGGGTTATATGGCCCTCCAACCTTTGGACAGAGCAACTACCCGCCACCATAGTTAGAACTATAGCTCTTCTTGTCTAGAGGGATGAGGAGAGCAAACACAACCAACACACGAGAGACCAGAGTCCAATACCGCAATACGCGAGGTGAAAGTTGGTTAGCGATGCTGGAAGAAACTTTCGGCTACCATTAGGAATAATTAGAGCTTATCATCCATTGCTTTGTAAATAAAAAAGAGGAGAATCTCTCACACCCCCAAAGGTCACAGCGCGAAAGGAGCAAACAGCAAAAACCAAAGATGGACTCTTTTTTCGTGATGAGCTAAAGGGAGAGAAGAAGTCACAACAAATCGCGTTTCCCGTCGTACTCACAGACACCCCCACCCCACTAAGTCGCATCACGACAAACCCATCCCCTAAAACAAGGGACGACCGGCGCCACCTCTTTCTGAGTTAGCGTTGGGGATGTGGGCCTATTTGGGCACAAGTAAAACCTTTCTGTGACATGCAACCCCGAGCGGCTCATCCAAGATTCCCGCACCAAAAAAAGGGACCGACTAGTCGAAACGTCGACACTCGGCAAAAGGCCCCCATGAAAAACCCACAGAGAGGAGGAAGGAGGCCTCATTGCCTGGGAAAGAAAAGGTCTAATGACTGTCAAAGTATCCTCAACTGACCTGGCCCAGAAGATGGGGGGGGAAACATCCAGCACACAAAAGAGGCAGTCGAGAAGAAAAGGGGGGCTAGTAAAACTTTTTGAAAAACTCGATATTAAACCAAAAAAGTTGAGATTTAGAGAAAGTGCAGTGGACGACGAGGGGTGCTCAGACCGACACGGGACTTGCGGGATCTCTCCACCCAAAACACCGGACGAGAAACCAACCACCAAAACCAGGTCACCACCGTCACACCCCGCCAGACCACCCCAAAGACTTACTACGCAAACATCCTCCAAGCCCACACCCCGCCCCCACCCCCACGCGCAACATATCCCCACAAGAGACTCCTCGGGGGGGACAAGTCGATTTAACGGACAAGGACAAACAAAAAGACACTCTCCGCCTGGCCCGGACCATCTCCCGCCGCCCTACCCTGGCCGGACGACGAGGGGCCTGAAAAAAGAGTAAAACCGAGTCGTAGGGTCAGTAACATTCTTACCTTACAGATATGGGCATTGAGAAAAACCGTCCCATAAGATCCAAGACAGAAAAGCCGGGAAAGGCCCCACCCCCCCCCTACCACACAAAAACTCCTGATTGCACTAAGTCTCTACGGAGAACGCCGGGGGGATTCTACCAAAGAACCTAACGAAATCAAAGAAGCCACGAGCGCAGAATGCAGAAAAAACTTAATCCGAGGAAAGCGGGACGAGACATATCAGTCCGGTCACGCCTACCATGAGTCGTTAAGCTGCCAGGCGCGGGGGAGAAGAGGGAAAACGAACGCCGAAAGTAGAAAGCAGAAAAAAGGAAAAAAACAAGTCTCTACGCAACTGCCCCTAAAAAATCAAACGGTAATCGTGTCAAATCCCGAAATCAGGCGGGGTCTGAATACAACCAGCTGGAAAGCGTTCTTGGGAAGATAAGCAAGATCGTCATAATTAAAAAGCAGTTTTAGGCACCTTCAAAATGGAAATCAGACAGGCCAAACGAGGGGGAATGGGTGGGACAGCTGGGGGGGGGACGAAACCGGTTTATAATATGCCAGAAGACTTCTAGCAGGCACCCCAGCCCGTGAGACGGGAGAGGGGCCAGTGGAAGAAAGAGGCGGGGAAAAACTTGTCGGCTGCCCTCACTGCCGCCGTTAAAAAAGAGGGGTCTAAAGGCAATCGCACACCACGAACTTTTCTCAGAGTAGCCCGTATCCCCCGGTGAGAAAATCCCCTTATCAAGCAGCTGAAGGATAGATAACACGTACAAGGGTCGCCATCGACGACACCGGAAAAAAGGCCAGTCCAGAAAACCCAAATCGCCAAAATCCGTCTTACCCCCGCAAATCCCGGCCCAGGGAACCACGCCCACAAATATGTATCCAGGGCCCTCAAACACAACAACCACCCCTGTAAAGAGCAAAGGCAACAGGAGGGGTGCGACACCAAAGCGAATTAGGGCGGGGGAAAAGGTTTTCAACTCTCTGGGCGCCCTATAATTTATTTGGATCAATCTTGGGGGGAGAGGAGCTTGGGGGGGAGCTCTGGGAAAACATATCGATGCACCACCACGCTCCTCTGTCAATGCGAGTGTGATCGACACAGTGGGAAAGGGGGGGCAAAAGTCTCCGAAAACAAATTTCCTAAACAGGCAGGACAAAGAAACGGGAAGAACTGACCACACTTCGTCACTGCATATTCCAACAGAAAAAGGCCGCACTACCGGCTCGGTCAAAGGCTATTCCTCCCCGAACGCGGGCTTCGACGCAAGGAGACAAGCGGGCGGGGGGGGGAAGTACAATCCAAGATCCTGGCTTGGGCGTGGGAAGTCCGGCGTCGTAGGACAGGGAAGTGACCGGGACAAGTGAATGGGACGGAGAGGAAACGAGAACTAGGTGTCAGGGGGGGAATGGGCAGCTTGTCGGCTTCTTCGACCAAGCAAATTTCACCAAGTTTCCTCCAGGGGGTGGAGCGGGAGGGATACGTCGGCATGGCTTGACAGCGGGCGCGGAAGAGGAGGGTCAGCGGAGAAACACACCATCACTCACTGGGGCAGGGAGTCAGATCGCAACAGCCGCCGCGCCCAAACAATAATTGGTCTGATAGGTTCGTCCCAGTCGGCGGAGTTCTTAATTGGACAGCCATGACGGGGAAATGCTGCGAGGACCCGGTCTCTGAGCGACGAGAGTACGGAAAGAGGGGACTTCCTCACGCGAGGGGTCACAAAGGGCCCTCCTCTTCCAACACCACACACCCACACCACACCACCACCACACCCCACAAAAACAACAAAGGACGCGGCAAACACCCAAGACAAACACGCACAACCCCCCACAAAACACACAAACCAAAAGTAGAGGGTGACTCCAAAAACCACCCCGGAGGCTTATCCTCCTAAGAGCGTAGACCTTCTGGGAAACGCACTAGGCCCAGGGGGGCGGGGTTGAAATGACGTATATTTTTGGTAAGTTTCCGGCGGGAAGTGAATAGGCACTGAGGCAGGTATAGCAGATTATAAGGATAGAAGCGGACACCAAGCCCGCGGAGGGGGAGAAAAACCCATCCATCTCATAGGACAAGGCGAAATAGGTTTGAGGCGGAGCTTGGGACGGAGGAACATCTCCTTTGTAGCCCGTGGGAAGGCGGGGAGTTGGGCCATTGACGGAGGGCGGAGGCAACTGCTAGGGCGAGGGGGGGGGTCGAAGGGGGGGTTTTCCTTGGAGGGAGGGGCGCCCCCCGACACCTGCTAATAACATGAGAGGGGACAAAGTCCCTCTACCAACAGGGTCCCTCCAAAAGCGGAGGCCAATGGCTCTGACGCCTGGTGGGGTCTAGACAGGAAAGAAAGGGTCGGTACAACACAGCCAGCGCCGGACCTAAGAAACATTATCCTACCACGCACTTGGGTTGAGTATGGGACAAACTCAGATTTCTATGAAGCGAGGGATCGAGAAAAAGGAAGGTGAAAAGGGTGCGGATGTCGACTGGGGCGCGAAACGAGACTGCGGAGTGAGGGCCGGTCCCCTGTCAGGTGTAGCCT
>Ga0179593_1380339_pt1 | contig 23159 bp, 25 predicted proteins | sample CZODoug2_1_08_16_FD_185931 | JGI IMG/M metagenome (GOLD analysis project Ga0179593, IMG submission 185931) | Vadose zone soil fungal communities from Angelo Coast Range Reserve, California, USA - CZODoug2_1_08_16fungal (PacBio error correction) | ecosystem: Environmental > Terrestrial > Soil >...
TAAACCTCCATGGGAGGGGCAGTTCCTTAGAAAATTTGGCCCACACCCTGGGACAGAAAGCCACGGAGCGTCACAGGTCCGGAAGTCTGGAAGGGGTTCTTCAGCGAATGTTCCATTTGGTGTTGGGGACAGGGTGAACTAGAGACATTTGGGTGCCTGTGGGGGGAGAAGTCCAAAGCCTATCCACTCCTGGGATGGCACGGAAAATTTTTTACGGGGGGTGTGCAGCATGGGGGACAGAGGGAGAGAAAACTGGGGAAGGGGACAAAAAGCTTCGGGAAGCGATGGAAGAGTGGAGCCAGGAACTTAGGGTGGTCAAACAGGTCACTCGGAACGAGAAGAAAGACAGAAGTAGTACCAAACCGACACCGAAGCGGAAAGAAGACGGGGGAGTTCCACTGAAATTTGTTAAACTGTCGGCGTTCCGTGAGCAAGGGGGTACAGGAAAAAATGACCGGACCAAAAAAGGAGAAGAAGGTGGAATCCAACGAAAAAAAAAAAACGATTCACTTTGAACCCGGGTCACACGAAAAAGAATGAAAGGAAATCAGTAAGAGATGAACTGGGGAAAAGGACGACTGGCCCTTATCTGCGGCCAAACAAGGCGAAACCAAAAACGCGAAAAAAGGGGAAGACGATTTATGACAGCAGAATCGGAAACCGCAAAGGGAAGGTTTTACGCAAAATACCTGAACGAAGCTACCGCCTGAAGGGGGGAAAAAGGGGGACTTTTAAAACCGAATGGAAATCAAAAAGGTTTCGAACGAAAAGGGGGAGGGGCCCCTACTTGAGAAATGAAATGCCACTACAACAGGCCAGTCGCCTCAGGTAGAATTGAAAGAGAGATGCACCAGCACAAGGGAAACAGACCGGAAAAAAAAAGAGCTCGGGCCGTGAACCGAAGGAAAAGCGCAGGCAGGGGGGGGGGGAACGAGTTGGTTGGCATGGGATATGGGCGCGTGGAAAGAGGGGGAAAAAATCACGCCAATCCGGGAAACAGGGAAGAAACTGAGTCACCCAAGGGGAAAAACCCGCGCGGGAGGGCGGACCCTATCGTACCTCCAGGGCCCTGACAGGCCGGGGGACGACAGAGGAAAGGAGAAAAAAAAAAAAAAAAAAAACAAGCAAAGAAGGTTCGAGGGGGGAGGAGACACTACTGGGGGGGACCGCGGGACTGAAGGGCAAAAACTGTCCGTCGGGGGTGAAAAAAACAACCCATCGAAAACTCAAAAGAAAAAAGAACAAGACGAACCCTGGACGTCGGCGCCTTGGTAGGGAAAATGGTAGCAGAGAAAAATCAGGGGGCGACTGCACGAAAAAATTCGGGTGAGGCGAGAAAAGTGATGCGCGGCCGGGGAAAAACAATCCCAGAAAAACCGCCCGTCTCACCCACTCGAAAGCGGAGTCAAAACACGCCAAAAGGGTGCAGGCAAGGCGCGGGGCCTGCATGACGAAGGCAAAAAAGCGGTCCGTTGTGCCAATCAAGGGCAACCACTTAACAACGCGATACAATAAGGCCATCACTGGCTTCATAAAAACGAAACGGGAAAAAAACCTAGCGGGGGGGCAGGGGGGGAAAAGGAAAAAAAGGAACCGTATAAGGGGGTTGCGTGCAGAAACAGCCAGATGCGGGCCAAGAAAGTTCACTAGAACAGCAAGCCATGCAATGGTACCGGAACCAAAACGTCGACAAACATCCCAATCGCTGCCTCGCGACGCTCAGGGTCGCTAAGCTGAGGGGGGGGGAAGAAGTGTATGCCTGTCGGGAGGATCAGAAATCGGATGCAAGCAGAAACACCGCAAAACACTCAGACTAAAAGGGGGGGCGGAACAGTGCATCCCCTGGAAACCTGGGTGGGGCAACACCAATTATTAAGTGGCAAAAAAAAGTTGAAGTGCAGGCGAGGTGGAAATCAGGGGGGGAACAATTGACCACAAAACCTTACTCTGGAATCCGCAAACTGTTCACGGAGGAGACAAAAACGCTGAAAGAGGGGAAAGGGTAGGAATAACAGGAGGTTGCCCAGGAACGAAGGTCGAATAAACGGTCAGGCGGGAGGAATTGTGTCCAAAACCCGAACGGAGGGGGGACCCCAACTACAAAAATCACTCAAAAGCGCCTTCCAAAGAGACGGGGAATCTACAAGAGGCGTCCCAAGAAAAAACGAAACCAAGAGGTTGCGGGCTGCTTTCGTCATCCAAAAAACCCGCGCAACGGGGGAAGGTGAAAAGGCGCTGAAGGCCGGGAAATTACGAAAATACTCTGTCTTTATAAGCAGCCAGTTGCGGTAAAAAAAAAAAAGGGGGGCCAAGAAGGACAGGAGGGACACAAGAAAGACGGAAGGGGGGAGGTGTCGGGGACAGCCGCGAAGGAACGATCCAGTCAACGGACAAGAAAGGGTTCTCAAAAAACCACCCACTGGGGGAAAACGAGTTGCGACTCTTACTCCCGCATCAGGAGAAGCAGGGACCACGAAGGGGACTGCTTCTGTGTCGAAAAAACCAAGCCGTAAACATGACGGGCGCAAGGAAAGGCCACCCACGGGGTTGAAGAAGAAAAGGGAGTCGGAAAAGGGAAACGTGTCAAATGTTGTGGTCTAATGGTTGTTAAGTGAATCGATGCGGGGCACACCCCCCCTTCAGGGGGACGTCTTACCCGCCCGCTATTCAAAAAGAAAAAGGGGACCGGAGGGAAGCGGGAACGCGAAGAAGAGCGATACCCGAAAACAGGCAGCAGAAAAAAACCGCGAAGAATCAATCCCTCCTGTCGGGAACGCAAAAAAAGTTCAAAGGGGAAAAGACCTAAGAGGAAAAAACCAAGCAAGAGGGGGAAGGGAAACCTGCGTCCCACGCATGAAGCCGTAAAAGGAAGGGCGAGAAACAAAAAGGAACTAAAAGCGGCCGAAAAAAAAGAACGGCAAGGGAGGTCAGTCCAACGCATTTAAGGGCAACGCCATGCAAAAAACTCCACGCGCCGCCATTCCACGCAGGAAAATGGCAAAGCCCACTGGTGGAAAAAGAAACAAAAACTGAAAAGAGGGAAAGGAGAAAGAAAACCGCAGAAAGTAGGAAGGACCTCAGTCAATAAAAATAGCGCGCAGCCCAAAAGACACCGCGATAGGTTATGCCTATCGCATCAAAAAAATTTAGGGGAGGAAAAAGGAAAAAAAGAAAAAAGAAGATCACGAAAAAGGGGGGGAAGAGACGGGGGGAGGGAGAGAAGTCGGCCCGCAAGGAGCGCTGTCGGGGAAAGAAGAAACTCGTCTGTTCGCTTGTATAAACCCAAAGAAGGTTTGAACCGGTCAGGGAAAAAAAAAGAGGGGGGGGGGGAAGGGGGGGGGAAAAATGCAAGGGGGAGCCCGCCGGCCACGGGGGGCGGCCAAAAAAAAAGGGATAGTTTGGTCGGAGAATGGAACCGGCTGAAACTTCCCCGGGGAAAAACACGCTTGAGGCGGTCTGGAATGGGGAAAAAGAGGAAAAAAGGAACAACTGTACGTAGGGGGTCCCATATGAGGTAAGGGGAAAGTTGCATGCAAAACGGCAATGTGCTCGAGCAAAAGAAAAAGGCCAACAGCAGGTTTACAAATGGTGGGCGGAAATACTGGGCGGGGGGGAGGGAGGTCTTGAAAAATGCTGACCGGCAGGGAGGGGAAAGCCAGCGACGGACCAATGGAAAAGGGACGATAACAAAAAGGCCAAAAGTCACTGATAGGAAGCGCCAGATTCCAAGGAAGACGGAATAGTAAATTCCAATGGTGCCAACCGTACAATTTCACTGGTTACAGTGTTTTTCAGAAAGAAAAGTGAGACGGAGACTCGCTGGTTGGGGGGGGTTTGCAAATTTAGCTAGGCGCAAACAACCGTGAAAAGATTTGCGGATATCGGAAGGGGAACCATGTAGTGGGGGGGCGGATTAAACTGGTGGGCTGAAGGCGGGTCCAGAAGTTCACAAAAGGGTTACGAAACAGGTGAGAGCAACGGGAACGAGGCTGATTCCGGTATTTCACTCTCGACTCGGGGTATGGTCAAGTACAAAAAACAGGTAACAGTCCCCTAAGATTGGGTGGAAGACGAACCTTTTAAGAGGATAAAAAAACGAAGAGTAAGCTTTAGGGAATCAAAGGAGGGGGCTGGCTAAAAGACCTATTATCGAAGTCAGAGTCCCAACTGGGGGGGGAGGGGGGAAGGGACATTCCGTTTTAAGGACTGAAAGTCCGAAACATCTATACTCGAAAAAGAAGAAAAAAAAAATAGTACCACTTGGTGGGCCTCCCAGTTTGACGTTCGTTCGAGGGGTTCACTATAAGACTCTTCGAATGCAGTGGGTCAAAAACTTTGGGGGGGAAAAAAAAAAAGGCGAGAGGAAAAGTGAAGAAGACCTGAATATGTTACTCGGCTGGGGAAAATATTCAAAGAAAATGGGCAGGACGGAGAGGGGGGCAATTTGAAAGTGCGAGGGCATGGGCTGGTGGGAATGGGACCCACGTAAAAATATGCACTTGAAACCCTAAAAAAAAAAAAACACAGTCAATTATAGCACGCAACAAAAGGGAAAAAAGAAAGTGGAAGGACCTGGGCCGCATGGGGGAAAAGTAGGTGAAGAACAGGATAAAGAAAACGAACTCTCTCGACTTCTACCGGTAATATCGGGGCAAGAAAAAACAGCTTCAGCGCTTAGGCAGGAATGTGACGTCCCACCGACGGCCGACGGCCGGTTAAAGGGGAGGAAGGGGGGGCCAAGAGAACAGAGGGGAATTAAGAGTGAAAGTAACCTTTCACAGAAAAATAGGGGGGGGAGGGAGAAAAACCCAGAAATAAAAAAAAATAAAGGAAGCGAAGGTTTACTCAAAACCAAATGCAGGCGCACAAAAGTAACTCCTGAGGGTGGAAACGGCTTGCGGGTGGCTGATAGGTCAGAAAAGGTCAAAATGTTTCTGGTCCACAGGGAAGGGACACCGGGTTCGGGAGGAAAGACTTGTCGGAAGGAAAGGTGCAGCCTCACAAGTCCAAGTCGGAGTGTCGGACAGGCTGAGTCCTCTTTGCACCTAAGTTTGGTTAGCAAGGTACCCGAACTGACCAAGAGGAGTTGTCCCCTAGTAAGCCTAGAAAAGAGAGGCAGCGGTCAGAAACAAAAACCTCAAGGGGGTGGGTATTGAAAAATTCTCAGGTTAATGAGGAATCTGGAAAAAAGAGAATGGGAAAAAACCCGTCAAACTCCAGTGAATAAAGCGAACCAAAAACATTTAGGGGGAATGGACACTTTTGTTGCAATTGGCGTTCAAACCCGTAACGGAAACATAAGCCAAGTAATCAGGTGTTTCGTCGCCGCCGAACGACGCAATGGAGTAAAGGAGAATACGCCCCTTCTACCAAAGAAGGGAAAAAAAAACAAGTAAAAAAAATAACCCACTCCACTTAAATGAGGGCCCCGGCTGGCCCGGTGGGGAAAAAAAAGCAGCAAAAAAATCAATGTTATTGGGGGGTATAACCTCCTGGGCAGTTGATGTGGAATAGGAAAAGCGCTAAGAAGATATAAAATTACCAACCTCTGACCATCAGAACAGCTCCCGAGGGGAAGTCCAGGGGTAAAATGGGGGACTGTCAAAGGTTTCGCGTTCCAACTCAGCGGGAAGTACGTTATACGTATGCAGGGAGGAGGAGCGGGGAAAGCTGAGCCCCGAAGTAAGAAAAAAAGGAAAAGGACTCGAGCAAACGTGAAAAAAAATCCTGCCACTTCAAACGAGAGGGGTTTTCAGCATCGGAAGGTTGAGGCGGGTTCGTCAAACGGTTTGGTTCAGATGGGGGGGCGAAACCCAGAAAAAACGAAGACGTTGGGGGGGGACTGCCGACAAATTCGCAAAGGGTCGGGGGCGGGGTCACAAGAGAAAACATAGAAGGGAAGGGAATTCACAAAAATCGGGACTCAAAAAGAATGCGCCAGGGAGGCCTGGACGGCACCTTGCCACGGTCAGGTCGCACAGGTCGTCGAACGGCAGGGATCGTTGGGGCAAAAAGGTCCCGGGCAAGGGGAAACGCTTGGCAGATAGACTTTGGTAAAAATCTGGGGGATGAGAGCAGTACGAGAGAGGACCTCGTCCGTGTCTTCAATGAGGCAAATCCCTCCACAAAGATAAAACTCCGCCAAAACTTCATCGATGGCGAAGAATGGTTCCCGAACTCGACAGAGAACGAAAAACTGTAACTAAGAGGTAGGGGGGCGCACAACCCCAGAAAAAATTTTGTTGAAGTCTGCAAGTAAAAGGAAAGGCTGGGACGGGTGTAACAAGCTAAAAATCGTAAAATAAAAGAGCAAGCCGAAAAAGCAAATGTCGCTGGAAAAAAAAGTGAAGGCGCCGTGCCAGAAAACTCAACGAAACTACTCGGGTGGGGTGGGGGCACCAATAGATGGGGTAGTAGACAGGCACCGCACCACGCGGTCCACCTTTGGGGGAAGCTGAGAGAAAAAAACCAACAGAGGATTAAGGAACTATAGGGGGTCAAACGCGTGTGGAAGCATGTCCTACAATGGGAAACAAAAAACAAGGGGGAACCATCCACGAACATAACTAGGGGAAAGTTCTGTATTTTCAATTGAGAGACTTGGTTTCCGGAATGGCTTTCGTCAAAGTACCTTTTGTGGACATGGGGGAAGAAGAAAGGGAGACCTAAAGAAAGAAGGAAAGTGTCTGTTACCAATCGGGGGGACTAAGATAGCGAGGACTCATAGGCAAAATGGAACCGCGAATGGAGATGGAAAACAGCAGGTAGAGGGAAGTGCCCCCTTTGAGTCCAGGGAGAGGGTAAAGAACACGGTAAGGACGGACAAAAACCTGAGAGGGGAGTTTTAACCACGAGCCTGTTTTTGTTTGTTCAATTAAGACTGGGCATGCGGTCAGGAAAACAGTAAACACAGGGGGGGCCAACTAACACTTTCATCAGGGGAAAAACCCCGAAGTCTGGGAAACGCTAAAGTGCGCCATCTCAAAAAAAAAAAGATGCGCTCGAAAGGTGAAAGGAACTGAAACGGCGAATCGCGGTCTTGGTCTGCGTAAAACGCGCTGCCACGGCGGACAAAGAACAAAAACTAACGGCCGCAAAGTGCGGTGAGAAAAGAGGGAGACCGGTGGAAAAAAACCCGAAAGGATAGGCTTTGAAAACATGAAGGGAAGCCTATAAAAGAGTTTGACGTACAGGACCATGAAAAGGTGGGTAAAGAGTGGTTCTAAGACAAGGTCTACAAGGAAAAAAAGGAGGGGACGGAAGCTCAGAAGGTAACGAACTTTACCAAGAAGGATCTTACCCAAAAAAGGAGGAACCGCGGAAAAAAGGACAGGAAAGAGACCGGGGGGTGGAAATCGAGACTTTGGCAAATCAAAAAAAGAGCAAAAAGGGAATTTCATGGGAGAAATCTGGGGGACCCAAAAAAAGTGGGACCGATCGGAGAACCATCACGCACCCATTGGAAAAGGAATCCGCAATGGGCAAAGTAGGTTCAAAAACGGAACAAGGAGGGCGAAGGGCGGTACTCCATGGAGGGGGAAGTCCCGGGACAGTCTCAAGTAAAGAAGCGGCAAGACAAGGGCTTGCACAGCGACCCACGTGAAACCCGGGAAACTGAATGGAAATGTTTCCTTGGGGTTGGAACGCAAAAAAAATACTGATAAGAATGGCCCCGGCGACCAGGAGGAAGCCTGGGAAAATGGTAGGAGGAAAGGCGCTAACGAGGGGTGGGAGAAGCACGGGGCAAAAAAAAAGAACACCCCAAAAGGCTTTTACGAGAAAGAAGATACTTGAAAAGCCGGGGCACGGGGACCAATACGACCCCGAGAGCCGTTCTACGACCACTGCAAGAGTGCAAGTCCAGAAACAAGTCAAGGAGGAACAGTTGCCTTGCCCCCGAGCCCTCAAACGCTTTTCCGTGAGCGAAAAAAAGAAACCGGGACTCCAGAACTGAAGTCGCCACGAAAATCGGCCAAGCCTGGCGGGAAAACAAAACAGCACGGGTCGCCGAAAGAGTGGGCGGCAAAAAAACGAAGGCTGACCGTGGGGAATGACAGGAACAGAAACAAAATCATGGAGGTGGACACTCGCCACAAGCACGGGACCTTTCGCGTTTTGTAAAGAGGGCCGGGGCAACAAACCGGAAAAAACATCGCATCTCTGGAAAAGGGAAGGGGGGAGGAGGGGATCGAATTCAGGATTTTATCACATGTAATTAGTAGGTAAAAAGATGAGGAATCCTTCAACTCACAACTGCGGGCGGAAAAAAGGGGGGCCCATAGAAACTGTGCAAAATGCGGCAATTATTTGGTGTATGAAGTGGGGGGGCGGGAGGCGGTGAAAGGGGGGCTAAAACCAGCCAGTCCCCATAAGGAAAGGAAAAAAAAACTAGGTAAAACCACCGGAAACGCCGGCAGATGACTCCTTCCACGTTAGTAAGGGAAAAAAAAAAAAGGTTGGACGCGAGAAAAAAATAGAGGAGGCGTAGGGGAAAGTTTGACACCGTGGACGACAGTCGGAAAAGGGTCCCAACGACCCAGCACTCGCAGAAGAGCCTCAAATCTCGTGGAAGAGAAAAACCGAGTGTTGGAGACCAGACTCCCATAATTGTTTTTGAGTTCGCGTATGAGAAACGACGTACAAAAAGCGGCAAACACAACTGGAAATTTCTTCCGGAACTTCAATCCCGATAAACCAAAGCGGAAGGGGAGTCTCGCAAAAAAAGCGGGAATCCAGAAACTCGGTTCCTACGAAAAAGGCGGAGCAAACTCTTAAATGGTGGACGGTGGGGGGAGGTCAGCCATTCTATAAAGGACTCATGCAAAGGAGCCCAATCCTTCGGGCCGGTGAGATCAACAGCAAGGGAGAAGTGTTTGGGACTACTCCCTTTGGGGTTGTAGCAAGCTACAAGCAAGATTCAACTTCTGAAAGGATTACTCCAAGTCTCGATGAAAGCTCCTCTGGGCCAACAGGGCAGCCAAAAAGGAGACTCTGTCAAAAAAGGGGGAAGACTGGACCATGAAAGGTGGCCACCTTTGGGGGGGGGAGGGAAGGTCTTACATTTAGCATAGGATCTGCCATTCAACTTCCTCCCAAGGGAAAGGAGGGGAAGGAACCGTGCTCCCCTTAAGGGTCTTTTGGTGGTACAAAAAAAAAAAAAAAAAAATCTTCCTCAAGATAAAGGAACCCGAAAATCCTGAGGGCGGGACAGGAAGGAAGGCGAACCTGGGGGGGAAGGCCATAAACCCGTCTCCTTCTCCGAAAAGGGTCCGGAAAAGTTTAACCTCTGGTAAAAAAGAAAAATTGCCTTATGACTCTTGAGAAAAACCGCCGCGCAGGCCAAAACCCGTCCCACGGGGCCGAGGAAAAAGTGGCCTGGGGGGGGAATTGAAATGAGGGCTCGCACCGAACAAAAGTAGGCTGCGAATCAAGGGGGACCGGGCTGGGGGTGTTTCCGGCAAGGAACGAAGCGTTCCCAACACACTCGGAATAACGATACAAGACCAAAGGGACGCAACACCTCCTTCACCGGTCATTTATAAAAAAAAGGGTTTGTAGGCCTGGAAACAGGCCAGGTGGGAAGGAGAGAACAATCTACCAAGCGAAGAAAAAGGGAACTTTGCCTCGAAGGGACAACAGCGCGAGCCGGAACGGAGAGGAAGAGATCATGGGGAGGGAATCGGGATAAGAATAGGACTCAACAGACCGGGAATGTATCTCAAAGGATCAGATTCGAAAAAAAAAAAAGGATATCGGACGAGAGAGAGGGGGTTAGTAGAGAGAAGACTAGGGACGCTTCTTCTTGGGGTTCTCGGGGGAGGATTAAAAACACGGGCTTCCAGAATGGTCCAGAAACATTGGGCGGAGGCCCTGCCCGACCTAAGGAAGGGGGGAGTCCAGGCGAGGGAAGGGATTTGGGCTTTCTGGAACCAACGACTAAGTTGTCGGGCCCCGTACACCCGGTGAGTGGCAGCGGGGGAAAAAAAAAAGGGAAGGACAGGGGGAGGTATATCAGGCCAAGGTACTAACGGCTCGTGGGGGGGAATAGGAGGTACATTTCACGGCGGCAAAATTTGCGACGAGAAGGGACTTTAAGGCAAAGGGGGGGGGGACAGAAGGGAGAGAAAAAGAGGGGGTCGTGGACGAGTCGCCTTCAAAAGCTACCCTTCTGCATGTGTATCTAGAAACCAGAACCTGGCGGGAAGAAAAAATGTAAAAACGAAAAGTGCACAATGAAATGGGGATCAGCGGTTCGGCCGACAAAAGGCCGATAGTATAAGGCCATACGAAAAAGGGCACTTGACAGTAGAAAAAGGTGCATAGGGCTACTCTCCTGGTGGTGGGGGGGGGGGGGGCGTCATCCCTTTTCAAATAAGATGAAAAAAAGCTTGTAAACTACTGGGAGCAAACCGCCTTTCGGATGGGAGGAGGGGGAGACAGGCGTCGTTCAGTATGAGAAAGCGGAAACAGATGAGGGGCGCAAAAAATGCCAAACCGGGAGAACTGGAAAAGCCCTATATCAGGGCCGGCCCAAACACCGTAAAGATTGCATGAAACCAAAAGACGAGGAAAGTCGAGGAAACAAACTGACCTGTTACAACAGATGAGACGAAGAAGAGCGAACGGACCCACTTGAAGGTTGGGGGTGAATGAGGAGGCGCGAACTACGAAAATACGCCGACCGACAAGTGGAGGGGGGGGGGGGGGGCAGAGAGGGGAAAAGACGGGTACTCGGTCCACTATAGGGAGGTACGGCTGGGCCGGGGAATCACCGCTGTCGGGTTTTTAACACTCCGCTGAGGGAATTCCGTAAGTCGCCGGAAAACCGGACTGTGGCTGGGGGAAAGAAAAGACCTGGATGCAAATAAAGGGGAGAGATACACTATCTCGCCCCTTTTGAGAGAGAGCAGGAAGGGAGGGGAAAATGCCAACAGTATGGAAAACTTCGCGGGTCGAGAAATTCCCAGACACTTAAGAAAGGAAGAGATCCCCACCTTGGTACTAAAATTCTGGAGTGGAAGGGGGGGGGCGGTCAAGGGAAACGGAGTAACCGAAAAGAATCTCAATTCCCTCGAACAAAGGGTGGAATTACCAGCTTAAAATACAGGGCGGAGAAAGGACCAGCTTGGGGGGGCGGGTTCCCTTCCTTTTGCTAAAAAAAAACCACACCGGCCGCTTTTAAACGACGCCCAACGTTCTTGTCAAAGATTTCAAAAAGGCAGGTCACTCAAGCTGTCTCGGAATAAACGAAAAGGAAAAAAAAAAAATAGGGCTTACGAACTTCTTGTTTTGGTCCGAGAAGCAGTTTCTGGAAGGAGAGTGGGAGTAACGAACAAACGGTGGTGGGGGTTCTTGGGGTAAAATCTTGCGTCGGGGAAAAATTAAGGGGGAAAAAACGGGAGTGCACAAGGAAATAGTGGGAGGTACTTCAGTACGTAATCACTAGGCCCCCTCCATGGCGCGGTAATTTGTGCGGACTCTCATCGGGCCGGGTGTTGAAGAAAGTGGACAGATGAGGGAGGAGGGATGGGGGTGCCCCAAACGCCCAAAGGAAAAAAAGGAACGAGTCGCAGACAAATTGATGTGGCGGGGGAAAAAAAAAAAAAAATAAGTGAAGGGGAGAAGATATTGTAACAACCCCTCGAACCGGCTTCGCCTCAATTAAACCGGGGGAAAAAAGAAGCAGTTAGAGTTCGAGGGGAAGGTGAAAAAAAACCGGACGGGGGGAAACTTCCCCTTCAGAAACGCGGGCTCTTTCCAGAGCCTTGGGGAAAAGAAAAAAAGAAAGGGAAAAGAGGACTAAGAGGTAGAAAAAAAGTGCAAACCGTCAGCCCGGATCCCTACCAACCTGTTCCCTCCGCCCAAAAAAGTTCCTGGGGTGAAGGATCCAAGGAAACGAAAGCATTGTGGGGGAGAGGATCAGGGGGAAAAAGATGGGCGTATGTATACTATCGTGTGGCCCCCCTATCAAATACTCAGAAAATGGGTCCTTGAAAGAAAACGTCGAGAAGAAGCGGGAAAGAAGAGAGGACAGGAGGTAAATCGTTAACTGTGTGAGCGGGGGAGTAGAGCGGAAAAAGGAGAGGGGAAAGACCGTAACCTTGGAGGGGGGCTTCTGCCCCGTGGAATAAGCCTTAATACGCCGATAGAACCAGAAAAAAAAAAAGGAACGGGAAGAAAACGGGGAGAAGAGTCCTTCCATATACCTATGGTTAAACAACATCTTTCCCATCGGGGCGCGAAAAAAAAAAAAAAAAGTGTGTGAAATGGTGGGCAGGGGGGAAAAAAGGGAAGGGAGGGGGACCGGGATTCTTTTTTCGGCCAAAAAAGTGGGACTTGGGGGGTCGCACAGGAGGGTGTGGGGGGGGAAAGGGCACAGTAAAAGAGAAGAGGAAGGTGGTTTTTTGGTGGCCAAAATCGTACTCGAGCTGTAATTAAGCCTGCGAAAAAAAACGGAACCGCAAGGTAAGGGTTTATACGGGGGGGCGTTCCCTGAACGTCCGAGGGACCCGCCTGCGTTCTGTGGGGGGGAATTCCAGGGAAGGGGGAAACGGATTCCATTGCCACGAATAAAAGACTTAAAAATACGGGAAAAGAGAGAACCAAAAGCTAGGTGAATTTCCCAAAACAGGGAGTTCTTAGAATAAGGACAAGTAAAGCAAAATCACACGGGGAATCCGGCTGACCAGGTCCATCGAAGAATTTTGCAAAAAAGAAAAGTAGACGGCTCTCATAAAGTGGAAAAAAAAAAGGATTTGGAAGGGAACAAGCATAAACCCTAATGTTTTGCAGTCGTGCCACCGCCAGTGTGAAGCGGGGGGAACGGGGGTGGAAAGATAAACCCCCCCAAAAAAGATAGCGAATCGGCGGAAAAAAAGTAAAGAACATCGGGCTGAAACTGGGACCTGAGAGTCAAAAAGTAACTCCCTTTACTATGGGATAGGAAAAAACAGGTGTGAAAAAAATGGGGAGTAAAAGAACAGGCACCCTGACCCACGACCTTTTCAAACCAAACCGTTGAAACCCGTCAATAAAACATAACCAACAGGAGGAGGAAAGGATATGGGACGCAAAGAAAAAAAAACGGAAGTGGGGCAGGGGAGGTAGACCGAACCCATTATGACCAGGTTACTCTCCCCACATGCCGAGAGGTAACCGGGGAAAGAGGACAAGGTAAGTTTAAAGAGGGAGTGGCTTGGGGAGTCCTCTCCCCAGAAAAAACACAAAAAAAATCGAACTTGGGGGATAAATGGGGGCAAAAGGGACAATAAAGAGACGGGGGGGGGGGGGGGGGACGGCAACTACGAAAAAAGGTTGCTTTTTTTTCCTTCACATCGGTAACGATCTAGTCCAGAAAAGGGAGGGCGCAAAGAGGAGGTAAAAATTTGGGGGGACATCTCTCTGCTTTTGGACCCTTTCCCTAACGAAACGAGGCCTAAACGGGAAAGGAGCTCCAGGCGCAAGAGGGGGAAAGGAGATTTTTGGGAAAAGAAAACATCTTTGCTGAAGGAAAGGAGGGACCCAAAGAGAAAAGCCGGGGGAACACAGAGAAGAACCCTAAAGAAAAAACGTGTAGCGCCCGTTCCTATCTTAGAAAGGAAACAAAACACCCCCCACCCCACCGGGTTTGGGTAAGGGGGAAATGGAAAATTCCACGAAAGCAAAGCTGTTGGTATCGAATTTAAACCAACCGACAAAACAACAAGGACGAACGACGAGGAGACCAAGGAAGAGGGCCCGCCAGGGCGGCTCCACCAAATAAAAAAGAAGTTGAGCTAACCCTACACTAAATATAGGTGAAAAAACCGATCCAGGGAAAAAGGGAAATGACGGACGAAAGAAAAAGTATGGGGTCTACTTCTTCTATCAAAAGGGTCTACAACAACGGGCCGACGTCAAAAACTAATGAGAAGTAAGAAAAAATTTAAAGAGAGAGGACCATAGAAGGAACAAAACAGAACCCTTACCTCTCTTCTTTCGGGGGTTGAACTAGCGAGATGGCTTGGATCAAAAGGAGGACCTGGAACGAGGGACAGGAGAGAGGGAGTGTACCGATCAAAGGGGAATAAACATAATGGCCATATCTCTCACGCGGGTGGGTCTGAACCGGCACGGCAAAGGGGAGTGAACGTCAGTTCAGACCCTGGGAAAAGGGCCGGGGGGGTAAGAAAAACTCAAAAAAAAAAAAAAAAAAAAAAAACCTTCAATTATTCCGGTAAAGCTGCGCCAAGGTCTTGCGCTACTACTGGTGAAACAAAAGCAGGGGGGGTTTAAGGGGCAAGGGGAAAGGGAGGGGTGGGGGAAAAACCAAGAAAAAAAAAGAGACCTAAAAAAGAAAAAGGACGCACTGCACAGTCCCTACAGGACTTTAGGAATGACCTAATACTCGAAACGGAAAGAAGGGGACTAACGCACCGCCCAGCGTGCCAGAGGAGGAGAAGGCTGTGATAGCAGCAAATCCGTTTAAAAAAAAAAGCATATTCGCGTGACAAAAAACTGTGTCAAAAACAAAGACATCTAGGCAATAAGCCGGTAAAGCAGCAGCTAGCGGGGAAAAAAGTGAAGTCATTCACGGATGGGCTCGGATCCGCTCTTGGGGATGAGCCCGCGAACCCGGCCAACCGCAAAAAAGGTCGCCAAGGAAAGGAAAGGGCACAAAGAGGAGGTCCAATGGCCCCTCTAAGGTAAAACCGACGTTTGCTGCACTAAGGGTAGTGCAGGAATAAAGACGCAAAAACGATGAACGTGAAAAAAAGCGTGGGGAAAGGAAAAAATAAATAAGAAAACTCCTTTAAAGTGTCCGCCCGTGGTCGCCCCTTCCATCCTCCACTCTTCGAGAGAAAAGGGGGAGCTGAAACTGAAAGCGACGATGGGGGAAAGGAGGGGTGAAGCGCGATCAAAGGCGGGTATAAGTCTGCAAGGCCCTAGTAGCACAGGAGGCAACAAAGAGGAAAAGGTTGGGAAAACCGCTCCTTAATTAGGTGACTGAATGTGGCTGGAGGTGAGGAAGGAAAAAAAGAAACAGGAAAGAGGAGAAGGCTTCAAAAAGGGAAAAACCCTCCTGTCGGAATGGCTGCAGGTAGGGAAAGCGGGGGGGGGGAAAAAACAGGGACGAAAAAGGACCAGTGTCCCAGCTGAGGGGAAAAGGGGGAACCGTTTTCCCTCTCACTGTGAAAAAAAAAACAGGGAGGCAGAGGGAGAATCCGAGCTTGGGAATACTATAAAGAGGTAGAATCGGTGGGGCCAAAAAAAAGAATATGGCGGGGAGGCCGGAATTCGTAGGTGACTACTGGGGGAACTAAGCCAACAAAAAGCAGAGCGCGCAACTTCCGAAAGAACTCGGAGGCTTTAGGAGGAAAAGCAGGACTCGGAAGGAAGCGGTCAGGTTGCCTCCAAAAAAAGCCCCATCGCGCACCCTCCCGCGGACGGGTACAGAAAAACCCAACATTCGAGGAGCGCAGATAGGAAAGAACCCGCCGGAAACGCAGGCCAAGGGTACGCCGAATTTTTCTGACGAAGGGAACCCGCAAATCACAGAATCCAAACAAACATTCACGACAGCTCTTCAACGTGAAACGGAAACTGGGGGAATGTAGGGCCAAAACAAGCTTAGAAAAAAACAGTCACCTCCAAAAAGTGAAAAGGGGGGTCCCGGGCGATGGAAAGGGGCCCATCAAAAGGGCGCGAACGGAAGAAATCTTAACGCCAGGAAAAAAGAAAAAAAACCGGCCCCTGGGCCGGACGTTGAACAAAACATCGCCTCAGTCCGCCCCGGGGAGGGGAGGGGGGGAAGAAAAGGAAAGCAAACCTGGTTCAACAAAAAAGAAGGAAGGAAAAAAAATCGGCCTCCAAAAAATAAAAAAGGCCAAATCATAAGCTTGAAACGGGTAATAAAAAGGTGGGCCATTAATCAGTCTCGTCGGAAAGCCGATAGAAAGGGTCTTTCCAAGGACAACCCCAAAGGAAAACGGAATGGGGGGAAGAAAGTACAAAATGGGAAAAGGTGACAAAAAAAATCCCTCCCGCCATAACGCCTCCAATAAGGGAAAAGAAGAGGGACGGGGCGGGACAAGTACTCCGAATAAGCGTGGGAAAAAGGCAAGCAAAAAATCCAAATACCTCAGACAAAAAAAAAACCAAGACCCCACACAAGGGAGGAAGAAACAAACCCCAAAAAGGGGGGAACGAAAAACGACAAAAGGTTGGGGTAAAGAAAAAAAGGTTCTGGAACCTTCCGCATAGACAAAAGGAGAAAAAAAGTCGAGAACATAGACAGAACGCCAAGCAGATGCCGGGGGACTCTCTCGGAAGAGGGAGTGGTCGAGAGAGGATTAAAGAATATGGGAAACAAAAAAAAAAAGAGGGAAAAGTAGAAAAGAGAAGGAGAGAGCAGAAAAACCTTTTGAACAGTGCGGCTCGCAAGGCGAGGGTGGAGGGAAAGCATAAAAGAACACTTAAAAACTGCACAGGGGGGGGACGCAGTGAGGGACAAAAAAAACTGGCACGTTCCCGGTGGTGGCCCAGACCACGTGAAAACCAGGGGGGCAGGAAAGGGCAAACGGTTCGGCACCCGCAAACGCCGGGGAGGGCCCGGGAAAACGGAAAGAATGGGTATTGGGTCTTTCAGGGTTCCCTCTGGCCGGGGACAGAAAGAAAAAGAGAAAGGGGGAAAAGGGATCTACGACTTGAGGAAAAGGTCTTTTGACGGGGGGAATCCTTTGCGGAGGAACACGAAAAAAAAAAAACCATAATGAAGAACAGGAATAAAAGAAACGGGTGGCGCAGAAAAAGTAGTGCAGAAACTGGGGGGAATCCCGCGTTTTTTCAAATAGTATTGGGGACTTAGCGATCGGAGAGGAGAGGAAGGAAATTAAGGCCGGGACAGGGTGGAAAATCCCGCGCACCTCTTCTGCAATTTGACGACGGAACAAAGGAGAAAAAGGTGAAGAAAAGCCTCGGCTGGGGAGGAGGGGAAACAACTAGAGCGGGAGTTGTCCCCTTTTGGGTCAAAAATCCAAGGGACACGGGAAATGGCGATCAACGAAAGAAAAACGTTGAAAAAAAAGGGGGGTTCAGGGGCAATGAGAAAAGCTGGGAGGAGGGAGAACAACCCGAAAAATGTGGCGGGGGGGGCCGCTGGTATGGGGGAAGGGCGAAGTCCACTAAGTAAGCGGGCAAGGGCACCAAAAGGACAACAAAAAACGGGGGCGGGCTATGGGGGGGTATCCGCCTGGAAAGCTGGTGGGGGAAATAACAATGAAAGGGAAAATGGGGGGGTGAAAAAAAAACTGGGTGAAAAACGAACGGGGGACCACGTACTTACTTCGATGTAGCCTGGAAGAACGAAGGAAAAGGACGGAAAAAAGGAGGGGAGACCGCCCGGAAAAACACCTGCCGGGGGAGCAGTGTCAAGGCATGCGACATGAAAATCGGCGAGCCAGCACAACTCGTGGGGTTGGCAGGGGAAGCTGGGGAGGGGGACCTCGGGCCAAAAACGCGGGCAAAAGAAAAGAAAAATGGCGCTGGAGGAATACCTAGGGGGGTCGTTGGGGCCCGCGAGCGGAATTCATAAAGAAGAAAGCGGAGTGATCGAGGCAAAACACGTCTAGGTTTTTGTTGTTGGGTTTGGACCAAGCCCCAAAAGACAGAAGGGCGAGGAAAAGGGAAAATGAGGGGAGAGAGGGGGCCTGTCTGGGGGTGGGGCCAAGACCAACGGAGGGGGAGGGTCACATAGTCCAGCACGCACGGAAGCACCAACGGGACCTAAAAACCTTGAAGAAGGACCTGGGGAAGCAGTTGGGACGAGAAAAGGGGGAGGTAAAGGGAATGATCGAAGAAGGCAAGATCTCCCCTCAGGAAAAGAAGGAGTGAAAGGAGGAGGGTCATAATCGGACGAGCACAATGACCCAAAAACCGCGGCCGCTGGGGACCGGTGCACCCCCACACGGACAGCCGGGGGGGAAAAGAGGCCCACACAAAGGGGAGGGTCGCGTGCAATCCTGGGGGTCACAACCTGCCGACTTCCTAAAAGTCCCTCCAGGCTTAATCCTGCCGCATCGGCGGTTGGGAAGGGAAGAAACCCCTCGGCAAGTGGGTAAGGGGGACGAAGGGGGGACGGGAGGGGGGGGGCCAAACTTGGCGATAGGCGAAGTCCGCAGGGGGGGGCTGTTACACTTAATCTTTTTGTTTCACCCGGACTCCTAGGGACGAAAAAAAAACTGCGGGACCAGGAGGAGGACAACGGGCAGCGTAAGTTTTCCTAGGTGTGGAGCACGGGGAAAAAAAAGACAAGGGAGAGGGAAGGGGAACAGGAAAAGAAGTCAAAGCAGATTCAGAGTCCCAAAAACTCCGACATGGAGAAGACCCGAAAGGGGTGGGTACTTGGCCAAATCCACGTAAGTTGAGATCGTCCCCAAGAACAAGTGCAATCAGGGACGACCCGGGGGAGGAAAGGGAATGGGGGAGACTTTCGATTGAGGGATGTCTTTCCAAAAAAAGTCACAACGACCGGCCCAAAGTAAAAAGAGGGAACGGTGGGCGCCCGCCGGAAGGAAAGAAGGGGGGAAGAACGGGGAAAGTCTTCCTCCCCATGTGTACCCGAGGCCCTTAAAACAAAGGGGGGGAGGAACAAAGAGCGAAAGACAAACTGGTACGCCGGGGGAAAATGCGGGAGGGAAACAATAATTTTTCGCAGAAGCAAGAGGGAAAAAAGGTGAGGGGGGTTGGTGTAACGAAGGGACGGCCAATAAGACACTACCATCTCCATTTTGAAATCGAATAGGAAGAAGAAAGAAAGAACAGCCCCGGATTTCAAAGGGAAACCCCTAATCGTCGTGTGGTCAATCAAATCGAGAGGAAATCTCGGGAAAAGGTAAGGGAATGGAAAAAAAGTCATTACCACCGCCAGTTACAGGGGGGGACCTGAGGCGAAAGGAAAAAAAGACAGGGAGGTTGAAACACGTGTAAAAAAGGACCAATAACTTTGAACCCCGGGAACTGAAAATAGGCCTTTCGGCGGGTCATCCCAAAAACATGTTTCAGGAGGGGGCGAAACAAGCAGGAAGAGGGCCACCGAGAGGGGGGGGAGGGGACATAAATCGAGTAGAAAAAGGAACCGTGTTGTGGGGGGGGGCAGGATGGGCAAACCCGGAAAAAAAATATAAAGCGAACCGCCTCAGCTGACTACGATTGCAGGGCATTAAGAAGGCGAAAAAACCACTTGGACGCGGTCTTCAAAAAACACGAAGAGGGAAAAGTGTTCACTAAGAGTTACCCTGAGGGGGATCGGGAAAAAGGGGAAAACTGGTAAAACTGACCGACTTGAAAAAAAAAAACAAAGAATCTACGGGGAAAAATCCGGACTGGGAAAACCACAGGCAAACGGGTGATCGGGGAAGGGAAAAAGGCGGTCTTCAAAGGGGTATCTTACTTTAAGAAGTAAGTAAAAAGATGCAGTGAAAGAAGTACTCGAACTGGCTGAAGAATGGGTCCGATGCAAAATTATCAAACTAGAATTCAACCTAAGTAGCACAAAAAGACAATTGGGGGAGGATGACTTCAAGAGAACAACCATTACGGGCAAAAAAAAAGGGATAAAAAAAACATGTATGTCAGAAGAAACACTAAAAAGAAAGATCTTCAAACGTGAACTTGTTCACTAGTGCCAGAACGGTCAATAGCTGGGAGAATCGTGGGAAAGGAAAAAAGGAGAAATTGTAAGTGAATGCACACTGAAAACCACTCTTTCATTGCACCTGAAATCCTAGGAGCAAAAAAAAAAAAAAAAAAAAAAAGAAAAAGTAAATATGTAACGTCCCAGAGACATTACGTCAAAGGAAAAAGCCGTGGTGGAAGGGGGAGGGAGAAAAGAAAAAGTAAGAAAAAAGGGGGGGGGGACATCCCTAAAATCCAGTCCAAAATCAGGGGGGGGAGGACGGGAAAAAAGGGTGGGAATGGTTCATATTGTTTTCTCGGGGGGGGGGCTCTCGGAATCGAAAAAAAAAAAAAAAAAAAAACACCGGGTGGTGAGGGAAGGGAGTCGTCAAAAATAAGGTACTGGAAAGTACAAGTTTTATGGGGTGGTGCTCAAAGTCGGGGAAAAAAAGGGACCATCAGAAGAAAATGTGTAGAGAAGCTAAAGGAGCTGGAAAGGAGCTGGAGCGGGGTAAGGGACAAAGCGAGAACGAACCGACGTATAAAAAAAAAAACCAGACAAAGGGGGACTGCAAAATAGGGGAGTGGGGGTCCATGGGGGGACAAGGCCCCAGAGAGGGGGAAAAAACGTCCAAAGCGGTCCCGGACCGGTAACTGTGGAACCAACAGGAATGCGTGGTAGCTCTTGGCGAAAGCCAGTAGTTGGAGGGTGGAAGACATCAGGTCCTGGCCACAAAGTAATACTGGGGAAATCGAGTAAAGTCTAAAATTTAAGGGTCAGATGTTCTTCGAAACCCCCGGGTAAACAACGCGAAAAAAAAAAAGAAACGAAGAGTGGGGAGCAGAAAAAATTCAAACTAAACTCACATTTAGTTTCGAAAACATCCTTAAAAAAAAAAGGGAAAGGGGGAACCCGAAGAAAGCGTGACAAAGACGGGGGAGCAGGGGGAAAAGGGACAGACCTAAGGTTCTTTGTCTAATGAGTCCAAGCAGGGGGGGAGGGAACAGGAAAAACGGAAAAAAGGGAAAAGGGTGATTCGACGACCTTGGAAACAAGGGGAAAACAACCGCCCGGAGGGGAAGGAGAAAAAAAGGACCTATCTACTTCCTTCGTCGAGACGGGCAGGGGCTGGGAAAAGAAAGGGAGGAAAAAAAGTTCGGGAGATCTTGGACTCCCAGGGGGGAAGGGATAGGTATCCAATAAAACAACATCCTTTAGATTAGCTCTAAATAAACACTTGGTCAGGGGGGGGAACCCGGAACCGTAAAGAAGGCAAAGGCAGACGTTTAAGCACTGGGGAAAATGAGACCGGGGGAGGGGAAAAGGAGGGGAGAAGGAACTGGGGAAAAACAATGTAAGCCGTCTTCTAGTGCCCACCGAACGTGGAAGGGGGAGTGGGGAAGGACGGGGTTTGAAAAAAGAAGAAAAACTCCAAGAAATGAGCAAAAAACGCTGCTGCGCTCCCGTGGATGATCAGGTAGGCTTACGGTGGACAACGAAAAAAAAAAAAATGACGGGGAGACTAGAAAAAGAAAGTTCGACTGCGCCTGAAAAGGGGACCAAAAGAGGGGAACAGGCGCGTTGTCGTTCAGCCCACATGGCTTCACAAACTAGCTACTCGCAATGGTGAGGATGGGACAAGGCCAGAGAAAGAAAAAGCAAAAAAAAGGCTTCCTTGGGAAGGCAAAGCAAAATGTCACAAAATCGCACAGCTCGCAGGCACCAGGTGTCGGGGTCAATACAAAGAGGAAAGGGGAGCCGAGGAGGGGGACGGGGAACAACAAAGAAGCAAGTCTTGGAGGGAAAAAATCATACAGCGGGAATGAGGGCACTGAAAGACGAAAAACATCCCCATCCCTTTAGTGGGGGGGGGGGGGGGGGGGGGGGGGACAAATAGAGTTTGGTTCTCAGCAAAAAAACAAAAAAAAAATCGAGGGTCTCGGCCACCTGGAGAGGGGAAAGGGGAAAGAAATGTATGACAGGTACGATTGAAAAGAGACGAAGTGCTTATAATGCCGCCAACCTCCAACAATATAGCCATTCTTGTCCCAAAGGAAATCAAGGAATTCGTAAAGGGGGTTTCTCCAGTTACATGGTGGTAGAGGGGGGAATGGTTCGAGAGTGTTTAAAAACAGGGGGAATGCAAAACCATCCAGGGAAACGTAGTCCTCCTTTCAAAGACAGGCTAAGACAAAATGGATAAAGAAAGTATGTGAATTACGAGATGTTGCAAAGCAGGAAGAAAAGAGGTAAAAGGGAATTCCAGGTCCCTCACAAGGAGAAAACGAAACGAAAAACACTGGTCGGCATCGAAAAAAGAGAAACCATCACATCTCATTGATAAAAAAAAAAAAAAAACCGAGGGGGGAGCCCAAAAAAGGCGAAACAAAAAGTGGTTGAGGTCGCACGGGGAATGGCGGAAGAAGGTCTCGACTAAGAGGCAAACAGGAAAAAGGTCCTGTGCGACAAAGAGACGTCCACACGAGAAAATCAGAGGGGGACTGGGGCCCGGCTCTGAAGAAAGGGGGGGTCTGGACTAGTCCTGGCGGGGGGGTTACGCGGAAGGCAAGAGAAAAAAATTCCCCGGGGAAGGGAATTGGCGGCCATACATGGCAACAGGCGAGAAAAAAAAGAGTAGGGCTGCCACCGGATGGGAAAAGGACATTTGTTCGGAGCAAAGGGCAAAAAGAATGTTGAGAATCTGAAGAGCGCCAATACAAAGCACCCAGAAATCACAGACCGACTAAAAATTCTTCTTAGTAACCGCAAAATCAGTGCGCCTCGTTTCCATTGGGGCACTGAACCACGAGAAAGGGAGGGAACAGCAACATGGGGAAAGAGAGGGGAGAAACAAAGTACCTTGGGCAACCATGGGGGTTCTATGGGAAAATAAGCGGAGGCATCGGGGGACATTAAGCACAGGAAGCTTAGACGAACTGCGCCGTTGGAAGAGGGGGAAAAGGGCCCTCCAGCCGGCGGAGCTCCAGGAAGCAGTGAAGAAGGGAAAAAGGACTACAAGAGTACAGTCCGGCAAAAGAAAAAAAAAAAAGTCTACCTCAAAGTCTGTGCCCCATAGGGGTAGCGAAAGAAAAATGGGTAACCGCTTCGCAAACGCCGCGTGGGGAAAAGGAATCTAAAAACCTACCCAGGAAAAAACAGAACTGGGCGCCCGGGCCGTAAGGGGATTTGCGCCCCCGACAAAGCCGCAACAGGGCGAATACGGTTGTTGGACCTGGCACATGGGGTAAAGTCCGAAAACGAAGGGAAACAAGAGAATTCAAATCCACATACTAATCAGAATCCCCGGGGTTCCGCAACCGGCAAAGAGACCAGGGGGAAAGAACGCCACTGTGGGGGAAAAAAAGGCTGAACAGGGCCCGCGGGAGGCTCAAACAGGGACATAGTACCCAGACAAAAAAGGTTCTAATCGAAGCCCAGCCTGATAAAGGGGAACAAAAGGAATCGCAGACGAACGCGCTCAAGGGTCTTCTCAAAAAACTAGAAG